>Ga0065707_10000565_pt1 | contig 19563 bp, 20 predicted proteins | sample SwiRhicommuniRL3_FD_59094 | JGI IMG/M metagenome (GOLD analysis project Ga0065707, IMG submission 59094) | Switchgrass rhizosphere bacterial communities from Rose Lake, Michigan, USA - RL3 v2 (version 2) | ecosystem: Host-associated > Plants > Roots > Rhizosphere > Soil | place: East Lansing...
TTCCGTCTCATGCAGAATCGAGTGGACGGCATCCCGGTCACGATTTCGCGGACAGGCTATACAGGCGACCTTGGCTTCGAGATTTGGATGGATGCGAAAGACGCGCTTACGATCTGGGACGCACTGATGGATGCCGGCGCGGATTATGGCATCACGCCCGTGGGTATACTGGCGATGGATATGGCGCGCGTCGAAGCGGGCCTGTTCATGATCGAAGTGGATTACACGTCCACGAACCACGCCTGGATCGAACCGCAGAAGTCCTCGCCGTTCGAGCTGGGACTCGACTGGACGGTGGCGCTCGATAAGCCAGGTTACTTTGTCGGTCGCCGCGCCCTGGAACGCGAAAAGCGCGAAGGTTCATTGTGGAAGTTGATGGGACTTGAAGTGGAATGGGATGGAATGGATCGCTTATTTAAGGATGTTGGCTTGCCGCCACAAATTCCTGGCATGGCAGTGCGTGGAAGCTTGCCGATCCTGGTGGGTAATGTACAGGTCGGATATTCGTCCACGTCCACATGGTCACCACTATTGAAGAAGTATATTGCCCTCGCGCATTTACAGCGACCTTATTACGAGGTCGGCACGGATGTGAGAATGGAGATCACGGTCGAACATCACCGTCAGCATGCGCCGGCGAAGGTGGTGAAACTACCATTCTACGAACCGGAATGGAAGAAAAAATAAAAGAGATGAAGACCTATCTTCCACAGACCTGGACGGATCCTCGTATTGAATTTAGAAGTTCGCGGATCAGCGGCGCTGGGATGTTCGCACGCGAGCCGATCAAAAAAGGGGAACCTGTTTGTATCGTGGGCGGGATCGTGATGACCGATGAGGAGTTTGCAGCCTTCCAGGCTGCTCATCGGAACTACAACGCGATCCAGATCGATGACCACCTGCATCTGGTCGAAGACCCTGAAATCACTCGAAACCTCGAGGGCTCGATGAATCATTCGTGTGACTCAAGCTCCTGGATGGGCGACGATGCGACACTGGTAGCCCGCCGGGACATAGAGTCAGGAGAAGAAGTCACCATAGACTATGCCTTATTCACTACCCAATCCAATTGGATACTGGATACTCGCTGTCGGTGTGGTTCGCCAGATTGTCGCCGTGTGGTTACAGGGGATGACTGGAGACGACCAGAGGTCCAGGAAAGATATCGAGGTCATTTTTCGCCCTTTATCAATCGCAGAATCGAGAGACTGAAGAAAGGCAGCCTGCATGACATCTAACCAATACGATGCAATCATCATCGGCGGCGGGCACAATGGACTTGTGGCTGGCGCGTACCTGGCGCGGGCAGGCAAAAAAGTCGTTGTACTCGAGCGCAGGCCTATCGCGGGTGGGGCGGCGGTGACGGAGGAGATCTTCCCCGGGTACAAGTTCACCGAGTTTTCATATGTGGTGAGCCTTCTACGCCCCGAGATTATCCGTGACCTGGAATTGCCGAAGCACGGATTGAAAATCCTGCCTCTACCCTCTACCTTTACCCCAATGGAAAACCGTGATTATCTCGCCTCCTGGGATGACCATGATTTGACTCGCCAGGAGTTGTACCGTCACTCGCCAAGGGACGCGGAAGCCTACGACGAGTATGCCCGCGTCATGGCACGCGCCGCGAAGGCCATAAAGCCAATTATCAGCCTAATTCCCCCTGACCCATCTTCCTTGTCCCCGCGTGACTTAATTGGCTTGCTCAAAGTTGGCAAATACGCAGCAAGTCTCTCCGAAAAAGAGCTGTACACTATCGCAAAACTCGCCACGCAATCGTCAGCAGACCTGCTCGAAGAGTGGTTCGAAACCGACGCGCTCAAAGGCACGAAAGCCGCGAGCGGGATCATCGGTACGTTCCTCGGTCCGCGTTCGCCTGGCACGGCGTACGTGCTGCTCCATCACTACATGGGCGAAATCGACGGCGCGTTCCGCGCCTGGGGTTTTGCCAAGAACGGCTCGGGCGGCGTCAGCGGCTCGATCCTTAACGCGGCGAAAGCGCTTGGGGTGGAGATCAAACTCAACACAGGCGTGAAGCAGGTCAAGGTCAAGAACGGACGCGCGGTGGGTGTCGTCCTCGAGAACGGCGATGAACTCGACTCCAAAGTCGTCATGTCCGCTGCTGACCCGAAGCGTACCTTCCTGCAATTTGTGGAGCCGAAACATTTCCCCGATGAATTTGTTACTTCGATCCAGAACTTCCGTACGCGCGGCTCGTCCGGTAAGGTCAACATCGCATTGAGCGAACTGCCTAATTTCACGGCACTACCGTTCGAAGGCAAGGGACAAAATTCGGTCCTGCATCGCGGCGCGGTGTCCATCAGCCCGAGCATCGATTACATCGAGCGCGCCTACGACGACGCCAAGTATGGGCAGATCTCGAAGCGCCCGTATCTCGACATGATCTTTCCATCCATGATCGACCCCGACATGGCGCCGCCTGGAGGGCATGTGATGTCTTGCTTTGTGCAATATGCGCCGTACGATCTCGAAGGTGGCTGGAATGACGCGAAGCGAAATGAACTTGGCGAAGCGGTCATCTCGACCATCGAGCAGTACGCGCCGAATATCCGCAAATGTATCGTTGGCATGCAGGTCATCTCGCCAAAGGACATCGAAGCCATCGCTGGCATCACGGGCGGCAACATCTTCCACGGCGAACTGTTATTACACCAGATCTTCTTTATGCGTCCCACGCCGCAATGGGCAGACTTCCGTACCCCGCTCAAAGGTTACTACTTCGGCGCAAGCGGTGCACACCCGGGAGGAGGAGTCATGGGCGCGGCGGGGATGCTGGCGGCAAAGGAGATTTTGAAGGATGGGATGGTCTGACGATGGACGATAGACCATTGACCATGATCCATCGTCGGCTCTTTTGCAGCCAAGAGTTGATTCCGTTGAATGGAGTTTGGTCTGACATNTGAGAAACATACATGATTGAAAAACCCGATATCAAGGATGAGAAAATAATTGACGCTTTGAACGAAAGTTATTCGATTGAGTCAAATCATATTGAGTTCCTGCCAATTGGAAATGATGCATCTGCATGCGCGTATCGCGTGGAAACGAAAAATCAAGTTTCCTATTTTCTAAAAATAAAGAAGGGAATCTCAAACCTGGCAGGATTTTTTGTGCCACGCTTTCTGAAAGACAATGGGATTGAGCAAGTACTTGCTCCACTTTCAACAAAGACCCAAGAACTCTGGGTAAATGTAGATGAGTTTGTCTTCATTCTCTATCCGTTCATAACGGGTAATGAAGCAATGAAAGTCGGCATGTCCTATTCACAATGGAAAGAATTTGGTTCAGCGCTGAAACGAATACATAATGCCGAGCTTCCCTCTGATATTTCACAATATGTAAAGCGAGAAACTTTCGTTCCAAAATGGGCCAACCTCACCAAAGAGTTGCACAAGTGCGTTAATGAACGAAATTCTGATGATCCTTGCCAAAAAGAACTTGCAGCTTTCTGGAAAGAAAATAAAGAAATAATTCAAGCAATTATCGAGAGGGCTGAAATGATAGGAAAGCGTCTCGGACAGACTGATCTGGAATTCGTTCTCTGTCATGCAGATATTCATACAGCCAATATTTTGATAACTCAGGAACAAGAAATGTTTATTGTTGACTGGGATGACACATTGCTTGCTCCAAAAGAGCGCGATCTGATGTTTGTACTTGGGGAAAACACAATTCACACCATGGAAGAGCAAATGTTCTTCGCCGGATACGGAAAAATGGAAATTAGCCAACTTGCATTGGCATATTATAGATATGAATGGTGCGTTCAGGAAATTGGCGATTTTGGTGAACGAGTATTTTTGACGAAAAACACAGGCGAAAGCACGAAGCAAGAGGCTGTGGAAGGATTTGTCAAGATGTTTTCACAAGGCGATGTGATTGAAGCAGCATTCAATGCATCAGTTGAAATCTGAGATTAGGAATAATTCATGATCACTCACTACGACACTATCATCATCGGCGCAGGACATAATGGACTGGTCGCCGCGGCGTATCTTGCCAAACAGGCTAAAAAGATTCTGGTTCTCGAACGCCGCGCCATTGTGGGCGGTTCGGTAGTGACTGAGTCGTTTGGTGAAGGCTTCCATGTCGATTCCGTGCAAACAGGTGGAACTCTGCGTCCGGAAATTATTAAAGATTTGAAGCTTTCACTTCCCGCCGTCAAAGAGAAGCCTGCCTTTATTTCTCTGCAATCTGATGGAAACCACCTAGCCCTTGATCCTGATCCCCTAAAATCTGCCGAGGCCATCAAGCGCTTCTCCGAAAAGGACGCGGCGCGCTGGGGTGAATTTGTCCGCTTCATGGATAAGGCTGCCAAGATTCTTGAGGTTGCGTATGCCACGATCATGCCGCGTTTGCCGAAGAAGTTGAATGTGAGTGACGGTTACGGATTATTGGAATTAGGGCTTGAATTGCGCCTCGCAGGTCGCAAGGACATGCTCAACTTCATCCGTGCCCTACCGATGACCGCGCAGGAACTGCTGGATGAATATTTTGAATCGGAAATTGTGAAGGCCGCAGTCGCTTCCGTAGCAATTCATGGAAATACACTCGGACCGATGGGTGCAGGGACGGGTTATACTCTCATCCATAATTGGATGAATCGCGGCGGATTGGCACACGTCAACGTGGGCAACGCAGGGGCAATCACGAATGCTTTGGCAAACGCTGTGAAATCCTTTGGCGGAGAAATCAAGTGCGAAGCAGAAGTCACGAAAATCTGTGTGGAAAATCAAGTCGCGAAGAGTGTCATGTTGGCGAGTGGTGAAGAGATTCTGGCAAATACAATCCTCTCTGCAGCGGACCCAAAACATACGCTCTTGAAGCTTGTTGGCCCCATGGAACTGCCGCCCGAATTTGTCTGGCATACCCAATCCATTAAAATGCGCGGCTCGGTGGCGAAAATCCATTTGCTGACAGATGGCAAGCATGGAATTCCTTATGGAACCGTTGTCCTGGCTCCATCCATCAAATACCTCGAACGCGCCTACGATGCGGCGAAATATGGAGAGGTTTCTGAGAAGCCGTATTTGGAAGTGACAACCTCAGAGAATGTGGTTTCAATCCATTTCCAATTTGCGCCGTATCAATTGAAAAATAGTGAGTGGAACCCTTCGACTTCGCTCAGAGCAGGCGTGGAAAGTGAAAAGGTTGAGAAAATTGCGATCGATACTCTTGCTCAATACTTCCCCGTTCTAAAATCGTCAATCAAAAATACAAAGAATATTACGCCAAAAGATTTGGAAGATACCTACGGCCTCACCGAAGGCGATATTAATCATGGTCAGCTCATGCTTGATCAGTTCCTGTTCATGCGTCCTATTCCAGGCTGGTCAAATCACAAAACGCCGATTGATAATTTATTTCTTTGTGGAAGCGGAGTCCACGGGGGAGGGGGAGTCAGCGGTGCGGCAGGGCGGAATGTTGTGAAAGTGCTGAAGTGAACAAAAAAGAGCGAGAAAAACTCGCTCTTTTTGTTATTGTTACGCAGTTTCACCTATCTTGCCGCGATGTGCCAGTAATGTGAACACATCTTCCAGCGTGGATTGAACCGTTTCTATCGAATTGACGATAATGCTTTTGCCTGCCAAATATTTTGTGAGACTGTCAGGCGACCATTGCGTGGAGTCAAGAATAACGTGGGCGCGGTCGCCGTGTAAACTTGCCTGCGCGACTCCTTCTGTATGGCTTAACTCATCAACTGTTTCAAGCAATGGGTTTGCTGCCAGGTCCCAGGCCGCGCCATGCAAATATTTGGTTTTCAATGCGGCAGGTGTATCCAGTGCCATTAATTTGCTGCGATACATGAACGCGACCCGGTTGCAATGCTCGGCTTCGTCCATGTAATGGGTGGTGATGAAGACGGTGGTTCCCTGTGAAGCCATTTCATAAATCAGATCCCAAAATTCGCGGCGCGCGACCGGATCCACGCCGCTGGTAGGTTCATCGAGGAACAACAACTTGGGACGGTGTAGAATGGCACAGCCGAGTGCGAGGCGTTGTCTCCATCCGCCAGATAATTCGAGCGTGAGCGCTTCCGTCCGCTCCTGTAACCCGGCCAAGTGCAGGATCTCATCAATGCGTTTCTTTTCCTCTGCTTCAGGTACTTCATACACACCCGCGTAGAACTGAAGATTCTCAAGCACGGTGAGATCGTCATAGAGCGAAAACTTCTGCGACATATATCCGATCAGAGGCTTGATCTGTTCGGGATGCTTGAAGACATCAATGCCCATGATGCTGGCCATTCCTTCGGTGGGAGTGAGCAAACCGCACAACATGCGGATGGTGGTTGTCTTTCCGCTCCCATTCGGACCGAGATAACCAAGTACCTCCCCGGGCTGTACCGTAAACGAGACATGATCCACCGCAGTGAAATCACCAAACTTCTTCGTTAATCCGTGAACGTCAAGCGGAACGCTCTGCGTTGGGTTATCCATATTCCACTCCTTCCGTTTCGATCAGGTGAATAAATACATCTTCCAACGTGGGAGGTACAGGGACGATGTGACTCATCGGGATGCCCGCCGATTCCAGCCGGGCGGGGATGCGTTCTGTGGGTCCCTTTGCAGAACTCACGCGCAAGTGGATGTGATTGCCAAAGGTGTGAACATCCTCCACTTCGGGATCATCCAAAGCAATCTGGCGCGCCGCCATTTGATCATCTGCATCCAGCTCAAGGATGCGGCCCTCGAGGCGTTTCATCAGTTCACGCGGTTGACCCTGTGCGAGGACCTGGCCGTGATTCATAAAGATCACACGATTGAATCGCATGGCTTCATCCATATAAGGCGTGCTTACCAACACAGCTGAACCCTCCCGCAATAGTGCGATCAGCAAATGCCAGAATTCCTGGCGTGCCACCGGGTCAACACCGCCAGTGGGCTCGTCCAGCAAAAGCACCTTCGGACGATGGACAAGAGCCGAGGCAAGGCCGAGCTTTTTCTGCATACCGCCTGAAAGCGCGGCCGCAGGACGATCCGTAAAATCGCCCAAGCCTGCAAAGTTCAAGAGTTCAACAGAACGTTGTTTGAGTTCCTTGATTGGAATATCAAAGACTTCGCCAAAGAATTCAATATTCTCCTGAACGCTTAGGTCGCCATATAAGCCAAAGCGTTGTGCAAGATACCCAATCTGTTCCCGCGCCTTTTCCACCTGCGCTGGAACTTCATAGCCTGCCACACGCACGATCCCGCTGGTGGGTTTGAGCGCGCCGCACATCAAGCGGATGGCGGTCGTCTTGCCGGCTCCATCTGGACCGACAAGTCCCACCATCTCTCCGGCGCGGACCTGTAGATTGAGTCCATCCACCGCACGAAATGTCCCAAAGGTTTTGACTAGATCTATGGTTTCAAGCAATACTTCATTTGACATGTTATTTTATGAATACCACATCGGCTGGCATGCCGAGCTTAAGTTTGCCTTCAGGGTCACTGACTTTTAGTTTCACCGCATAGACCGTAGCGCTGCGCCCCTGAACGGTTTGTACGTTGCGGGGCGTGAATTCGGCTTGATCAGAGATCGATGAGATGGCGGCGGTAAATGTCGTATTGGGGAAGGAGTCAACCGTTACAGTTGCTTTCTGCCCGAGTGAAATTTCACCATAGCGGTCTTCGGGAACATAAACGGTAATGGTTAATTCATTGAGGTTCGCCATCGTAATGGCAGCCGCACCAGGTTGAACAAACTCACCGGGTTCCACATTGCGGGTGAGAATCACACCCTCCATTGGGGCGTATACTGTCAACTTCTTAAGTTGTGCATCCAGCAAGGCAAGATTGGCTTCTGCCTGGTTGACAGCTCCCTGCGCCTGTTGCAAACCGTTTTTCGCCTGCTCGAGCGCCAGGGATGCAATTTTGACCTGTGACGAATACTCACCTGTCTGTAGTTTGCTCAAATTATCCAGCGCTACCTCGTGTCTTTCGCGCGCGACCGAAAGCGCGGCCCGGGCTTTCAGTACACGGTCTGCTGCATCCGTGTTTAGAAGTGCATCGTAGGCTTGCTGGGCAGCCTCCAACTCGGTCTGAGCAGAGTCGAGGGCATCTTGTGCGGAGGCGATCACATCACCGCTATTACTGCTCAGGCCTTTTGCAATTCGAATTTTGATCTTATAGGAAGGAGCAAAGGCCGGCAAATTCGGCAGGTCTATACTGTCGGGGCTAACTTTGCCGCCTGTCGCCTGAGAATGGTCATGGACAGATTTGGCAACCAGATAGCTAATGCGCGCATTCGCGAGATGGGTCTCTGCATTCACAAAATCGGAATTGTTCAGGCTTTTTACTACCTGATCCAAATCGGTTTGAGCTTGTTGCAAGGCCTGCTGGGAGGCCTCGACTTCAGCCTGGCTAGCAGTGATTTGTTCGTCCTGGCTGAAATACCACAAGGGCTGGTCAAATTGACCGGGGGTACGGCTGAACCAATCGGTCAGGCGCGCGGCACCCTGCTGGGCACGAGCCGAGCTTACTGCCGCATCATATTGAGCCTGTGCCAAATTGTAGGCGCCTTGAGCTGTCAATAAAGCATTGTGAGCAGAATCCACTCCACTCTGGGCAACTTGTCGTTGAGCTGCTAGCAGGCTGTCGTCCAGGCGAAGAACGGGATCACCTGTTTTAACGGTTTGACCCTCTTCCACCAGGGCATCCTGCACTTTGCCAGCTGTCTCGGGTGAAACATTCACTTCAACGGCTTCGATTGTGCCTGAAGCGCGCAGTTTTCCATCATCCCGGGTCGAGACAACGCGAAAACCGAAATAGAGCGCGGCACCGAGAAACACCACAATCATGATGATCTGGGCACGGGAAATTCTTTTGGGCATGGAACTATACTCCTGAGTTCATTAATCTAATGTCTTTTTGAAACGCATGGCCGCCAAACCAAGCAGAACAATGGCGAAAACAGTTAATGCAATGACCTGCGGCATGATCATATTAAGCCCGACCCCTTTAACGACAATGCTGCGCAAGATATAAACGAAATAGGTAAGAGGCAAAAGGTTGCCGACCGCCTGAAGAAATACAGGCATGGATGAAATGGGAAAGAATACACCCGATAGCATCATGGATGGCAGCATGATGGGCATGGTCATCAATTGTGCCTGTTGTTGGGTGCGCGCCGCAGTGGAAATCAACAGCCCAAGCCCGAGGGTGGGCAGCAAGTAAAGCCCCACGAGCGAGAACAAAAGCACGAGACTACCCCGCAATGGGACCCCGAAAAGGAATGTTGCAACCGCCATAATAAGGACTGTATTTGCAAACGAAACCAGGATATAAGGAATGATTTTTGCAACGATCAACTCCCAACTGCGGATGGGTGTAACGATCAACTGCTCGATGGTGCCGCGCTCACGCTCCTTGACAATCGCCAAGGCGGTAAGACTGGTCGCCGTCTGGAACAGGATCATCGCGACCAGCCCTGGTACAAGGTTGTAACTGGCAAGCAAATCTGGATTGTATAAAACGCGCGTTCTCACATCCACAGGTGATGAACCGGCTCCTCCCACCGGACCCCGCAGGGATAGCTGCTTCGTGCGCACACTCGCCCCATGAGCCTGCCCGACAAGCGCGGCGGCGGAAAGGACCGAGCCTGCAATCGTTGGATTGGCGCCATCCAGTAGCACCAGCACATCGGCAGTTTTTCCTGTGGCAAGATTGCTGCCGTAATTCGGCGGGATGACGATTCCAACGCTGGCTTTGCCGCTGTCTATTAGATCGTTGACTTCCACTTGACTGTAAACGGCATAGTCAAAGGAAAAATAACCTGTTGCATTGAAGGAATCCAACAGGGCGCGGCTGGCGCGACTGTTATCCTGGTTGAAAACAACGGTCGGAACGTTCCGGATATCCGTATTGTTCACAAAACCCAGTAATACCAGTTGCATGATTGGCATCAGGAAAATAAATACCAGCGTGCGCGGGTCGCGCAGCATGTGGATCATTTCCTTTTTTATTAAGGCTCTAAAACGTCTCATGTAAACCGCTCCTTCTATATTTGAAATAAAACTCAACGAGTAAGCGAGGCATGATTCTATTTTTCATTCATTAGCGCATCGAATAATTTATTCATCAGCTTCACCAATTGCGCCTGTTCTTCCGCTGTAAAATCCCTCAACAATTTCGCGATTCGCTGTTTGTTGTAGGCTAGGCCGGTTTCATACAGTTCACGTCCGTTCTGGCTCATCCCTACACGTACGACACGCCGATCGTTGGAATCGTTGACTCGTTCTGCCATCCCACCCTGGACAAGCCCATCCACAATGCGGGTGGCGGTGCTCATGGGGACGTCTAACTCTGAGCTAAGTTCACTCATGGTGAGAGGTTCTACATTTTGGGAAAGCAGCATGAGGATGCGAAACACAAACGCGTGATCCTCAGATTGCGCGCCAGAGCCTCTAAAGGACTCCATTTTTTTCTTAAATTCGACGACATGTTCCGGCAAAATCAATTTGGGGCGTAAACTGATGTATCGCTGCATCAGGTCCATGAATTGTTCTGCTGTTTTCTCTGTTGTCATGCAAAATCCTTCCAATCTGGAATATTTCCAAAACGGAAGGATTTTACGCCTTTTTAGTTTTCTGTCAAGCCTCATTCGCTTTCAAATTCGATAGATGGGGAGTTTTCGTGATTCGAAAGACGACTCAGAAAATTCTTTATTTACGTTTTTGTCGCAAAATCCACAACGAAATTCCTTGAACTGCAAGTGCGACCACAATGGCAGACAGGAACGAGACCGCAATCCCTGCTTTTTCAATCAACAAACTCAGCGTGATGAAGAAGCCCGCAAAGGCGAACAGGCCATATAGCAAACCGCGTAATACGTGCGCCGCGGCGGCCGGTCCCTGGTGGCGGTGGGCAAAGATGGCGAGAATGGTTACGTAAAGTGGAATCGTGGTTAGGAGACCGGTCAGACGTGAACCGATGAACGATGCACTCCCGGTTAAAAGCAGGATGAAGCTCGTGCCGATCAAAATCCGTGATGGGATATCCCATTGTCCCGGTGGTGCGTTTTCTTCTTCAACTGCATCATTTGGCATGAGGCGTAGTCCGAGCACGATTGCCGAGCAGACGGTAAGAAAAATGGGAATTAAGGGAAAGGTTACGTTCTGTAGGAAGATCGTGCTTGCTGCAAAAACAAGAAAGCCACCGGTCAGAGCAATATACCAGCGGAAACGCGTCGCCAGCCAGACATAAGTCAATGCATAAGCGACGAGCGAAAGTCCGCCGCTGATCACACCTAACGCCGCATTTGCAGCAAATGTGACATCGTTACTGAGTGCGACGAAAAAAATCACGGGCCCGGAAGTCAACGGCATGCCAACAATCCATCCGCTGACCGCGTGTCCCCATTTCCGGCCGGCGAGACTGGCCGAGCCAATGATGAAGGGCGCCAGAATTAACTTCAAAACGAGAATATTCATAGGCATACATCTTATATTTGGCGTATAGGTTTGTCAAATGATGTAAAACACAGGCGGTGGATGTCGAACCGCCCGTGTTTTTATTACTCAGCGAATGTGCCACTTAATGTGATCGCGCGCGGATCGCGCCCAACGGCGAGACGTTTCGCCCAGGTGGTTGGAAAACTTTGTAGAGCGGTGGCATTGATCACAACCGGACTCTCGATTTGCCATCCTGACCCAATCAGGTTTTCGCAAATTTTCTCTGTGCCCGCTTCGAGGGTCGTTCCGGCTTCAGCCAACGCGCCACCATTCAGGCGCAAATCAATCGAGGTGGTTGATCGCGCAATGGACTTAAGTCCGCACATCAATTTCGAATCGTTGATCAGCAGGCTTTCCAGCAAACTGCCCCACGGGAAGTTGATCGTGATCTGGGATACCAGTCCATTTAGTTCATTCGGCAAATCCTGTGCGCTGGCAATGATAAAGAGTATGTTTTGCAATTTCGCCTGTGAATGTTGGCGCAGATTTTCGCGGCACGAGTCCACGCCAATGATGAACCTTTCCCGATGCTCCTCGGCGAGAGTAAGCACATAGCGGCCATCACCCGTTCCCAGATCCAGTGTGATGCAATTGTAGTTTGCGAGTCGATCCATTAATCCATTAAAGTCTAATTCCAGGGACTTTCTGCCCCGAATCGTTTCCATGAGAAACCTCCATTCTGTCGAGTTAATGAGTTGAGACAGAATGGAGCGGGGCGGACCGCGAGCTTCAGACTTAAACGAAAATAGACGGCCGCGTCAGGCACCGTCCAGGTCGTCTGGTGTAGGTTTTTTATGAGTTAGGGGGAATACAAAACAGGCCCATCTGGCCTGACAGAGAATAGCTCTCTCTTGGGTCCGCTGCGCAGGGATTTAGCAGGGGGGTCGGGTGAGAAACTTGTTCATGATGGGAAAATTATAACATTATCAGGGGTAGGTAGTCGAAGGTTTCTGATAGACGCGCACATAATCCACATACAGGAACTGTGGGAATTCAGTTGTTGTGTTTGGATAACCTGGCCATCCGCCGCCCACGGCCAGATTCAAAATAATAAAAAACGGATGGTCAAAGATCCACTCAGCCGGGACATCCTGCGGCGTGATCTTGAAATATTGCTGGTCATCAAAATACCAGCGGATTTCATTCTCTTCCCATTCAATGGCATACACATGGAAGTCGTTCTTCAGGGAGTCTGCATCTGTAATCAGATTCGAACCAACTCCATTTCCACCTGAATATCCGGGCGCGTGAACGGTAGCATAAATGTGGTCAGGTTCTTTTCCGATATGTTCCATAATATCAATCTCACCGGAGGCCGGCCAGCCTTTGCTGCCAATATTGTCACCAAGCATCCAGAACGCAGGCCAGATGCCCTGTCCATATGGAAGCTTAAGGCGGGCTTCGACGCGTCCATATTTCCAGGCGTGAAGTCCCTGAGTCTTGAGGCGCGCCGAAGAATAGGGCCGTCCGCTGACGGTGGCTTCCTCTTCACGGGCTTCGATCACCAGCATTCCAGCCTCCACGCGGACGTTTTCGGGTCGATCGGTATAAGCCTCCCATTCCTGATTTCCCCAGCCGCCACCACCAAGATCAAATGTCCAGTTTTTCAAATCCAGTTCCGTGCCATCGAATTCATCATGCCATGCGATGTTCCAGCCGAAGCGATTCCATTCCGGAGTAGGTGAGGGCACGGGCGTTGGTGCAAGTTTAGGGGTCGGTGTGGGTTCAGGAATTGTCATGGCACAGGCTCCCAGAATGAAAGGCAAGCAAAATAGGATCGGGAGTTTTTTATACATGAGGATTTCTTGTAGGTTCTAGTATATCCTGCTCCTCAAAGAGATTAGCAAACATCCGGAGCCCACGTGGGCTCCGGATGTTTGAATGGCACTTTCAGTTTAGGATGGAACTGAAAGATTTTTGCTTTATTGTGAAATTTCCTTGACGACTTCAGCCGTTCTTTCCGGCTCATCTACACGGGTCGCTACATCAGCCTGGGAAATAATTCCCACGAGCTTCATGTTTTCGTCTACGACCGGGATGCGTCTTAATTGATATTGAGCCATTGCCTTCATGGCATTTTCAACGCTGTCATCGGCATGGCAGGTAATGAGTTTTCGCGTCATTACGTCTTCGACTCTTGTATTTTGCGGGTCGCGACCCTCACCGACGACTTTTATCGCCAGATCACGATCGGTCACAATGCCAACCAGTTTTTTGGATTGCTCATTATCAACGATCAACACCGGTCCGATGTCTTCCCGTTTCATCAATTGGGCTACTTTAGAGACTGTATCTGCCGGCGTACAAAACACCAGGTCTTCGGTCATTACGTCACGACATTTTTTTGTATTCATCAGAATCTCCTAACTTATTTATATTTTGACTAATATCCACGATAGGAAGTGGTGGGAGGCAGTGATCTTCGAGTTCCTCCAAGCAGAAAAGCGAGGACCAATCCCGTAATAAAGCCACCAATGTGCGCCATATACGCCACACCACCGCCTTCAGTCTGGGAAGAGGCAGTAAATACGCTTACTTGGCTGAAAATCTGCAGGAGGATCCAGAACCCGATCACCACCAGCGCGGACATTGGGGTGACGACGCGCCCCAACAACACATTGACGCGTTTACCTGGGAACATCACCAGATAGGCGCCCAATACACCGGCGATCGCACCTGAAGCGCCGAGGTTTGGAATATTGGAGCCAAGGCTAAACGCCAACTGGGCAAGGGTGGCTCCAATTCCACAAAGAATGTAAAAGACGAAGAATAAGGCATGCCCCAGGCGGTCCTCGACGTTATCGCCGAAGATCCACAAATAGAGCATGTTTCCCAACAAATGGATCCAGCCTGCATGCATAAACATAGATGTGAAAATAGTTGCAAAATCACCGGCTGGGTTAGCCATGAAACGACTCGGTACAAAAGCCCAACGCTCGATAAACGCGTTGCCACTGTTAAGCTCCAGCAGGAAAAACAGAACGTTCGCAGCAATCAGGGCATAGGTGACTATTGGAGTCAGTCTTCGACCACTATCATCATCACCGATTGGTAACATAGGGATTCTCCTTTTCTGAGGTTGATACAGACACGTAATGACACACCCTTTATGAAAAATATAACGTCTCTTTGAAAAAACTGTTATAAGGATTTTCCCTACTGGAAGCAGGATATCTACTTGCTGCACTCTTCCGCCACTGATCCCAATTCAGTTTGTAATAATCTCCCATGTGAAGTAAAACACAAAACCAAATACCAATAAAAAAAGCATCCGAGACATTTGGTCCCGGATGCTTTCCTTTGCAAAAATTATTTTTTAGCGACCCTGAGGATCACACCATTTTGTGACGGATCGTATAACAGTAACCCATCCTCTGTTTGATTGACGGCAATGCCGGCTTTCTCAACTCTTGAGATGGCCTCATCCAGAGCGTTCTGATCGGGTAACTCCACTGTAAAGTGACGCAGGCCCAACGCATCTGCGGGCGGCGGAGGCGCGCCCTCTCCCTGCCAGGTGTTGAGACCGATGTGATGGTGATATCCACCTGCAGAGACGAACGCCATACGAAAGGCTTTTGCCACACCCATTACATCAAATCCAATGACTCCGTGATAGAAATTAACAGCCTCTTCGATATTCCTCACATGTAAATGGATATGTCCCATACGCGTTTCGGGTGGAATCGCTACATCCAAACGATCGTCTTCTTTTAAGTGACTCAACAACGCGTTCACATCCAGGGGCTCGCGGCCATCACTCAGGCTGCCATCGGCTCGACGTGTTTCATAAACGCCGTTCGCCAATGTCCATCTGCCATCTTCGGGAGATTCCGTATAGAGTTCGATGCCATTGCCTTCCAGGTCATCGAGATAAGTTGTCTTCGTCATAATATGATCGGTTGGATAGTTCGGGTATTTCAGGGCGAACAACCGCCCTATGGCTCGCGCCAGTTCACGTCGATCCGGGAATAAGACTGCAAAGTGATAAAGTCCTGTCACGCGGCCATAGCGCTTGAAACTTGGCTGTTCCACCAGGTGCAGTAAATCTGCGCCACCGGCTCCCAGCCCGGCCTGATTCCCTTCACGCCAGTGTAGGTGAAAACCCAGCACCTGCTGATAGAACGTGAGTTGATTCTCCAGGTTGGCAACATTCAGTGAAACTGTTCCCACATGGGTCGCGGGATCAATGGAAAACTCTGTTTTGGTTTCTGAATTTGGTAAAACGCTCATATCCATCTCCTTACACAGTTAAGACGAACGGTTATCGCCGATTCTTTCTATTGATTTCCGTTAACAGATAATTTGATTAACATATATACGGTGATAAAACCCGCGACGATATGCATGATCATCAAGGTAATGGAATAGGGCCAGCCTGCCCCCGGGAATGGCGCGGAAACAGCGGCAAGGTCAGGTAAAAAGCTGATTACCAGAAAGATGGATGAAATAATGAGATAGGCTCGCACCGGATTCTTTGCAAAACGTCCAACCAGTGCAAACACAAGGACCGCGCCGGTACAAAGAATAAGAGTCAGCATGATTGGAAGCATCAGCATCGCCAGCCCAGGGGCATAAGGCGCTGGCAGGATGGCCAGCGCAATGGCACGCACGATCAGGACACCGAGGATGGCAGCAAGCACGGTCAACGGACCAGCCCACCAAAGCTTGTTCAATTGAATGGATGAAGCAATCATGATTCTCTCTCGAATATTTGTTAAAGAGCTGGGCTTAATTAATAGCCCAACTCTTCTTTCACAATGATGATGGTGATGCGGTTTGGACGAATTTCGCGGTTGACAATCAACACCTTGTTGACACCCGTGCCCATGTTATAGAGTTGCCGCATATGTTCTGTTTCGAGGGGCAGGTCATATTCGTAGATTCGCTTCATCCCTTCATCGAGGTCTTTGACGATCTTCTGCGCACCAACGACCCAAACGATCTTTCCTGCACCCGAGGCATAGGGCCCAAGCTGACTGCCCGTGTTCGAGGCGATCAATACCTGCCCATCTTCGGTCACGGCATGGACACTGCCTGCCGCGTAATCCGGCGTGCCGCCCAATTTGCGAATTTCTCTGCCTTGAGTCTCTCGATTCATCGCAAACATCTTTGGACGGATCGAATCATATCGTCCCGATTTATCAATTTCATCCTTGATACCAAGAGTTTCCAGCGTGACGGATGCACCGAGGAATACCTCTGCTCCTTCAGGAACCAGGTCAAAGAAAATACGTTTGGCTTCTTCGCCATTTTGAGCAACCACGGCATGGATGCCATGTGCCTCGAGAGCTTTGACTGTGCGTTCGATTTGTTCGTCACTTGCCAGGTTTGCAAATTCCTGATTTGGGGTCAGTTCTGAATCAACTTTTGTCTGGGTTAACATTAATTTCCTTTTCTTTGGACCAGAGTCAGCCTCTGGTCAATTTAATTGTTATTTCCAATTTGTAGAAGGATGCGCCCGCGGCCATGACGAGTCTCACTCAGTGCCTGCGCCTGACGAGCCTCTGCCAGCGGGAACACCCTGCCAACCACAGGTTGTAATAATTTTGCCTTGATCAGTTCCGAAGCCTCTTCGAGATGATCAGCAGAGGCGCGTCCTGTGCTCACAGCTCGGATATTTTGCGCCTGGCCTGCGCCCTCCGCGAGCATTCCAGCCACGGTCACAAAGGTGCCACCCGGACGGATCACCTGGAAGGATCGTTCAGCCAGATCAGCTCCGACGGTATCAATCACAGCGTCCAGATCCTTGAGAACTGTTTCAAAGCGTGTTGCATTGTAGTCAATCATATTGTCTGCACCGAGGGAACGGGCAAACTCAAGATTTCCAGCTGAGGCTGTTCCTGTGACGTGTGCGCCTTTCCATTTCGCCAATTGCACTGCATAGGCACCAATTCCACCTGCTGCGCCGTGGATGAGAACACGCTGTCCCGCCTGGACGTTGGCGGCGTCAATCACGCCTCCCCATGCTGTCAGAAAGCCCATAGGGATTGAGGCTGCTTGTTCAAAAGTAAGCTCTGCTGGTTTGGGCTGCACATCATTTGCTGAAGCCAGAGCATATTCAGAATATCCACCGTTAACGATGCCGTAGACCTCGTCACCTTTTTTCAGGGTAGTGACGTTTGCACCGACCGCCTCGACGACACCTGAACCTTCAACCCCCGGAGTCCACGGAAACTTAACGGGCATGAATTGTTTATATAGACCGCCGCGAATCTTCCAATCCACGGGGTTGACCCCTGCTACTTTGAGTCGGACCAGAACCTGATCAGCATTAGGCTCCGGGCGGACTGCCTGTTCAAGTACGAGAACATCCGGGGTGCCGTAATCGTGAGCTTGAATCGTTTTCATAGTTGCGCTTGACATAAGAATCTCCTAACTGTTTTCACCAAATATTTATAAATTAACATGACGACTTATCCTGCACTTTATGATCAGGGCGGCATGTGAACTAAACTTTGTTAGCTTAATATCTTAATCGCACTGGCCCAGTTCGTTCCAAGAGCACCCGGAGTGACAATGTCCAATGCCCTGCCCCAATAATTGTTACGTTCACCTTGACTCTCCTTAAAATGAGTGATATTATACAGTTGTATTGTTAAACAACAGATGTTGTCTAATTTACCCCTCTTACCTTTCGAGGTCAACCATCAAAAATGCGAATCTGTTGGATAAACAACATTGGAGACAAAATGTTGCCTAACCCTAAAGAAGAAAAACTTGATCCCCGCGTGAAGCGGACCCGGAACCTGATCCTGCACTCTTTCAGCGAACTCCTCGCTGAGAAGAGTTTTGAATCGATCTCTGTGCAGGATGTGACGGATAAGGCAGAGATCAACCGCGCCACGTTTTACAAGCACTTTGTAGATAAATATAAATTGCTCGATTATTGGATCAGCCAGATGTTCATGCAGGAAATTGACAAGCGGATGCTGAATGCCTGCCATTACACGCCTGAGAATTTACGAAACCTGATCCTGGCTGTCTGCGAGTTCCTTTCTCATTTACATGGGGATTGTGCTCAGCCTCATCTTCAATTTGAGGCCTTGATCGAAAGCCAGATCAAGACACAGATTTACGAGTTGCTGACGGTTTGGCTGCAACAATCTAAAGCTCGTATCTCAACAGAAATCCCCGCCACAGTGGCAACCTGGGCGATCTATGGACTGGCTTCGCACTGGAGTCATAGCAAGAAACGGCCGGCTCTTGAGAATTTTGTGGATGAAGCTTTCCCACTTGTCGCTATAAATCTTGAGCAGTTTGCATAAAAACTGTAGAATCGTTCCTTCACATCCGAAGCACATGCGCTTCGGATGTGTTTGTTTAATTCATCAATTTGACAGGGAATTGTTCTCGGTTATAATTCAGTCACTGAATTTTGGATTACGAAATCATATGGAATCGTCAAACGAAGAGCTCCGTGAACTTACCCTTCTTGAAAACATAGAGAATGACCCGGATGTAAACCAGTCCACTCTCGCTACCCAGTTGGGCGTGGCGGTTGGAACGGTCAATTGGCACCTAAAGCGGCTGATCGCCAAAGGCTATGTCAAAGTCAAGCGGGCGGAACGCAAGAAGTTGCGTTATATCATTACGCCGGAAGGCATTGCCTTGCGCGCCCGCCTGGCTGTGGATTATGTAGAGCGGTCATTTTCGCTTTATCGAAAGACACGCCAGCGCGTAAGTGAATACCTCTCCCAGGTGAAATCTGCTGGATATGACCGCGTGAGGATCGTGGGCAAAGGCGATGTCGCAGACATCTGTCGCTTGACTTGTTTGGAACACGGCGTTAGTGTTGTGACTGACAGGAACGCGCCCAGCCTACAGGTGGAAGGATTCAAAGTCGCATTGCGTATGGAGGAAAATAATGAGTGATCACCACGTGTTAATTACAGGAGGGGCAGGCTATATCGGATCTCTCCTTACCTCGGAGCTGCTGCGTGCCAATTATCGTGTCACAGTCCTTGACTCTCTGCTCTTCGGGGGCGAGTCACTGGTTCCTTTTTTGCCTCATCCCAATTTCCATTTTGTCAAAACAGATGTGACTGAGCCGCGCGCCATCAAGGATTCCATTCGGGATGATTGGCCGAAGCCGGATGCCGTTGTCCATCTTG
>Ga0065707_10082193_pt1 | contig 19545 bp, 14 predicted proteins | sample SwiRhicommuniRL3_FD_59094 | JGI IMG/M metagenome (GOLD analysis project Ga0065707, IMG submission 59094) | Switchgrass rhizosphere bacterial communities from Rose Lake, Michigan, USA - RL3 v2 (version 2) | ecosystem: Host-associated > Plants > Roots > Rhizosphere > Soil | place: East Lansing...
GGGCGCCTCACCCGCAATGGTCCGTTCGAGGTACGCACGATTGGTGATGGCCGAATCCTGGCCGTCCGCCTGCAACGGCGGACTCAGGGCTTGCGGCGCACAGGCCAGCAAGGCGGAACGGTCCATCTTGAAAAAACGCACCGCGTTTTCATTGACGTCGACCAGGCGATTCTCATCGAGATCGATGACGACGATGATCTCGGGCGCATGTTCGACCAGCGAGCGATAACGGGCCTCGCTGTCGCGCAACGCCGCTTCGGCGGCCTTGCGATCCGTCGTGTCTCGCAAGCACACGACATACACCGTGCGCCTTTGGATCCGCGTCTTGCTGACTGCGATCTCCACCGAGAACTGCGTGCCGTTGGAACGCACGCCGCGAGTCTCATGAGGCGTCAGGTCGATCTGCGTGTCGTCGAGCCTTGCAGCAAGCCGCTCGAGATCTCCCGGCGGGGAGTCGTGCGGGGCGAGCTGCGGCAACAGGAAACCGATGGGACGGCCGATGACATCCGATTCGCTGTGGCCGAACACGCGCTGCCCGGTCGCATTGAGGGAAGCAATGTGGCCCGCTTCGTCCACCGTGATGATGACGTCCTTGACGTGATCGAGTACGGCCTGGAGCTGGCTGGCAGTGCTTTCCTTGAGCTCGCGCGTGAGTGCGGTCGCCTCATCGGACATCAGCTGCATGGAACGCACGATGCCGCGGCGTTCCTCATCGACCCGGCCATAGGTGTCCGCGACGATCTGAAGCAGCTTCGGGAGATCCAGTGCTCCCTCGGGACCCGCCGCATCCCGAATCTGTCTGCCCAGCAATTGATGCATGTGACGCCTGTAACCGACCCTGTCAACGCCCCGGGGGAAATGGACCGGCCGCTGCCGTCCGCTCCTCGATGCTTCCCCTGGGCTGCCCTCGGGGTTTCACCCAAAAGTTCGCCAGATCGTAGGGTGACTGCGGCAGGGCAAGTGTGAACCGCCTCCCGTTTTCACGGGAAAACCGTCACGTCATTGCCGCCGTTACTTAGGAGATCGGATCACAGCAGCCCGACGAGCCGCTGCTGACAGGATCGTACGCAATCGAAAGCACTGCCGGCGGGCTCGCCGGCAGTGTGCATAGCGTACTCTATCTATTATTTTTCAACGCGTTACAAGACATACTTAAGCGAATAGCCCAGACTTATTCCGCCGTTTCCTCGGCTCGTCCGGCTCGCTTGCGCTCATGTTCCTTCAGCGCACGCTTACGCAGGCGGATGTTCGCAGGCGTCACTTCCACCAGCTCATCGTCGGCGATGAATTCCATGGCCTGCTCGAGCGTGTACTTGATGGGCGGCACCAGCACGACGTTTTCGTCCTTGCCCGCAGCCCGCATGTTGGTGAGCTTCTTGCCCTTGAGGCAGTTCACCACCAGGTCGTTGTCGCGGCTGTGAATGCCGATGATCTGGCCCTCGTAGACTTCGTCGCCGTGACTCGCCATGAGCCTGCCGCGTTCCTGCAAGCTGAACAGCGCATACGCGAGCGCCTTGCCCTGCCCGTTCGAGATCAGCACGCCGTTCTGGCGCTGGCCGATCTCGCGATCGAGCACCGGACCGAAGTGATCGAAAATGTGATGCAGGATGCCGGTGCCCGAGGTCATGGTCCGGAACTCGGTCTGGAAGCCGATCAGGCCACGCGACGGAATCATGTAGTCGAGTCGCGTGCGGCCTTTGCCGTCCGAATGCATGCCAGTGAGCTGCGCACCCCGCTCGCCCAGCGCCTGCATGACAGCGCCCTGTGACTTCTCATCGAGGTCCACGGCGAGGGTTTCATACGGCTCGGAAGGCACGCCATCGACGTTCTTGACCACCGCACGCGGACGGGACACGGCCATTTCATAGCCTTCGCGACGCATGTTCTCCAGCAGCACGCCTAGATGCAGTTCGCCGCGGCCGAAGACACGGAATTTATCGGGATTCTCCGTATCTTCCACCCGCAGCGCGACGTTGTGCATGACCTCACGCGCCAAGCGATCGCGAATCTGGCGGCTGGTGACGTACTTGCCTTCCTGTCCGCAGAACGGCGAAGTGTTCACTTCGAACGTCATGCTGATGGTCGGCTCATCGACGACGAGCTGCGGCAGCGCCTCCGGCTTGGCGGGATCGCAGATGGTGTCCGAGATCTCGGGCCGCTCGATGCCGGCGAATGCAACGATGTCGCCCGCAGCGGCTTCGTCCACCTCGATGCGATCGAGCCCGTGAAATCCCAGCACCTGGATGATGCGCTCGTTGCGGACCTTGCCTTCGCGGTCCACGACGACGACGGCGCTGTTCTTGCGAATCTTGCCGCGCTTGATGCGGCCGATGCCGATCGCGCCCACGTAGCTCGAATAGTCGAGCTGGCTGACTTGCAACTGCAATGGACCGGCCTCGTCGATATCCGGCGGCGGACAGTGCTTCACGATCGCTTCGAACAACGGCGTCATATCCGCCGTCAGCTGATCCGGTTCGTTGCCGGCGAAGCCACGCAGGGCCGACGCGTAAACCACCGGGAAATCCAGCTGCGCTTCGCTCGCGCCGAGTTTGTCGAACAGATCGAACGTCTGGTCGAGCACCCAGCTCGGACGCGCTTCGTCGCGATCGATCTTGTTGATGACCACGATGGGGCGCAGGCCGTGCGAGAACGCTTTCTGCGTCACGAAGCGTGTTTGCGGCATCGGACCGTCGACTGCATCCACGAGCAGCAGCACCGAATCGACCATCGACAAGACGCGCTCGACTTCGCCGCCAAAGTCGGCGTGGCCCGGCGTGTCGACGATATTGATGCGGAAATCGCGCCAGCGGATCGCGGTGTTCTTGGCGAGAATGGTGATGCCGCGTTCCTTCTCGAGCGCATTCGAGTCCATCACCCGTTCACCCATCTGCTTGCGCAGATCCATGGTGCCGGACTGCTTCAGGAGCTGATCGACGAGCGTGGTCTTGCCATGATCGACGTGAGCGATGATCGCAATATTGCGTAGATTGGAAACGATGGGAGTGGACACGGGAGCCTGCCGGTGAGCGCCGGAAATGAAAGTGAAAGCCGACCGGTGGCGAGAACCGGGAGCGGCAAAAGGCCGCGCATTCTATAGGGGCGGCCCCCTCTCGGCCAGCGGAACCGCTCGACCGAGCCTCCTATGTGGGGCCGGCGGCCGCAGAACAAAGACAGGACAAAGGGCGCGGCCGGCGGCCGAAACTGCCCTGACTCGATAAGTACTTAGCGCTCGAGCGAGGCTGCAGGCCGGGTATCGCGGATCAGCCGGCGCTGGCGGTCTCGGTCGCGGGCATCGGCTGAATGGGCTGACCGGTAGCGTCCTTCTGCGGAGCCGCCGGCTTTTCCTGCGGCGGCACGGTGCCGACGACGAAGGGAATATTGAACGTGCGGCCCATGGTCGCGCTACCGATGTGTGTCGTCGCCGTGACGGTGACATAAAACACGCCGGTGGTCTGTGGCAGGACCGTCAACTGGTGCTTGTAAGGCTCACCGGCTTTCACATCGGTGAACGTCTGAGTCAGCGTCCCCGTCAGGGAAACACCCTCCATGCCGGCGACAATCACATCCATCGCGCTCACGCCGGAGCTGGGAATCAACGCGATGTCGAGCTGCACCGGCTTGCCGACTTCCGGCTTCGCTTGAAATTCGTATTTGATGTCGACCGAAGCACCGGGCTTGCCGCTGCCGACGGCCCGAGCCATGCCAGCCATGGGATCGTTCGCCTTGTTTGCCTTGGCCACGGTCGCTGTTGGGGTAGGTGCCACGTTCGCCTCGGGCTGCGATTCCGATCCACAAGCTGCCAGGGCGACCGAGAGAATGCCTAGGACGACGATGTTGCGCTTCATGGTGAATCCTTCGTATCAGAGGCCGCTGACGGAGACGGTCATGCAGGTATCGCCGCGACGGCTCGAGGCGGGCGCATTGCTCGTGTCGATGTGGCTAAACTCCGCCACCTCGATGATGTAGGTGCCGACCGGCAGGACGGACGTGTTGAAAATCTCGGTTGGGCCTTCGCCGTCCGAAATGCCGATGAAACCGCGTCCCCACAGGCCGATATCGGGGTCCGCGGCAGTCGGTGTGCTGCCGGCTGGCCCGGTAGCCGAAATCTGCAGGGCGCGGGAAGTCGCCAGGTCCAGCTTCAGGAAGCGGCGATTGCCCAGCTTGTTGTTGGTACCGAAATCCCGGGTACCGCACACCGGCACGCTGCTGCCCAGGGTGATCGTCGTATAGAGCGGATCCAACGTATTCGGCGGCGTCGTCTTGTTTGCGAAATTGGTTTCGCCGCTGGCGAATGCATCGGTACCGAAAATCTGTTCGCGATTCAGTAAGGCGCGAATTCCGGAAGCCGCGGAGGAATTGTCGACTATGAGTGCCGACGAAAACGAATAGATGCTGGTCAACGCGTTGGTGGTCTTCTCCGCGCCAATGAAGGTATTCCAGATCGGCGTGAAGCCCAACGCCACCGTGTCGCCCGACTCGGTGCCCGCATCGAACACATCCCACAGGAACTGGAATACCGAGGCTTCCGAATACGATCCCTTCTGGCCGCTGTTATCGGCATCGAGATTGAAGCCGGTCTGCGCGCTGATGCCGCTCTGAGAATCCTTGTAGAGAGGATCGTTGAGGGCCATGCCAGAGAACGCATCGCCCCAGCCCTCGCCGAAGGCCACGCGCAGGTCGAGAAGGTCGCCGATCGAATGATTGCCACCGATGGAGTCGGTGCGCGAGAACTTGTCTTCCAGGTAGTGGCCGAACTCGTGCGCGATCACGTGCTGGTCGAACTCGTCCGTATCGCCGCCGCCGCTGGCGAAGTCGCCGAGAACATAGATGCCATCGACGCCGGGTTGCGGCGAGGAGCAATCGTCGGTTTCACCTGCATCGAATCCGAAATACACGGAGGTGAGGATGTTGCCGGTGTCCGGACAGAACGAATCGGAAGAGGTGTTCTTGCTGCTCCAGAACAGGCTCAGCGCAGGAAACGCCGTCGCCGGAACCGCACTCAACACCAGTTGCTGCGCTTTATAGACGGTATCGAGAATCGCGAACGGAGCCGCCGAGCGGTTGGCATCGACGTAGGCCGTTCCATTCCAACCCGACGCTGCACGCAGATTGCGCGTGCTAGCGGCAGTGCCGCTATCGGCGAAGGAGCCATCGAGGGCATAGAGCGCATCGCTGTTGGTATTGTTGAGCACCTTGAAGTCCCAGGTAGGCGCCGTGCCTGTCTTGGTCATCTGCGCCTTGGCGCGGATCTTCACCTGGGTACTCACCGGCACGCTCAGCGAATAGTTGCCCGCCGTATCGGTCGTGGTGCTCGCCAATGTCGACGATGCACTGAGCGCCTCGACGATCACGTCACGCGCGGGCGACTCTATCGGCGCATTCGCATCCAGCCCCTGACCCGTCGTCTTGAATGGGATCCGGTCGAACGTGATTTTCCCGCTGATCGTCACAGTCTGGCCCGGCGGCGTCGGCGTGCCGCCCGTCGGCCCATCGCCGCCGCCTCCTCCGCAAGCACTCAACGCTAGCAACCCCACGGCGGCTGCCAGAGCGGCGAGCGCACGGGGAAGACGCAGGTCAAACGGAGAATTGGCTCTGTTCACGGCAAGGATGTCTCAACAATGACGAACGGGGCCTCGAGGAAGCGGCGCGAACCTAGCACAGCCTGCACCGCCATGAAACCGGACAGTCGGCACATCGCACGCTTTGGTCGCAGCGACTGCATCTGGGGGCATTTGGGGCTGGCGCTCATGAATGCTGTCTGAATCGCCGGACGGCGCTTGTAGTTGGCGGGCGACAGCCGTGCGGATTCGATCGCAGGACGGCCGGCCGATCACAGCGGCAGGTCGATGGGTCCTTCGTCGATGGCTGCGAGTTGTTCGCGCAATGACAGGACATGCCCTTCCCAGTAGCGCGGTTCTTCGAACCATGGAAACGCCTGTGGGAATGCCGGATCCTGCCAGCGGCGCGCCAGCCAGGCTGAGTAGTGGATCATCCGCAGCGTTCGCAGACTTTCGACCAGCGCGAGCTCGCGATGATCGAAGGAACAGAACTGGCGATAGCCTTGCAGCAGGTCGGCGAACTGTTCGCCCATTTCCTCGCGGCTGCCCGCAACCAGCATCCACAGATCCTGGATCGCCGGACCGCTGACGCAATCGTCGAGGTCGACGAAGTGCGGTCCTGCATCGGTCCACAGTATGTTGCCTCGATGACAATCCCCGTGCAGCCGCAATTCGCCGATGCGTCCCGCTGCCGCGAAGACATCGTGTATCCGCTCGAGCAGATCGGCCGTGAGCGAGTCGTAGGCCGTTTCCAGATGCGCCGGCAGCCAGCCTTCTTCGAGCAGAAACCGACACGATTGTTCGCCAAGGCGCTCGATACCCAGGCGGTCGCGATGCTTGAAGGGCTGGCGACGGCCGATCGCATGCATGCGGCCGAGAAATCGGCCCATCCATTCACGCTCGGTGGCCGAACCGAGTTCCGGCCAGCGGCCGCCGCGCCGTTCGAACAGGGAGAATCTGAAGCCTTCGTAGCGGAACAGCGTTTCACCGTCGCGGACCAGCGGCGGGACCACCGGTATTTCCGCCGCCGCCAGTTCGAGTGCGAAACCATGCTCCTCGTAGATCGCGGCATCGCTCCAGCGCTCCGGGCGATAGAACTTGACGATCAGCGGCACGCCGTCTTCGATGCCGACCTGGTATACGCGGTTCTCGTAACTGTTGAGGGCGAGAATACGGCGATCGGACGCGCGGCCCCTCGACTCGACGGCCTCGATGATGAGATCGGGCGTCAGACGATTGTACGGGTGAGGATTGGTGCGGGGCTGTGTCATGATGTCGCGGGGGCGCGAAGGTAGCGAAGTTTGCTTCCGCTCACAATCGCCGTTCCGCCGAGTTGCTACACTGCACCCTATCAACAACGCCCAATCAACGACTGGAACCTCGAATTCTATGGCCACTCTCGTTACCGGCGGCGCCGGATACATCGGCAGCCACGTCGTACGTCAACTGAGCGAGCGCGGCGAGCGCGTGGTAGTGCTCGATAATCTGTCGACCGGTTTCCGCTCCGCCGTGCTCAAGGCGGAACTCGTTGTCGGCGATACGGGTGATCGCGAACTGGTGAGCCGGCTGTTGCGAGAGCACCAGGTGGACACCGTCCTTCACTTTGCAGCGCACACCATCGTCCCTGAATCGGTCAGCCATCCGTTGAAATACTACGGGAACAATACGTGCTCGACCCGTAACCTGCTGCAGTGTTGCAATGACGCTGGCGTAAAACATTTCGTGTTCTCTTCGACCGCCGCAGTCTATGGCATTCCCGCCGGCGGCATCGCCGCGGAAGACAGCCCCAACCAGCCGATCAATCCGTACGGCACCTCGAAGCTCATGAGCGAGTGGATGCTGCGGGACCTGGCCTTTTCCTCGAGCCTGCGCTACGTGGTGCTGCGGTATTTCAACGTCGCCGGCAGCGATCCGGGCGGCCGCATCGGCCAGTCGACCATCAATGGCACCCTGCTCACCAAGGTTGCGTGCGAGACCGCCGTCGGCAAGCGGCCGCACGTCTCGATCTACGGCACGGACTTCCCGACGCCCGACGGCACCGGCGTGCGCGATTACATCCATGTCGAGGATCTCGCCAGCGCCCATCTCAAGGCTCTCGACTATCTGCGGGCGGGCGGCGAATCGCAGACTCTCAATTGCGGTTACGGCAAGGGATACAGCGTGCGCGAGGTGATCGCGACGGTGAATCGTGTGAACGGTACGCCGATCAAGGCCGTCGAAGGCCCCCGCCGGCCCGGCGATCCGCCAAGCCTCATCGCCAAGGCCCAGCGCGTGCGGGAAATCCTCGGCTGGCAGCCGAAATTCGACGATATCGAAGTGATCGTGCGCTCGCAGCTCGCCTGGGAAAAACGGCTGCAACAGGAACCGTCGCTGCAGAAGAACTGACGGGGGTTGTCAGAGCCCGTCAGCCTTCGCGGCGGGATCCAGACAGAGTTGAAGCGCTAGGCGCTCTTATTCAGAACTGGATCCTCGCCTGCGTCCCGCGGGATTTGCGTTGGTCACGAGGGTGACGACCGCAATTTTCGGTCGTCAACTACACGTATCGTGTAGCGCGGCCTAGAATGCTGCGCCATGCGTCTTCCCCGACCCAAATCCCTGAGCAGCCTGATGCTGACCGGCTTCGCGCTGGTCTCGGCTCCATTGCTGCTCGCCGTCGTCATCGGCGCCGCCAAGGTCCGCTCTCTGTCCGACGAGAGCGCCAGTCTGGTGCGCACCGGCGTCGAAGCAACCCACTACTCGCAGCAGCTGTTCCAGCAGATCGCATCGATCGAGCGCAGCGCCAAGCTATACCAGGTATTGAACGAGCCTGCGCTGCTGAAGGCGTACCGGGATAGCCGCGAGCGCCTGCTGGTCACACTGACCAGCATCGAAGGGGTGGCCGCCGATCCGGTTCGCAGCACTTACGTCGCCACCATCCGCACTGCCCTGCGTAGGATCGACGCCGCCATGCCGGGACGAACCGCGACCGACTCCGACGCACTGCGTACCGCTGTCGATGGCATCGCCCCGATGTGGGAAGCCGCATTCCAGCTGTCGACCGCTACCGGCGAGCAGATCGAGACCGGCTTGTCGTCGCTGCAATCGACGACCAAGGCGACGCAGCAATACCTGTTCTGGCTGTCGGCGGCGCTGATCCTGCTGACCGCGCTGCTCGTGACGGGATTCACCCTGGTGCTGATGCGTCCGATCCGGCAGATCGACAGCGCCATCAGCCAGCTCGGCAAGGGCACGTTTTCGCGGACCATCGCCGTGCGCGGACCGTCGGACCTGGAGGACCTGGGGCGACAGCTCGAGTGGTTGCGGATGCGATTACTGGAGTTGGCGCAAGAGCGCAATCGATTCCTGAGACACATGTCGCATGAACTGAAGACGCCTCTTGCCAATATCCGCGAAGGCACGGAGCTGCTGATGGATGGCGCGGTCGGGGAACTGGATAGCAGTCAGCGCGAGGTAACCGCGATCCTGCGGGACAACGGCATCAAGCTGCAGTCGCTGATCGAGAACCTGCTCTCCTTCAGCGCCTGGCAGGCGCGTCACTCGGGCCTGGAGATCAGCGAGTTCCGCTTGCGGCCGCTGGTCAAGACGGCCCTGGAAACGCATCAGCTCGCGTTGCTGGCACAACGTGTCCACCTGGACCTGAAAGTCGAGGATGTCGAATTGCGGGCGGACCGGGCCAAACTGAAACTGATCCTGGATAACCTGCTGTCGAACGCGGTGAAGTACAGCCCGCGCGGCGGCACGATCTTCATTCATGCCAAGGCGATGAACGAGCAGCTCACACTGGACGTTGCCGATACCGGCCAGGGAATTTCCCAGGACGAACGCGCCGCCATCTTCGACGCCTTCTATTCGGGGCGGGCACCGACCGCGGGACATCTCAAGGGAACCGGCATCGGGTTGTCCGTCGTCAACGAGTTCGTGCACGCGCACGGCGGCACCGTGGAAATCATCGATGGCATGTTCCCGGGAGCGCATTTCAGGGTGCGGCTGCCGCTGGCACCGAGCCTGGATGTGGCAGTTGCGTAGTCAATGACTATGATTCGACTGCGCCTGCAGCTACCAGCTTCGCTCCAGCGTCCGGGATCCGTGCGTGCGACGCTGTTCGTGGGTATCGTCAGCGCGATCTGCGGCTGTTCGCCGGCCCAGGTCCGGGCGCCGACCGCGATGGACAAGCCCATAGTTGTCGCCACTTCGGTAGATGAGGGCCCGCGCCTTTACCTGGAAATCATGAACGGCCTGGGCGAAAGCAACCCGGCGCGGCAAGCCGACATCTTCTACGAAGTCGAACGCGAATACGCCAAGGCGCCCACCACGACGAATACGTTACGTTACGCAGGGGCACTCGTGACGGCTGGGCATTCGGCCGCCAGACCTGCCGAAGGCAAGAAACTGCTGGAAACCCTGCTCGCCAGCCCGGAGAGAATGAGCGCATCCGAACGCACTCTGGCTGCGGTTTTACTGCACGAAACCAATGAAAGGCTTAAATTAGCAGCCGAGAATCGTCGGTTGCTGGAGACACTCGACGATCGAAGCCGCACGCAGGCAAACTCGGAAAAACGTGTGCAGGCTCAAGTGGAAGAGAACGCCCGCCTGCGCCGCGAATTAGCCAGCGCCCAGCAGAAGCTGGATGCGATCAAGGAAATCGAGAGGACCATCATTGAACGCAGTCCCACGCCCTCTAGCAGTCGCAACCCCACCCCAAGTGAAACGCAAAGCCCGTCTGCTGGTAGTTGACGACGATCCTGGGCTGCTGCGGCTGCTCACGATTCGCCTCCGTGCGGAGAACTACGACGTCGAAGCCGTAGAAAGCGCGGCTGCCGCCCTTGCGGCTCTCGCTCGCGTGCGGCCCGACCTGGTCATCACGGATCTGCGCATGGACCAGATGGACGGCATCGGCCTGCTCAAGGAAGTGCAGAGCCGGGCGCCCGGCCTGCGCGTCATCATTCTCACCGCTCACGGCACTATTCCGGATGCCGTGCAGGCAACTCAGAGCGGCGCGTTCGCGTTCCTCACCAAGCCAGTCGACAAGCAGGACCTGCTGGACAAGGTGCAGAAGGCACTCAAGGTATCCGGCTTCGCCGATACCACCGAAGACTGGCGCAGTGAGATCGTCACTCGCAGCGCCGTCATGGAAGAGCGCCTCGCCCAGGCTCACATGGTCGCCGGTACCGATGCCCGTGTCATGATCACCGGCGACAGCGGCACCGGTAAGGAATTGCTGGCCCGCGCGCTCCACAAGGCCAGCCCGCGACGCAATCGTCCGTTCGTGGCGATCAATTGCAGCGCGATGGCTGAAAACCTGCTCGAGAGCGAACTCTTCGGCCACACCAAGGATGCGTTCCCTGGGGCGACCCGCGATCATCGCGGACTGTTCGTCACCGCCGAGGGCGGCACGCTCATGTTGGACGAGATCGGCGACATGCCGATGCGCCTGCAGGTCAAACTGCTGCGGGTCCTGCAGGAAAACCAGGTTCGCCCGGTCGGCAGCACCGAAGCGACCACGGTCAACGTTCGCATCATCTCCTCGACGCATCGCGACCTGAAGCAGCTCATCATGGGCGGCCATTTTCGCGAGGATCTCTATTACCGTCTCAACGTCGTGCACATCGAGATGCCGGCATTGAACAAACGCCGCGAAGACGTCCCGCTGCTGGTGTCCCACTTCCTCGAAAAGATCGCCCAGGAAACCGGCCAGCAGCGGCACATCTACGCACCGGAAGCGGTGGAGATGCTGGTGAGCGCCGATTGGCCCGGTAACGTACGCCAGCTCGAAAACGTAGTGCGCCAGAACGTTGCCGTGGCGACCAGCCCCATCATCAGCGCAGAAATCGTCCAGTCGGCGCTCGGCGGCGGTCCGACTCGCCTGCCCTCCTTCGACCAGGCTCGCGACGAATTCACGCGCAACTATCTGTCGCAGATCCTTCAGATCACTGGCGGCAACGTCAGTCAGGCCGCACGCCTGGCCAAGCGCAATCGCACAGACTTCTACAAGCTGCTCGCGCGCCATCAGTTGACGCCGGAAGGCTTCAAGAACCGCTAGCAGGCGGCCTTTCGCAGGCCGTCCCCGGACACATGGCGTCCTACATGATCTGGACGCCGCGCCTCACCGCCGTTCGTACAACGCGACCCACGAACGGATGAGCGCGCAGCTGGTCATCAACGCCGATGACTTCGGCTACTTCGACGGCATTTCAGCAGGCATTCTCGAAGCGATACGCGCGGGCGTCGTCACCGCCACCGGCGTCGTCGCCAATACCGAAGCGTTCGAACGCTCGGCCGCACAACTAGCGGCCTTACCCCAAGCGGATGCGGGCGTTCACTTGAACGCCACCTGGGGCGAACCGTTGACTCTTCAACTGCGAGCAGCGTTGGCAACGAACCGTGGCGCACTCCCTCGCAAGGGACACCTCTTCACCGCCCTGCTGCTGAACCGCCTCCCCTGCCACGCCATCGCCACGGAATGGAAAGCGCAGATCGATCGCTGTAATGCAGCTGGGCTGACGGTGCGCTTCCTGAATTCGCACGAACACGTTCATATGCACCCGCGCCTGTATCCGGTCATTGCCGCACTCGCCCGCGAGTACCGGATCCCCTTCGTCAGGCACACGACGGCCGATGCGGCATCGTTCTCCAATCCATCAGCAGCGTTGCGTGGGCTGTTGACCAATGCCGTTGCCCGGCTCAACCGTCCTGCCGGCAATACGCCCACGATGCTGGGCCTGGGTCCCAGTGGCCAGTTGGACATGAAATATCTCCGCCGCGCGCTGCCACGGCTGAAATCGGGCGTGAGTTACGAACTGATGTGCCATCCGGGACGCGACGATGCTGCGGCAGCAGCAAACCTTAGGCTGCGCGCCTATCACAAGTGGACCAGCGAGCTGGAATGCCTGCTCGATCCCGAGTTCAGGCGCATGCTCGATGCATACAACGTTCGCATCGTGCGCTTCCGCGACCTCGTCGCCGGCTGACTGCGGCCGGGCTACTGGATGGAATACAGGTTGAACCACGCGTTCGAAAACACCGGGGTCAGCGACGACCGGTTCGCCTCGATAAACGCATCCAGGCGATCGTGCTCAACGAACGCGACATCGAAGTGATGCAGGTCCTGGACGATATAGTGCGCGCCGATGCGATGAGCGAATGCCCGTAGTTCGTCATCGCTGAACGTCTCCGGCCAGATAGACGCACGGCGCCCCGTGAACAGCGCGATGATGGTCGGTTTGCGGGCAAGCACGACGTCTCCCGGTGGAACCTTGGCCTTGATCGCGTCGAACAGTTCGCCGGCGGTGGCGCTGGTCACAGAGTATGGGAACGGCCCCGATACCACCCGCTGATAGGTGTAGATATAGGGGATGAGAAAGCTGGCCGCCATCGCAACGGGCAAGTAGATCCTGAGACTCTCCCTGCCTGTCTGTTTGCCGATCGCACCGCCTATGACCGATACGCCCCTGGCTGCATACAGCATGAGCAGCGGCCAGATAGGCATCGAGTAGCGATCCGATTCGGTGTGGATGGGAAACAGGATCAGCAGCGCGATGTATGCGCCCAGGAACAGCTCGAATACTGAAATCCGTTCGTGCAGCCTCGACACCACGCCGGTCGCTACCAGGCCCAGGAATATCGCGATGACCGAATGATCGAACCAGTTGCGGCGTGGAATGCCGGCCTCGATCAGGCTGCCGACGGATACCGCATAATCGCGCGCTGCCGACAGCATTCCCTGCACTGAGAATTCATCGAAGTAGCTCAGATACGTGCCTGGGTCGGATGGCAGCCACCGGTGCAATAGCGCCCCGAGCAAGATCGCTGTGGCGATACTCAACACCGTCGACGTGACCAGGCGGCGATTGTGCAACCACGTACCCAGCAACAGCGTGGGAAAGAGTACGACTCCCGCAGTACGCGTTTGCGAGGCGAGGGTCAGCGTCAAGATGCATGCGATGGACGTGCGAATCGTGCTCTGCGTGACGGCCGGAAACGTGTCTTTGTAGATCAACCGGTCTGCGAGCAGGAGGGTCGCGTAGGTAAACAGCAGGAACGGGAACTCGGAAAAGATCGTGTCTTTCAGTTTCCAGAAATACGGATGCAGGCTCATCGCCGCGGTGACCGCGAGCGCGGGTATCCAGTGCAGCATCTTTTTCGCGATGTGCGCATAGGCAACAGCCCAGGCGGTCAACGACAGGATGCCCACCCACTTCATTGCATCGAGATCCACGCCGAACAAGCGGTACATCGGCGCCAGCAGCAATGGCAGTCCCGGTGGATATGACGCCGGGTGAATGGCGTTTTCCGGATTGGCCAGGAATGGCGTCTGGTTGTAGATCACGCCGTCGACGATGTTGCGTGCATGCATGATATACAGCGCATAGTCGCCATCCCAATTATGACCGGGGCGCAACGTCAGCCCCATGACGGCCATCACCCCCAGCGCCAGGGCGATGGCAACCGCCGAGTAACGACGACCCCGAACCTCGAACATGCGGACACTCCGGAAAGCACGCACAGGTAAATTTCAAACCGGCAGGCGCACATCGGTCCTGACATCCCGGCCAGTACGTTCCGAAAATACGCTTGGCGAGCTGCCCAGCCTCTTAAGTTTCTGAAAACTGGGCCGGGGTCGGCACCTAGAGTGCAGCCGAAACGCGGACATGTGTCGCGTCTCGCGGCACAATCTAGTGTTAAATTCGCGGCCTGCCGACTGGTCCCAAATGAGTTCATCCGGAGTGAGAGCATGCAGCGCAATACGGCCGCGTTAGCGGACGGTACGTTCGATTTGCTGGTGATCGGGGGCGGCGCCTTCGGGGCGGCGGCGGCCAGGGATGCCGCTATGCGCGGCCTCAAGGTCGCCATGGTGGAACGCAGCGACTTCGGTGCAGGCGCCTCGGCTGAGTGCTTCAAGATGGTCCACGGCGGCATTCGCTACATCCAGCATCTGGATGTACGGCGGGTGCGTTCCTCTGCTCGCGAACGCGGCGCTTTCCTGCGCATCGCCCCGCATCTGGTCACTCCCTTGCCCATTGCCATTCCGACCTACGGCTACGGCCGGAGCGGCAAGTTTTTCCTGGGCGCCGGCATGTATCTCTACGACCTCATGACCTTCGACCGCAACCACGATATTCCGGATCGCACGCGCCAGATCCCGTTCTCACGCTTCCTGAGCAGGCAGGACGTGTTGAATCACTTTCCGGACGTCGCAGCGAAGTCGTTGACCGGCGCCGCGGTGTTCGACGACGGGCAGATGTACAACCCGCCGCGCCTGGTGCTGGCGTTCGTGAAAACCGCTGTAGAGCTGGGTGCAGTCGTGTGCAATTACGCGGAGGCGACCGGCTTTCTCAGGGAAGGCCAACGAGTCATCGGCGCGCGGGTTCGCGACCGGCTCACGGGTGACGAATTCGATGTGAGGGCGAAGTTGACGTTGAACGCCGCCGGGCCGGGGGCCGAATACCTGTTGGAAGGCCGTTCCGAATTCGGCAGCTGGAAGCGCGGGCACTTCTCGCGCGATGCGTATTTCGTGGTCGATCGCAAACCGACGAGCCAGTATGCCCTCGCCGTCCAAGGACAGACTCGCGACAAGGATGCCGTCCTGGGTCGGGCGGCGCGCCACTTGTTCGTGGTGCCCTGGCGGCAGCACACGCTGATCGGAGTCTGGCACCGGCTGTTTCCGCAGCATCCGGATAAAGCCTATATCGAAGAAGAGGAATTGGCCGCCTGGCTGCAGGAGATCAACGACTCCTATCCGAGCCTCGCGCTGAAACGCGATGACGTCATCTACGCCAACTGCGGCCTGGTGCCGTTCGGCAACGACGACACCAATACCACGCCGGGCGAAATGAGCTTCGGCCACGAGTCGCGCTATGTAGATCATCGCAAGACACATGGCATCGAGGGATTGGTGACCTTGATCGGCATCCGCTATACGACAGCGCGGGGCGATGCGAGCCGGGCATTGGACATGCTGCTGTCGCAGCTTCCGAATGCGCCGCGCGACCAGGGCACCGATAGCGTGCCGCTGGCAGGCGGCAAGATCGACAACTTCGCGGCGTTCAGCGCTGCAGCCGAAAAATTGCGGCCGGCGCAGGTACGGGCGTCGAGCTGGCAAGCACTGCTGCGCAATCATGGAACGCAATACACGCAGGTGCTGCAACACATCGACGGCGATGGCGCCGCCTGCATCGCCGATTCGGACACGCTGGTGGCCGAAGTCGCTCACGCAGTGGCGAACGAGATGGCAATGAAGCTGGACGATGTGGTGCTGCGGCGGACCGACCTGGGTTCGGGCAATCATCCCGGCGAACGCATTGTGACCGCGGCGGCAGCCTGCATGCAGAAGTTCTTGAAGTGGGACGACCGCAAGCGCGATGCAGAGGCGCAAGCCACGTTGCGGACGCTATCCAACCATCACGCGACGACGCGAGCCTAGCCTCGCAAGCGCGACGAGAGCGGACGCCCCGATCGATACGAGGCGCCGCTTTCGAGGCCGGACGAATCAGGCAGGACGATACGCGATGCAGGCGATCTTCTTGCTGAGGATAGTGACCTTCTTGCCATACATCATGAAGATGATGCGCATGACAAACTCCATGAACGCCGTGGCGGCAAGGCCGACGTAGTTCAGCGGATTCTTCCAGAACACATACAGCTTCAGGGCAAAGGGCTTGTAGCCGGTGAAACCGGCGATGTCGAACAGCTGGCCCAGGCTGTATTCCGTGATGTTGTAGAAATGGTCGATGTTGTGGGCCAGGTTCTCCGATCCCACCAGCGGATTGGCGCCGTTCATCGAATAGGCGATCACCTTGCCGCCGGGACGCAGCGCACTTCGGCACAGCTTCAGGAATTCGATGGTCTCGTCCAGGGTGAGGTGATTGAGTTCCTGTTCCGGAATGATCACGTCGTACTCAGCGGTGCGGCCCTGCAGGAACGGGAACGCTTCGGCGGCTTCGCAGGGCAGCTGCCGTTTGCGGGCATGCTCCACCTTGGCCGGATCCGAATCGATACCGAACGTATTCTTGTAGCCCGCAGCGACCAGCACGTCGACCAGGTAGCCCGGTCCGCAGCTGATGACCAGGACCTTGACGTTCTTGTCGGCCGGCATGTGGGCCAGGTAATTGGCGCGATAGTAGGCATTGAACGAGGTGTAGCCTTTCTCAATGTCCTTCGGCGCCTGCCAGTACGAGTCGAACGGTTCCAGCCGTGCGGCGAGTTTTCTGCGGGCGGGAATATCGAGCCGGACCGGGATCGGCGATTGGGAACTCATGTCACACTCCTCAAGCAATGGCCGCAGTATAAAGACACTCTTATACCGGAAGAACCTTTTGATATCGGTGTACCGTTGTCATAATTTACGACGAACGGCACTCGATTGCCGCCCTTTTCCCGAGGTGCCGTGAGAATCCTGTTTTGCAATTACGAATACCCACCGCTGGGCGGAGGGGGTGGCGTAGTCATGGCCGCACTGGCGAGAGAGCTGGCCAAGCGCCATGAAGTCACGGTTCTAACCTCGCGTGCTGCCAACCTCCCCTCGCACAGTATCGACGGGGGTGTCAATGTCATACGCGTGCCGGTGTTCTTCCGCAAAGACCTGGCCACGGCGAATTTTCCCTCGATGATGGCCTACCTGCCGACAGCGGCCTGGCGCGGACTGCTGCTGCGTCCCGGCACCCATTTCGATGTGATCAATACCCACTTCGTGGTTCCGACCGGACCCGTCGGGGCCTTCCTGAGCTTTGTCGGTGGAATTCCGAATGTGCTCTCGATCCATGGCGGCGACCTGTACGATCCCAGCAAATCCATGTCGCCCCATCGGCATGCATGGTTGCGGGCCCCGATCGCACGCATGCTCCGCAAAGCAACTGCAGTGGTCGGGCAATCGAAAGACACCAACCGACGCGTCAGCGAAATCTACGGTGTCCATCGGGATACCGGCCTGATACCGCTCGGCATCGACCGGCCGCGCGCGCCTTCCGGCGCATCGCGCCAGCAGTTCGGCATCCCCGAAGATGCTTTCGTCATGGTAACGATCGGTCGGCAGGTCCCGCGTAAGGACACACCGCAACTGGTGCGGGCAATGGCCAAGAGCGGCATCGCCAACGCCCATCTGCTGGTCGTCGGCGATGGACCGGAGATTCCCGAGATCAGGCGTGTGGCCGGTGAGCTTGGCGTCGCCGAGCGGGTGCATCCGCTGGGCATGGTGTCCGAAGAAGACAAGTATCGTGCGCTGCAGGTATCCGACATTTTCGCCTCTACATCGCAGCACGAGGGCTTTGGACTGGTATTCCTCGAGGCCATGGCGTTCGGCCTGCCGGTGGTCTGCTACGACCGGGGCGGCCAGGTGGATTTCCTGACGACGAATGTCACCGGACACGTGGTGAAGCTCAACGATACCGACGCCTTCACGCAAGCATTGATCCAGCTGCATGCATCCGAATCGCTGCGCGCCACGATCCGTGCGACCAATCTCCAGTTGGTCGAGAATTTCTTCATCGAGCGCTGCGCAGAGCGCTACGAAGCCGTCTTCGAGTCGGTGATGCGCCGTCCCGTTACGGGCGTGCCGCAGCGGGAACAGCGGTCCTGACGAACTGATCGACAGAGCCCTCGGCCATGTGCGGTATTGCAGGAATCATCGCCGACCGCGCCGACGTTGCCGACGAGTTGCAGCGGATGCTGGCCGCTCTGGCGCATCGCGGGCCAGACGGCGAAGGAACGCTGCAAGACGGCCACGCGGCATTCGGTCATCGCCGGCTTTCCATCATCGACCTCGAAGGCGGCCAGCAGCCGCTGCGCAGCGCCGATGGCTCGCTGTGGCTGGTCTGCAATGGCGAAATCTATAATTACCGTGAACTGCGCGCGGACCTGGAAAAGCGCGGCTACCGCTTTACGACCCACAGCGATTGCGAAGTGATTCTCGGGCTGTACGCCTTTCACGGCGTGCGCTTGTTCGAGCACCTGCGCGGCATGTTCGCGTTTGCACTTTGGGACACACGGCAACGCCGTCTGCTGCTGGCACGGGATCATCTGGGACAGAAGCCCCTCTACTATGCCGCGACCGGACGCGGATTTGCGTTCGCATCCGAGATCAAGGGACTGCTCGCCTTCGATCCTTCGCTGCGCCGGCTGAACCTGGCGGCGCTGGACCAGTATTTCGCCCTGCGCCTGGTAGCACCGCCGCAGTCCATGTTCGAAGGCGTTCGCAAACTGCCGCCCGGGCACTACATGCTTTGCGAACCGGGGAAGGCGCCAGCCCTGCAGCGCTACTGGCATCTGCGCTATGACCGCAAACTGGCCGGCTCGATGCCGCAACTGGTGGACGAGCTCGAACAGCGGATCGCCGCATCGTTGCGGCTGCATATGGTCAGCGACGTCCCCGTCGGAGCGTTCCTGAGCGGCGGGCTCGACTCCGGGTTGCTGGTCGCAATGCTGGCGAAGCGTCTGGATGTGCGCGACCTGCAGACGTTCACGATCGGCTTGCCATACGCCCAATTCGACGAGGCCCCTGCAGCGCGCGCAGTCGCCGAGGACAGTCGCACCAGGCATTACGAGCAGACGCTGACGCCCTCATTGACGGCCCTGCTGCCCGACCTGATTCATCATCTCGACGAGCCCTCCGATCCGCTGTCGTTCTGCGCCTGGCAGTCAGCTGCCCTGGCAAGACGCCATGTGAAAGTAGTCATCGGTGGCGACGGCGGCGACGAACTCTTCGGCGGCTACGATCGCTACTATGGGAATCTATATGCGGAACATTATCGACGCCTGCCTGTGGCCTTGCGCCGGTTCGTCATGGGGCCAGTGCTGTCGTTGATTCCTGGAACGCGCTGGTACAAGAGCATCGGTCACCAGGCCCGCTGGCTGCACCGCCTGTCATTCCTGTCGGGGAGCGAGCGGTATGCAGCGAGCCTGTCGTATTTCTATTTCGAAGCGGCGGCCCGCCGTTCGCTCTTCACCGAGGATGCCCAGCGGACATTGGAACGCGAAGATGCGGAAGCGGCCATCC
>Ga0065707_10082194_pt1 | contig 19467 bp, 29 predicted proteins | sample SwiRhicommuniRL3_FD_59094 | JGI IMG/M metagenome (GOLD analysis project Ga0065707, IMG submission 59094) | Switchgrass rhizosphere bacterial communities from Rose Lake, Michigan, USA - RL3 v2 (version 2) | ecosystem: Host-associated > Plants > Roots > Rhizosphere > Soil | place: East Lansing...
AAAAGATAACCTGCGACGCGCGTCACCCATTCTAGTGTGAACATCACAACAGTAGCATCAGACAGCGAACATCACAGAGTACACAACACACTATCACTACCACACAGCGCACACCGTGAGATACACAGTACAAGCATCACACCACATCAGTAACATCACGAGCTACACAGAACGCTTCGCATACTGTGATGGTTTTGCGGACATCATGCACACCCCGTATACAGAGTCGTACAACAATACATCATAGCAGTAATGAGTACACATCGGAGGCTTCACACTATAGAGGTAACGACGGGAAACTGTATCTTTCCCCCACTCCCCGCCCCACCCCCGTAGCGCATACCAGTCTCGAGACATGACGCGTTCTTAGGAAGTACAGCCAGGTCTGCAGTTGCCAGTCGCTTAGCACACCGGTCAGCTCTCTCAGTCGTTGGAAGTACAGCGCTCACAAGGTGTTGGAAGTACAGTCAGGTATGCACTTGCCAGTCGGTAGGTGTTCCCAGTCGATTACACAGCTATCCAGTAGCAAGCCGACACATCGCTACAACGCAAAAACAAGCACGTTACTATGGGAAAGAGACAAAGGGTAATGAGTCAGGGAAAACCCGCCTGTTGAGGCTCTCAGTGCTATACGCGGGTGTTGAGATGGGTATGTTGGGAGATGTTGGGAGACAAGAAGGAGTGATGGGAGAGATTGATGGGTTGTGTTAGAGGTTAAGGAAAGTAGGGAGTTGGGAGAGAGTGCACGGCAAAGTGTAAGGAGATGGGCTATGCGGGGTAACGTGTTATGAAATCCCGTATGCCTTGTAGAAGTAGAGCAACTTGCTCTTTCAAATAATTATCATACTTAGCATGTGCTGCACTGTTCCGAAGGTCAAGCCAAGCTGTAACATTTTTTTGATCTAGTTTTCCGTAAATTCCTGCACTAGCGAGGTCATTATTTAACCTATTAGTCTTCTTTTGTTGTAAATTGCCTTCCTTTATTGTAGTTATCTCAATTTCATGTTTGATGCATAAATTATGGATGTGGTTTTCTAATACACCTCCACCCATAATTGCAGATGCATCTTTGTATCCTTCGTTAAGCAAGAAATCAGCCATTTCTAGGAAATCGCTAAATGTCTCGCCATGTATAAGTTCTCTGGCAGTGGTTAAAAAGCCGCGTGAGACATCATCACGTAGTGCATGCACAATACCAGCTAGAAAGGGAATATGCACTAGATTGTTGAGAGCATATTTGTCGATGGAAAAACCACTAGCCTCTTTAGCATAGATGCTATCAGGGCCTGCTACTCGATCTATAACGGTTAATACTGCCGTGCGAAACCGAGCATATGTATCGTAAGATATATTGCTAAAACCCTCATCTTGTGCCTCTCCTTCGATCATTCCATATTGCTTAAGTACCAAGTCAATTTGAGCTAAAAAAGCATCTTTTATATCTTCCACAATATCGTTCCTTACTTATATTCCTGTTGGTATCTTTCTGCGTAGCTGTGAAGGTTTGCTGTCTGTAAAACGAGCTGAAGACTATACCACCCCAAGTACAAGCCCCTAGCATTTAGCTATGGGGTTCCTGACACTTTTGACATAAAGCCTGTGTTTCAATCCCAAGCGGGCTGTATCATCTCTTACAACATAAAAATGATAAAGGTGATACAAAGTCCATTGCAGCGTTTCAATCCCAAGCGGGCTGTATCATCTCTTCCAACACGGAATGTATACCGTTTACATTCATCGATCCTGGCTAGTTTCAATCCCAAGCGGGCTGTATCATCTCTTCCAACAGTAGCCATTATAACACAAGGATAGATCTATAGACCATGTTGCGAGCAGTACCATTTTATATATATTTTCTTTCGACAAAACTATTCGCTGCTCTATCAATCAGCTTCTCTTCATATCGCGAGAGGCTATGCTCAACATCCTAACAACACACCTTCTCGCAATTATCGAAACACCATATGCCCACAAACAAGCATAGATGCAACAATACCAAGTAGTATACTAGTAAACATGTATTTCCTTTTGAACCGTTGCCAACCAGTTTCAGGTACATGTGTAATATAAAGGTGTTCATGATGTTTTCTAAACATGCTCTACCATTCTTCATTTCTTATTATTTGATAGCGTTATTATATCATACAGAAAGACAAAGAAAAAGACTTCCCTGTACAAAGAGAAGTCTTCAAAGAAAAAACAATTATACAGTCTGTACAGAAGAGGCTAACAGAGTATCAACCGTTTCCCGTTTAATTCGATACGCTTGACGAGTGCCACGTGCTGGCAAGAGAATTGCCTCAAAAACCCCGTCTTTTATCCACCTTCGCACTGTTGTATCATCTACTCGTAACTCAGTAGCTACTTCATGCACGGTAAGCAGCTCTGATTTTGTCTGTGTCATCTAATCCTCCATCAATACTTGAGAGAAGATGTGCATCAATAGCACATTTCTGCATTTCAAGCAAAAACTCCAATAATTGTTCACAACTACATTGACAAATAGCAACGGTTGCAACGTCCCTGTTTGCCTCAAGAAATGCGGTTATCCGTTCTGGAGGAATATCTTTAATAATATCCTGTCTGGTTTTGTCCCCTATCATGAGTGTGATAGTTTCCAAGGCTTTCTCCTTTTATGATACGTTTGGTTTTACAATGCTCTACAGCTTGAAAATACGAAGAGAAGCGTTTGTGACAACGCTTGCATCTATACGGTCTTTTTGAGTAAGACAGGCCGATACATGCAAGCGGTAGCAAAATGGCAGCTATAACGGGTGTAAAGTCCACTTATGAATACTAGGGGAGAATTGTCCTTTCTTTGGAACAGCAGGAATACGAGCGGTAGGTACTTCTTGCACGTATTTGTCCCATTTGTGCTTTTTGATATACACATGAAAGAGAGCAGTAATCCACTCTTCGTCTACAAGAGACAATAAATCAATCATCGCAAGATAGGCGTCCTTTGGTGGAAGGGTGTTTATCTCTCGGATAGCGTAGAAGGCTACTACTTCAAGGTTGGTAGGGTTGTTACGGCCCATACAGCATTCCTTTCTGGTATAGCTCACAGCCCCCATGACTCATGTGCAATCAATCAAATGTGATCGATATGTAGTAATGTATCATAAGTGATGGATCTCTGTCAATGCATCATTCGACTATACTACAAACGACTAGGAGGTGTTGCATTGATAAGACTCAAGATCAGAGAAGTAGCAGAAGCACAAGGTTATAACATGAGTAGTTTATCAAGACGGGCCGATGTTCCGTATTTAACGATAAAACGGGTATGGAAAAACCCTTACTATGAATTGAAGCTTGCAACCATCTCGAAAATAGCAAGAGCCCTTAACGTTCGATCTGCTGATTTGATAGAAGATGTAGAGGATAGCTAAAAGCACTCTTTTATCTGTATGACAGAAGAGTGCTTTTATTCTTTGGTGCGTGAACGAGGGACATCTTTATAGAGATAAACACGATGGAAAATAATAAGGACTGCATAGCGACCATTTTTGAGAGGTTCGAAGACATGAAGATGATCTATATGTAAATAATATTCAGTGCCGTCCCCACTTGAATGTCTTTCAAGATATGAGTCTATAATACTTCCAATCCCGTCTATGCTGTCAACATACACTATATTGGAATGCTGATCGCTTCCATAAGGAACTGTTGTCATTAGTACCCGCCTTTCTCACATAGAACTTTGATGATAGTGTAGCACATTATTATCCATTTTCATGGTCATGGGCATACTAGCCATACAGTATCTTTGAATATGTATGGACTTTCTATGGATATATTTACACACTTATGGTATGCTATAAATAGTTAAGAAAACATCGGGAAGGGGAAAACATGGTAACCATGACAGTTTCAAAATCTGACTGTGTAACTCTTAAAGAGGCGTATGAAATGCTAGGAATAAGTCGTTCGACTTTTTACAATTATAGCAACTACTTGGGGATTGAAAAGAAGAAATTTCCGTTCGATCCTAAAGGGTACGTCCTAAAAGTTGACGTGGAAAGAATTAAAGCGTTAGCAGAGCAGAGTAAAGAGTAGTGAGAAGCCCTATTCCTTCCCATCCTAGTCAGAAGCAAGGAATAGAGCGGGCTCAAAGATCATTTGAACTTGTTCTTAGTATACCTCATTGCATGAAAATTGCATAGTACAGTTCTTTTTAACAATCGAATAAGCGCTTCTCTTGTCAGTAATTCACACTGGTTGCAATGGTTGACTTGTCCCAAAGATAAACGTAGTGAACGCAAGGGAGGGTAGTTGAAATACAACCAAAGGAGAAAATACCGTGAAAGATCACCCCCTCTATCGTACTACAACCGGAGCATTTCTCATCTTTTGCGCTTTTATAGCAGCTTGTTTCACTATCATCACAGATGAGTCCCTCATACAAAATGGGAACGGAAACGTCCCCTTATCCTACGAAGTCTTTTTACAGCCATGGTATCTCATTCATGGGCAATATTCTGGAATGATGGCATGGTCGGTTATTGGAGCTTGGATGATTTTTAGTGTGTACCTCGTTTTATCGGTTATGGAATACTTTAGTGACGATAAGGTCATGAGGACTGTTGTATGGATATTGGTAACCATTGATGGTATTGGGAACTATCTTTACTTCAAAGGCGTACCCACCATCTTTCAACTGTTACTTACGGGCCTTGTCTTCTTTTCCCTCACCTATGGTGGGAAGAAAGGAGTCGCACTTTTCTTTTCGGGAATAGGAGAAATGCAATCTTCTAGGAGAAACAGATATGCAGAAGAGTAATAAGAAAAACCCTTTGAATGGACGTGGAAACGCGATGGTAGTCGCAGCGCCCGCTATGTTTGCAGTGAGTGAAGTCATTTTTCACGCAAACCCCTTAGTCGGCGGTGCTTTGGGGGTTCTCGCGGGCGCAATAGCCTACACGCATTTTGATGACGTAGCAAATAGAGTTGAGACACTTAAAGCAGGCGCGTTACACGACTACGAAGCGAAACACAAAGTAGCATCTCCGACATATGAAGTCACGACAACAGAACAAAACATTCCAGATTTTCGAGATATCCCTATTCCCATCGGAGTAGAGCGTAACGGGAAACGTTTTGAACGGTCAATGCGACAACTGAAAAGTGTGCTTATCCTAGGGCTCCAAGAGGGTGGCAAGTCTAACACGGCTATCCACATAGCGCGTCACTTAGCAAAGAACGGTGCTCACATTGCCATTATCGATAAGCATGCACGTTCTGAAGAGGACTCCTTAACGTCAAAAATGAGGCCTCTGGAAAAGCGATTTGAATGTACCGTCGGGGATACTCCCATCTCTTCTATGAAGGTTGTAGCACATGTACGTGACGTTTTAAACAACCGCTTAGAAGGTGGGAAGTGCTCATATCCGCTATTCCTCATAGTTGATGAGTACACTGCTATCATCAGGCAAAAAGAAGACGGCGGTCCTTGGCAAGCGTGTGGAAAGGAGTTAGCTGCACTCATTGAAGATATCAATACGGAAGGGCGTAAACATCAAATTTTTGCTATTTGTATTGGTCAAATTGCAAACGTTAGTCGTACCGGTGGAAGTGAAGTTCGAGAGGTTTTTGCGACCCGTATTGTGCATGGGATGAGTAAAACGCAAGCAAACCTCGTTGGTTTTACTGAAGTCAATAAGCAAGTCGAAGCACTTGATCAAGGGGAATGTTTCATTCAAACGAGGGGCGTTCCTCACTTATGGCTTAAAATCCCGTATGTTGAAGATCAAGCTCTCAGAAAGCTTGCAAAATCCTTGCCACCTATTGAAAGAGGCCCTTCGTATGAAGAGGTTAATCGCACCGCATTTTCTGCTATCGATCCTGATATTGAACTAGCCTCAATGGAAGATATCGATCCCGATGATAGCAGGTATAGCGATGACTACGAAGAGGAAACACCGCTTCCTATCAGATCGAAAACAGTACAAACAAAACGATTAGAAGTCCCATCGGACGCGCTTGTTGAGATAGGCCGTGACAATATCACCAAAGAGCCCGTCTGCATACCCCAAAGCACGTTTGATCTACTAGTGAACGCCGCAAAAGTTGGCACTCCGCTCTCAGTAAAGGCTACGCAAGCACTCCTTCAATGTAGTGAACAACATGCAAAAAATGTCAGTGAGAGAGTGAGAGAGTGTCTTTCACAGTAGCATTTTGAGCTTGGGAGTAAGCGTATCTCTCACTTACTCTCTCACTCACTTAGTCTCTTAAAAAGAAAGGACTCACGATCCGTGAATAATTTACACATAGCAAAAACCCATAGTCAGAACCGCAAGCTGATAGCCTATTGTGTGAGCAAAGCATCGTTGCTTGCTCTCATCACAAACAGCCTTGTTGTACCAGCCGGTCTAGTCAGTATCTTGTTTTTCATCCATCTAGCGCTTCCAACCATTCTCTTTGCCAGTTTGCTTCTTGTTCCACTAGGCATTATGCTTGCTATCACCGTTGATGGTATGACACTCGGCGCATGTGCACGGCTTCGTAAATCTCTGGAATACCGCATTGAAATTAAAAATCGGTATGCTCGTATTCCTGAAAAAGAATTGGAGATAGCACTTGGAGAGGCATACGAATTACAGGCGCTCTATCCTTCCTACACGCTCAATAGCATTTTCATTGTCCTCTTCACACTGATAAGCGCGGGCGCTGGTTGGATACTCTGGCATACACTGCTCTCTCTTGCACCAGGGTTTCCAGAATGGATGTCCCTCGCCTTCTCAACACTCTTTGCCATTTCTGTAAGCGTCACTCTCATTGCTTCAGAACTTTTGAAAGTACAAAACGAAGTGATTGTGAAAGAGAGTATTGAAGCAACCCACTTCCATAAAGCAGCATATAGAGCCGACGCGGAAGAGGAAGCGTTGAAAGTGCTGCATGCAGAGTACACCCGTCAAGCGGAAACCATGAAAAACAGTCCACTTCTTGCAACGGTTGTAGAAGAGAACGTGCAATCAATTTATAATGATATCCTCTTTGATGGGGAAAATATTATTCAGAAGCGTATTGAAGCGGACAACGTCGCAAGGGAGAGAGCAGAGCGCAAACGCCTTGATCGTGTACGGGAACAACAAGCGTTGCTTTCTGGGAATAGCGTGTCTTCTGAAGAGAGAAACACAGGACCCATTCAACAGATTGCTTCTCCGAAGTTTAAACGACTAGGCAATAGTGAAAAAGTAGCACTAGCCGTTGAAAAATATGGAGAGCCGTACATCAGGCAAAATATAGATCTTGTTTGCAGTGAAATTGGAATGAGTAAACCGACGGTGTATTCTCACATGAGAAAGTTAAAGGAAGGATAGTTTTGTAAAGATGGGTAAAGGTTTTACCGTATCTTTACCTATCTTAACGGTGTTTTACTAGCCCTTTTACGGAGGTTTTTACGCATGTCACTTTCACACATAAGTGTTGTTTTTCTCATCGCAATAGTCGGTTGGTATTTCTTCAAAACATACGGGAAAGCCCTCACTATTGTGATTGCTATTGCAACCAGTATCGTCATCTGTGTAGGGGTGTTACTTCTGTCATTTCAATCAGTGAATAGTCGCACGCAAATTGCGACAATCAGAGCAGTTCCGGTTGAAAATAAACCGCATACCATGATCGTTTCGATAACCACTTTTGACCATTTTAAAGCGGCTACAACGCAAACCTATGAACTGCCTGGTGATAGATGGTTTCTGCAATCACAGGTTGTTGAATATCAACCTTGGGTGCTTTTTATTGGACTCAAAAGTGGGTATCATTTACAGCGATTGGAAGGCGAATTTGATAGCGATACACCAAACAGTAAAGCCATTCAACTTGGAAATTGGAGCTGGTTTAATACATTGGAAAACAATGTGAAATTGTTTTTTCCAGTCATCAAATCGGCGTACGGAAATGCTGTGATTGACCCCGCCGATGGGAGGACCTATGGTGTGTATGTAGACCCACAAGGTGATATGTCCGCTATTCGACAATGACATGGTAAAACTGGTTTACCATAGCAGCTAAAAGCTGTTTTTAGAAAGCTTTTAGCATCGTTTTAAGGAGATTTTAAAATGCCCAAACAGTGCACCAATTGCCAACGCAAAACTGATATCGTAACCAGAGTTTTAGTAGGCCGTCACATGGCAAGATTTTGCAATAGTTGCCTTGCCAAGTGGAAAGCAAGAAACACTTTGTAGTTGTTGGGAAACGTGTGGGCGGCCCGCAAAAACTACCCACACGTTCCAGCTCTATCGCCTTTAACAAAGGAGCATGTTTATTATGCAACGTCTGTCAATCATTCTTTGTGTCTTATTCTTTGTCGTCGTAGTGTTAGAAGCGTCGAGTTGTGATACTGCTTACCAAGGTGGATACCCGCCCGGTACCTACCAATCTATGGCCTATCAAGATGCAATTGAGAGTGGTATTCCGCCCGGATTATTTGTGAAACAGATACAAGTTGAGTCAGGATTTAATCCGAACGCCGTATCAAGCGCGGGCGCAATAGGCATAGCGCAATTTCTCCCATCAACGGCTAGCGGCCTTGGCATTGACCCCTATGACCCAACACAAAGTTTACGCGGCGCGGCGGAGTTAATGGCACGCTATCAATCGCACTATGGGGATTATCAACACGGACTTGCGGCCTACAATTGTGGAAGTGGTTGCTTAGAGTTGGCTATGCAACAGTGTGGGTACTACTACTGGTGTTTACCACGTGAGACAGAGCGTTACATAGACATGATTATGAATTAAAAGAACCCCTGTTTATTCCATATGGATAGACGGGGGTTTTCTTTGTGTTACAACATATCCATCCATCATAATAAGGCCGCTCCGACCTTTGTTTTGACGAAATGGATATGTGGATATCATAGTTCCTGTGCCACGTGCTACAATAGAACCATGCCAAGGAAGTTACGTCAATTGAGAGCTGATTTACGCAAAATAGGTGCTACCATTGTTTCACAAAAAGGGTCACACGAAAAATGGAAGCATCCCAAAGCTTCAACTATTTTAGAGCTAGCCGGACCCGATGGGAAAGATGCACATCCCTATCAAGAGCGTGATTTGAAAGTGTTTCTAAATTCCATAAAGGAGAGCAACGTATGATACTCATTGAAGGTTATCAGGTTGACATTAAATGGTCGGAGGAAGATGCGGCCTTTCTCGTGTCTATTCCAGAGTTACAAAAAGAAACAGGACTTATTATGCCTTGCACACATGGGGATACGTATCAAGAGGCAATCTCTGAAGCAAAGATTAGCATTGAACTAGCACATCTTCCTGATGGGGTGTTTGCATGAACATACGGTGACTACTCCGAATAGGGCGTCTGTCTGTCTGTTACAGTTCATATGTGTAGTATGGTAGCAGACAGACAGCGATAAGGTGACTACTAGTGATACCCTAGTCATCGTGTGATGACTACTAGTACGTTACTAGTCACCCTCCTATTTCTTTTTCTTTTGTTTGTTAAGGGTAGCGTACGCTATCGATTTTGCCTTTTTCTTTGATGCGCCCTTCCGTTCGTACTCTTTTTCAATTTTCTTAATACCTTTCTTTGGCATGGTTGTGTTTCCTTTCTTTAGCCAACACTTTGTACACACCAGAAATCATTCGCTAGTTGGGAATTGAGCAAGTAGTCATAAGGGATAGTTCCTCTTCCCTGTAAACCCCAACTTTCACCCCAACTGTTTTGAAAAAGAAATGACTGCCTATCATCTCGAAAACCATAACAGAAAAGAGCATGTCCTCCTAAAAATTGTTCGCTGGTTGTGGGTATAGGGACTACACCAGAAGTGGCAACTGACTTACTTTCAAAGCTGTCATACACACTAATGCCAAAGAGAAATGGCAGACCACTAGCTAAGCAACTTTTCATCAGATCAAGATTATGTGGTATTCGTTGGTACGTAAGCACTTTATCATTCTTGCCATCCTTTACAGCGTTCTTTGGAGGTCGGAGCATAAATTTTGAAATGTCATATGGCCACTCGGTTTCATCACAAGCACCATACTTGCTAGCTGCTTTAATCCCATCTCGAATTGAACAACCGCTATCAGAGTTGATTGTGCGTTCAAGAGATCTCGCATACCAATAAATCTCAAGTCTTGACGGGGTAAAGTGAGGGAGTCCCTGTTTCCGCCTATCATAGATCATTGCTTGCGAAACGCACTGAGAAACGCAAGAGCCTAGCCGATCTTGATCAAACGGGCTATCTAACGCTGCCGATAGATCAACGCTTGTAGGCAGTTTCAGAGGTGCTACAACGGGAAGCGTATATTTCTTATCTCTGATATCACCGATGTCTGCAATACGTCCGTAGAAATGGGTCATTTATTCTTCTCCTTGTCTCTTTTCATACAACTCAATAAGACGATTGATGTAAAATTGAGCTTTTTTCAAATCGTCAATCCCATTTTTCGTTTGCCAACGAGAAACATATTTCACAATATTTCCCTCATGAAAGCCTAGTCTATTTTCTTCAATATAGGTAAGCGGTTCGATTTTACACACCTTATAATGGTCGCTTGACGGTGCTGACTTTAAGGTATCAACCATTATTATTCACTTTCTCTTATGATAGAAGCAGCCCGTGTGAGGGAACGTGCTAAGCTTTCAAACACGTCTGCCAAATCTTCTGAATTGTTACACACATGCGCAAGAAGGTTAGCACGTCCCTCTTCGGCCTTAGAAGTAAATTTACCAGCCCCTCTTCCTTTCTCATTGTCGAAAAAATGAGCAAGCGCTTTGAGCAGTTTCAGTGTATATTCTCTATTCTCGTAGCGTTCTTGCTTCTCTTCCTGTGTGAGACTATGGTCATTAAGGCCTAGCCGTATTAATGTTTTGCTTACTGTAGAGTGGTCAACTTTCACTTTATCAGCTATTTGGTGTTGAGAAAGATGTGGATAATTTGTCGACAAAAAGACGATGTATTTCTCCTTATCCTTTCTGGAAAGGGACAAGCCGTTCGCAAGATTTGAACTGTAAACAAAATCAAATCTATCAAGCTCATTGCTAAATGTATGGACATTCGCCTCAATTGACAACAACTTCAGTTTGCGAGCGGCCTCTACTCTGTGATACCCATTGAGTATGAGAAATTTTTGATCATGAGCTGAAACGTCAATGGGAGGAAAACCTTCTAATTTGGAGGCGACGATGTGTTCAACATGTCTTTTATCAAGGGGGCGTATCGTCTTACTAAACGACACAAGATCTGTTAATAGAATACTTCTTGTCATCTGAAACTCCTGCCATAAATCGACAAATCAACGGTAGCGTAAAGTCGCTCTACAAGCCGATCTATAGAAATTATTATACCATACAAAAGGGGTTACTCAGCACTTTTCTGATGAAAAATAGGAATACTGGAATATATGAGAAGTTCCCATCTTTGAACAGAGTCAAGAGGACTTGGAAAGGTGGAACGGTACCCGTGAAATGCTTGTTTGAAGGTGGTATCATCGCATGTAAGCGCATTATAAAGGCAGCCATCTACTTTGAAATAGAGATGCTTTAATTCTGTATAAGGGAAGCGTGGTTTGCATATGGTTGTAAGGGTATTCTTGCGTCGTCGATTGATCATGGTCTACTCCTTTGTGCTACGTGCTATTAGCTCTCTGAGCACGTGACTAGCTGTAAGCGCGTCTGCTAAAGCACCATGGCTACTACCATATTGCACGGCGTCTATGCCTAGCCGTGTACATGCCTCTGATAATTTCAATGGGTCTTCTAGATCTAGAAACGCCTGTATCAACTTCATTATACATGTACATGTTATATGGGGTGCTACAAGTCCACAAGCATCTAATGAACGTCTTATCATGCTAGCATCAAATGGACCGTTATACGATAGTAAAATGGTATCTTCTAGTATATCTTCTAGAATAGGCCATACTCGATCAAAGGTACAACAATCTTTTAAATCTTCTAGTTTAATGCCATGTACCTTATAAGCGTTCACAGTGATTTTTGCCTTCATAGGTTTAATGAAAAGGGATGCAAGCGTTTCCCCTTGAAGTGTTACCAGAGCGATACTCAGTATCTCGTTTCCTTTTCCAAGTCCCGTCGTTTCCGTGTCACAAATAATAAGCTTCTTTGTTGAAAGTGCTTTCAATGTCGCTATTGCATGCTCTTTGTGTTTGATGGGATAGCGGGTTGTAAAGGGAGACTCAAAAACCTCTTTATACTGGGAAGCAGACGCGTATAGTTCTGGCAAACTACAATCGCGGTGGTCAATCCACCAGGTGCTAGAAGCGATATAAGGAAGCGTAGCATCTTCTGAAAGCGCCTCAAAACTTTCAATAATTTTTCGTGCCCACGTTCTCTGTTTATCCGTACCCATAAGGGGTATACTCTCACAAGAGAGGGGAGTCGTTTGCTCTATCATGATGAGTTATGCCTTTCCAGAGTCTCTAGACACGAACGAGAGACTCTTCTATTCAGCCACGTTTTATGTTCTCTCTTGCCTATCGCCCCCACGTAGCGACGTTTCGGCTTATCGGTAGACCGGTCGGATTTTAGGCGGGTTATCGGTCTGATTTAGACCTGTCAGTTATCTTGTAGTCCTTCGTTACCTCTCCATACTCCAAAGAACCTCTTGTATGTTGTGGTATCCAGAATGTTCCTGCTACTTTCCCAAATAGCTTTCTCTCTTCTGTATAGGTAGAAAAATGGCCTCTGCAGATATGAAGGGCTTTCTTGAGTCCTGTCACCTCTGAGTTACCCTCTTTCTTGAGTATCGTTTTTATAGGATGAATGTCTATGGTGTGGTGACGAATATCCAGTTTATCGACTTGTTTTGTTTCGCGTTCGAAAAATCCTCTGTCTTTCTTTTCTGTCTGTGTAAGGACTATATTCTTGCAGTGCATAAATGATAGAGCAAACAGAGCCGTACATGTGTGGTTAATCCCTTGATGAATACTATTCAATTGCAGTTCTTTTGATAACTGTAGTTTAGGCAAACTATTCTGTATGCCTAAACAGACTCCCTCTGAAGATACCAATACATCAGACAAATGTATTGGAGCTGCATACCCTATTTCTTCCTTCTCAGTATCAATAACCTCACAAAAATGAGTGCAAACGAATACCCATTTGGTATTTGTCAGTTGTTCGTCACTAAAATGTAACATCTTACTGACTTCGTTCAAATCTATAGTCGATGGCATAATATGTGAAGTTACTAGTACACCGTAATTAACTTCAAAACAATCCTGATGCATACTTGAAAGAAATACCATTTCGTCATAGGGAGGCGCTATAGTAGGAAAATCGCTATAATCTATACCTCTCCCTATAAAACTATCTTGATAGTTTCGAACCTCATTTACATCTATGATTATACCTTTTCTGATACTGTCTTTATATGCCTCTTTTACCCACGGTGATAAAAGCATCCGTTCAGGGAACGTCAAATCAGCATACTCCGAGTACAAATCAAAACCTCTAGCGTTCTTATAGATCTTTTTGCTCATATCTCTTTTCCTTTGTATGAGTATGCTAGATGATAGCCGTTTACTATCATCTAGCTCTATTCTATCACTTTTGTATGTCATCACACAACAGAAACAGCTTTTGCACACCATTGTGGATATCCATACCTAGCTTTCCGGTTACAACGATAGATTTGCCAACGTCTAAGGATAAAGCTGTTTTAGAAACATCAGAGTCGTAGCAAAGCATCTGAAGAAACAACGTCGGCTTTCCACGCGGCTGCCAGTGTGCTATAGAACACGACACGGCTTCGTATGACCCTATGATCTTTTTCGTTGGCTTGTCGCATATCTTTGTACTAAGCGTGATTTTGTTCGTGTAAGGCATGAGAGGATTTGTGTCCTCTTGGGTTGGTTGTGCTTCGACTCTGGTAAATTTTGTCATTTGAGCTTTCCTTCCTTTTTAGCCGCTTCTCTTAATTGATCAAGAGTAGCAGTACGATTGTTAATCCAGAATACCGCATAGGGTATGTCAGGTAACTGTGTATTGTCAGTTTGATCGGCTAGCACTTGGAAGCGACGTTTGATATCAGTAGCCCATTTGAGCTGTTTCTCACTACCATAATATGGTGTGAATACTACTCCCTCTACATGTCGTTTTGTGTTCGGTATAGGGATGGGTGTTATGCGCGTGGGCTTAGGGATTTTCACACCCCCACTTGTTTGTGTAGCTTCAAAGATCTTTGGTGTGTAAGGATAGCGTGTATAGCTGCAATTAATACATCTGAGAGCATAGCAAGGCTCTCCTTGTGGATGCTTAGCCCATTCATCCATGGTCAATGAATGAGGTTTGACACTTTAATCAGAGCTACATTCATCACACTTTTCTGCTTTTACATCTATATATTCCTTTGTACTTGGAAAGGTATATGGGTGTCGACAATCATCACCGCCATGACACCACATACGTTCACAATCACATACGGTATGACCTTCAATAAGACGATAAAAGCCTTTATCATCTTCTGAGAACACTTTTCCTTCTGTCATGCTAGCATCTCCTTTTCTAACGTCTTCTCAGTTCCTTTGAAGCTCTATCTAAACGAGAAAGCTTCTTTTCTTTTAAACGCCTTTTATCCCTCCTTTCTTTAGCCTTGGCCTCTTTCAATTTGTGTTGCTTCATATCCTCTTCAATTTTAGCATATACTATGACAGAAGCTTCGTTTACCTCATGATTGCTATGCACTTTGCAAAAAGGCAGACGCTTATCTGTGTCTGTATAATGTGAGCATGATCTACAATTTTTCACTTTACATACTATACATGTAGAACATTCAAAATCCTCATATTCATTAGAACCGCATGTAGCACAAATGACATAATTTCTAGGTCTATGTGTCATTGTTTCCTCATGAGTCCCGTCGTAAAACCAATCATCTCTTCCCATAACAGTGTTCCTTTCTACTAGGCTTAATGCCAACTATCCTCTATCTCTTGCTCTACTATTTGAGCATTAGCATCATCTAGTGTTTCCTCTGCAATGGTATCTGCATGATCCCAGGGGAGTGGATGCTTTAATGAGATAGCCTGTCTACGCACTTTTTGACCATGTTCGTCATCTACCCACATATTATAATAATAATTCGTACGTGCTCTTGTTTTTACTAAGCGCTGTGAAGGCGGTATTTTCCCCCACGTCCCATCTACTTTAGCCGCTATCCCCTTTGCTAAAATATCTTCTCGTTTCGTTCCTAGCGCGTCAAGAGAAAGCACACGTATCATGTCTTTCCACGTATGCCAGTATTTGAACTGCTCATCACCTGATAAGCTAGATCCGATGGTCACAAAGCGACGTGCGCTACAATCAAGACTATGACCATAGTGGGTATTCAGAACGGTGTTCTTACTCATCTTGTGGAATGGACAGATATCATCATGCTCTTTATCCTCTTTATTAGGGTTACACGTGCATTCATGTGTGATAAGAGTGTCCCATGCAGATAGTACCCTAGCGCGTGTGATGGGGGCATAGGGTTTTCCCTTCTTTTTCATTTCTTCCTCACGTTCTATACTCTCCTTATCAAATCCTCTACAATACATTATCTCAACAGTCTTGACACGTCCGCTCTCATCTCGCATATATTCGCCCGTCTTTTTATCTTTTTCATAGTTATCAAGCCAATAGACACCTGATGTCACTTGTGTCATACCGGGATGTATTTCTTTTTCCCATGCTCCTAACTCTTCTCCCTCTTCTAATTCTAAATTTTGTGTGCTAAAGATACCATCGGTAGCAATTGCGATAATAGCTTGTGGGTTACGCATAGCCGCCCGGTAGAGCGTAGCCCGTGTATAACTGGTGATAAACCCCGCCCACTCTATCTGGTGATACGGGGGCGGCTCTACTTTGTCGCTTCCACGTGGGGTATACCCTATACGTTGTGCAAGCTTCCCATACAAGGAGTTAATAGCAAGCTTCAATGCTTTTTCAGCACCATTGCCTTCTCGTTTCCAAATAGCCCGTTGGGTGAATAATTCTGGTAAAAATGCAAAGGGCTTAGCTTTAGTTGAGGGTTGAAACGTGTATGCTTCTAGGATTTTAATATCATCGTGAGAACTATGATCTAAGGCGGCTTGTAATTCTGGCCCCCATACCCAGCCGGCGCCGTCTTTAGGGAAAAGAATGGAACCGACCTCATTTCTAAAGAAAAACGGGTAAAGTGGCATTTCTTTTTTAAAATCCCATTCAATACGATACAAGGTAAAAAGTGAATGCTTCTTTACAAAGTTAGGAGTTAACACACTACGCTTAACGTGATGATACCATGTACCATCCGCTAAAGAAGGTAAGTGAGTCATGGCATATGGGTATGCTGATTTAATATCATAGTGCCATACTTGGGGGATAGGTATACCGTTCTCATCATAGACAAGAGGGATATGACCATATTGTATCGTTTCAATGCGCCCGCCCGCGTATGCATATTGAGCCGCCGATGTAACCTCTTGTGAAGTAACCGCTTTATGCTCTTTAACCCCTTGTGTTTTAAGCAGCGCGGCGGCGGCGGCTCCGGCCCCATCCCAACGGGTGAGATGTAAACCCGCTTTCTCAAAACAATCTCGTAAATTGTTTAGAAGGTCTACAAGCATAATACACTCTTGTTTACAGTATTCTCGTATCTCTTCTTTGTCAGCATGAGTAAACATAGACCGCTTCTTTTTCATACTCTCAATAAAAGCTAGTCCTTTGTAGTCTTTCCCCATATACGACTCTAGCGCTTTCACAAAAGAGGCTTGGAAAAACCCGAAGGTGTCATAAATCACCATAGACAGTTGCCAGTTAATGACCATTTTTTGTCGTGTTATCCCATCGGGTCCTGTTACCATCACAGCTTCGCTCTTGCCAGTTACTTTATTCCTTTCAAACACTGGTTTATATTTATTGTTAGGATCATACTTGCGTATCGTGAGACTCTTGTGTTGACGGTATTGAAGTTCATAACAGCCATAACGAACCGCGTTACCCGCTTGAAGTCCCTCTAAGGATGAAAACGGCTTATTAATCGTTCTGTTTCCCTCACTATCTCTCCCATACCCACATCGTGGAATATCCCTTACTGCCATATTCACGTCATACCCAAATGAAAACATGATATGAATAGCGCGTGGATATTTTTTAGCCCCCTCTGTCAAAAAATGCAACCAATCAAGAGTAGATAATCCATTCTCGTTTTCTACATAATCACCATGACTATTCATAAGAAGTGTCGCTGCATGAGAAAAAGGATCATTGTCTTGTAAATCTAGCCCCTCACTATCCCATGCGACAAAATCAGTACGGGCCGTGTGCACTCCCTTTGTATAACGAGGGTTCACGCTGCCATCGGAAAGCAGCTTTGTGTTTGTCTTTGACCTATATGTAGGGTTGGGAGTTACCCCGTCCTCTAAAAACTTCTTGTTACTTTTGCCGGGCCGATACGAAGGGTTGGGAGTTACCCCGTCCTCTAAAAACTTCTTGTTACTTTTGCGCCCCATGATTGTATTCCTTTCAAAAATTAAGACTGTCCTACTGGAAAGTTCCACTCTTTTTGTCGTCGCCCCATTTTAACTAACGCTTGTGCTAAAGGGCCGTCCGCCGATTTGTCAGTCTTGTTATTCTGCTTAGAAATGACCTTATACGCTTCTTTAAAATCAGTGTCCCGTCTAATTGCATCCCTTGATAGTTCTGGCAAACCCTTGGCACGCCGCTCTTTGTTGATGTGGTCACGATACTCTGTGATGTATTCTTTGTACGAAGTGCCACGTGCATCGGCGCGGTATTGTTTTACAGACTCTCCTTTCAAGATCACTTTTTCGTGTTTACGAGCAGAGTAACTTTTTCCGCCGTGTGCTAATTTTTGAAAAGCGCCGACTCCGATAGTCTTCCCTTCAGACTTGGAATGGTATTTACGAGCGGTTTTTGAGTAGCCAGTATCACCCGGGCGTAATGGAATGTAGTCTTTATAAGTAAGAACGGCTCTCTTTGTCCCCGCATTTTTACTCCCTGGTTTTTTAGCCATCGCACACCACTACCATTTCTGCATAATTTGACCAATCACCATGATCTATGATTGTCATGCTGTCTATGGAAGTGATGTTCCCGTTCTGATAGGAGTAGCAAGGAACATTCATTGATGTGAAGTGTAGCCATTCTTCATAACAACCGCGTCCAACAATCATAGTGTCAGGATTGCAGAGAAAGATTGCAACGTCAACAAGAGCCGCGTCTCTTCGTTTGAAATTGGTTAACCAATCGCTGTTACTGTTGTACAAAGTTCTCGGTGACAGTATGCGCTTTGCTTCGCTTTGGAGTAACGCAAAGTAACAACACGAATATGCTACTGTGTTAAACAAAACGATAGGGGATGCAAGATACACCGTTTTGTAGCGTACCGTTTGCAAAAGTCTAACTGACAACTCATCAGTGTTGTTTTTAATCACGCTAAGTGTTTCGCGAAGAGTTGGATCACTATGGTATAATGAAGGTGCATTAGTTTCATTATCATAGCGATCCAACTGTAAAGCGTTCTCAAGAGAAGCATAGTCGATGTGTGGCAAATCACATCTGGACTTATATCTCTCTTGTGAAAAAACCTCAAGCGTGATATTATTACTGTAGGTTGACATATAGTCACCTCGTTTCTGATTGAACCTCTAAGAGTTGTGAAGTGTAACGCTTTGGTCGGTGGTAACACTTCTTAACGGATAGAGTGTCCCCGTTTGTAAGATATGCGGCCCTCATACGATGTGGGGGTCTTATTTTTGTTTCAACCGATGTATACCAAGCGTGGTAAATCGTTTTCATCCCACTCTACCCTCATTCCCGTAAGCTTTTCAATTTCTTGAGGCGGTATTCTCCATGCGCCCTTTTTTGTAGAAGGGCTAACATTGATTGCTTTAATACTGCCTAGTCTACAAAATTTAGCAATGGATATCGGGCTCATGCCTAACATTTTAGCTACTTGTTTAGCTGTAAGCATCCCCTGATGTACACGCTCTATCATCTTTTTCTCCTTTGGACTACATGGGGGCTATCTCATACACAGAGTATAACACAATCCAATCAATTAATCTACTAAAATCTTGACGGATATAAAAGTATTATGGGTATTAAATACCAATCCTATGAGAGGGGGGGTATCTTCGCTCTCGGGGGATTTCCTCAACCATTCCCGTCGTCGCGATGAGAAGCCCGTGAGAGGGCCGCGCATAAGAGAGCTGATAGATGGGATGGGTCACGCTCAAAACGGGATTGTAGCGACGGGCCGACTGGTGATAGCAAACTGACTGGTTACTACTGACTGGTTACTACTGAGAGAGGTGACTGGCTATACCTACCCCATTGGTTAGCACATAACGAGCGAACGGGCCGACTGGGAACACCTACCGACTGGCAAGTGCATACCTGACTGTACTTCCAACACCTTGTGAGCGCTGTACTTCCAACGACTGAGAGAGCTGACCGGTGTGCTAAGCGACTGGCAACTGCAGACCTGG
>Ga0065707_10082195_pt1 | contig 19427 bp, 4 predicted proteins | sample SwiRhicommuniRL3_FD_59094 | JGI IMG/M metagenome (GOLD analysis project Ga0065707, IMG submission 59094) | Switchgrass rhizosphere bacterial communities from Rose Lake, Michigan, USA - RL3 v2 (version 2) | ecosystem: Host-associated > Plants > Roots > Rhizosphere > Soil | place: East Lansing, MI...
GTGTCAGCTTCTTCGGTGTCGTCTTCATCGTGCTCTCCCTCAACGGCCAATCGCCGTGGGTCGAGAGCATCCGCCGCTCAGATCAGCGCGGGAAGTCTGTGGTTGCCTGAGCGCTTACCCAGTTGGGGGACATCCAGGTGCTCGATGACTTCAATTGCGGCCGCAACATCGTGACCCAGATACTGCGGATCGCGGTATGTGAGCATTCCCTCTCGCAATTCGATGTCGGCCGTGCCACTCGGGCTCGACGCTCTGCCGATCCTGCGCCTTGCCGCCGCGATGGCGTCAGAACTGAAGTCGATCCCGGTCAGCCGGTCGACTCCAACATCCGCTGCCAGCTCGGCCAGGAGCCACCCATGTCCGCATCCGAAGTCGATGACTGAGCGGGGTGCAATTTCGCGTATGAGTTCTACGACTGCACGGGTGCGCATGCCGGCAAGTGAGTCGGGCAGCGGGGGCCGCGAGCGAACCGCCGCAGCATCGGACAATGCGACGTGCGGCACCATGATTCGGCTGTGTACGATTCCCCAGCGCAAGGCAGGAGTCGCTGACTCCACGCGGACGATATCGACTTTTCCACGCATTTCACGCGCAGCTCGAGCAATAGCCGCGGCCCCACTGGACAGGCCTTCTACAGCCAGATCGAAATCGCTCAAGCGATCGGCCGCTCTACCTCCTGCACGAGAACCGAACAACCATACTGCTTTCGCCCCCGCGTCGTATAGGATCGCGGCTGCACGGCGCACATCGGATGCCCACGGTGCGTCGTCATGAAGTTCCTTCACGTCGCACCCCACGGCTCGGCGACGTAAATGCTCAGCCGCGCCGGTTGCGCGGCCGAAACCTTGATGCTAATGACGCTTACTGGCAAAGCCCTGGGCCGCTTCGGGTAAACGATTGCCGCCCAGCGCCTAAACGGCGCGACCGCGCTCGGTTGCAACAGGCGTTCGATCCGATCGAACAACCCAGTTGGCTCTATTGCCGAGCCGGCGACCAGTTCGACTTTCAACTCGCTTTCCTGACCAGTCCTGCGCAAACCGAGCAGCGCCGACAACGGCGGAAGGTAAAACTCTCCGCCCGTCAGTTCGAGCATTGTCACCAGCAGTGCAGGGAAGCGGTGCGGCATCCCAAGCGCCGCGCACAGGGGTTCGAGATCGAGTATTCGTAAGCCATCCCGGCACAGATAGTAGATGCGCTCATCGACCTTGCCTGCACCCACTGCGACCGAACGAAAGTGCGGCCTGAAGCCCGCAACCATTTGCAGGTCACTGTTACTTTGCGCCCGGTCATCAGGGTCGAGTTCGATGTAGATCTTGTACTGCGGAGCCCGGAACGGCCTATAGACCAGCCCGAGGAACGCTCCGAACGCCAGATGCGAGCGTTCGACAAGAACGGGGCTCACGAGCGATGAGAATTCCTCGGCCGGCGCCTTGCCTTCATGATCTTCCATCAATTGCAACAGCGCGAAGCCCGCCCTCCTTAGTCGCTCCTCAGGTGCCAGCTCCGGATCGAACGGTTGCAGCTCGATACGCAATGCATCCGGATCCGCTTCGGAGAATGACCACTCAAGCGGCAGCGCGCCGGGTTGAAGTCGGTTGGTCCTGTATGCCGGATCGCTCATGGGGCGCCCGAAGGTGCGCTGAAACAAGTCGCACATCTTCCCTTGCATGAAATCAGAGATACCCAGTCCGAGCGCTGCAGTCGTCACACGTGCGCGCACGTCAGGTGCGGCCGGCCGATCACACGCCATAGGCACAGAGCACCACAACATCGCTCACCTTCGCTGCGTCGATTCGAGCGACGTTTGCGCCGTTCAGGCTCACGGTGCGGGCCAGATTGGCGGAAATGTGGGTCACCTCGAGTTTCCAAGGAAGTGGGGCGGGATCGCCGGACTTCGGCGCGGCCACGACTACCGGCGCCGGCAGAGCGACCTCGTCCACTGGAAGTCCACCAGCACGATTGGGCTGCAGCTTGAGCGTCAATGGTTGGACCGCTCCCATTGGCGAGGTCAAAGTCAGAGTGACAAGGTCGTTGTCGTCATACGCAATTCCCGGCGCAGGGACCAGCGCGACCAATATCCGCGTGATCTTCACCGATCGTCCGCTGGTGAAGGCGGGGAAGCGGTTCGCGATGATCGGTAGCGTCAGAACGTTAGTGCCCGCCTGACCGTCCGGCATATGGGCGAACGCCTGCCACGCATCAGGAAACTCGGAGCGCCCGCTGAACCCTCGGAACAGGCCCGCCCGACCGCGTTCGACCTCCATGGTCTTGAGCGCGTCCACCAGCTTCTTGGTCGTTGCATCACGAAGAGCGTCCCCACCTTCGCGCGAGGTGTACCGGACGTGCAGGATGACGTCCGAGATCGTCCGGTAGTCGAATGGCCGGAAATCCGTCGGCAAATCACCCGGCAGGTCCAGCCGCCACGAACTGATGACGCCTGCACCCTCGAACGGCAGGTAGCGCTCATCGCGCAAGTTGAACTCGAACGCGCCCGGGTCGTCGCGCCCGGTACTGGTGACCACCGAACGCACACCACCGGAGTTGAACTCGAAACGCTGGTCCTCTGGGCCGGTGAGCGCATATTGCGGCGTGGGTCGCGGGTCTACGCGTGTGCGGTTGGCAAGCAACGTAAGCTTGCACGGTACCGCCGTATAGGGCCCTGTGACACAGGGTATGGTGATGTTGACGGCCCGGATGCGCCGCAAGTAGTGGCCGGGATGATCAAGGTCAAAAATGGCCTCCGTCAGATCGATGAAACAAGCACCCTTCTCCTGCAACGCAAGCAAGCCTTCCGGGTGGAAGCTGGCCAGCGACACGTTCTTGGTGATTTCGTACTCTCGTGCGTTCTGGTCTAGATAGGCCACCTCCATCCGACGAATATCGTGCAGCAGCCGATCGCCGGCGAGCAATCCCTTGCGCAGGCTGTCCCAGTAGCCGAATCGAACGAAGTCGGTGTCGGGAACGGCCAATTCGCGGCGGAACGCGCGTTCGGAGCGCCGGCCTGTGTCATAGGCGAGTTGGTACGACTGGAAGTAGACCGCCGAGATCTGGCCGATCATCCAGTCATAGAGTTCACGGTTCGTGTACTTGGTGCGGAGGAATTCTTCGACCTGTTCGTTTTCCTCGATCTGCTTCAGATGGTTGTCCCGCTCCTTGGTCGACATGGCTTCACGGATGCGAGCCGCAGCCAGGTCCTTGTCGATTCGAGCAATCTCACGGGACGCCAGATTTGCTTCCAGCTTCCAGTTGTGCGCCCGCATGATGAATTCGGCCAAGCGCGACGCACGTGCTCCACCGGTGAGAGCTGCGTCGGCCAGGATCTGGAAGACACTTGCCGTCGCATTCGCGGCACCGGCAAGGTTGCCGCCACCGAACGCAAAGCCCGCGCCGATGCCCCACGGTTTTGCAGCAAAATTGAACGTTGGGATGATACTGAGTAGCCCCGCAGCACCCTGCGCAATACTGGCCCCCATACGCATATCCTTCGCATCGCCTTCCTGCTCGAGTGCATTACTCTCCTGGGCGATCATGCGAACGCCTTCCTTCTCCTGTGTGGCTGCTTGGGGAACCGCCTGGGCGTCGGCAGGCGCAGTACCCTCGGCCGGAACTGTCGGTGATCCGACCAGCAAGGTCATGTAATGCCGATAGCGCTCTGCCGCCAATTCGCGGGCTGCCTGAAGTGCTTCGATCTGTGCCTTGGACTCCTTGATCTGGTCTTCCTTGACCGCGCTCACTCGCCCGAGGAGCGCAACCTCGTGGACTGCTTGAATGCGAGACAATTCCTCCGCATCGCGACGTTCCAGCGCTCCGAGCAGCGCCGCGCCCAGTGCCTTCACGTCCTGACAGAGTTCCACGGCCTTTTGCACCAATGTCTGGAAGCGATACAGCGGTGCCGGCGCGGCGAGGTCGGCGATGGCTGTGCTAAGGTCCACTCCTGCAGCGGCGGCCTTCACGAGCAGCATCGGGTCGATCGGCGGTTCGAACAGGGGCAGCGTGCGTCGAATTCCGGCCAGGTTCAGACTGTTCCGAATCTTGAACAGCCGCTCTGCCACGGTATCCCAATACTTCAACAGCTTGTCGTTAGGCGGCACGCAGAAGTAGAGCAACTGGGGCACGGGGAGTGGCGGCGAATCGGGAGATGCGAGCACGGCATCGACGCGCGGCGAAGCGAGGACAGCCTCGATGTCCGTCAATTTGTTGGTCAGTGCCGCGAACTGCGGGGACAGGGTGTTGAACGTATGCGTCTCGGGCGTGGCGCGCGGGGTAATGACTGGCGGGCGGGGACCGAGAATCTCAGCCGCAAGGACATACAACTGAGTAGCCTCATTGATCGACTCGATCGTGTCGCGCCGGAACAGGTGATCGCCCCAGGCGATCAAGTTGTCCAGATACTTCATCACGACGGTCTTCTGGAATGCGACGGTGCGCACCCGGGCCACGGCAAACGGACGGAACGGGTTCGCTATCCACTCGCTCAGTTGCCGCGAAAGATCCTCATCCGGCAGTCCCTTTGCCAGGGCCTCGAGCAACTTGTCGATACGCTGCTTCAAATAGTCCTGCTGCTCGTAGAACGGCCTCGTCCGCCAGTATTTCGCCGGGACTGCAGCGCTCGACGCGTCGGTGGGATCGAATATGGCGTGGAACCACTTCTGTGCTTCCTCGAAACGCTGGTTCTGCATCAGCTTGCAGGCGATCAGAAGTGGGACATGGAAAAACAATTCCCAGTTGTAGCCGGCATACGCACCGTCGAAGTCGAAGTCGACATCCTCCACTGGATACTTGTCTTTCTTCGCGGGATCGCCCATCTCGACCAGTGAAGTCGGACCGTAGCGTCCTTCGAAAGGTGTATTCGGAGTCACTGTCGGCAGTTGTGTCTTTCGTTGCAGTAATCCACCGACGCCTGTCAGGTTTAGGTCGCGGACCATGCGGCAGACATAAGGGTGGTAATGCGGACGGAACTCATACCGGCGCACGGTGACCGAGTACCCGCCCAATACGCCTGGAACAAACATCCGGTCAGGACTCAGGTAGTCGCCGATCGTGACCATCCTCCGGTCGCCGATCGCGACGAGTTCACGCCCTTTGGTGCCCTTGATCGATTGCAGCTGAGCCTTGCGCGCCTTGGTGGCTAGCGCCATTTTCCCGGTTGCCAGGGCAGGCACGATGGGCTTTGCCAAGCCGCCTGCCACCGACAACACTGCACTGTCGCCTCCTACCGCCGCAGCGTACTGATCGCGGATCACGGGCACCGGATCCCACCGCTGCGCGATGGGACCTATGGGGTCCGGAATCGGGTCTGGCTGGTAGTAGAGGCGATCGATGATATCGATGAGTCTTGGATCGATCCGCTCCGGTCGCGTCCAGACCCGGATCCATTCGGAGGACTCTCGCGGGACGACAAAAAGCATTTCGGCATCGTCGTGGAAGAAAAACGGCAGGCGACCGGTCACGTATTGCTCTTGATGCGGGGCCAGTAGCCGGAACGATTCGGCTCCAGGTGTGCGCCGCAGGGCCACTGCCGAATCGGTGCCGGTGACGCCCTTCGGAAGCTGTACCGTTCCGTCGGAGAGATTTGGCGAAATGAACTCTTTGAACATCAGCGGATTGGCCGGATCCGCCTTCGACGTTCTGCCCAACTCCTCGAAGCCCATACCTCTCGCATAGGTGTTTGGCGGCGGGTAGACACCGACGTTGGCTGGCTGGAATACGCTGACCCGACCGTTGCATCCGCTGAAATGCCAGCCTTGGGTTACGACTGCGCCGCTGGGCTGGACGATGTTTCCGTACTTGTCCACCTGCGTTGATCCGCTTTCGCTTGACTCGTACCAAATCCACAATTCCGCTCCGCTCGTCGATGCACGAAACACGTGCCGGTCACGCCCTTCGTCTGCCAAACCAATCAACGGCGCAATTGCCGAACGCAGGGTCACTTCCGCAGGTGTGGTTTTCTTCGGTCCCCAGCGCCCCTGTCGATACTCACTCCACGCTAGTTGAATCTCGAAGTAAGGTTTGCCCTCGACCGGCTTGTCTCCCGTCGGTGGCTGTTCCACCTTGCGGGTGAATAGCGGCCAGAACAGATAGAGCCGCCGGTTCCAGACGAGCGGCAGAATCTGCCCGCCCGGAATGTCCAAGTCCATCCGCTGCCAAGAAGTCCAGCGCGCTTGGCCGACCCACTTGCGGTAGAAGAAGATCGGCGGGTCGGAATGCGTGCGCGCGAACACGTGATACTCATCGGGTGCGCCACCCTCCCCGGGCTGGTGGAACACTCCCCCAACTTCGAGTCGCGCAACCTCGTCGAGCCGGGCCAGATAAGTCATGTAGGCCTGTTCGGCCGAATCAGACGTCACATCCGACTGCAGCAACGCGTTCTCCAGTTCGAGGAAAAACGGCGACTTGTCGTCGCGCAGCTCCGGCTCGATCCAGTTCTCCGGGTAAAGAAAGATCTTGAGGTTGGCTTCCCAGACTCGGTACTGCTTCATCCACACCCACTGCCGCCAGCCGATATCCTTCGATTCATCGGCAATCACGTCCGGCTCGAGGTTCATCAGGCAGCGCTGGACGAAAAGTTGCGTCGCGCCGATGGCTTGTTTGAGCCGCGACGTGAGCACGACGGGGTGGGTTTCCACGTCGATCAACAGGTGGGAGTACATTCCGTTCGTGTCAGTCCAGGCTTCTCCCTTGCCGGCATCCGGGCGAACGACGAGGTAGGCGACCAAAGCCGCCCTTCGCTTCTCGCGCAGCTTCTCCTCCAGTGGCCTGATGGCGTCGGGCCACTGGTCTGCCGCGTAGGCTGCTTGCACGGCGCGGCGTGCCGCGGTTCCTGCGTTGGGAGCAGGCGCCGCCGCCGCCCAGGCTTGGGCTTGAACGACGTTGGTGTTGAGGCGGCCGAGTCGATGTGTCGTATCGCGCAGACGAGTGAGGCCGAACTCGTCGAGCATGTCTTGTGGAAGCGCAAGACCAATCGCTCCGGCAAGCGCAGCCAGTTCCGACGATTTCCACCCCGTCAACGTGGCCAGTCGGGTGGTGACGCTAGCAGACGTTGCGCCGGGTTTGCGGGCCTCCGCAAACATCACCTCGGCGGTAGTTTCGCCGCCGGGCAGACCGGAGCCCACCCGGCCAAGATCGAAAAGCCGCACCCATGCGGCGAACCGGACCGGGTCGATGGCTTGTGGTTTCGCCGGCAGCTCGGTTAGCGCAAGCCATTTTGCTTGCGTGGCTCCACCACCCCAAGGCACACGTCGGACCGGCACCGCTGCAGCAAAATCACTGAGCCAATCAACCAGCCGATCGGAGAGTTTCATCGCGCGGACGAGCGCGGCGATTTTCATCATCCTGAGGGCGATCTCGAATGTCGCAGGGAATACCGCCTCGGTTGGCGCAATGTCGGGATTGCTGGCTGCAAACGGCTCTTCCAGGAATGCGTCCACGCCCTTCTTGCCAACTGCTGTTGGGTGGGTCAAGTCGCGCGTGAGCAGCCGCTCAGCGATCCGATACCTCATACCCACCGAATCAGCCACGTGGCGAACGACCAGGCGCGTTCCTTCGCTGGTGCGTCTGCGGGCAAGTACCATCGCAAGGGCGGCTGCGAAGCGGTCTGCGGGGAGCGCTTGGTCAAACAACGCGGTGGCGACCGCCGCAGTGATGAATTGGTTATCGGCTGCGGGCACAAATGCATCTGCAGCAGCCAATAAAGCGCCTGTTGCGGCCCGATATGCTGGATCGGTCGAGAGCGCATCGAGCGCGGCCTTGTCTGCCGCGTTCATGGTGCCGTCGAATGACAGAACTTGGGCAGCGGGGTCGTAACTCACACGAGCCCGCAGCGCCAGCGGGAAGGTCAAACCCGCAGGCAGGGCAACCAAGGGTGCGAACACAACGGGCCACGTGAAGGCGCGCAGGCGTGTTTGTGCAAAGGTTCGGGGCTGCGCGAAGAGATCGTCGACAGCGGTTTTGTAATTGGCCGGTGCGAACGCGGCCTTGAGGGTGTCGCGCTCGATCGTTGTGAGTGATCGGGTGATCGTGAGCGTCTTCGCAATCGAATCGTGAGCGAGGCGCGCGGTGAAGGCAGCCGGTACGGCGAAACCCGGAGGGACGGGGTCGAGCGCCACCGTGTACCGCGCCGTGCCGCCGAGCGCCGCGATCGCATCGTCAATCATTCCAGCCGGCCAATGAAGGCCTGCAAGCTCCCGACGCAGCGTGTCGCCTGCCGGGTCCGGGCGCGGTGCAGTTGCATCGCGTATGACTTTCAGCTGCCGGCGGACGTCGGCGATCAGCTCGGCAGTTGCGCCCGATGGCGGGGCGAGCGCTGCGGTGTCGGGTGACTGGTGGAACAACAAGTAGCCGAGATCGCCGATCTCGAGCCCGGCCTGACGTACCTTCGCGACGAGGTCGACGAAACGCTGGGTGTCGGCGGTCGCAGCCAATACGAACGGGTCGATGCCTGCCATCGACTCGAGCAAACTCAGGTCCAGGATCGTCAGTTCCAGGCAGCGCGCCAGCAACGCGTGTCGATAAAGACTCGTCAGGTTCGCCAAAGTCAGATTGTCGTCGTTCGCAATGCCTGCAGCTTGGAGGGCAGCGAGGTCGGCAGCGGAAATGCGTAGAGCCGCGAGAATCGGCGGCGTATGTTTCGACACCTTCGCATCGACAGGATTGCTCGCGACGATGGCGAGTTCATTTCCGGCGCCAAGCGCGAATGCCGGATCGACCGGATTCAGCAGGTCGGGATTCAGGAACAGGCGTTGGAAGAGCGGATCGCGCCCCGTCGTCGGAATCAGGGCCCAGAACGCAAGCAGCTCATCAACGCTGCGACCAAAGGTTGCGCTGAGGCGTGTGACGTGCGACAGCTTCAGAATCGCGGGATCGTCCAACTGGCTGCCGCACAGCGCGACCAGTATGCCGTCCAGATGCTCGGGCTCGCCACCGATTTTGCGCCATAGCCTGACGAACCGAGTCAGCTTGTCGGCAACGACTGCGGTGACATTGGTGAGTGTCAGCTTGGCGGTATCGCACGTGGCCGGTTCATTCGGATCGGCTGACACGATGCGCACAGCGAGGTTGGGATTTACGAACTCGCATCCCAACACACGCACCAGTTCGTCGTATTCCAGGCCGGATCGGCGCAGCACCTGCCGAACCCAGCCAAGTGCATCGAGCCAACCCAGTGGTTCGTCGGCGAAGTCGTTCGCGACTGGGTCGAATATCGTGACAGTATTGCCGTTCTGTTGCAGCCCCCAGTATTCCCAAGGATCGCGAGCAGGGTTCACGGTGTTCGTGACACACCGCCGCTCTGCATCGCTGAGGCCGAGGTACTCCGCAGCAGTCGCGACATCGTCGAGTGCCGCGATCGGTCCCCCACCGAGCAATTCGCCCATCAGTTCATGCCTCGGCGTGCCGAGATGACCGAGGAAGACACGGATCTCTTCGGTCGGCAAGTCGAGTGGAAGGCTCCACGGATACACACTATCGCGCAGCACCTTGTACGCGGCGCTGTTCACGTGCTCTGGGACGGCCGCGAGGCTCGCGGCAGATGCGCCCGTCTGCGGCCAAGCGCCGGTCACGCTAACCGCTGCCCCAGTCTTCACGACGGAGTAGAGAACAGAGCCGTCCGTGATTGACCAGCGGCTAGACCGGGCGCCGACGACCGCCCGAGCGCCCGGGACGAGTTCAACCTGATTGGCTGCAAAGGTGGCGCGAACGGCGGGTGAAATCTCTTTCGCGTCGAGTTCGCCTTCAGCGGCAGCCGGTAGGTCGAACGGGGCGAATGGGGCGATACGCCATTCCAGTATCTCGTTTACCAAATCGGTGTACGGGAGCACCGTATTCGTGTTCGCGCACGTGAGTTCTACTTCGCCCAGGTCAGGCCGACGGCGGAACAAGACATCGCGGGCGGTTACGCCTTGTGCGGTGGCGGCGCGGTCCCCAAGATAGGCCAGCAACTCGGCGAAATAGGCAGCAGCGCTGTGGACGGACCGGCATTGATCGCAGCCACACAGACTGAACGTGCCGAACAGCGTTTCGAGATTGGGAACCTGCTTGACTGAGGGCGAGGACAGAACGCGGGGCACGAGCGTATTGAAGGAGGGGCTGTACATGGTCACCAGATCGAGCGCGGCAGCCGAAACACGCGCGGCCTTCTCGTAGATCAGCACTGCGTTCTGTGGGCTCACTCCAGTGCCACTCAACTTCTGCAGGAAAGCCCCTTGCCCGAGCCGTGCGACCGCAAGCGACGAATTAAGGCCGGTCGAACGAAGTACCTGTTGCTCGTCGTAGCTTCGCGTCAGGTTGAACAGCCGCTGGGTCTCTTCGAGATGGCCAATCACCGCTTCCTTGTCACCAACACCTTGTAGCAGTGCTGGCGTTGCATCAAGATACGGACGCACGCGCCCGCGACCCAACTCGAATCCGGCAGCGCCGGTGGTGACGTTCTTCCAGAAAGTTTTGACGTCGGCAGGCTGGGCTGCGTCGGCCTGCGCCTTGTGCGCCAACACCTGTGTAGGCATCGTATCGGCAACGATTCGTGCCATCGTTGCTGCATAGATCTTCGATTTTTCCTCTGCATCCTTACCGGGAATCGACGGCGGAACGCGCTCGGCTTCGGGCACGCCGCGCGCGTTGATGAGGTCCAGCCATTCCTCCTCCGTGAATTGTGCGAGGTCGGCCACCGACGTGAATTTGCGCTCCCGTTGCTGTTGCAGCAGCGTCTTCACCAGCGGCAGATGTCGACCGGTCAGCGCGGTTAGCTGCAGCGTCAGCTGTGCTTCCGGCACCACGTCCTTGATCTGTGGATCTTCCTCGAGTGCTTTCCAAAGCTTCACGGTCGGTCCGGCGTTCGCAAGGACCTTTGCCACGAGGATGTTTACCTTGCCCTGGTCAGCAATGCCTGCCATGAGCACTGCGCCAAGCCGCGCGCGCCCGCCTGTCACCTTGTCGGCCGCGGCGAAGGTCACTGCGTATTCATCGAACTGCCCTCGGATCTTGCGCACTTGGCCGACCAGCTTGCCAGGAGCAAGACCATCGCGGATGCCCGCCACTAGCGCTCGCGACCGAGTGCCAGGTGGCACGGCGAGTAGTTCGGAAAGGTTGGTCGGCAGCCCCTTGCGAGCCAAAGCGTAAAACACCTCGGGGTCGCCGTTGACCTCAGCGGCCATTTTGTGGGCTGCGATGAACGCCGCGACCCGGCCTGGCGGCTGCGCCAACTTGCCCGCTAACAGCGTCACATCCTGGTGTTTCTCGTCCTCAACCAAATCTGCAATACGCATGTCGGCCAGATAAGGTTTGAGCTCCTGCGCTAGTTGTTCATATTCGGACCAGGTCTTGGTGGGCCCTCCATCGACCAGCAGGCGGAACTTGACCACGCGTTGGGCGGAGAATCGGGTCGGCGATTCTATGAGAAGTCTCTCGCCGTGCTCCGGGGCGCCAACTGCCTCGTAGACACGCACGAACAGGTCGGGTGGTCGATCGTTGAGGACTTTGGCTAGAGCTTCGATCCGGTTCGGATTGAAGTAGATCTCGAAGTTGCCGTTGTCATCGGTCTTCTTGGCGTCGAGTTCGATCTCCTTGCGCAATTCGCGATGAAACGCACGCACCATCAGATTGGGTATCGGCAGCCCACCGCGGTAAAGCACCTGGCCCCGCACTAAATACTGAAACTCGGGAGGAGTGTCCTCTTCACGTGGGATGGCATCGTTCAGCGCAGCTGCCGTGCGTTCATCGACTTCACCGGTGGCCGGCAGACCATGTTCCCTCTGAAACAGGCCCACCAGCTTCGCGGTGACATCCGCAAAGGCTTGCCGTTCACGCTCTGGCTTGAGCGCTTGTGCCAATTCGCGCCGCACGGCCTCGTTATCGCGAAGTAGCAAACCCCGGTCGAGCAGCAGCTGCAAACCGTCCTGCAAATCGGCAACCGCCATCCCCTGCATGTGCGGTTTCAACGGGAAGATGATCTTGTTCATGGTGGGGCCTTCTCAGTCCGGATCTTCTGTGCCGCGCATCGCGATGGATCGTGAATCGACTTGGTCGTGGTCCGTCCCTGCTGCTCACTCTCCTTCGCGCAGAAGGCCGCTCACTCCATCGCCTACTGCAGCGATGCCTGCGGCAAGGGATCCGAGCACGGGCAACGTGGTTAGCGAACCCATGACTACTGTCGGTATGACGATTGCATTGCCCGATAATAGAACCAGGCCCGATGCAATCTTTGTCAGTCCGGAAAAGAGTTTTAGTCGCTTTGGTTTCGCATCATCTTTGGCAGGCGCTGAGGCTTTTGGCGCCGGCACCGCGCCTAGGTTGACGACAAGGTTGATATTCCCATGTACTTGAAGCAATGCCTTTTCGCCTTTTTCGAGTTGTGCCGCGGAGTCGGACATCACCTCACGGTGCTCGGCCGCGTATCGCAGAAACTCACGGACAACCAGGCTGGGGTTCCGGTGTCCGACTTCGCGCATCAGACGGCCCTCATAGTCGTCGACTGGAAGCTCGCTCACCATGGCTGCGTCCGGGGAGTCGCCAACCGCTGCCAGAAGGTCATGGACGCCGAGTTCGGCGAGAATAGCTATGAGATCTCGAATCTGTACTGCTCGGGCTTCCGTTGCTTGACGCAAATGGACGTGCGTCGGATGCATCCGAATATTGGCGGACGTCTCGAGCGGAAAAGGTGAACTTGCCAACGCTGCGTGCCGTGCGAGGTCCATGAAAGCCGGAAGCAGGCTATCTTGTAATTGATTGATATGAGCTGCCTGCCCTGGCCGCGGAATCCCGAGATGATCGAGCACCAGTTCTCGCAGGCGCTGCATCGCTGCTTCCTTGTCGACAGGCTTTGATTCGTCGGTCATAACACGCTCCTTATCATCACCACTATTTCTTGCTCAGCGTTCCTGCGGTCTAGTCGGAGTGAACCGGCATCGATTCGATAGTTTTAGTTGCATACTTCTCATACTTGAGATCATTAATTCCACCATCCAAAGTGACGTCCAGCGTGAAAAACCCCAACTCCCAAAGCTGCAACGATACCGGCAGCGATCAGCACCGGTGCCGCAGCAAAAAGTAACGGTGCCGCTGCTGCACCCAAAAGAAGACCGGCAGCCCCGGCTGCAATCGAAAGACCTGCTGCGGTTCCTACAAAACCAGCAATAGTTCCACGACCATCGCCGCGATCAGCCGCCCTGGACATACTGATTGCTGAGGTTATAGCAATTCCAATTCCACCCACCCCCAGTCCAACAGTCATCGCACTTAGCCCAGCCACCGTTGCCCCAGGAGCTAAGATTGCGTATGCCTCCAACCCCCCGCCAATGGTTGATACTCCGTCGCCACTTGCCATCGCATAATCGCCAGTTCCTAAATCCATTCCGAATGAAAAGGCCGAGGCACCCGCACCTAAAAATGTCAGCCCTCTGCCGATAGCCCCAACGGCACCTGGCAAGCCACGCACGTGCTCTGGCGGAACGGAATTCCTCACTGGTCTTCTAATTTTGTCGTACCCAGCCCTAATGTCGGAGCCGGTAGAAGCAGGCGCGTCGGTGGGTGTGATCACGACTGCTTGGGGTTTTCTTCCTGCCATTGAACCTGTTGGATTCTTTGTTATCGCCTTACCTGCATCGCGAGTGGCTTTACTAGCGTGTGCCTCCAATGTTTTGGTATTCCCATTGCTCGACTTAATTTGCTTTACGTGCGTATCCGTCTCGACGTCATAGTTCGGTCGATTGTCACCTTTCGCCAAGATGGCATTGACGATGTCATTGTTATACAAATGTTCGAGAGTAAAGCCTCTTTGGCTAAAATTTCGACCGTACCAAATGAACTTTTCTAAGGCGGGGCCAGCTTGCGCGACTGGGCCCGCGCCGCTAGAGCCGTGTGTCGTCGGCGCTGACGAAGCCGTCGCCACAGCCTTGTCTTTACGAGGCGGTCCTTTGACCGTCGCTTCTTCGACTTGCTCTTGGGGGGCTACTGCAAACGTACCCCAGTTTTGTTTCTTCTCATCATTCCAATGCAACGTTCCGGAGACGTAACTGACCCGTCCATCTGGGTTGTTCGGATCTGGAAACGTCTTGTCGCTATAGAAATTCTCCAGCCGGGCTCGTGCAGCGTCATCATTGGTGAAGAGGTCGTGAATAACCGATTCGCTTGGCTTCCCAATGCCAACCTCCTTGCTATCGGTACCGGTCGGATCAGATAGCCCAATGGGATTGTTGTGACAGTAGGCATATAGATTCAATCCATCTGTGAACCCTACTGGGTCACCACTCGTCCACTTCCCCAACCACGGCGCGTAATATCTCGCCCCAAAGAAATAAAGCCCCGTCTCTTCATCCCGCTCTTTGCCGCTGAATCGATATCGCTTCAGGCTCAGATCGAATCCCGGCTTGGCCGAGCGATATGCCGTCGTGCCGTACGGGTGGTATTCCTCATAGGAAATCGGATTGCCATCCTCATCGGTTTCCAGCGCCGCCGAGCCTAGGTGATTGGCATACTGGTAGCGAATCAACGCCGCATTCAGCGGATTCGCCGGATCGTCGTTGTCATCGTCCCGCGTCTTGGTATCAACCTGTGCGATGTGGCCGGTGTCGTCGCCTATATAGACGGTCCATCGTTCGAAGCGAAGCTTGTTGGTATCGCGCCGTCGACGGCGAAAGATCATCACCGCGCCGAGGAAGATCCATTCGAGTTGCAGACTGCCGTTGCGCTCGATCACCTTGCGCAGACGCTGCCCACCGAGACCGTAGACGTAGTAGGCAACCCCACCGGTGCCCAAATCCACTCGCCGCAACTGGTCCATGAAGTTCCAGTCCATGTCCGCCAGATGCGGCATGCGAGTCATGTTGCCGTAGTTGTCGTAATCGTAAGTCCCGGTGAAGGGGCCCGCGTCCGGATCACCCGGCAGGCTAGTAGACGTCAAACGGTTGGTGCGATTGCCCGGAACGTCTTCAAAGGCGTAGCGGTAGCGCCGCGTCCAGCCGCCACCGACCCCGGCTTGGGACTGAAAGCGGTGCTTCAGTGCCTTGATGTTGCCTAACAGGTCGTATTCGTATTCCTCGGTGTAGTTGCGCACCGCGTCGACGTTGTTCGGGTGCGGAAGTTGGACGAATTCGAGATCGGTGTGGGTGCGGATGACGTCGTTGACGCCGCCGGCGAGCTCCCGACCGGTGGCGCGGATGAGCTGGTAGATCGCGTCGTATTCGTACAGGCTCTCCGGCTTGACGACCGCATTGTTGAAGTAGTGCGTCTGCTGCGCGTCGTCACGGATCCGTGTGATGTTGCCGACCGGGTCGTAGCAGTAGCTGAGGTTCTGCAGCCCTTGGGTCTGCGGGTCGGCGCCTGATTTGCAAGTCAACAGATTGGTCAGGCGGAAAGTCTTGGCGTCGTAGAAGTAGCGGGTGAAGACCTCGTTGCCGTAGTGCGCGAATTGGCGCTGGCCCTTGGCGTCGTAGTCCTGACCTTTGAGGAAATCGATGAAGTTGCCCTGGCCCCTGATCTGCGCCTTGAGTGAGGCCAGGAAGTTGGCCTCGTTGTAGGTGGGCACGATGATCGTGCCATCGGGCAACGTGACCCGAGTTGGGCGGTTCAACGCGTCGTACAGGGAACTGGCGGTGAAGACTTCGGCGATTTCGAGCGCCGGATTTGCGGCAGCCTGGATTGCTGCGATATCCGGCAGCGCGGGCAGTGCGCCCCAGTTCAGGTTGTTCTTGTATTCTTTCGCCAGAACGCGATCGACGGACTTCGGGTTGCCTTTGAAATCCAGTTCCGCTACGCGCACCATGCCGGCTTGGTCGAAGATCTGATGTGCGGTGCCGAGCAGATTGAGTTGCCTGGCATTGACAAGGCGGTCGCCGAAGACAATGTAGTTGAAGAGAATCTCGGCCTGCCCGGCTTCCTGCACGAAGGTACTGACCGGGCGGTGCAGACCGTCGTATTCAGCGCGGAACTGGCGTCCGTGTTCGTCCCAGGTCTTGACCAGCGCGCCGAACACATTCTGGAAGGTCCAGCGGTGTCCCTTCTCGGCGCTGTTGCCGACGATCGGCGTGCCGGCCATGCCGGCGAAACCGCGGGCCACTTCACGCTGCTCCTGGTCGAACATCTTGGAGAAGCGGCCGGTCAGGTCGCTCTCCGAGCGCACTGCTGCTGTCTTGCCGCCACCGTAATCGGACACGGCGTAGACGGGCCTTCCCAGGCTGTCGAAGTGGATGACGCCGGGCGTATCGGCGTGCTTAGCGGCGAGCCAGGCGGCGCGGCGTTCTGGGTCATTCAGTGGCTCTGGTTGGGTGGCTGGGTCTGGGCTGCCGCGGTCGGCGTACCACTGACTTTGTTTGACGGTGTCGTTGGCGTCGAAGACCCTTTGCCACCAGGGCGTGAACTCGACTTTGGCAAAGGTGCCGTTGGGAAACAGGGTGCGGATATTGCGTCCGATCGGGTCGTAGTAGAGGACGGGCGTGACGCCAATTTCGCGCAGTACCTTCTCGTCTTCATACTCGTGCGTGGTGCTGAAATACGGCTCGTACTGCTTGACCGCCTTGCCCTTGTTGTTGAGGACAGTGCGTCCGTTGCCCACCCAACGCGGATCAGCATCGACTTCCAGCTTGGAGCCATCTGGAATGACGTTGAGAGCCTTGCCCGGATGGGCCTGCGCCTTAACCATCGCCACGCCGCCGCTGCCGTTGGAATAGGCGTAGCTCTCTTGCCAGCGGGGATTACCGGCGCCGTGTTGTTCTCGTGCGAAGGTATGGACGAAGTTGGGCTGGCGGTTGTCTATCCAGTTGAACAACTCGTATTCCATCCGCGTGGTCGGATCGGCCAGCGTGTCGCCGTCCGCGGAACCGGCCTTACCCATGATGGCAGTCTTGATGACCATGCCCAGCACGTCGTGTTCGATGGCCGAGCGATTCCCGTTGGGGTCGGTCATCAGCACCGGTCCTAGGACGCGATAGTCATTGACGGCGGTGACGACGTTCCACGCTGCTTGCTTGACTTCCACCGTTTCGATGAGAAGGACGTGCTTGTCGAAAGTAGCAAGCGTCTCTACGCCCAGCGGATCCCTGGCACCGACCGGTAGATAGAACGTCGCACCAGGATTGGCTGGATAGATCGCGGTTCCGGACGGTATCCACCAGTTCGCGTCGTCATTGAAATGAACGTAGCCTGCGGCAACGAAGTCGGCGTCGCTGACCTTGCCTGCGTAATGCGCGGCAGTGACCGCAGGCGTGAAGGCGAGTTGGACGCTCTTATGGCCCAGCGCCAGCGAGTCCCATTGGCCCAAGGGCAAGGGGTTCAGCGCGTTGTCCAGGAACAGCGTGCGGCCGTGGGAGAGCAGCCGCATTTGCGGCGTGACGCCATCTGCAACAGCTTCGTAGTCGATCGGTGCGGCACCGGCGATCTCGATCTTGGCCTTGATCTCGTCGAACTGAAACAAGGTCGCATCCGGCGCAATGCCGGTGATCTCGTAGTTCCTGGACTCGAAAGGAACGCGTAGTCGGTAGGCATCTGTGGGAACCCTTCGCTCGATGTCGGGTGTGTAGTCCGCCTCGGTATAGGTGATGAATCGGTGCTGCTGATCTCGCGTGACTTCGGCCGGAAGTAATGGATCGACAATCTCGCGTCCATAGACGACCGAGCAGGCCTTGCGGGCGTTCCCGTGTTCGTCTAACTCCAGTCCGAAAACATGCGAGACGCGAGGGTCGGTCGGGTTGCGCTCGTAGTTAAGCGATATCGCCTCCCTGCCGACTGGGAAGAAGACGCCGTGTCGCTGACTCTCCCGAGGCTGCAGCCATCGAAGCTCGAAGTTGTTTTCGGTAACCGTGTAGGGATGCTGTTCTTCCGCTGTACCGTCGTAGCTGTAGATCTCTTGCCGCAATGGCAAGCCTTTCAGGGCGCGGACGCACTCGCGAAGTTCACGCGCGCTTAGATCCGGCGGCATCAAGGGCTCGGGGATGTGCTGTTGCTGCTGGTAGTACTCGTGACGGTACTGATGCAGGATTCGAGGCTGATCGAGGAACGCCCCGGTGTGATACCAGGTGCGAGTCGTCACGGGCGGCTGATTCAACTCGGGCGCCAACTCCTGGAGGCCATCCACCTGCTGGACTCCCACGACATAGTCTTCGAATGCCTCGGCGTCGAACTGTTCCACCATGCCGAAGCCTCGAAACTCGCGCTCCTCACCGTCGAAGTAACCGTGGTGATAGGCATAGCGGCTAACGAAGCGGTTGCGGCTGATGTGGTCGAAGGTTTCGACGCGCTCGACCACGTGCACGGGAAAGGGCAGCCGAGTAATCCAGGGTTTCCCGGCGCGTTTGTCCTGCAGGTAGAACTTGGTCGAAGGCGCGTAGTCAACGCGCGTTTCGGCACCGAGGTTGTTGACGGTTTTGACCAGCAGATGCGGCTTGCAGCCACCCATCAGATTGACGTAGCGCATCGGCCGGCTCGCATCACCCGGCAAGGGCGATGACCAGACGAGACAGGCGGTGCCATTGCCGAGCAGATCGCTGGGCACGATGCTCACCAAGTCATCGACGCGCGGGAATACCTTCAACTCATGCGGCTGACTCCAGCTATTGCCGGACTGATTGAAGAACAGCCGTACCCCGTCGCGATGTAGATAGATGATGTCGATGGTGCCGCTACCGTCGATATCGGCGAGGCGGATACGCTCCTGGTCGAACTGGTCCGGGCGATCGAACCAGGGCGCATTGTCCATCGTGATCTTGGCGCCGAAACGGCCGTAGCCCAGGTTGGGCCAATAGCAGACTTCGCCGTTGCGGATGCGGATGATGTCTGTCAGTCCGTCCCCAGATAGGTCGGCGAGGTAGATGGATTGGGTGCCATCTGCGAAGACGATGCGCGGGCCGTTCTCCTCGTCGAGTGCTTTCGTGACACGCTGGGCGGGACCGAAGCCCTCTTCCTCGAGCGAGGCGTGCCAGACGAAGGCGTCGTCTTCGGTGATGAACAAGTCGGCGTGGCCGTCGCCGTCGAGATCGACGAATTTGAGGTTGGGATCGCGTAGGTCGCGGTTCAAGCGCGATTTGAAGGGGCGGAAGGGCTGCCAGCCGTCGGCCTCGTCGTGTTCGTACAGACCTGGAGTTGGGCCGTCCATGACCACGACATCGGGCTGTCCGTCGCCCGCCAGATCCATGAATTCGGCGCCGGCATTCAGCGCTACATTGGGCTTGAGAGAAACCGTTTCGAGTGGTGCGAACTTTGCCTTGACGACCTCGCTGCCGTCCGGCAGTTCGGCCGGAATCGGGCTCCAGTTACGCTTGTAGAACCAAGTGTCGGCCTGCTCGCTCAGGATGCCGGGGATACCTTCGCCGTGCAGATCGGTCCAGCGGTAGGCGCCTCCGTCGAGGCCGATAGGCAGGTTGTCGAGACTCTCGCCATCCACTTCCTGCACAGCGTCCTGCACGATGGGCTTGGTGTATACGAACTCGACCGGCGGCAAGCTGCGC
>Ga0065707_10082197_pt1 | contig 19371 bp, 14 predicted proteins | sample SwiRhicommuniRL3_FD_59094 | JGI IMG/M metagenome (GOLD analysis project Ga0065707, IMG submission 59094) | Switchgrass rhizosphere bacterial communities from Rose Lake, Michigan, USA - RL3 v2 (version 2) | ecosystem: Host-associated > Plants > Roots > Rhizosphere > Soil | place: East Lansing...
TATTTAATAATAGTTGTTGCTATAATATATAAAATAATATTCTTTTCATATCCTTTTTTTTGAATATCTCACCTTTAATTCACTATCCTTGATATTAATTCACATTCTTTTCTTGTAGATCCACCTGTATGTAAAGTGTGAAAGATCGAAGGAAATATTAGAAAAGAGATTGAAAGCTTCTGTGAAATTTTTGAGGAAAGCTTAACTAACAAATGGGAGGGGACAAGTTAAAATTATAGAGAAGGTTATAGTGAAGGTTATAAGCACAGAGAAGCTCACCAGCTGAATCCCAATTTTGATAGTTAATTTGCTTTAAAAATAGCATCCCATATGAGATTCGTAATTTTTTGAAGCCTTTAACGTATATGTCAGTGGGATTTGATGATATCATCGTAGGCAAATCCTAAGAGAGGGGGCAATAATTCTCATTAACTTCCTTAATTACAATTTCCTTTGTGTTTAGTTGCAGCACACCAAGGAGCTAGAAATAATTGGTACAATAGTAACCTCTTCTGAAAGCTGCTTAATTTTCCGATTTATAGGAAGCAAGCTTTATTCCGCGAGATTGAATAGAGAGAAGACTCTATCCCCTTCCTGTCAGTCAAATTGAAACTGAGATATAAGCACACGTATACATCGACAACTCGTCGAAGTTCCATTTAGCTGGTTACTTCCGCCCCCAATAATTAAGCATCGTCGTAAGATCGACGCCTAATCTCAAAAAGTTTTTTGACCAAGCTTTTAACCAAACGCGCAAATAGTGCATTAAAAATAACAGTGCCCATACATGTACCTGGATTTCCAAGGCATGCCTTATACCTACCAAGAAGTATATTTCCCCCAATTTCCAATGATTCCGTTGTTAATATAAACCCGACCGCGCCCCGCTTCTGAACCGAAGTATAACGACTCTCTAAAATATAAATCTGGAAGGCTGAACTTCAATTTGAAAAAATAAGTTAAAATAGAAAGATTTGATTACAATCATTTACAACCAATACCGTAATCAGTATTCACACCTTAGTAGAGCGGGTTAGATTAGTGAAACTGTGATTGCAAAACTTTTCATTTGTCCAGCGATAATTAGGGCGTAGGAACTTGCGTGGTTTCGAATTCGTTTATGTGATTTTCCTATTGGCGATATCCAAGATTGTCGTCTAGCATTGTTTCTAGATGCATATGCCGACGTCATCTCACCTTGGGGTTCTAGTAGGAAAAGTCTATGCATTGGAAAAAACAATGTATTTCTAAAAATATGCACCTCATAAATACAGAGATCCACTTGTAAAAAATATATATTTTTGGAGAGATGCATATTTCTGGAATATGCGTAAGTGCAGCCACATGAATTATTATTTCCGATGCGAAACAGTATAACTTTCCGAGATTTCATATAGTCTCTCCCAACATTCTATTAAACTTCATGCTGGCGTCAAAGAAACGTAATAATCCCGTTTCAAAAATATTCATCTGAAAGCCTGCAAGAAAATTCCACAAATCCGAGAAATATTCAACAGTCCGAAGATCTTCAATGATCATTAAAAATGATCCTTTTGGCAGGAAATACCTAATAAAACCTCTAAATTTGCAGGCTAAAACCTTTCTGTAAATGGAAAGTCACCAGACAAAGAAACTGATCTTGTCTAGTGTATTATTGTCGTGAGTGTCTTCATTGAACTGAAGTCTATCACTTTCTTGATGTTAATTAATACTGAGGATAAGTAGACCAGAACAAAACACATAATATAAGATTGAACATTATATCCGCTCAGTACTTTTCACCGAGATTATAGTATTCTGACTTCATAATTTGAAAGTCGCTTAGAAGTGAACAAATCAAAAACATTAGTTGTAAATACCTCTTAACTTGGATTTGTCAATTCAGATAGCACTCAAGTATCTGTTCTTGTCGAAAGTCGTTTCGCTTTCATTGAGAAAGTCCCTTTGTGGATCACTAGAATGAACATTTGAATTATGTCACAGTTTGAGTTAGGACAATATATCCAATTCAATTGGTTTGACTCCTAAATAATTCAACCTGACTGATGCGATATTTCTGAATTAGAGTAGATTTAATGTCCCTAGTATTGTACCGACAGACAAGAGGAACAATGCAACTGGTGAATTATTCTGCCAGCAGTCTCGAATTATAATGTGTTCTTGTGAAATTGCTCCATGTTCTTCAAATGTAGCTCCCTTTGTTGAACTAGAACCAGTGAAGCATGGATGTAACCTTACAATCAAGAGACAGTAGCACAGCTTGGCTATAGGATTGAGTTTGTGAGATTCAATTTCTCCATCGCGTTCAAAACATAATCAGTAAAAGATAAATATCAGTCCAACTTCTTCTAGTCCATCATATAACTGGTCAAAGACCAATTCTTCTGCTCCGATTTCATCTCTAGCAGCATTAATTTATTTTGACAATTCTCTAGCGGCTTCTCTTGTCGCTTTTCTTAGTCACTTTCAAAGCCGTCTCAGCCCTCTTCAACTGTACTGGATGTTGTCCCACGTATTTTCCATTCATCTCCTTGAACGCTCTAAAATAATCCTCAGCGTCCTCAAAGGCAACGAACCCAAACCCCTTGTTCTTGCCTGTTTTGTTATCTATGGGTACCTTCACCTTGGTCATAGTTCCAAACCTCATAAACGAATCTGCCAACAACTGGTCGTTTGCATCTGGACCCAAATTACCCACAAATAATCGGTAGTGTTTTGGATTCCACTCCAATAAGGTTGAATCTTCCCACGACTTGCCGCCACCCGTACGTTTTACTGTCTTCAGACTACGATCTCCGGTTGCAGCATCTGTAGACTTGAGGGTGACAGCTTTCTTCCCCGGCTTTGTAACCTTTCCACTCACACTGTGCAAAAAACTAGCGGCCTTGGTACTACCAGCCAACCGTCTATCAGACGACTTTGCTACTTTTATGATGGGTTTGTTTGCCATTTCGTTGTGTAGAGTCAATAGCGGTTCTGATGTTTGGCATCAACAATCACGATTCGATTCCAACTCATCTCGAACGAGCATCGAAAAATTGAACTCGCTACAAACATCCACCGCTGAGGACTCTACGAAATAATAGTGATTCAAGCCTCGTGATATACATCTGGCTTTCTATCAAAAATCATGTTTATCTTGTCAGAAATATCAGACTTGGTACGGATACCACCACACACTTTCAACATACCCATCCAGCATGCAATCACTGACGAGTTGAACAAGAAATTCGCAAACAAAGTCATAAGTAACCTCGGACTCGTGGTGACGATATGGGACCTCTTTGATATTAAAGATGGACTCTTGAAACCCGGAGATGGTGGTTCATATGTGGAAGTTAAGTTCCGCTGTATAGTCTGGAAACCGTTTATTGGCGAGATTTTGACAGGCTGGGTGTCTGAATGTTCCATCGAGGGAATCAAGGTCAAGTTGGACTTCTTTGATGAAATCTTCATACCGAAGTCTTATATATTTGAGAATTGTTTCTTCAAACCAGTGGAGAAGGCCTGGGTATGGAAACCCGATGACACAACCGAGTTGTTTATTGATATTAATGATAAAATCAGATTTAGAGTCGAGGAAGAGATCTTCGTCAACATCAAGCCGAAGTCGAGTAATGAAGCTTTAGGATTAGAAGAGGTTAAGAATAAAGCTCCACCATATGCATTATTGGCGTCATGTCAAACTGACGGTATGGGATGTGTAAGCTGGTGGGATTAGTGATTATATTGGTGGATTAGTGAACTTATTGGTGATATTAGTGATCTTATTGGAGGAATATTGATATTATTGGTGGACTAGTGATCATACTAATCATTAGATATGAATAAAGATCTTGATTCTTCAAGTTATTATAGCCACTTTCTCCATAAACAGCTCTACTCATCCTAAAAACATTCTAATCTACGGCGAACTAATGGTCTGGAATGTGATACATAGATTGGGGAGGTGATATTAACGATATACCAACCCCAGAAACGTCCTTTGTGTATACAAAATTGGGATATCTTATGAATAATATCAAAATTGTAGACAGATTTAAGACAGTTGATAGACAGTTCAGACAAGTAAAAATTGTTCATAAATTGTTCATAACTAAAGGTCTAACTTGTTCTACTAATGTCTACAGAATCCCCATTGTAGTTGTATTTATATGTGAAATATACTAATTGTATTTATACTAATTATATTGCATATATTGTGAAGTGGAGCTGAACTTCAAATTACCCTTGATGACCTTTTCAACGGCTTTTAAGAAATCCTTTTCGTTTGCAACCTTTCTTCTGGCTCTAATGGCAAACATACCAGCTTCGGTACAAACAGATCTTAATTCTGCACCTGTGGCGTTAGGACACAACCTTGAAATCAATTCCCATCTGATGTCCTTTTCACAACTCATAGTTTTGGAGTGGATTCTGAAAATGTTTGCTCTTCCTTCTAAGTCTGGCAATGAAAACTCGACCTTACGATCGATTCTACCGGGTCTTAATAATGCTGGATCTAACGTGTTAGGTCTGTTGGTGGCAAACATAACCTTGATGTTACCTCTTGGATCAAACCCATCTAACTGAGTAATCAATTCCAACATTGTTCTTTGGACTTCATTATCACCACCGGCACCGTCGTCAAATCTAGCACCTCCAATTGCATCAACTTCATCAAAGAATATAATACAAGCCTTCTTGGTTCTAGCCATTTCAAATAACTCTCTCACCATTCTAGCCCCTTCTCCTACGTATTTCTGTACTAATTCAGAACCAATGACTCTGATAAATGTAGCATCAGTTCTATTGGCAACAGCTCTGGCACATAACGTTTTCCCGGTACCTGGAGGTCCGTATAACAATATCCCCTTGGGAGGATCAATTCCTAACTTCACAAACCTTTCTGGTGACAACAATGGCAATTCCACAACTTCTCTCAACTTTTCAATTTGTTCCTTACATCCACCAACGTCGCTATAAGTAACATCAGGCTTTTCTTCAACTGTCATCATGGTCACTGAAGGATCGATTCTTGGTGGCAATGGCAATTGGATCTCATACTTGTGTCTATCAACACCAACTCTCATTCCCTCTTCTATATCTGTGGGTGATACTCTCTCACCCAACCCTACCACAAATTTGGCAATTTGTTTAATATTGATAACATACTTGGATTTGTTGTCGGCATTTTGAACAGCGCCTGCTTGTGGGTTTGGATTCACGGCTTCGATAATCTTGGTACATCTGGCAACCTGCAAAGGTTGTTCTTCAGACATTCTCTGTTTATCACCCATGACATCCCATAAATGAGGAGCAGCCAACCCAGTGTCACTTTCCTTGATACCGATGTTTTCCTTTATTCTATCTTCAATGGTTTTTAAATCCTTCTCGAGTCGTTTCAATGATGTGGCGTATGGTGCTATACCGTAGGTTTTCAACACTTGAATGTCACCCTCACTCAAAGGAACAATCTTTTCTTGTGAGCCTTCATCGTCTTCGTTAGGCGCTACGTATTTATCCCAATCTGCTTTTGGTGGCATTGTAATTGTGGTTGATTGGTGGTTGTGTTGGTTGGTTATTCTATCTATGAGGACTCACGAGTTTTGCCTTCGAGATCGAAAAATTGGAAAGTACACGACTTGATATGACAAGTAACTGAGCAAAGCGATGTTGCTTCTAGATGTTATCGGGGTCATAAGGACTGGTCAATGCTACGCTCCTTAATTCAATTCTATTCAGTTTAACATCATCAAATATCCATGAGTATATTACCATCATATATCCCTGAGTTTTTAACATTAAATAATACTATCATCCATCATATATCCTTTATACATCATACGTCATAGAACATGGAAAGAAAACATACCTATTTGTATGCAAGGATCTATTAGCATACAAGGATGAGTTGGTTGGTACTAATTTAAAGTCACCAGTGACCAGTGGTAAAGATACAGCTTGAACTCTGCTTAATCAATGGTAGTCTTAAACTAAACTAACTTAACTAACCATGAAGAATTGAATTGATATATATAAACTAGAGTTGAAAGCTTAAGTTTGTCTGTATGACAACTATCTCATTAATTAAATCTTGTCTCTCTTTGTCATTACTTGTCATTATGTTAAGTTGGACCAACTTGGAGTTTAAACTGTTCAAATTGACCAATGTTGTAGATATGGCATCCACTAACTCGTTCCCAGTGTCCCTTTCAACAACTTCGAAGTTCAGTTTACCTGAAATGAACTTCAAAAGGTTGAGTGTCAATTGTAAATTCCCATTAAACTCACTCATTTTGATGCTGAGTTCCAATTTGTTCTGAATAGACTGAAGAATGTTCATCATCGACTTTAAACTATAACGCACAACTTTGAATAGCCTTTTAAACCAAAATAATGATGAACTGAGTGTAAGCTTGTGGTATGATTTGTCTTTCTTGTCGAATTCAGCTTCTGATAGAATCATTGAAAAAGAATTGGAAAGAAAATGTAATGGAAATTGAAGAGATTCGCTTGAAGACAACTGGTCTATTTCAATCAACAAGTAATAATAGTTCAAATCAACAATAGATTTTAATTCCTGTAAAAATGGTGAGGAGCTATACGTTTTGTGTATAACAGAGCTAGTAGAAATCCTCCATTTTTCGAGATTCTTCGATATATCAAGAAGATCTTCTTCCTGACGTTTGTTTGACAAATGTATCCCAAGTATGGTATCTTGAAGTTGGTTGAATCGTATTTCCTGGCAAATCAACTCGATATTTTCAACTTCATAAAGCTTTTCAATAGGCAATGACTGTCCTATATAGTCGGAGATTGGAAGTTGACTTGGCTTATTCAAAAGAAAACTGAGCTCTTTATCCATATTGAAAATAGACCAGAAAATCCGCTCTTCTTCACACGTCGAGGGTCTTTTGTATAAATCAAATTGGATTACCATTCTGTTCAATATCCCCATCAAAGTCCAGCACAATTGTTCGTTCATGCTGGTCATACTATGAATTGAAAGCAACAAGAGTAATTTGAGAGTTTCTAACCTTTCTTGAGAATTGGAGCTGGTAGTAAAGTTTAACATATCCACTATAGATTCGATCCCCTTGTCTCCGAAATAGGTCTGGTACTGGTTTTTGTTGATGTTGTGGAGATATTTGGAGTCGTCGATTAAACAACCAATACTTAACAACAAATAAATGTCAAGGTTCACAATCGATTCTGACTTAAATTCAATATTATTGATCTTACTCAACATCTCCAGTTTGTTGATGAAGGGGTATTTGTAGGCATAGTTCTCGAAGTAGTTATCAGCAAATTTTGTGGCCAATTTATCTGGAAAAGATTTCAAATTGATAAACTCTTCTTTAAGGTTGGTGGTTGAGGATACTTTTAATCCATTCACGAGTAGTTTATTATGTAAGGACTTGTCCCGTATTCCTTGTTCCCTGCGACCTGTTGTGGATAGAACGGCAGACGGAATCTTCTTGACAACTCGTCTTGTGCTTTCTACCCTTGCCAAATTTTCTGAAGTGTCTGACGATAGTAGGGAAGATACGCTGACCAATTTGTGAGCGACAACTTCTTTGCCATTTTTGCTATTTGTCTCTACTATATCATAAACTTGTTGTGATTCTTGGGATGGGTTGTTTGACGAAATAACAACCAGGCTACCTACGGTATCTTGTAATCTCTTCCGGCGCTTGTTGTTTCGTGTAGTGTATTCACAGTTATTTCCAGATTTCCCACAGTTATTGCACTGGGGGTATTCTCTCAGACACTTTTTCTTGAGTCTATAACAACGGTTGCAATTATTGGGATGATGAGTTTTGGGTGTTTCCACTCCTTCATTCTTACCATTTATGGAAAATACAATCCCCCTGCCCTGAGATTCGTGATGGCCCCAGGCCAAGGTCTCCGGTTTTGCAGTAATAGTGACAGTACCAGATGGTTCTTTGATTGGTAAAGCTTCATCCACTTTTTTATCAAGTATCACGGATTTGTCGCCAGTTTCCGGCATTATCTGTTCGGGGTTTGGAATGGCCAAATGTTGTTCTCTCAAGTTTGATTGTTTCAGTTGAATACCAACAGGTGTATTTCCATTTAACCGGAACTTGGTAGCTATAGCTCCATTTCCCATCAGTTTACGATAGTAAAACTCCATGATGACAATTTAACAAGAGTCACCAGACTTCCAATACTCGTTAAAATAGAGAAACAGATAAATAAAGGAAGAATCTACCTCAGGTATCAATAATATATTTGAGCCGCGGTTCCTTTCTTTTTGATCAAGGAAACAGCGGTAGTTTAGAAACAGTGGAGTTGATGCCTTTGTAATCTTGTTGTGGCGGCTCTTCTTTTTTTTCAGTTGTGGATCGGGCATTAACATGGCGGGATTTACAGTATGCAGGATGAGCGGAAATTACACCATTTGGAAGCTTATTAGGTGAGGGCCGGATAGCATCGACAAATGAGTAGCTACCAACTAGAAATTATATAGTTATGACTCGCTAGACAGGACTCGATAAATTTCATGCCTATGATATTTGGACTGGAGAGCCTTTTAAGTATTTAGAAGATCTTTACAATAACCCCGGTGAGATCTATCTGTAGAGTTCTTGGATTAGAGAAAGCTATCGTCTTGGGCCCGAAACCTCCGCTATTTGGTCTTCGTATATTTAAAGGAAGGTTAGTTTCCCAAAAGTTCCTATTATTTGATCATTTTTGTCAACATCGCAAGAGAAAGGAGTACTAGTAGTTATAAAAAACTGAAATTCTCTGTCGCAGACCATTTCATATGTATCCACTATAGAGGTGTTTTCCCTATATTCTACAATATTTTCAGATCTAAAATTGTCACGAGAAGAAAAATCAACACTGGTTGCACAAGACACTTCGCTTCACTCAGTTATTTGCATTAGTACTCGACTGGATAAAAATGTCATTAATACGGCTACAGAATTTGTCGGCTCTACACGAATTAGGCAATTTCAGGTGATCTTGTCGCGACAACCTTTGCGACAACCTTTGCGACAACGTCGTGCAACAGCTTTTGCGACAGCTTTTGCGACAGCTTTTGCGACAGCTTTTGCGACAGCTTTTGCGACAAAAATTAACACTATTCATACTGTGCCATCTAATAGAAGATACAAACAAGATAACAATTCTAAATAACTTTCATACTGACAAATGGTGATTCAAACCGATTCTACATCAAGTCTCTCTTATTTCAAATACTGATATGTTTATACTGGTAAAAATTCAGCAGACTATATACACACTTGCAATTTCTTGCAATTACTCAATGAAACTCACTAGAATAGTTATGGGTTCACTTAAAGCTACAGAACCTTCTATTATATCCTGTATGACGCTGAAACTGTGAGGAGATACAGAGATATTACCGATTCTGAGGTTCAAAATCTGACGTAAGACTTCGAGCTATCTGTGACCATGCAGATTATAACATTCAAGCCAATTCAGGCTGTTGAGTTGATTATACTGCGTCCTCTTCTATTCCTCTCAACTTGGCAAATTCCAATACAGCTTTTTCTCTCAAGTCGTCCAACAACACACTTTGGTCTCTAGGATTAAATGGAGGTAAAGGTTCGTGTTGAACCAAGTCCATTCTCCAGTGCTTTTCTTCACCCATCCTCCATACGTTTTCCCAAGATAACTTTGTGTTTGTCAATTCGAATTCTTCGATTATGTGAGACAAATCAGCAACGGCTTCTTGAGAGTAGGCAGGTCTGTATTGACCTGAGTACCAGGTGTTCCCCTCGTCGTTCTTTCTTCTCATAGATTTGGCTTCCTTTGATTGGTAGACATCTCTTGCTTTTCTCAACTGCACTAATCCATGGAAAGCGGCAACTGCATAGTCGTAATTATCAAAAGTGGCTACGCACATAATTCTCCATAAATCATTTCTTCTGGATGGTTTTCTGTTCTCCCAGTTTGGTCTAACAAACTGTTGGTCGATTTGATCTTGATGGTATGCAGGTACTTGTGAATATAACACTTGTCCACTAAACAAGTTTTTGAATAAAAATACTTGTGGAGCTAATCCCAAATTGATTAAATCTTCTTGCGTCTTCTTTCCCTGAGCTATTCTTGCACCGAGAATCTTACGAGCTTTAAGTTGCTCGATAAGATACTTACGCATCTTCTTTTCAGAAGTTAACCTCATAGGCATCTTGGATTATTGAATGTGACGTGCTTGGGATCTTTGGTTGTATTGAAGAGTTTTTCATTTTTCAATTCTAGGTCGTGTAAAAAAGGTCGTGTGCGAGGTTCAAACATTCTGTTACATTTAAATGACAAAACCAATCGAAATGAAACCACAACCACTCTAAGATGCAACTGTAATGTTGTCAGTTCTAATTGGGTCAATTCCCTTCATAATACTACTAGTCTTCTTAACTATATGGATCTATGCTTTTGTATATAATCACAATATAATCCAGACCTCTGGAAGGCTCCATATTCTTCCGTCACAGATCAATGAATATATCCAAGCACACTTGATTCACAAGTATAACTTACGAATAATAGACGTCAAAGTATCCGAAGACGATTTTGATGGGGGCAAAGTGAAACACAACTCGATCTCCCATGAAACATCTCGAAAGAATGATATCATCGGCATTATATTCAGTATCACCATCGCCTTGGGAACTTTGCTTATTGTGCTTATGATGTGTGAATTGGCGGACTTTTACAATGTCAAAGTCAGAATTGTTTTGTTCAAATTTGTTATTGACACCTTGGTATTTATCCTTACGCTTTTCCAGCCATGTATGATAATAAGTCTTTGCATTTGTCAAGATTTGGTACCGTATAGAAATCAACAATACACCAGGTTGGTAATCTCATTGGCTTTGTTAGTAGGTTGGCTCTATTTACTACATAAGGCAGGCGAAATATCGCCCAATTTCTCAGTATCTGAGACTTCTGGCCAGAGTTCGAAGTCGCTAATTGAAAAGAAAATTAATGAAGTAGCTATTGGTGGTATCACTGCGTTGGCGGTTTTATCTGGAATTGGTTCTGCTTCAACTCCATATAAACTATTTTTTCAAGGCAAAGCAAATATACTTAAGCTGGACACTTTCAACAACTTCCATGCATCGAAGGAAATCTCAGAAGCAGAAATCAACGATTTGATCCAGTCTTTCAACAACACTTGTTTATTATTATTGAAAAGAAAGAACGAATTGAGTAAAATTCATCTGTCCACTGGAGGAACTATCTATAACCAGCCAAACCACTCTACTGATAATGTTCTCCTTCATGGAGGACTAAAAAAGAATAAATTTGGTGGTATCATGCATAAAGTCCAATCTTTCGCCAGTCTATCAAACTTATCTTTAAGTACGGAGAACCTGGAGGAGCATGAATTGTCCATGGAAATCGATGGTTTATTATCGTTGAAGAGTAGAATTTATGATGATATTGTCAACATGATATCTGATTATCTTTTGCAACAACAACAGAGTGTTTCTCGACAGGAAAGATTTCATAAGTTGATGAAATATGCAAACTATGCTTTTGCCATGTATTGTATCTACCGTATTGTCAATGTTCTATTTGTCAGGATGCCATACTTGGTATTTTATGCTGCAAATGATGTTAGTGACCAGCACACAAACGTCATCGTTGTTAGTGACGATCCACAAGATATTCAAACGTCCAATACGAAAGATGCGTTGGCTATCACATTGGCAAAGTTGATACTATCCCTTACAAGCTTGCCAATCGCAGAAACCCAATTAGTAAACCAAATAAGTTTCATTTTGTCTGGAAGTTTGTTCATCTGTTCTTTCTCAAACGTACTTATCACTTTCAAATCTTTCAGCAAACTCATGCCTACAACCAGCGGCTTTGTGAAAAATTCGCTCAAGCATCTTGTGATATCAGAAGCTTTAGGAGTATACATCATAGCCACCGCTTTATTGATTCGAACCAATCTTCCAACCACACTTTCACACCAAATCTCAAAAATTCTATCGTTGTCTGGAAGTGGAAGCACCAACCCTACAATATCGATAAAAGAAGTTGAATTTATAGATGCCTGGTTCGATAAGGTGTTTGCCATTTCCTGTCTAGCAACAATTGTACTGCTTATAGCCAAAAGGTATTTTGATAGTGATGAACCTTCAGATTATGATGAAGAACTGATTTTAGAAACAAATTCTTTTAAAACAGCTTAAACCGAAATACACCATTGAAAATTGGTAGACTCTGCCTTTGTCATCTATCAAATCATTTTATGTCAGATACATGTCTAACAGACAACACGTGATTAATCTTTCAAATATTATCGAATCCACCAAACTTTCAAATTTAGACATCCCATAACCTCAAGTAATATTGAAGAACTTGAAGTCTAGTCTCAGCACTCTAAATTTACTATTCAACGGAGCCATTTCAATATGAATTCAGTTCAACTCCAGAAATCACGTCTCGATTTTCACTCAAGGGTTTCCTCTGTTAGTTTGAGGAATGCTGTTCCCTTGTTAGTCTTGACACTTGAAAGCTTTCCACCAATGTCAAAGAGCCCCAGCATTTAATAATTGTTCCTTTTAGAGGCTTTCGCACGTCTCACTTTGCACTTAGTTTCACATTTTGCACCCAGTTTCACACTTTACACTCAGTTTCATAATAATACATATCTCAGTTCGGAAATCAGTTGAAAATAGTATCGTTATCTCAATATTATCCAATGATAACTTGACTTGCGTAGCACCGGGTTGTTTCGGTCTTTTGCTCACCTAGTAGTTGTAGTGGGGAAAATAATGCGAGGGGTGGCTTAGAAGGTAGCCAAGCTCGCTTGCATTCTCTCAATTAATCAACGGCAGGGACTACTACTTGTGAAACCTCCAGCACTACACAACTAAGAACTAAGATTCGGCTTTTAGTATCCGCAATTGAGATTCGGCTTTTAGTACCTGCAATTTATCAACCAGGACTTGTCTCACCCCATGCTCATGATCAACATCAATCCCCAGAATGGATTGAGGGTCTTGGACTAAAGAGGACACAGAATCTCTATATGCACAAACAAGTGATTTTTTAGGCCTTATGCGCAGAACTCGTTTCTCGGGGTCGGAGGTACATAACCTTCGGAATTACATGGGGTTTTCGCACAGACAAATCTACCACAATGCCGGTCATAAAGGAAGAGGGGACGTCGGTGATAGAATTAGAGGGTGTTATCCGGGATTCTTGCGAGGGTATCCGGGAGTCTAGGAGGTGTGTTAGTATGGGCCTGGTGGGGATATGTGTAAAAGATCTGGTGGGGTTGCCAGTGAAAGATCTCCAGGACCCGAAAAGGGGTCTGCCGGGGTTGTTATTAACCCCTGGAGTAAGTGTGCCCGTAGTGGGCATGGTGGGGTATCAGAAGTTTGTATGGTGGGGTATCTGGTAAATATTCTAGAGTGTTACCGATACCTGGGGTAATTATCACGTGCTCTAGTTTATATATAAGTTGCCGGAAAGTACTACTATTTCAAATTTCATATCATTGTCATCAACATCATCATCATGTCTGTTGTCACAATAACCAAACAATCCCACAAGGATCCAGCCAAATTCAGAGTTAAGTATGAAGACTCAAAAGCAGTTATAGGACCAGGCCATGAAGTTCGCAAGAATGAAAAGCTTCCAGTCATCGAAACCGCCTCCAATGTCGCTATTATTGGCGGTGGCTTTTCTGGTATTGCCAGTGCCATGAGGTGTGTTGATAAATTGAAAGAAACGGACTTCGTCATATTTGAAAAGTATGATAATTTCGGTGGTACTTGGTATGCTAATACATATCCTGGATGTGCATCTGATATTCCTGCTTTGTGGTATTCTTTTAGTAACGAGTTGAACACGTCCTGGAGCGAGGCTCAGCCTCCCCAATATGAAATGGAAGAATACATTTTGGAGGTGGTGAAGAAACATGATTTGAGAAAATATGCAAAGTTCCAAACTTGCGTAACATCTGCAAAATATAACGAGTCTTCTGGAGATTGGCTTCTCGAAGCAACGAACATCGTTACGGGACAAACGTACAAACATACCTCCAAGATCGTTCTCAGTTGTCAAGGTGGGTTGGTACATCCCAACCAATTGAAGGCTCCAGGGTTAGATACCTTCAAGGGAGTATACATGCACTCTGCGATTTGGGACCATACTGTCGACTTCAAAGGGAAGAAGGTGGTTGTGGTTGGAAATGGGTGTTCTGCCAACCAGTGTATTCCTTTATTAGTCAGGGACTATGGGGTAGAATCTTTGACTCAAATCTCGAGATCTGGACAATACATTATGCCTCCTATTCCTACTGGCCTTCAGAAGATGTATCAATGGCTATCATTTAGTCGGATCACTTTATTGATGCTTCGTTTCGTTGTGTTTTGTGTTTCAGAATCTCACTTTCCTTTGTTCAAGGGAGCAAATATCATTCCAAGAATCTCTCGAGCTATGAACAAAAGGACCTCGATTAATTATATGAACAAGAAATGTCCTGAGAAGTTTAAGGATGTGATTATGCCTGATTTCAAAATCGGATGTAAGAGATTGATTTTTGACCACGATTATATGGATACTTTGAGTAATCCGAAAATGAACGTCGTTGGTGGTTCTATCAAACAGGTCAATGAACATAGTATTACTATGGCAAATGGTGAAGTTCTCGAGGCTGATATTATAATTGCATGCACTGGGTATAATGTTCTCAAGAGTTTCTTCTACTATGATATCATCGGCCGTAATAACGTAGATCTCAAAAAGGTCTGGGAAAAAGAGGGTGTTTCTGCTTATAACACTTTATTAGTCAAGGACTGCCCTAATTTTCTTCTTATTGGGGGGCCAAATGCGACTACAGGACATTCATCTGTTGTTATGGCCATTGAAAATGGATTGAATTACTTTGCTGACATTGCTCCAAAGGTATTGAATGGCACAATGAAATCATTCTGTGTCAAGACTGAAAAGTACAATGCTTGGTTTAAGGAGATTCAGGCCGAATTGGCACGCAGTGTTTTTGGATCTCCTTTTGGTGGGTGTCAATCTTGGTATGCTGAAGGAAACGTCAACTTTCTGGCTTACCCCTACTCCCAAATTGATTACTGGAGAAGAACCAGAAAGGCCAATCTTTCTGATTTAGATATTGAACCAGGGTCTCGTCATTCAAAGAATGATTAGAGTAGTCTCAAGAAGATTCTGGAAATAGCCAGTATTCTCACTGAAAGGTTTTTTGATCCAAACTGGTTTTGGACCCTCGTTAAATTTTGCACCCAAAATTCAGCACCAACAATATTTCAGTTGGCAATACAGAAGCATTAGTTTCAATGCATTGCCAAATGCTTAACAAGAGATATACTGTGAAGTCTCTTTCCCAAGTTTCTTATTGTATCTCCTGTAGAGCATCCGTTCTTTTGTCTCTCATCCCTATTACCTTTTTCGTATACATCTCAATATGACAATTTTCTATAATGGTATACTTTGTAGTCCTTAAGAGAGGACCAATTGAGACACTATCTCCACTATGGTGACGACTATCTTAATTTTATATGACCACAATTCATAGATTTTATTCTACCAAGGTGGAAATGGGATGTGCCTCCATCAAAACTATACAGTGAACGACTGAGGTTCACAATGTGCCTTTACCCTCCTCTATTGGCCAATTCCATCAGGCAACGTATGCAGAAGGATCGTTATTCTTGGCGTTGGTTAACTCGTCTGGTTCCTTCTTTGCGTTAACTGTTGGCGTGTCCGAACCAAAACCATCGACACATCGACTGAGTTAACTTTTTCACCACCACTCACCATGTTCAACTCACAACCCACGCTACAATAACTTTCTCAGGAACTGTTAAAAGGACAATACCCTTATTACGCAGAGCTATGTCTAACAAAACGACAATTCCATTCAATCGTGATACTTTGGATCAAATCTTGAAAAGAAGATTCTTCTTTGCTCCAGCCTTTGAAATCTATGGTGGAGTTTCTGGATTATATGACTATGGTCCACCAGGATGTGCATTCCAAGCCAATGTCATTGACACTTGGAGAAAGCACTTTATCTTGGAAGAAGACATGTTGGAAGTTGATTGTACCATGTTGACTCCCCATGAAGTTTTGAAGACTTCTGGCCACGTCGATAAGTTCGCTGATTGGATGTGTAAGGATTTGAAAACCGGAGAAATTTTCAGAGCTGACCATTTGGTTGAAGAAGTCTTGGAAGCCAGATTAAAGGGTGATAAGGCCGCTAGAGGTCTCAAGGTCGTAGAAGAAGAGGAAGATGCCGACAAGAAGAAGAGAAAGAAGAAGGTCAAGGAAATCAAGAACATCAAATTAGAAGACGAAGTTGCCGCTGAATATGAAAACGTTTTAGCTCAAATTGATGGGTTTTCTGGCCCACAATTAGGTGAATTGATCACTAAGTTCAACATCACCAACCCAGGAACTGGGGGTCCATTGGAATTACCAATTGCATTCAACTTGATGTTCGAAACCGCTATCGGACCATCTGGACAATTGAAGGGATACTTGAGACCAGAAACTGCTCAAGGCCAATTCTTGAACTTTTCAAAGTTGTTGGAATTCAACAACGAGAAGATGCCATTTGCTTCTGCATCTGTTGGAAAATCTTTTAGAAATGAAATTGCTCCAAGAGCAGGTTTATTGAGAGTTCGTGAATTCTTGATGGCTGAAATCGAACATTTCATTGATCCAGAAGACAAGACCCATGCCAAGTTCCATGAAGTCGAAGACGTGAAGTTGATGTTTTTGCCAAAGGAAGTTCAAGAATCCGGTTCTACCAAATTGATTGAAAAGACCATTGGTGAAGCTGTCAAGACTGGATTGGTTGATAACGAAACCTTAGGTTACTTCATCGCCAGAATTTTCTTATTCTTGACCAAAATTGGTGTAGATTCAAATAGATTGAGATTTAGACAACACATGTCCAACGAAATGGCTCATTATGCTGCTGATTGTTGGGATGCTGAATTACAAACTTCGTACGGCTGGATTGAATGTGTTGGATGTGCCGACAGATCTGCCTACGATTTGAGTGTTCATTCTGCAAGAACCAATGAAAAATTGGTTGTGAGACAACCTTTGGCAGAACCAAAGATCGTTGAGAAATTCGAAATTGAACTTTCCAAGAAGAAGTTTGGTCCAAAGTTTAGAAAAGATGCCGGTGTTATTGAAAAGTGGTTGTTAGCTAGAACCCAATGTGAATTGGAAGATTTGGGTAAGGAATTGAAGGCTGAAGGCAAAATTGTCGTCAAGATCGGTTCCATCACTGCTGAATTGGACCAAGACTTGATCAACATTGAGAAAGTCACTAGAACTGAACATATTCGTGAATACACTCCAAATGTCATTGAGCCTTCATTTGGTATTGGTAGAATTCTCTACTCCATTTTCGAACATCAATTCTGGTCTAGACCTGAAAGTGCTGACAGAGGTGTTTTATCTCTTCCACCTTTGGTCGCTCCAACCAAGGTGTTGTTGGTTCCTTTATCTTCAACCTCAGAATTACAACCAATGGTAAAGAAGGTTTCCTCTTACTTGAGAAAGCAACAAATTCCATTCAAGATCGATGACTCTTCTGCTTCTATTGGTAAGAGATATGCCAGAAACGATGAATTGGGTACTCCATTCGGTATCACCATTGATTTCGAGTCCATTAAGGATGACTCAGTGACCTTAAGAGAAAGAGACTCTACTAAACAAGTTAGAGGTTCTTTCGAAGATATTATTGCTGCAATCAAGGAAATCACTTACTCTGGTGTTTCTTGGACTGAGGGAACTAGCAAGCTTACTCCTTTCGAATCTCAAAATTCTGAGACTGAAGCCTAATTATGACATTAAGTATGTTCTTGTATATCTTTATACTTTATTACATGAAATTACGTACAACCAGGTATACTGAGGAACGTAAATCAAGACAATAGATTAGAAATAAGAAACATGGAGAACCTCTTGTTTTGGAAGCGAAATATAGTACATGTTTCTCCTTGCTAGTAGACTTTCTAGCTGATATTTCCCTTTCGTAGCTGTTAGTGGGAGTAGATGGCGACTTTAGAGATTCTTGGAATAGATTCAGCGTGGATATGAAAATAATTAGCAAGGGTCGTGAGCATAATTCACAGAACTACATTCCATGAGACATATCCTGAGAAGCTGATATTTTAGAGCTGTTATTTCCACCAGAACTCACAGGTAACATCGTTCACTCGTTCACCTCACTTAATCTTCTTTCGAAGAATCTTTATCAGAATAATGACTCTATAGTTCCTCTTTATTCTCATGATATATGGAATCATCATATTTGCGATCAAAATTAACAGGATTTTTAGGAGAATATAGTTCTTCTGTAGGAGATAGATACCGAGGACGTTCAAGGCTATACATTTTAGAATGTAGGACGTGACAATTGAAGGAAGTTTCATGCTATAAAGAGTTTTGGCTGTAAAAATACAGAAAGCTGCGAAAATGAATAGGAAGAGAGACATTTATTCACAAAGTTACAACGACAAGAAAGATGTGTTGATTATCTAACCAATTAAAACAACGGGTAAGAAGAATAAGTAGGAACAGTAAGCAAACATGACTATACTAAATTAGTTGGAAAAATTCCGAATACTCTTGGATTTCTTCATGAAGTTGTTGCCATATATTATAATCTCAGACTTTTACGTGTCTTTTCAGCCTCTATACCAACAATACTAGAAGTAACGATAGAGTGGAGAACCAGTATTACATATTTTGAAATTTGGTAACAATTTTATTCTCGTATTTGGTAGATGTTCAAAATTATTAATCATTAGTTGGCTTCTTAAATTGTGTAGAGTTTCATAAAACATAGGTGGTAAAATTCGTGGTTTTAGCCTATCACAAATTCGGGCGTGTGGTCTAGTGGTATGATTCTCGCTTTGGGTACTGCTTCGGCACAAACTTGCGAGAGGCCCTGGGTTCAATTCCCAGTATGCCCCGATTTCTTTTTTTTCGAATATTTTGCAACCAAATATTTCGGTGAGGTTTTACAATTAGTTGAAGAGAGCATAGCTTGTAAAATTAGTGGTTCTAGTCGTTCACAAATTCGAGCGGTAGTCTAGTGGTAGGAGGCTCTGTAAGGGACTTCGGGTTACACTAAGAGATATGGGTTAAAATCCCAGTATGCCCCGTTCTCTTTTTTTACGAAAAATTTCCAAATACTGCGCTCAGGTTTTAAAATTAAATGGTGAGAATTTCAAACTCGTACTTGCTAAGTTTTTAGGATTATTAGTTTGCTATAGCTTAGGAGTTTCAAAAAACATAGCTGGTAAAATTCGTGGTTTTAGCCTATCACAAATTCGGGCGTGTGGTCTAGTGGTATGATTCTCGCTTTGGGTACTGCTT
>Ga0065707_10082198_pt1 | contig 19357 bp, 17 predicted proteins | sample SwiRhicommuniRL3_FD_59094 | JGI IMG/M metagenome (GOLD analysis project Ga0065707, IMG submission 59094) | Switchgrass rhizosphere bacterial communities from Rose Lake, Michigan, USA - RL3 v2 (version 2) | ecosystem: Host-associated > Plants > Roots > Rhizosphere > Soil | place: East Lansing...
GCGGTGCGTGGACGACTGGGCGGAAGTGCAATGGCGGCAGCTGCCGTGAATGCATTGGCGCGGGCCGGCCTATGAGCACCGCCGCAGCTCGCTTGATCGGCGTCGGCGTCGGTCCCGGCGACCCGGAATTGTTGACGCTCAAGGCAGTGCGTTCGCTCGAGAATGCCGATGTCATCGCGTGGTTCGCAAAGTCGGGCAATGCGAGCAATGCCCGCAACATCGTCATGCGGTTCCTGCGGCCCGCGGCCGTCGAGTTGCCGCTGCTGTACCCGGTGACCACCGAGCTACCGACGCAAGACCCTGCCTACCAGGAAACGATCCGGGGATTCTTCGACGCATCCGCGGCTCGCATCGCCGATCACCTGCACGCGGGCCGAACCGTTGCGGTGCTATCGGAGGGCGATCCGCTGTTCTTCGGCTCCTACATGCACATTCACGTGCGCCTCAGCAAACGCTTCCCCACCGACGTGGTCCCCGGGATCACCGCGATGTCGGGCTGCTGGTCCGCTGCGGGCTTGCCTATCACGCAGGGTGACGACGTGTTGACCGTCGTGCCTGGAACGTTGTCGGCCGACGAACTGGTACGCCGGCTGCGGCAAAACGATCCGACCGTGGTGATGAAGATCGGACGGAACCTGCCGAAGGTGAGGCGCGCGTTGATCGAAGCGGGCCGCCTCGAAAGCGCGATCTATGTCGAACGCGGCACCATGCAGAATCAGAAGCTCATGCCGCTGGCCGAGAAAGAGGACGACCGCGCTCCCTACTTCGCGCTGGTGCTGGTTGGCGGACAGTGGTGGCGACCGTGACCGGCAAGTTGACGGTCGTCGGTTTAGGACCAGGCAATGCCGGGCAGCTCACTCCGGAAACACTCGCGGCTGTCGATGCGGCCGATGCGGTATTCGGCTATGGCCCCTATCTGGATCGCATCCCCGCCCGGCCCGGCCAGTTGCGAGCTGCATCCGACAACCGGCAGGAGTTGCAGCGAGCCGTGCAAGCTATCGAGAGCGCCGCCGCCGGAGCCAACGTAGCAATTGTATCCGGTGGCGATCCCGGTGTTTTCGCGATGGCAGCCGCGGTCTGCGAAGCAATCGAGAAAGGACCGGCGACCTGGCGCGAGCTGGAGATGATCGTGCTGCCCGGCATCAGCGCCATGCTTGCAGTGGCCGCTCGTGTCGGTGCGCCCTTGGGTCACGATTTCTGCGCCATCTCCCTTTCGGATAATCTCAAACCGTGGGCGGTGATCGAGAAGCGGCTGGTAGCCGCGGCCGGCGCCGGCTTCGTCATTGCTATCTACAATCCGGTATCGCGTGCCCGGCCATGGCAACTCGATCGCGCATTCGCAGCATTGCGCAACCACCTGCCCGCCGCCACTCCCGTCGTTTTTGGACGTGCGGTTGGACGCGTCGACGAACGCATCGCGATAGCTACGCTGACCGATGCAACCGCGGCGCAAGCGGACATGTCGACCTGCATCATCGTTGGCTCGGCAGAGACTCGGGTGATTTCCCGAGCGGGCAAGAGTTCGCTGGTCTATACGCCGCGATCCATGCCGGGGGCGAGCACATGATCGAGCCAAGCCACTGCATCCGGGACAGTCGGCACCGAAGGCCCGGAATGCTCGGCCGGACGCTGCAACAGCACGACGCGAATGCCGAGCGAACGAGCGGCGGCAATCTTGCCGTAAGTCGCATCGCCGCCGCTGTTCTTTGCGACCACGACGTCGATCGAGTTCGACGCCAGCAACTCCCGGTCCTGTGCCTCAGTGAACGGACCGCGAGCGAGTATGTACCTGGCGTGCGGCACGTTAAGCGGCGGATCGACAGGATCCACCGTTCGTATGACGTAGCGATGCTGCGGTTGGGATGCGAACGCGGCGACCTCCTGTCGGCCCACTGCCAGAAACACCTGTCGAGGCTCGGACCCCAACGCCTGGGCTGCAGCCTCTGCGTCGGCCACTTGCGTCCAGCGATCGCCGGGCACCGCTTGCCAAGGCGTTCGACGCAGCGACAGCAGTGGCGTGCCGGTTTGCGCGGCCGCCATGACTGCATTCGCAGAGATCGTATCCGCAAAGGGATGCGTGGCATCGATCAAGGCGTCGATACGATGCTCCCGCAGATAGGCGGCGAGTCCCGCCGCTCCGCCAAAGCCGCCGCTTCTCGTCGGCACGGGTTGTACGAGCGGCGTTGCCGTGCGACCGGCGAGAGACAGCGTCACGCTCAGTCCGTCGCGTCCGGCGAGGCTGGCCGCAAGCCGTCGCGATTCAGTCGTACCGCCGAGAATCAGTAGGTGTCGCGTCATGTCGTTCGATAATGACTCCGCCGCACAGGGTGCGGCAAGACGCTGGTTGTCCATCGTCGGCATCGGCGAGGACGGCATCGATGGATTGAGTGCGGCCGCCCGTGAGCTGGTTCAAGCGGCGGAGATTGTCTTCGGAGGTTCGCGTCACCTGGCATTGGCGGCGCCGCTGATTCGCGGCGCGCAGCGGCCTTGGCTACGACCTTTCGAACGCAACATGGCAGAAGTGCTTGCGCATCGAGGGCAGGCAGTCTGCGTGCTCGCGTCAGGCGATCCATTTCTCCACGGTGTGGGTAATCTGTTGGCGGACCATGTCGCCGCCGATGAAACGACGGTGGCGCCAGCGCCGTCTGCATTCAGCCTGGCTGCTTCGCGATTGCACTGGTCGCTTGCGCAAGTCACGCAGATCTCCTTATGCGGACGTCCAATCGATCTCATTCGTCCTCATCTGCATCCGGGCGCACGCCTGCTAGCTCTCACGTCCGACGAACACGCACCCGCCGCCATCGCTACGTTGCTCGCCGCAGCCGGCTTCGGTAATTCACGCTGCATCGTGCTGGAAGCCTTGGCAGGACCCCGCGAAAGAATACGGTCGGCACGCGCCAGCGAGTTCAAGCTGGACGACATCGGTCGACTCAACACCCTTGCCATCGAAGTGGATGCCGGTCCGCAAGCGCGGATCCTGGCTCGTTCGAGCGGTCTCGCGGATGCTCTGTTCGACCACGACGGCCAGATCACCAAGCGGGAGGTCCGGGCACTCACACTGTCCGCGTTGGCGCCACAGCATGGTGAATTGCTTTGGGATGTCGGCGCCGGATCGGGGTCGGTATCGATCGAGTGGCTGCTCGCGGATCCGTCATTGATCGCCATTGCAATCGAACAGCGTGCGGATCGGGCAGCGCGCATACGACGGAATGCCTCGGCATTGGGCGTTCCTCATCTGCAACTGATCGAAGGCTGCGCTCCGCGGGCCATCGAAGGGCTGCCTGCTCCCAACGCCGTGTTCATCGGCGGCGGCGCGACAGTGCCGGGCCTCATCGACACAGCACAGAACTCATTGCGCTCCAAAGGCCGCCTGGTCGTCAACGCGGTGACGCTCGAAACGGAAGCGCTGCTGCTACAGCGATATGGACAGTCGGGCGGCACGTTGACGCGAATAGACATTGCACACGCCGACGGCATCGGGGGTGAACATGCACGGCTGAAGGGGTGGCGTGCTGCCATGCCCATCGTGCAATGGCGCTGGGTGAAACCATGATCGTCGCTGGCATCGGTTGCAGATCGGGTGTAGACGCGGCCGAAGTCGAAGCGGCCATTGCCGCCGTGTTGTTGGAACGCCGCGTGACGGGGAACGAGCTGGGACTGATTGCGATACCGAGTTCGAAATCACAGGAATCAGGAGTCGTCACGGCAGCAGCCGCGCGCCGCCTCCCTATCGTACTGATCTCGCAAGCTGCTCTGGAAGCTGTCAGCGAGCTTGCGGTCACTCGCTCCGCTCGCGCCATGGCGGCGATGAACGTAAATTCTGTGGCCGAGGCCGCGGCATTGGCCGGCGCCGGCTCTCATTCCCGCTTGCTGGGACCGAGAGTCGCTGTCGGCCCCGTGACCTGCGCATTGGCCGAAGGTGAAATCCAACGATGACCGTCCATTTCATTGGCGCGGGCCCAGGCGCCGCCGATCTCATCACTGTGCGTGGACGCGATCTACTGGCACGCTGTCCCGTCTGCATGTTTGCGGGCTCGCTGGTGCCAGCAGAGCTCCTCTCGTACTGTCCTCCTGGTGCTCGCGTGATCGACAGTGCTCCTCTGACGCTCGATCAGATCGAGGCCGAGTATCTGAATGCCCATGCGGCCGGCGAGGATATCGCTCGACTGCACTCAGGCGACTTGTCTATCTACAGCGCGCTTGCCGAGCAGCTGCGTCGATTGCAACAGCACGGCATTCCCTACACGCTCACACCCGGTGTTCCTGCATTCGCAGCCGCCGCCGCTCTTCTAGGCCGAGAACTGACGGTACCTGGCGTGGCGCAGAGTGTCGTGCTGACTCGAATGTCCGGACGCGCGTCCAAGATGCCGCCGAAGGAGCAGTTGTCTACGTTCGCGTCCACCGGTGCGACGCTGGCGATTCATCTCGCCATCCATGTGATCGACGCGGTGGTCGACGAACTCCTGCCGCACTATGGCCCGGAGTGTCCGATTGCCCTGGTGATGCGTGCGAGCTGGCCGGACGCTCGCGTCGTGCGCGGTACGCTTGCGGACATTCGAACCAAGCTGGCTGCGGAGCCAATGGAACGGACGGCATTGATCATGGTGGGAGCGGCGCTCGCTGCCGAGGATTTTCGCGAGAGCGCACTGTATTCGCCCGATTATCATCGGCGCTACCGGAGTGCCGATGGCGGCTGAAAACAGCGAGGGCAACGCATCGGCAGAGATGCTGACGGCGCTGCGGGGCCATTACCCGACTCTCGCACGCGGTGAAGTGTGGCTGGTTGGCGCAGGTCCAGGCGATCCCGGCCTGCTCACGCTCGACGCACTCGCAGGCTTGCTGCAAGCCGATGTGATCGTTCACGACGCTCTCGTCGACGCGCGAGTGCTGCTTCTCGCGGGGAAAAATGCAGTGCTCGAATTCGCGGGCAAGCGCGGCGGCAAACCTTCTGCGTCACAGGATGACATCAGCAAACGTCTCGTGACTCTTGCTCGCAGCGGACTGCGTGTCGTGCGACTCAAAGGCGGCGATCCTTTCGTCTTTGGACGCGGCGGTGAAGAGGTCCTTGCCCTCGTCGCCGCCAAGGTGCCGTTTCGCGTCGTCCCCGGCATCACTTCCGGCCTGGGCGGACTGGCCGCCGCAGGAATTCCTGCGACCATGCGTGGCGTGAACCAGGCCATCATCCTGGCCACTGCCCACAATCCAGATGAGCAGGACACGACCGACTGGGCGGCGCTGGCTCGCACGGGCCAACCCATCGTGCTGTACATGGCGATGCGTACGCTGGAGGCAATCGTTGCCGCATTGATGAATGGCGGGCTCGCCGCCAACACACCCGCAGCCATAGTTGCATCCGCCAGTCTGCCGGAGCAGCGGGTAGTCGATTCGACGCTTGGTTCGCTGGTGGACGATGCACGCAGCAGCAAGGTCGGCGCTCCCGCCATCGTAGTCATCGGCGATATCGTGCGACGTCGGCAGTTGTCCGTATCCCAGGAGGATCCATGCGCAGGATCCTGATCATCGGCATCGGCGCGGGACATCCCGACTACATCACGATCCAGGCGATCGAGGCGATGAAGCAGGCGCAAGTCTTCTTCGTGACCGACAAGGGATCGGCCAAGGCAGACCTGGTCCGGGCTCGTACCGAAATCTGCGAACGCCACCTTGCAGCGAACTCCTACAGGATCGTCACCATCCAGGACCCGGAGCGCGACCGGACGACTCCGGCATACGAATCGGCCGTGACTGCCTGGCATGAACAACGGCGCATCATCTACGAACAGTTGATCGCCTCCGAACTCGGCGACAACGATTGCGGCGCGTTCCTGGTCTGGGGCGATCCATCGCTGTACGACAGCACTCTGCGCATCGTCCAGCAGATGGCCGCAAGCGGAACGATTCCGTTCGAGTTCGACGTGATCCCGGGCATCACCGCCATCCAGGCGCTCACTGCCCGCCATCGGATTCCGCTCAACGACATCGCCGAATCGGTCCGCATCACCACCGGCCGGCAACTCGCCGCCACTGCCTCGCTGGACCGAGACGACCTGGTCGTGCTGCTCGACGGCAAATGCGCGTTCAACGAAATCGCCGACGACGATATCGATATCTATTGGGGCGCCTACCTCGGCACGGAAGATGAACTGCTGCTGTCCGGCAAATTGCACGCGACCGCCGAGAAAATAGAGCAGGCACGCACCGCAGCCCGTGAACGTAAGGGCTGGATCATGGATACGTATCTGCTGCGCCGATCGCGGAAGTAGGATCGCCCCCACCCTGGCCCTCCCCCGGCGACCGGGGGAGGGAAATCAAACTCAGACGTCGCGTTATAGATTCTCCCCGGTCGCCGGAGGAGGGAAATCAAACTCAGACGTCGCGTTATAGATTCCCTCCCCCGGTCGCCGGGGGAGGGCCAGGGTGGGGGCGGATCCTAATCAATTGTCACTGTCCACGAGTTGTGAACGCCTCGATTTTTGGCACGATTGGAGTCGCGTGGTTGCAAAATCATCGCGACTATCGCGAATAGCCGACCACGAGACGCGTGGCCTCGTCAATGATCGCCTCCAGCCGCCAGGCCGCTGCCAAGGCTGCCGCCGCCTGGCAGGTGATTCCAGGATGCCCACCGATGTTGCAGTGGGCAACTGCGAACGCGGGTAAACTCATCGCTGCCCTGCCACTCCCCTGCGATGAGGTCACATGAACGCTCAGCTTCGGGCACTGCTACTAGTCGCCACCGTCTGCTTCAGCGTGGCCGCAGTCGGCGGCGAACAGGAGAACATAGTTACTGCCAAGCGCGTACTTCTGGAGAAGATGGGCGCGGGCCGCTTCGACAGGTTGGATGAGATTTACGCCAAGGGCTTCATCGCGCATGGCGCCACCCGCGACTTCACGCTGGATGAAGACAATGAATCGGGCAAGGAATGGCGCAAGGCGGTCCCCGACCTCATCGTCACTGTCAAACGCACGGTCGCCGATTCGGACTTCGTCGCCGTGCATTGGAACGCAAAGGGCACCAACTCGGTGGCTGCCGCGGGCCTTCCTGGCCAAGGCGGCAAGGCGAACATGGATGGCATGACGTTCTTCCGTTTCCAGGACGGCAGGATCGTCGAAGAATGGAGCGTCATGGACATTGCGACGCTGATGCGTCAGCTCAGCCCCAAGGCTGAGTCGAAGTAGTCGGGAAATTCCGCGAAAGTCGGAAGCCGTGCTACTGCTTACGCCATTCGTGCAATCGGGGGCGTACTCTTTCCGCGACACTAGTCCATCCGCTCTCACGCCATTCCGCTGGCTTCCAATCCGGAGAATGATAATGCATACCAGACCAGCTTCCGGCGATCGCGACGCAGTCGATACGTTTGTGACACCCGTGTTCCAAGTCACCGACCTGGGCCGAGTATCCGAGGCTACGAAGGGCTCGGCCTTCAGCAGTTCCACCGACGGCGGCGAACCACCGTTTCATCGTTGGTGGGCCCCTGAATCACCATCGCTTGTCGATACTCACCGATAAAAACCGTTTAAGTAAGTCCGCGTTTTCGCGATCGTAGCCGACACCCGCCGGATTGTTGAAGAACGGCGGGTCTCGGTCGGCTACGTTCTGGACGCTCAATGCAAATACGCATCCCGAGAGCCATCCCCTCTCTCTTGGATCGACCTCGTACTTCAGCTGTAGATCGACTGTGGTCCAGGAACTCACCGAGCGTGCTGGAGAGCTCACAGGATCGTCGTATCCTGCGATATAGTTCACCACAGCTGTGACACCAAAGCCCGATCGAGTCCAGGAGATGCTGTTCCGCGTCTTGAAGCGCAGCGGATTGGTCGCGGTGTCAAGAATGTCTCTCCACTCCGAGGTCGCGGTCTGTCGCTCTTCGAATGCGAGCGCGTAAGACATATTGCTCGCGAATGCGAAGTACCCTAGTCGCCGGGACTGCGCACTCCATGAGCCGCTCAGATCGATGCCACTCGTGACAGTGCGCGCGATGTTGTTCCATCGCTCGTCAACGATCGCGCTGATCGGCGTGGAGAGACAGTCGCCCGGAACAGAGCTGGCGTTTCCAGCGAACGTGCTCTGGCAAACTCGTTCGCGCTGGGCCCGGCTTGGATCTCTATAGACGATTGATGAGTAGCGCGGATCGATCAGGAATGCTTCCGCGAACCCGGGCGCCTGCACGCGACTGTTGAAGTCGATGTTCCAGTACGACAGGTCCACATTGGCCGAGACGGTGGGCTGCCACTGCGCGCCCAGCGTCCATATCCGCGATCGCTCCGGGTGCAGGTCCGCGTTTCCACCGAACACGAAAAGAACGGGAGACACTCCTCCACTGCCGTTGGGCACGTCGCTTACATAAGACTGATTGCCACGCTCATTCAGGTCGGGCAGGTTTGGCGCCTTGAATGACTTACCCCAGCTCCCGTGCAGCGCGACTCCGTCGATCGGGGCCCACTCCACACCGAGACGCGGACTGAACTGCGAACCAAAATCATCGTATCGATCATAGCGCCCTGCGAGCGAAGCTCTCAGATTGGTCAGCACCGGCACCAATAACTCAGCGTAGGCTGACGCCACATCGCGCTGAAGTTCGGGAGTGCTCGATATAGATAGCGCATCCGGCGACTGATTCTGTACGCTAAACCGCTGAGCCCGATACTCTGCACCGACGGCCAGCTTCGCCCTGCCCGCCGGCAGCGCTAGCGTGGTTCCATTCGCGGAGACATTCGCAGTCACCACACCCGATTCAGATGAGTAAAAAGTAGATCTGCGAATCCGCTCGAGCGTCGCCGGATTGTTAGGGGCGCCACCGAATACATTCAACGACGTGCTCGGATCGGGATCGGCCAGGGCGGCGGCGACCGCTGCGGAGTTGAAGCTGTTGCGCTGGACCTGGTTGATGTTCTCTGACGCATTCGAAAGCGTCAGAGAAACTTCCCAGTCGCGGCCGGCGTCGAACAGCGCCGTACCGTTCAGCAGCCGGGTGTCCACGCGCGCCTCTGCCGGTCGCGGACCGAGGACGTCGATGAAGTTGTACTGCAGTTGGTATGGACGATCCGTGGCGACCCCTGGCGGTGTAACTCGAAATGGATTCGAAGTCGGGATGGTCAGGATTGCAGGCACGCCCACATTCATAACGAGCGATGTGCGGTGGGATAGAAAAGCATCGGCTGTCAGGCTGACGGGTCCCAACGATTGTTCGACGATGAAATAGCCGCTCCGGCGCTCCTGCTTGGGCAGCAGATCTCGCCGATAGTTGAGATTCTGGAGGTTGGGCCGACCGGGCGCGATCCCTGCAGCGGCCACGCCTGGGATCAAGGGATAGACCTGGCCGCCGGCGAGAATGTTGCCGGGGCTGGCGAGTGCAGAACTGAAGTCGCTTCCTCCCAGACTGCGCAGATCGCTGTCGGCAGACAGCGTCCGATCGCTCGCCGGGAGATTGTCACGATTCTGGTAGTCGAAGGACAGCATCGCATGCCCGCTGTCCCACCGGGTTCCCAGCAGCTGAGAGGCATTGCGCTCCAGCATCGAGCCGGTCGTCACCGAGCCCAGGCGGGCCCTGGTCTCCGCGCCGTCATAGTCGCTCTTGAGGATGAAATTGACTACCCCACCCACGGCGTCGGCACCGTAGACCGCCGATGCACCATCGCTCATCACTTCGATTCTCTCGACCGCCGACAGCGGAATGCTGGAGATATCCACGAACGAGTCGCTGGTACCGCCGGTGGCGAGTCGATGCCCGTTCAGCAGCACCAACGTGGCGCCGGCGCCGAGGCCGCGAAGATTGACTGCCGAACTACGCGCGACATTGCCATCATTGCCCGCTGCCGTATCTTCGGATGGTCCGCCCGCGAAATTCTGCGGCAGCGATCGGATCACGTCCTGCACGGTTGCATAGCCCATGGTGTCGATCGTCTGAGAGTCCATCACGAGCATCGGCGATCCGATGGGTTCGGCATCCTGGATATGAGTGCCGGTGACCAGCATGTCGCCGAGCAGTTCTACACGCGGCGCCCTTTCCTCGTTCTCATCCTCGAAACCGCGCGGATCGCTCACTGCGGCGTGCCGTTGAACTCGCGATGCTGAACGGATGCTACGCCGAACCACTACCGCTCGATTGAACCGTTCGAACCTCAATCCTGTATCGCGCAGGATAATGCGCAGGGCATCCTCCCCGCGCATTCTGCCTTTCACACCCGCGGTATGCAGCCCGTCGTAGTTATTCGCGCTGCCCATGACCTGGACTTGCGATTGGCGCGAGAAATCCAATAGGGCCCGACCTAGCAACTGCGGCGGAATATTGAAATCGGCTGTATCGGTCAGGACGTCCGCGTGGACGGTGGCGCCCAAGAAAATGACGATCAGAAACGCGACGATCGACCTCCGATGTCTCATTCCCCAGCTCCCCCCCAACTGCGATGAATGTAGTCGATGCATTCGATGGTACGCGCATATTTTTGCCGCGCCACTGGTGGCCACCGCTGCATACACAGTCGGCTTGGCATATCGCGCCGCTGAATTTTCGACACGTTGGGGCTATGTCTGCTTCGGTGACGAATACTCCGTAGTCAGCTCGTCCGAAATCGCAATGCATCACTGCTGAAATGGCGCAGATCCGACCAACCCGGCCGGCGCCGATGACCAGAATCTCCTCCGCCGATGAGTCCTGCCTGGAAGGGGGGTGCCCGGGATGTCGACAGGCCGATCGATCCCGATGCGTGCGTCTTCTCCACGGGCAATGTAAGGTAGCGCCAGTTCCCCGGCAGCCTGACCCGGCGGGAACCGCGTCGTTATTTACAGGATCGGATTTTCGGAGACATATGGCCATTTCGTTGTATCAGGCGTCGGTGCCGGCATTCATCCGCGCGCTCAACAATCTTGCTGCAATCATCGAGAAAGGAGCGGCGCACGCGCAGGCCCGCAAGATCGACGATGCCGTCCTGCTGAGCAGCCGCCTCTATCCGGACATGTTCCCACTGGTACGGCAGGTTCAGATCGCGACGGACACCGCCAGAAGCGGGGCGGGCCGTCTTGCGAGCGCGGAGTTTCCCGCCTACGAAGACAAGGAAGCGACATTCCAGGAGCTGGCGGTGCGCATTCGCAATACCGTTGCCTATCTGGAATCGCTCCGGCCGGCGCAGATCGACGGCGGCGAAGACAAGACTATTTCATGGCAGACCCGCAGCAGCACCAAGAGCATGCAGGCGTTGCCCTATCTCATGAATCACCTGCTGCCCAATATTCACTTTCACGTCACGACCGCCTACGGCATTCTGCGCCACAACGGCGTCGAGATTGGCAAGAAGGATTTTCTCGGTCCGTAACCGCGGCCGATACGAGCGCCGGACCGGGATTGAAGCCCGGTCCGGCGTTCCTATTTGGTGATATCCACGTCCTTGGTTTCGCGCAGGAACGGCGTGCCCTAGTGTCGCTATGCGAACACTACCGCAATGGATCGATTTACGATCGCTCCAGCGAGACGTGGCCGTCGCGAACTCGTACGCACTGCATGACGATGCCGAGTTCCTGCTCGTAACGCCGCACCAGGCGAGCTTCGATTTCCGTGAGCAGGGAGATTGCCATTCCCTTCGCACCCGCGCGTCCCGTGCGACCGACTCGATGCAGGTACGCCTTGCTCATCGTAGGCACATCGAGATTGAAGACGTGGGTCACGCCGAGGATGTCGAGACCGCGAGCGGCCAGGTCGGTTGCGATCATGACGCGGATGGCGCCGCTGCGAATCCCATCCATCGCCTGCTTGCGATCCATCTTGTTGAGCTCGCCACTCAGGTCCGCAACCGCCAGCTTGTGATGTGCGAGCTTGGCGGCAACCCTTGCCGCGACATCGTTCCGATGTACGAACACGATCGAGCGTGGCACATCGAACGCGTTGAGCAGTTTTCGCAGGACATCGGGTTTGTCGCGTTCTTCGCAAACCGCGTAGAGGTGCTCGATGTTGTCGTTGACCGCCGCGGTGCCCGGGCAAAGCATCACGGCATCCGGGGATAGTGTCGCCATCGCCTGGCGAGTCTGCGGCTCGATCGTCGCAGAGGCGAAGATGAGCTGTCGGACAGGCGGCGCCGACCTCACGATCTTCTGAATCCATTCCAGGCTTTCATCGTGCAGCAGCCGGTCCGCCTCATCGACGACGATGCTGCGCAGGTGTGCTGTCTTGAGCTTGCCCCGCTCGATCAGTTCCACGATGCGTCCCGGCGAGCCCACCACGACGTGCGGCTTGGCCTTGAGCTTCTCGATCTGTCGCTCGGTCGCCGTGCCACCGATCAGCAGCACCGAACGGATCGCGCGCCCTGCATTCTGTGCAAGGTCGCAGGATTGACGATGGATCTGGATCGCCAGCTCGTGCGTAGGCGCAACAATCACGACTTGCGTTGCTGCCTGCGCCGGATCGATACGCGTAAAGAGGGGAAGCAAATACGCCAGCGTCTTGCCAGTGCCCGTCTCCGCGTTCAGATACGCGTCCTTCCCAGCCAGCAACACTGGAATCGCTGCGCTTTGAACAGGCGTCGGATCGCTGATCTGCTGCCTCGCCAAAGCGGCCATGAGATCGGTCGGCAGCAGCAAATCGGTAAACGTCATGGAATCTAGCTCGCGACGGCAGGCGCCTCGCAGGACGGCTGACGATTCTAGCAGCTTTGGCCGCGCCGCCCCGGAGTATCATCCCGCCCCCTTCTTTCACGCATTCCCGTACAGCATGCCGTTTTCCGAACTGGGATTGTCCCCCGAGCTGCTTCGAGCCGTAGGCGAGGCGAACTATCTGGCGCCCACGCCTGTCCAGGCTGCGGCCATTCCAGCGATCCTACGGGCTCAGGACGTGCGAGCATGCGCCCAGACAGGGTCCGGCAAGACCGCGGCGTTCGCCTTGCCGATGCTGCAACGACTGCTGGGCCAGGTAGCGGCGAACGATCGGCGGGTCGGTGGCCTCGTCCTGGTTCCAACGCGTGAGCTCGCAATCCAGGCGGGCGAAGCGTTTCGCCTGTTCAGTCGTTACCTGCCGCAGCCTATCAAGGTCCTTACCGTGTTTGGCGGCGTATCCATCAATCCGCAGATGATGGCCTTGCGCGGTGGCGCGGATATCGTGGTGGCCACTCCCGGCCGGCTTCTCGATCTGGCCGATCACAATGCGGTACGCCTGTCCGAAGTGAGCACCTTGGTGCTCGACGAAGCGGACCGTCTGCTCGATGAAGGCTTCGCCGACGAGCTCACTCGCGTGCTGGCGCTGCTACCTGCTCGTCGCCAGAACCTGCTGTTCTCCGCAACGTTCCCGCCGGCCGTGCAATCTCTTGCCGAGCTGTTGCTACATCAGCCCGTGCGCATCGATGTTGCCACCACTGCCGAGACCTCACCGGACATTCAACAGCGCTCCATAGCGGTCGATCCCGAACGCCGCACGCAACTGCTGAGTCACTTGATCCAACGTCATGGCTGGGAGCGAACGCTGGTGTTCGTCGCGACCAAGTACGCTACCGAGCACATCGCACTGAAACTGCAGCGCCTCGACATCGCCGCAGGAGCACTGCATGGTGAACTCAGCCAGGGCGCACGCATCCAGGCGCTAACGGACTTCAAGGCTGGGCGTCTGCAGGTTTTGATTGCGACCGATGTCGCTGCGCGCGGCATCGACATTACTGAATTGCCCGCGGTGGTGAACTACGACCTGCCCCGCTCCACCGACGACTACGTGCATCGCATAGGTCGCACAGGCCGTGCAGGCGCAAGTGGCGTCGCCGTCAGCTTCGTGAGCGCAGCAACCGAAGCACACTTCCGACTCATCGAGAAACGAAATGGTTACCGGCTGAACCGAGAGCACCTGCCAGGATTCGAGCCGACTGCGACGACACCGACGCCGGCAAACCCGGAGACGGGAGGTGTCAAGGGAAAGCGCAAGAGCAAGAAGGACAGAATGCGCGAAGCAGCCAAATCACATAGGTGACGAGTCCTTTCAATTGAGTTGCGAAGCGAGCGCTACGATTGAAGACTGCAGACCCGTCATCCTCGCACACGACAGTTCAGTTCATGGCCGATAACCGTCGCTCAGCGTGCCCAGGAAGGCCACGATGTCTTCGATGTCCGCGCTCGACAGCGCTGCTTTGCCACCGGGATGGCCGCCGAAGGGCGGATCCACGTTCACGTTTTCCAGTACTGCTGCGGCAGGTCATCGAACTTGTGCACCTTGCCGTCGGCGCCATGTGAATAGAACTTCTCAGGATGCGAAAGCGATCCGCGTAGCTCGCGTGCTGCACCTTGGCGACGCTAGCACCTGCCAATGCTATCCAGGAGCATTGCGGCGGCGCAACGCGAGCGATTCCAACATCCATTAGATCGTGGTGCTGACGTTTTGTGCGCTATCGAACATAGAGACAGACACCAACATCTACCTATCGCTCTCTGTAATGAGACGTATCTACGGATAGAAAACCGGCGAAGGTGCTGCCACAGTAACAGGCAGTAGCCGCTTATCGTGCTGGTCTTGCGCTGCCGTGTGTCAGGCCCTCATCGAAACGCGTGCGACATGTCGGCCGCTTGGGACAGATATAGAAAGGAAATCTGCAGCGGACGTAACGTATGGACGCTCCCTGTCCGTGACCATACACGCGCAGGTCTTCAGTTCCGTCGGAGAAGACGGGCGCTCCTGACTGCGATCGTGGTGCACGACCATGGAACACAGTCCGCAAGCGAGCAGCGAACAGAGGTGTCGTATGGGACAAACGAACAGCGAGATCGCTGACGGGCGCGCCAACACCGATGCGAGCCTCGGCGCGGAGCGTGCGACCTCGGACAGCGAAAATCCCGTCTTGGCGGTCAACGCAAGAAGAGACCTCGACGACTATATCGACCGCGATCGACGGGTCGCCGACCTCAGCCTGCGAAAGTTTCGCGCCGGCGCGGATCGCTCAGTGTCGCTCGAACGGTCCGATTCACCCTCTCCCGATCCGCAGGTGACTGGTGAGCGGCAGGCTTCAGACCGACGCCAGCGACAAGAGCGTGAGATGTCAGACGCGCTGCTGCAGCGGGAGCGTCATCGAGCGGACGCTGCTGTCGAGACAGAGCGCAAGGAACATGATGTTGTCCGCACTGAATTGAACACGCTTCGACAAACGACAGACAATCAATTGTCATCCGAAAGGCAGGGCGCCGACACGACGGCAAACGCGCTTGGAGAGACCAGAAGCGCTCTCGCCCGCGCGGAAGCAGAGCAGCATCGTCGGCACGAAGTGCTGACGATAGTGGCACACGATCTGCGCAGTCCTTTGAGCGTGATCTCGATGAATGCAGAGACCATGAGCGAGACGAAGCGAGACGCACGCTCATCCGCGTCTGTTAAGGCTATTTCGCTCGCGGTCGCGCGGATGGACCGGCTTCTGACCGATCTGCTCGACGTGGCGCGCATCGAATCTGGAACGCTGCGTCTGGTCAAGGAGCAGCATCAGGTCGGTGCGCTGCTATTCGAAGTCCTGAGATCTTACGGACCGATGTTCACTGCGCGCGACCTTACCTTCAAGATCGATGCGCCGGTGAACGACGTCACAGTGACGTTCGACTACGATCGTATCGTGCAGGTACTGTCGAACCTGCTGGGAAACGCGATGAAATTCACGGATGGTGGTGGAACTATCGTCCTGCGAGCGGCACAGCAGGGCGAAGAGGTCGTGTTCGAACTGCGTGACGACGGAGCAGGCATTGCGAAGTCTGCGCTACCGCACATTTTTGAGCGGTTCTGGCAGATCGATAGCGATGCGCGTCGTGGACTGGGCCTGGGACTCCACATTTGCGAGAACATCGTCAAAGCGCACGGCGGCAAGATCTCGGTCGACAGTGAGGTTGGCAAGGGCTCGACTTTCCGATTTTCCTTGCCACTGCATTGAGCGACGTGAGCCTTTGCACTCCTGGCCCGCCTCGCGCCCCAACGAATACTATGCACGTATGTACTCATCTCTCCGCTCGAGGAAGTAGCGGAACTTCTTACGCTGCGCCCCGTTCTCTCACTGCACTGTCGTCCCGCCACGAATTTCCCTTCCTGAACCTTTCCGAGCGACCCGGTCACCACGGCGTTATCGAGCAGCGCTGCGCGCAATTCTCCCACCTGATTACTTGCGTTGAAGAAGCCATATTCGGGTCGAAAGCGCGCCGGATGGCCGTCCGCATGTAATCCGTGAATCAAGTTCGTAACGCAGGAGCAATGCTTGCATGTACAGAGAGCGTCTAGCTATCGCGACGGCGACTCTGGCACATCTCGCAGAGCGCGGCGCCGACCCAAGCGAGATCGCCGCTGCTGCAACTGCGATATGGCGCGCGATCTACGCTGAGCTGTCTAGAATCATCGGGTCCAGGGGCATGTACGCGCTTTACGAGCGAAGCCTTCATTCGGCACGCACAAGTTTTCCATGGCTTGGCGTAGTGCACGACACTGGGCGTCATTCCGGCGAATTCGACGGATTGCGGGAGGCACTGTCTCTACAGTCCGCCACTGTCGGAGCTGCCGCGAACACCCTGCTGCTCGAAATCTTCTGCGATCAGCTGAGCAATCTGGTTGGCGAATCGCTCACGGAGCGACTGCTTGCCGCCGTTTGGGACAACACATCGAGCGGCCCTGCCGTATAGGGAATATGAACATGGCTAAGATGACCATCAACCGCCTGACGACGGGCATCCCGGGACTGGATGAAGTGCTCGGCGGCGGCTTGCCGGAGTACTCGTTCAATCTGATCGCCGGTGCTCCTGGGTCTGGAAAGACCACGCTGGCGCATCAGTTGATGTTTGCACTCGCAACCCCGCAGCGTCCGGCGCTGTACTTCACCGTGCTCGGCGAGCCGCCGCTCAAGATGTTGCGGTATCAGCAGCAATTCGCGTTCTTCGATAGCACGAAGATCGGTACCGCCATTCACTTCATCAGTCTCGGCGATGACACCGAGGTGGGCGACCTGGACAAAGTCCTCGCTACCATCAGCTCCGCCGTGCGCCAGTACAACCCGGCCCTGGTCTGCATCGACTCGTTTCGTTCCTTGATCCTGGCGAGCCAGAGCGGCCGGGCATTTCTGAATCTGCAGCAATTCATTCAGCAGCTGGGAGTGTTGATGGCCAGCTGGCAGGCCACGAGCTTTCTGATCGGCGAGTACTTTCGCGATGGCGATTCGACCCCGGTCTTCACCGTGGCGGATGGGCTGATCTGGCTGCGCCAGAGCGTCGAGCGAAATTCGGTGGTGCGTAAGATGGAATTGGTCAAGCTGCGGGGCCAGGCCACGTTACCGGGTCTGCACACCTTTCGTATCGGCTCCGCGGGAATCCATGTGTTTGCGCCTCCACAGATGGCGGGATCGGGCGAGATGGCAGCGGACAGCGACATCCGCCTGAAGATGGGTGTAGCTGGACTGGACGAAATGATGGGCGGTGGCCTGCCGCGTGGCTACTCCCTGCTGGTCGCGGGACCGTCGGGTTCCGGCAAGAGCATCATGGCGTCGGCCTTCCTGGCCGAGGGCGCTCGAAATAACGAGACAGCGGTTATTGCAGCGTTCGAGCAGCGAGCGAACCTATCGCGCGGCGAGATCATCGCCGAACTCATCGATAGCGACAGGATCGGTGTCATCGACACGCGCGCGGTGACAATCTCAGTCGATGAGATCGCGCAACTGCTCATCGCCGAAATCGAGCGCCTGAAAGCCACGCGCGTCGTCATCGATTCGCTTTCCGGCTTCGAACTCGCGCTGGCGCCGACATTCCGCGCCGATTTCCGCGAATCCATGGCCCGCATGGTCTCGGCGCTATCCGGTACGGGCGTCACGGTGATGATGACCTCGGAACTCGAAGACAGGTATACCGACCTGCGCTTCAGCCCGTATGGAACCGCCTTCCTGGTGGACGCCATCATCGTGCAGAGATACATAGAGGTCGACAGCCGCCTGCTGCGAGTCATGGCCGTCGTGAAAGTGCGCAGAAGCGCTCACTCGAACGAGCTGCGCCTGTTCGAGATCGACGACGACGGCATCCAGATTCGCGGGATGCTGCCGGGACAAGAGGGCCTTCTCGGTGGCCGCCCTACCCGACGCGATGCAGGAAGCAACCATTCGGATGCTCTTTCCCCCTCCGTAGACAAGGTGCTCGCATGAGTCAGCGCTCTGAAAATCAGAAAAGCGTCGCGGCAGCGCCGTTGCACGACGACCCGCAGCGTCCCGGGAAGATCCTGCCGCCGGAAGTTTCGGGCCTGTTGCAGACAGCTGCCGAGCTGCGGCATGAAGCGGACCCGACGTGGGCAGCCCATGTTGTCGAAGCGAATGAGCAGTTGATACTGGCGTCCCTGCACGCGGAAAAGATGAGAGAAACGGCGGCATACCACCTGGACCAACTGACGCGCGTCGGACAGCGCGACGCACTCACCGATATGCCCAATCGTGCGTTGATGTTCGACCGCCTGGAACGCGCGGTCGCCACCGCGAAACGGAACCGAGCGCGCATCGCCGTGCTGTTTGTCGACCTCGATGACTTCAAGCAGATAAATGACACGCGCGGCCACGCGGCGGGGGACGAGGTGTTGAAGAGCGCCGCCCGAGCGCTCGAATCGGTGTTACGACGGTCGGATACGGTCAGCCGGCATGGCGGCGATGAGTTCCTGGTCCTGCTGCCGGAAATATTGCATTCGTCCTCAGCCGCCCTGATCGCGACGAAAATGCTCGCGGCGCTCGCCACACCTGTTCGAGTGGGCGCCGATATGGTGAGCTTGTCGGCGAGTATTGGCATCGCGATCTTTCCCGACGATGGGGACGATGCCGCTACACTCATTCATTGCGCGGACAATGCCATGTATCGCTCCAAGAGGCGCGCAAGCGGACACTACGCATTTTATCGCGCAGAGTTGGAGCAACTACATGCCCACGCGCACACCGCGGCCGAGTTGTCGCAGCTCCGGGGCGCCAGCCTTTCGGATCATGAGCTTCGGACAGAAGCGCATCTGCGCAGCGTTGCTCTCGGAGAAGAAAAGGACGCTGCACGCCGCGAAGCGTTCCGTCGTGAAAGCATGTTCCAGGAGAAGGTGGCGAACGCGTTGCGCAGCCCTTTCACCGCGACCAAGGATTCGCTCGAGTTGCTCAGCCAGGTCCAGACCGAAGAGCCGCTGCTGCGAGTCTTGATCGATCGGGAAGTTGCCCACCTGTCCGCTCCTCTCTACGAGTCATTCGGCACTCCACACTCCAGCGCTGGAGCGTTCATGAGGTTCGATACCGTCAAGACGGGTAAATTCGATGCCATCGATGCCGACGGCGTGCGTTGCACGGTGCTCGAGTTTACCGTGACGGCTCGTTGCGGCATGCAGGATCAGACCCGCCGCTCCATGAGCGAGAGATCCTTCGGCCTCGCCAACGG
>Ga0065707_10000940_pt1 | contig 19288 bp, 24 predicted proteins | sample SwiRhicommuniRL3_FD_59094 | JGI IMG/M metagenome (GOLD analysis project Ga0065707, IMG submission 59094) | Switchgrass rhizosphere bacterial communities from Rose Lake, Michigan, USA - RL3 v2 (version 2) | ecosystem: Host-associated > Plants > Roots > Rhizosphere > Soil | place: East Lansing...
TCTGCTTCGGCGGTGGCGTGTCCAATCAGCTGGCGACGCTGCTCGGTGCGGATCTGGCGGCAGCCGCTCCGTTTTACGGCGGCGCGCCGGCGGCGGCGGACGTCGCGAAAATCAAAGCGGCGATACTCGTTCACCACGGCGGGCTCGACAAGCAGTTGGTGGACGCGTACCCGGCGTATGACGCCGCCATGAAGCAAAACAACGTCACGCACGAAGGCCACATTTATCCGAATTCCGTGCATGGCTTCTTCAATGACGCCACACCGGAACGCTACAACAAGCCGGCGGCGGAAGAGGCGTGGAACCGCACCATCGCGTGGTTCAACAAATACACGCGCGTCACCGCTTGATGGGAATTTCTGTAGGTAGAAAGGAAGGTAGCTCTACCTGCTGATATCTAGTCGGGTTTGGTGCGGAAGAGGAGATTTGAACTCCTATGGTATTGCTACCGCCAGCCCCTCAAGCTGGTGCGTCTGCCAGTTCCGCCACTTCCGCGTGGGCGTGACCCCTGAGTATAACTCGGAACAGAGTCCCCCCGAATCGCCCTGAGATCGACGGTCTTTTTTCCGTTGTCGCACACCCCGCAAACTGATAGTTTCCTAGGTTTGACGACAGGCAATTGAGGAGGTGTGCAATGAGTTTGCGGATTGGTGATATGGCTCCAGACTTCCAGGCTGACACAACCGACGGTCCCATTCGCTTCCACGAGTGGATCGGCGATTCATGGGCGGTGATGTTCTCCCACCCGAAGGACTTCACGCCCGTGTGCACGACCGAGCTGGGCTACATGGCGAAGCTCAAGCCCGAGTTCGACAAGCGCCGCACGAAGGTCATCTGCCTCAGCGTCGACCCGGTCGACAACCACAAGCGCTGGGCCAACGACATCAAGGAGACCCAGGGCGAAGCGCCGAACTATCCGATGATCGGCGACACGAAGCTCGAAGTCTCGAAGGCGTACGGGATGCTCCCGGCCGAGCTCGAGGGAAGCTGCGATGGCCGCACGGCCGCCGACAACCAGACCGTGCGCAACGTGTTCGTGGTAGGTCCCGACAAGAAGATCAAGCTCATCATCACCTACCCGATGACGACTGGCCGGAATTTCGACGAAGTGCTGCGCGTCATCGACTCGCTGCAGCTGACGGCAAAGCACAAGGTGGCCACGCCGGTCAACTGGAAGCAGGGCGAGGACGTAATCATCGCCGGCTCGGTGTCGGACGACGATGCGAAGAAGGTGTATCCGCAGGGCTGGAAATCGCCGAAGCCCTACATCCGGATTGTCCCGCAGCCGTCGTAGGAGTCGAGAGAGTCCCTAGAGTCGGGAGAATCCTGGGAGTCTGGAGAGTCTCAAGAGTCGGACGAGTCTTGGGAGTCGCCCGGGACTCCCCGACTCTAAAGACTCTTTCGACTCCCGGGACTCTCCCGACTCTCATGTTTGATCAACTCTTCAAGTTGAAACGCGTGCCGGACGGGATGCATGACGGCGTGCTCGAGCATGGCGTCGATGCAGTAACGCGTCTTCCAGCGCGAGAGATACTCGGGCCGCTCGAGCTCCTCGTCGGACACATCCTTCAATGGCGCACGCCACTGCGCCAGCACGTGTTCCATGAACGCATCGGCGTCGGCTGAAAGCCGCGGCGCCTCGGGCGGGACGCGAATGTCCGGGTCGGGCAGCTCCAGCATCTCGCACATCCACGTCATGTAGCCCCGCGCCGCGCCGAGCACGTGACGAAGCAGCGTGTCGAGCGACGCGTACGCAGGATCGTCGGTCGTCGGCAGGGCCACCGACAGTGCATGAGCCCGCTTCCACGTCTGGAGAAACCGCCGCAGGTGCTCGTCGTGCAGCAGCACGAGTGCGCGTACGGCTCGAGAGCGATACGTGATGTTCATCATCGCGCCCGCTGCAGCGTCCGGCGCTTCCACGCCTGATCGAGGACGACGGCGGCGAACACCAGCCGGAGACCGGCATGATTCGACCGCGGCCGCTTGGGCTCGGCCAGCCACGAGACGCCGATGCCGATCAGATACAACGCGAGCATCGGCATCGCGAAGATCGTCATGTTCCACGGATCCGGCGACGGCGTCAGCACCGCCGCGACGATGAAGATGATGAGAATCGCGTAGCGCAGGTTGCGCCAGAGAAACCGCGACGTCACGACGCGCATCTTCGCCAGGAAGAACGACAGCGTGGGAATCTGGAACACCAACACCATGCCGACCAGCGACCTGACGTACAGCTCGAACACGTACTCGACCCGCGGCTCGAACCTGATACCGGCCAGCGTGAAGGTCGCGAAGAAGCTCATCATCGAAGGGAACAAAACGTAATGGCTGAACGCCGCGCCGGCGACGGTTCCAACGGCCGTGAGCGCGACAAACGGAATCACGAACTTCTTCTCGTTCGCGTAGAGCGCCGGCGCGACGAACAACCAGACCTGGTACATGATCATCGGCGCCGCGAGCACGAGCCCCGCCATGAACGCGACGTCCAGGTAAACGGAAATCCCTTCCGTCGGCCTGCTGAAAATCAGCTCGGTGCCGGGTGGCAGCACCCGGTGTGTGGGCGCCATCACGAAGGTGACCAGCGGTTCCATGAACGCGAACGCCAGACCCATGCCGACGGCCAGCGCCATACAGGAATGTATGAGACGTTTGCGAAGATCGTCCAGGTGCTCGAGGAACGACATCGTGCCGCCCTCAGGCTCTTCGTGCTCGTCGGACCGGCGGATTGGAGAAAGCGAAGCGGACATGTCGCCTCCTTGGTCCGGCAAACACCGGACACTGCGTACTGGCAGCCGATGGTAGACCAAAAGACGTGGCCCTTGTGCTACATTCACGCGAGCAATACCACAGCTAAAGGAGATCGCGATGAAGAGAAGTATGTTTGTTCTTGCCGCCGTCGCGGCTATCGTGACCGGCTCGATCCTCGCCGCGCAGCAAGGCCGCCAGGGTGGCGCACCGCCTCAGCCGATGGGCTTCTTCGTCACCAGCGTCGGGCTTGATGGTGGAAACCTCGGAGGGCTNCAGGGTGCCGATGCTCACTGCCAGAAGCTCGCCGCGGCGTCGGGCCGTGAAGGAGCTGGCGACAGAGTCTGGCGCGCGTATCTGAGCACGCAGGGTCCGAACGCCGTCAACGCCAGAGATCGCATCGGACAGGGGCCGTGGGCGAACTCACGCGGCGGCATCGTCGCGCGCGACGTCGCACACCTTCATGGCGACACAGTCGAGCTCGCACAGATCGGCAACAACCTCTCGAAGACCACCGTGCTCACCGAGAAGCAGACCCCGGTACTCGGCGCCGGCGACATGGGCCCCGATGGCAAGCCGCTGAACCAGCACGACATTCTGACCGGCTCGACGTCGGCCGGCCGTGCGTTCCCGGCGGGCGAAGACAAGACCTGCAACAACTGGACGAGCAACTCGACCGGCAGCGCGCAGCTTGGGCATTTCGATCGCACCGGCGGCGGCAATACGTCGTGGAATTCGGCGCACGGCAGCAAGGGCTGCAGCAATCCGAATCTCGTCTCGACCGGCGGCAACGGGTACCTCTACTGCTTCGCGGAGAAGTAACGGTTTAGGAGAGTCCTTAACGCCGGGTCGCCGGGATCGAAGATGAATCGTTTTTCCGATCTCAGCGCCTCGGCGTTTTCTTTTCAGGAAGGGTCGCGCCAGACCAGAAACGGATCGACCGCGGTCCCTCCCCACCATCGCTTGTCCGGATCCATCTTCGAGATCGCGAAGTGCAGATGAGGCGTGTCCTTCGGGGCATTGCCCGTTGTCCCAACCGCGCCCAGGACGTCTCCCTTCCGCACGGCGAGGCCTTCCTTCAGATTCGGCGCATAGCGGTCGAGATGCGCGTAGTAATAGACGTACTTGTTTGACGGGTCGAACTGATAGACCGTCAAACCGCCGGCCCTGCTCGTGAAGAGCTTTGCGACCGTTCCGTCTTCCACTGCAAGCACATCGGTGCCGCGCGGCGCGAGAATGTCGATCGCCTCGTGCTGCCGGCTGCTGCCGCGCGCGTCGTGAAAGCTCGACACGAGATGGTCCGCGTCGAGTCCGCGCACGGGGACGGCGAGCGACCGTCCGCGCAACTCGTCCATGTCAGACCCGAGCACTCTCGTGTCGGCCGAAATGACGGGCCGCGATCGGCTTCCTGCCACCGAAGGGTCGGCAACGTCTTTGTCGAGCGGCGGCGATTTGCGGACGGATGAATCGACGCCCGCATTGAACGGCGGAGAGTAATTCACGCCGGGCCATGCCAGGTCCAGCGTCTTCGCGCCGGCCCACCACACGAGCAGAATGACCGAGAGCGTCACCCACGGCGCAATCGCTTCCGCATGAAGCACCGATCGGCGCCTGTGCCGGATCGTCATTGGATGATGACCTGAGTTCCCGGTCCGACGAGCCGCCCAAGCCTGGTCGCATCCCAGTTCGTCAGGCGAATACAGCCGTGCGACTCGGTGCGCCCGATGGTCGATGGCTCGGGCGTGCCGTGCAGGCCGAAGTGCTCCTTGTTGATGTCGACCCACACCACGCCCACCGGGTTGTTCGGCCCGGCGGGAATTTTCGCCTTGGCATGCGTCGGATCGGCGTCCCAGAACAGATCGGGGTTGTAGTTGAACGTCGGGTTCCACGAAACGCCGACGACTTTCCACTGGCCGACCGGCAGCGGATCTCGCGCGCTGCCGACCGTGACCGGCGCGTACATGAGGACCTTGCCAGAGGCGTCTCGTACGACGAGCGACCTGTCGGTGCCCGAAATGACAATCTCGGACCCGTGCGCCACAACAGCCGGCTTCGAGCCCGATGTACTCTTCACACCGCTGGCCGCCACGGGTTTCGACGGCAGGTCGAACGGCTCGACGTCGGGAACCGAAATCTCCTCTCCAGCGGCCCACTTCGCTCCAGGATTCAGGCTCTGCAGCAATGTCTGGCTGCTGTGAAATTTCTCGGCCAGGCTTTCGAGTGCGGACGCATACGACAACGCGTCGAGCTTCGCGCGTTCCATCATGTCGTCCGGCAGGGTGCCGATGAACGGACCCGCCACGTCCTCGGGCGAGATCGTGTAGCGCACGACGGCGTCGGCCGGCACCTTCAACGAGGCGAGCGTCTCTTCATTGGCAATGCCCGTAGATTGAAGCTTCGAGGACTTCTGATACGCCGCCAGGGCCTGGCGCGTTTTCGGACCGCCCTTCCCATCAATTTCGCCGGCGGAAAATCCCGCTCTATCGAGCGCCACCTGCACGGCCAGCGTCTGTCGTGCGTCTGGCGCCGACACCTTCTGCGCGCCCACCGCCGACGGAAGAAGCAGGAGCATGAAAACAGACATGTATGGCAGGGATACAGTTAAACGATGCGCGTTTCTCATGCGTCCTTAGAGAGCAAACATCGTTCCTGTAAAATGTGTGCCGCCGCATGACTGACGCGCGCCGCACCCGCGGCCCCATAGCCGAAGAGCTGCCCACTACCGGTGACACCCTGTTCCGCTGGCGCAGTTACATGCCCCTGGCGCTCGTTCCCCTTTTTCTGCTCAGCGTCGCCGACAATCGCCCCCCGACGACGTTCGCCTGGGAGCTTTTCTGCTTTGTGGTGGCCTTGTCCGGGCTCGCCGCGCGGGCATTCGTCATCGGCACCGCCCCGCACGGCACCTCCGCACGCGGCACGCGACGGCCCACGGCAGATTCGCTGTCGACGCAGGGGGCATATTCGATCGTCCGCCACCCGCTGTATGTCGCCAACACGCTCGTCGCGCTCGGATGCGCGCTCCTGTCGGGCACGTGGTACCTGCCGCTCATCGTCGTGCTCTTGAGCTTCATCTACCACGAGCGCATTGCCGCGCGCGAAGAGGCCTTTCTCCAGACCACCTTCGGAGACCGCTTCAAAGCGTGGGCGAGCGAGGTACCTGCCATGATTCCCGCCTTCGGCCGATACCAGAGGTCAGACGTGCCGTTTCGCACGCGCAGGGTGATCGTCCAGGAATCGCACGGACTCTGTGCCATCGGCACGGCGTTCCTGGCCCTCGACACGATCGAGGGATCGATGCGCACGGGATCGTTCCATCTCGACCCGCGATGGCTGGCGATTTTTCTGGCGTCGCTCGTCCCGCTCCTCGTCGTGGTGATTGCGAAAAAATCCGGATGGCAGGTGGTACAGACATGATGACGACAGCGATGGCGACAACGAGGGTCCGGCTCGGCTCCGAGCAACTGCTGGCCTCGGGAATGCTGAAGAACAAGCGGGTGGGCATCGTTTCGAACCCCGCCTCGATCGACGCGAAGTTCCAGCACATCGTCCGGGTCCTCGCCGAGACGCCCGAGGTCGGGCTGGCCGCGATCTTCGGTCCCCAGCATGGATTTCGAGCGGATGTGCAGGACAACATGATCGAGACGGCCCACGCCAGCGACCCGTCTCGCGGCGTGCCGGTGTATTCGCTCTACAGTGAAACGCGGGAACCGACGGCCGAGATGCTGAAAGGGCTCGACGCGCTGGTCGTCGATCTGCAGGATGTCGGGTCGCGCATCTACACGTTCATCTACACGATGGCCAACTGTCTGCGCGCCGGCAGGAAACATGGCGTGCCGGTCATCGTGACGGATCGCCCGAATCCGATCGGGGGCGACACGGTCTCAGGTCCCACGCTGGTCAAGGGATTCGAGTCGTTCGTGGGGCAGTTCCCGATTCCAATGCGGCATGGCATGACGATCGGCGAGCTCGCCCGGTTCTTCAACGACACCGGTGGCATTGGCGCCGACCTGACGGTCGTTCCGATGGAAGGCTGGCGGCGCGGCATGTACTACGAGGACACCGGGCTGCCATGGGTGATGCCGTCGCCCAACGTGCCCACGGTCGAATCTGCTGTCGTGTATCCGGGCACCGTGCTCTTCGAGGGCACGAACGTGTCGGAGGGGCGCGGCACGACCCGGCCGTTTGAGCTCATCGGCGCGCCATGGGTCGATGCCGAGGCGCTCGCGGAGAAGCTCCGGACCTACGATCTGCCCGGCGTGCATTTCAGGCCGGTGGTCTTCGAACCGACCTTCCAGAAGCACGCCAGGCAAGCCTGCGGCGGCTGTCAGATTCACGTACTCGATCGCCGCGAGTTTCGCGCCGTCGAAAGCGCGGTTGCCGTGCTGGTCGAGATTCGGACGCAGAATCCATCGGCGTTTCAGTGGCGTCAACCGCCGTACGAGTACGAGCACGATAAAATGCCGTTCGACATCCTCGCCGGCTCGAGCCAGCTTCGTCATCAGATCGAGGCCGGACTGCCGGTGCGGACGATTTACTACAGCTGGCTTCAGGATCACGAACGGTTCCACATCGAGCGGCAACCTTTCTTGTTGTATTAATTGGCCCGGCTGGAAGCCGGGCATTACCCTGTGGAGATGGCGCGATGGACAGGCAGCGGCGCGCGGAGCTTATCGCCCGATATAAAGACGGGTATCGCGAAGTGGCGGCGGCGCTCGACGGCGCGACCGAGACCGAGCTCGACATGCGGCCGGCGCCGAACAAATGGAGTGCCCGCGAAATCGTCCACCACCTGGCCGACAGCGAAATGACGTCGGCTATCCGGCTGCGTCTGCTCGTCGCCGAAGAGAACGCGGCCATTCGAGCGTACGATGAGAAGGAGTTCGCCACGCATCTCCACTACGATCGGCCGATCGCCAGCTCGCTCGTCGCCTTCCAGGCGGCACGCAGCTCGACGGGCGACCTGCTCGATCGCATGACGGACGCGGACTTCGCGAAAACCGGCACGCATCCCGAGCACGGCACCTACGGCGTGGATCGCTGGCTCGAGATTTACGCGGAGCACGCACACAACCACGCCGATCAAATCAGGCGGGCGCGCCGAAGCGGGTCATGAATCCATCGTTTACCAGCTCGATTTCCATCATTGCGTCACCCGCGCGCGTCATGTCGGCGTTCTTCGACCCGCGCGCGCTCGCCCTGTGGTGGCAGACCACCCGATCGGTCACCGTGCCACGCGTGCTCGGCGCGTACGCGCTGGAATGGGAACCGACCGAGTTCGCCGACGAGATGCTCGGACGCCTCGGAGGTACGCTGCACGGGACGGTGATGGACTACAAACCGGAACGGGAGTTCTTCGTTGCCGATGCGTTCTGGTTGCCGCCCGACGGCAACCCGATCGGCCCGATGGCGCTCGAGGTGCAGTGCGAGCTGCAACGCGCACACAATCCGCAAATCACTCTCGTCAAGGTGACACAGCGGGCGTCCGAGGACGGCGATCGGTGGAAGCGGTACTACGAAGTGATCGCGCCCGGCTGGGAAGGCGCGCTGCAGTCTCTCAAGAAGTACTTAGAGGCAAGGTGACTCTTGGAGTCCTTTGAGTCCAGCAGTCCGTAGAGTCCGGGAGTCTCTCACTCAAATCTCTGCACGTTCACGAAATTCTGGTCCGGGCGCTCGAGACGGACGTTCGCGCCGATGAACACGACGTTCCAGCCCTTCGGCACGAGCCCCTTGTCGCTCAGTTCCTGTTTCAGCAGCACGCCCGTCGTATCTCCGTCCCTGGTGATACCGGTCTGCAGCGGCATGACGCCGCGATACATCGTCAGCTGCCTGGCGATGACGTCGCTCTCGGTCGAGGCAAAAATCGGAGGCCGCGGGCGCAGGGCCGAGAGCACGCGCGCCGCATGCCCGTGGGGCGTAATCGCCACGATCGCAAACGCGTTGCAATGTTCGGCGAGCATCACTGCGGCTTCGCACAGGGCCTGGGCGTGCGGAGCACGGCTCACGTCGATGGCCGTCGTGAGCGCGCCTACCGCTGCGGCCTGCCCGGGTCCGATTCGCTCGGCTTCGCGGATGACGGCATCGAGCGTCTCGACGGTCTTTACGGGGTACATCCCCACCGCCGTCTCACCCGACAACATGATGGCGTCCACGCCGTCGTCCACGGCGTTGGCGGCGTCGCTGACCTCCGCACGCGTCGGCCTCGGCTCGACCCTCATCGACTCCAGCACCTGCGTGGCAACGATGACCGGAATACCAGACCGGCGGGCCTTGCGCGTAATCTCCTTCTGCGAGGTCGGCATCCTCTCCAGTGGCATCTCGAGGCCGAGATCGCCGCGCGCCACCATGACGCCCTGGCACACTGTCAGAATCTCGTCCAGGTGATCGATCGCTTCGGGCCGCTCGATCTTCGCCACCAGCGGTATGCCGGCGGCGTCGATTTCCGTGAGAATCTGGCGCGCGCGACGCAAATCGTCGGCGCGGCGCACGAAGCTCAAGGCAATCATGTCGACACCGAGCTTCGCGCCGAACTTCAGATCTTCGACGTCCTTCGGCGTCAGCGCCTCTCCTGAAAGCTGCACGCCTGGCGCGTTGATACCTTTGTGCTCGTCCAGCACTCCGCCTTCGACGATCCGCGCCACGATCTCGTTGCCGTCCGCCTTCTCGATCGACATCTGAATCTTGCCGTCGTCGAGCAGCAGCTGCCCGCCGGCCTTCGCTTTACGCACGAGCTCGGCGTACGAGGTGTAGATGCGCTCCTCGTCTCCCTCGCCGTCGCCGGCCACGATACGAATCGTCTGTCCTTCCTTCAGGTCCAGCGGACGGCGGTCTTTCAGACGCCCGGTTCGGATCTTCGGCCCGCTCAGGTCCTGGAGGATCGCCACAACCTTTGATACTCGGGTGGCAGCCGCACGGATGGTTCGATACGTGCGCTCGTGCGACTCGTGGGATCCGTGCGAGAAGTTCAACCGGCAGATATCGACACCGGCAACAATCATCCGCGTAATAATGTCGTCGCTCTGGCTCGCGGGTCCAATCGTGGCGATGATTTTCGTCAGACGCATGGTTTGTGACAGCTTACAACGCATCGAGCGGCAGCGTACAATCGCCGCGCATGTACCAAAATGTCTCCGGCGGGGCCAGGCGTGTGCTCGCGATTGGGGTCGCTGTCAATGATGCTCCCTCATCGCCCACCGCGGCGCTTGCGCCTGACGGCACGTTGATCCTCATGGAAGGCGATCCGGNGCGCGCCGACGAAGCACGCCGGTTCTTGTCGGCGAGTGGCCTTTCAGGACGCGCGACCGTGATCGGTGGCGATCCCCGACGGATGCTGTACAAGCTTGCCGGACCATTCGATCTGATCGTCTGCGAGGCGACCTACCTCTCTGCACGCGATATCCTCGAGCGCCTGCTCGCACCACATGGAGTGCTGAGAACAAATGACGGCAAGCGATAGGCGCCACGGCTCGGTTGCAGAAGAAGTCCGCGACGCGCTCGAACGCATTTCGGCACTCGATCCAACGCTCAACGCGTTCATCACCGTCTTCGAGGCCGAGGCGATGTCCGCGGCCCGGACGCTCGACGACGAAGTGCGCCAGGGGCGTCCGCGACGCGCGCTGCATGGCTGCACGATCTCCATCAAAGATCTCATCGACGTGAAGGGTGCGCCGACGACGGCCGCGTCGCGGGTGCGCGAAGGACACGTCGCTGATGCCGATGCGCTGGTCGTGTCCCGGTTGCGCGAGGCCGGCGCCATCATCATCGGGAAGTGCAATCTGCACGAGCTGGCGCTCGGGACCACCAGCGACGAGTCGGCATTCGGACCCGTTCACAACCCCCGTGACATCAGCCGATCTCCAGGAGGCTCGAGCGGAGGCTCGGCGGCAGCAGTGGCGGCCGGTCTGGGCTGGGCGTCGATTGGCACCGACACCGGCGGATCGATTCGGATTCCCGCGGCCGCATGCGGAGTCGTCGGCCTCAAGCCGACGTTCGGCGAAATTCCAACGACGGGCGTCGTGCCATTGTCAGTCTCGCTCGATCATGTCGGCCCGATCGCCCGAACGGTGCGCGATGCGTGGGCGATCTACGCGGCGCTCGTCGGCGCGCCGGCTCCTCCGGTTTCCGTCGAATCGGTGCAGGGTCTGCGCATTGGCAAGCTGGGCGGCTATTTTCTGGACAAGCTGGACACCGCCGTGCGCGCGCGATTCGAAGAAGCGGTCAGCCGTCTGAAGGCGGCCGGCGCCATCATCACGGATGTTCAACCTGGCCGCATGCCCGACATCGCCGCGACCTACATCAACCTAGCCCTCGTGGAGGCTTTCGCCCACTACGCCGAGGCGCTCGCGAAGACGCCTGAAGCGTTCTCCAGCGGCATATGCGACCGTTTAAAGATGGGCGGAAGGATCTCGCGCGACGAGTACGTGAAAGCGCAAGCCGATCGGGGGCCGATGCGCGCCGCCGTCGATGCCGCGCTTTCGAGCTGCGACGCGCTTGCGCTGCCCACTGTGCCGGTACCCGCGCAGAAGATTGGCGCGACGACGGTGACGATCGAATCGATGGAAGAGCCACTCAGGCCGATCTCACTGAGACTGACCCAGCTGTTCAACCTGACGGGTCACCCCGCGATTTCGCTGCCGTGCGGGGATACGCCGGAAGGACTGCCCTGCGGGCTACAACTGGTCGGGCGACGGAATCAGACCGGCGAGCTGGCGGGCGTCGCGCTCAGGTGCGAGGCGGAAGTGACGACACATGCACCTTCATCTTGCGCTCGCCCGTGAAAATCGAAAGCATCAGGCTGACCGCGCTCACGATGAGACCGCCCAGAAACGCCGCCCAGAAACCTTCGACGTAAAAACCCAGGCCCAGCAATCCCGATACCCACCCCGTCAGCAACAGCATGAGCGCGTTGATGACGAACATGAACAGGCCCAGCGTCACGATCAGCATTGGCAGCGACAGGAGCAGAAACAGCGGTCGTACGCTCGCGTTCAGGACGCCAAAAACGAGCGCGACAAACAGCAGCGACCACACGCTGCCGCGATGATCGATGCCGCCGACCAGCTGGATGGCTACCCAGAGCGCCGCTGCGTTGATCAGAAGGCGTAGAAGGAAGTGCATCTCTTATCTGAAATATTATAGAGACATCGTGCTCGCGGGGTTGTTTCACACATGGGAGCGGCGGCTGCACGCCGTCAGTAAGGATCGCGTCGTCCGGCCATTCGAGTGGGGGCTCGACTGGATCGAGCCCAATGGTGCTCGACCCGGTGCCTCTCCCGAACAGCTCCTGCTCGACTGGGCCTCACAGGCCGTTCGTAACAGCCAGCAGTTCTTCGACATTCCCGTCACATCGGATTTCACGTTCCGGCCCGGCGTGGATGGCGCGACGGGTGCGTTGTCGTTCCCGAGCGCCATGCACACGCCCTATCGTGAAAACAACACGGTGCACGCGTTGTATTTCCGCGCCGGGGCGGATCCTGCTCTTCGGACCCGCGCCGTGTCCCCGCGGCGTGCCGTGCTCGTGCTGCCGCAGTGGAATGCCGGCGCCGACGGGCACATCGGCCTGTGCCGCCTGCTGAACCGCTTCGGCATGAGCGCGCTGCGCCTCTCCCTTCCCTACCATCACGCGCGAAGGCCCGCGGAATTGACCCGGGCCGACTACATCGTGAGCGCCAACATCGGACGGACCGTCCAGGCCTGCCGGCAGGCGGTCATGGATGCGCGTCGCGCAATTGCCTGGCTGGCGGGACAGGGATACGAACGCATCGGCATTCTCGGTACGAGCCTCGGGTCGTGTCTCTCGCTCCTGACCGCGGCGCACGAGCCATTGGTTCAGGCGCAGGCCCTCAACCACATCTCACCCTACTTTGCCGATGTCGTGTGGCGGGGGCTTTCCACCTCTCATGTACGGGAGAGTCTCGAAGGTGCAATCGACCTCGAGCGCTTGAGAGCGTTGTGGCTGCCCATCAGCCCGCAGGTCTACCTCGATCGCGTTCGCGGCAAGAAAACCCTACTGATCTATGCCAGGTACGATCTGACGTTCCCGGTCGATCTCTCGCGCAATCTGGTGGCCGAGTTCGAGCGCCGCGGCATTACTCACGAAGTGGCCGTGCTGCCGTGCGGCCACTACTCCACCGGCCTCACGCCATTCAAATATCTGGACGGGTTCTGGCTGGCGCGATTTCTCGACAGGAATCTGTAGATCGCGGGAAAACGGTTCCGTTTTTCCTACAGATAGTCCAGCAGGTTCAGGAATGCCTGGTAGATGACCGTGGCCAGGGCGGAAAACAGGGGCGCGACGTCGCCGGTTTCGACAGCGTCGGCCACCGTGATCGGGTCCGACAGCAGCAGCCAGATGAGCGCTCCGGCGAAGATCGCCGCAATGATGGCGATACCTGCCGACAGGCTGACGCTGAGCCGCGACGATCGCATGGTGTTCACAGTCTGGGCAATAGCGGAGTCGGTTCTCCCAGGCCCGCAGCCGCCAACTGCGGTAACACGATAGACGAGTCAGACACGACAACGGTTGCTAGCCGGTCGAGATCGAGGTGTGCGGCCGCCACTTGCCGGGCCCGTTCGACCGTCACCTCATTCACTTTTGACGTAAATGTGTCGAAATAGTCGTCTGAGAGCCCGTACAACAGGAGCTGGGCCATGGCCCTGGCGATCTGCTCGGCCGTTTCGAAGTTCCGCGCGTAGCCGCGCGTCAGGGCCGCCTTCGCCACCTCGACCTCTTCGACGGTAGGAGGCTGGTCGCTCCGGATCGCCTGAATCTCAAGTAAAGACGCCTTCACGGCCTCGGTGGTTCCATCGCTTTGCACGCTGGTCTGCAGAATGAACGGTCCGCGTCCACGCCGGAAATCGAACGCCGTTCTGGCCCCATAGGTCAGCCCCTTCTCCTGCCGCAGCTTCATGTTGATACGGCTCACGAACTGCCCGCCGAGGATCATGTTGAGGACGATCAATGGATGGTAGTCCGGCGTGTCTCTCGCAAGACCGACCTCGCCGATGCGAATCTCGCTCTGCGCCGCACCGGGCTTGTCGACCAGTACGAACCGATGAACGGGCATGAGGGGGGGCGGCGCGATGGCGCGATCGTCCGGGACGTCCGGATTCGCGTCCGTCCAGCTTCCAAAGACATCCGCCGCCATGTGGCCAAACTCCGCGGCACCGATGTCGCCGCACGCAATCAGCGTGGCGTTCGACGCCCGGTAGAGACGCGAGTGAAACGTCCGAACCTTGTCGATGGTGAGCTGCCGCAGCGACTCCTCCATGCCGAGAGCCATGTGGCCGTACGGGTGCGTGCCGTAGACGACCTGCATGAAGGCGCGATCGGCAATCGCCGAAGGCATGTCGCGAATCTGCACGAGACGCGTCAGCCGAAGCTGTCGGATGCGATCGAAATCCGCCTCGTCGAGCCTCGGGCGGACCACGCAGTCGGCCATCAGCGACAGCGCCTGCCGCGAGAACCTCGCGAGCGTGGTCAAGGTGAAGATCGTGGCATCGGCAGACACGTCCACGTCGAGATGAGCGCCAAGGCGCGCCAACGCCGCATGCACGTCGATCGCCGATAGATTGCCCGTCCCTTCGTCGATCATGTCGGCCGTCGTCGCCGCAAGCCCCTCGAATCCTTCGAAGTCGGCGGCCGATCCGATCGGCAGGACGAGCATGAACGTGACAGCCGGCAGGCTTCGATGTTCGACCGACCAGAGTGACAGGTGGTTTGGGAGCTGCGACTTGTGCATGCGTGCAAAGCGCAGCGATGGCGACTCGCCGACACTCGGCAGCCGCGACCGGTCTATCTTTTGTCGCGGGGCCCCAACACCCGCTCCACGCTCGTCGCTCATGACACCACCGCCGGGGTCGAGTTCGGCAGGGCCAGCGACAACTTTCCCTTGGGCACCACGCTCAACGCCATGCGGTTGTGCTTGCGGAGATGCGTCCGCACCGCGCGATGCAAATCGTCAGCGGTAATGGCCTGGTAGCGCGCCAGGTCTTTCTCGAAGTAGCCNGGGTCGTTGACGAACACCGAATAGGCGTTCAGCTGATCGGCTTTTCCNCCGAATCCGCCCAGCGTTTGCAGCCGGTACACGAACTGCGCCTCNATCTGCGCACGTCCGCGCTCGATCTCGTCGGCCGTNGGGCCTTCGTCGGTCAACCGGTCCAGCTCGGCGTCGATGGCCTGCATCAACTCCTCGAGCGAGTGGCCGGGGGCGGCGGTGGCCACGACCTGCCAGAATCCCGCGAGCTCGCGGGAGTTCTGAAAGGCCATCACTTCGGATGCGATCCGCCGTTCGTACACGAGCGACTTATACAGCCGCGAGACCTTGCCGTTTGCGAACAGATCGGACACCAGGTCCATTTCCGCGTCGCCGTCGGTGAACATGGCCGGTGAATGCCAGGCCAGATACAACCGTGGCAGCTCGATCCGATCCTCGAGCAGCAGGCGGCGCTCTTCTTCGATCCTGGCAATCGGCCGCAGGGGCGCCGGTACGGGTCCGGCCGGGATCTCCTCGAAATACGCGCGCACGCGCTCGAGCGCGTCAGCCGCGTCGACATCACCCGCGACCACGATCGACGCGTTCGACGGGTGGTAATAGGTGCTGAAAAACTCGCGGACGTCGTCAAACGTCGCGGCGTTGAGATCGGCGGTTTCGCCGATCGTCATCCAGTGGTACGGGTGATCCGCGGGAAACAGCGCGGCGAGAATCGCGCTGGTCGCGAGACCGTAGGGCCGGTTCTCGTAATTCTGGCGGCGTTCGTTCAGCACGACCTCGCGCTGCGTCTCGAATTTCTTCACGGTCAAGGCCGGCAGGAGGTATCCCATGCGATCGGATTCCATCCAAAGGGCGAGATCGAGGGCGTTGGTCGGCACGACCTCCCAGTAGTTGGTGCGATCGGGATTGGTCGATCCGTTCAGCGCGGCACCGGCCTCCTGCAGCGGATGGAAGTAGCCCTTGTCGTAGTGCTCGGAGCCTTCGAACATGAGATGTTCGAACAGGTGCGCGAATCCGGTGCGCCCGGGCTGCTCGTCCTTCGAGCCGACGTGATACCAGAGATTCACCGCCACCATCGGCAGCCGGCGATCCTCGTGGATGATCACGCGCAGACCGTTCTCGAGCGTGTATTGCGTGTAGGAGATGTTCACCGCACCGGTGTCAGAGGAATCGGCGCCCGTTTGTAGCTCGCGATCGAAATTTCAGCCGCGACGCGCTCGGCGGTCGCCATGAACGCCTTTGCGGCAGGCGACTCGGGCTCGCTCAGCATGAGCGGCACGCCCCTATCGCTGCCCTCGCGAATCGGTTGATAGATCGGGATGCGGCCGAGGAAGGTGACGTTCATGTTCTCCGCCATCGTCTGCCCGCCGCCATGACCGAAGATATCGGCCTCGTGGCTGCAGTTCGGGCACACAAAGTGGCTCATGTTCTCGATCAGCCCGAGCGTCGGGATGTTCAGCTTCTGGTACATCCGGATCGCGCGCCGGCTGTCGGCGAGCGATACCTGCTGCGGCGTCGTCACGACGATCGAGCCGGCCACGGGAACCGTCTGGCTGAGGCTCAGCGCCACGTCACCGGTTCCCGGCGGCATGTCGACGATGAGATAGTCGAGGTTGTCCCACCGGACGTCCCGGAAAAACTGCTGGATCGCGCCGTGCAGCATCGGACCACGCCAGATGACCGGTGAGTCGTCCGAGGTCATGAACCCCATCGAAATCACCTGAATGCCGTGCTTTTCTGCGGGAATAATCTTCTGGCCGTCGGTGGTGAGCTGGGTGTCGATGCCCATCATGATCGGCACGTTCGGACCGTAGATGTCGCCGTCAATGATCCCGACGCGCCCGCCGCATTTCGCAAGCGCAATCGCGAGGTTCACCGCCACGGTGGTCTTGCCCACGCCGCCCTTACCGGCGCCGACCGCGATGATGTTCTTGACGTTCTCCACCGGCGCACGTCCGCCATCTGGCGACGCCACGGCCCGCACGCTCGCCGTCATCTCGATCTCGACCTCGGTGACGCCCGGCAGTGCCGACACCGCCGCGCGCGCCTGGTCGCGCATCTGATCCTTGACCGGGCACGCCGGCGTCGTCAGCTCGATGCTGAACGCCACGCGGCCGCCGTCAATCTTCAGGTTCTTGACGAAGCCAAGCGTGACGATGTCCCGATTCAGGTCGGGATCTTTCACGAGCGTGAGCGCGCCGAGGACCGACGTTTCTGTGACCATACCTCTCTATTCTATGAGGTTCGGGGTTCCGGGTTCTAAGTTCTAGATTCTAGATTCTAGATTCCAGGTTCTGAGCCCTACCGCTCTTCAGCTCAGGACGACACGCACTTCCACGCGGGTCGGCGGAGCGGACGGTGCGGACACGGACAGGGCAAACCGGTCGCCGTCCTGCACTCGCGGCGGAAGGACAAGGCGAACGGGATGGCGGCCGAGCGCCTCGCCGCTGCCATCGCAGTGATCGCAGGGGTCAGGCCAGGTCTCTCCACGACCGCCGCAGGCGACGCAGATGCGCCGCACGGGCAGATCGAGCGGCACCGTGACGCCGTCGAACGCTTCGCGAGGCGACAGGATGAGCTCGGCGGACAGTTGGCGCCGATGATCGTCTTCGCTCGACGCGGCCGCGAAACCGGCGCGCGCACGCTCGACCGCACCGTGCAACGACGGAAAATCGATGGCGACTTCGTCGTCGAACCAGCGGTTCGGCCTCGCGAGCGGCCTCACGAGATCGCGCCGCGCGGCGCGGCCATCATCGCGAGGGCGTGTCGAGTAGTGACGCATCGGACTTCCCGTACGATAGGTTCGCGCCTGCGCCTTGTCAAGGCGCGAGCGCGAGTGCTAGCATCCGAAAACACGCGAAATTACACGCATGGAACAGAAAGAATGTCCCGTCTGCGGCGAGCGCATGCGGCTCAAAACACGCGAACAGATCGATCGTGTACCAGGCACGCGTGAGACCAAGGCCAGACCCCTGCGCGAGTGGGTCTGTCCCGAGTGCGATCACTTCGAAGAAGCTGAAGAAACCTGAATGTAGAGCGACGCCCCCGGTTCGGAGGCGAAGAAGGGGGTGCCTAGCGAGCGCCTAGCGTCAGCAGCACTTCTTTGCGGAGCGCGTCTTCGAACTCTTCAAAGTTCAGCGCGGTCTCACACTCGTCGCACAGCACCTCGAAGACGGCTGGACGACTCTCTTCAGAGACTTCGACACGCGAATCCTCCAGGTGCACTACGTGCATCTGCAGGGTCTTCACGAGAAAATTCTGGCTGTTTCCACAACTCGGACACGTTAGGGTCAAATCGCGGCTCCTCTCGTCCGGGCCCACGGCGTTGAACCGCTCGTGAGGACCGGGCGCACGGATTGTATGGGATGGCTTCCGAAGAACGCAACGAAAACTTGGGCTTTTTGCGGACTTTCGCCGAAATTCGCGAAATTCGGCTATAAAATGGACCCCTCATGGCCGAGACCGTCACGACCCGCCTGGGTACTTTCGAGATTCGGAGCGAGGCCCACGGCCCCCATTGGGTGGCGTGGCTGGTGAGCAGCTCGGGAGGCGCACCGGAGCAACCGGTGCTGATTGTCGGTCAGACGCAGGCCGAAGCCGAGGCGCACGCACGCCTGTGGGCTGAGCGTCAGTAGTCTGATTCTAGATCCAGGTCGAACTCATCGGCCAGTCTCGCCGGCACTGCGGTGGTGCGCCCCATCACGTGATCCATCAGCCCGCAATACGTCCCCTTGGCCTCGAGCGACACGACAGACAACCCAGGGTCCAGCGTGCGGTGAACCGACGCCACACAGCCACACGGCAACGCTTTGAGCGCCTCGAACTCGAACTGCGCCGTGATTGGTGTGGGTAACTGACGATCCGCAATCGGCATCTTTCCTCTTTCCTCCGTTACTTATTTGACGTCGATACCCCCGTTTTGGTTTCCCATGCGGGTAAGTATGTATGACGAAGATCATACGGTGCGCGGCTCTGCATACACGAGCGTACCGTCCACTGTAGTCCCCGGAAAGAGCGCGCGTGCCGCCAGCAGGTAGGTAGCAAGCTGGCGCTCGTGCTCGGGAACCGGCTTCCCGGTTTTCAGCTCGAGCACGGTGATGCCTCCGTCGCGTCGATGGATGAGGCAGTCGAAGGTGCCGCGCAGGATCAACTCATGGGATGCCGGTCGCACGGAGAACGGCACTTCGAACAGCGCTTCGCCCGACTCGAGCGCGTCGACCAGCGCCGGTGTCGCACAAAGGGCCAGATACGCGTCGCTCGTGTGCCGAAACAGTCGAACGACGTCACCGGCCTCGACCGCTTCTTCATCGCGAATCAACCTGGCAAGCTCGGCTTCGATCGCCTGGGTGTTTGCGGCGCTTCGCAAGGTCGCACCGAATCGCTCGAAGAGTCGATGCACCAGGGTGCCTGCGAGGCTTCTGCGGGCCTCGCCGTCGCTGCGCGGGCGTTGGTCAACAGCCGTGGCACGCGCCGCTGTCACCGCGATGCGCGCGATCGTCGATCGGCGATCGTCGATCGGCCATCGTCGATCGGCGATCGGCAATGGGCCATCG
>Ga0065707_10000697_pt1 | contig 19287 bp, 22 predicted proteins | sample SwiRhicommuniRL3_FD_59094 | JGI IMG/M metagenome (GOLD analysis project Ga0065707, IMG submission 59094) | Switchgrass rhizosphere bacterial communities from Rose Lake, Michigan, USA - RL3 v2 (version 2) | ecosystem: Host-associated > Plants > Roots > Rhizosphere > Soil | place: East Lansing...
ACCGCCTCTTCTACGGGTATGACTTTAAGCATTCTGGCGATTTCCTCTGCTTGCGCTTCTAACCGAGAATATATTCTCACGACCCGTGCTTTGTCCAGGATTGGGATTTACCCGTATTGGCTGCGTTTACAAAGCGTCGAAAACCGCAGCCGCACGTTAGGCGAAGAATTGTCGGTTACAACGCGCTCTATGCTTACTGCCAAGAGCCGGTGCGTACGAATGCCGCTGCTCACCAGAACGCCCCAAAATTGACGAGATTTGGGGGCTCTGCAGAATCCATCGGCCGAAGGAGTATGATTTTTAAACCCTGAACGACATGAGAGCGAGGCTCGCCGGCCCCGGGACGACAGGGCAACCTCCTAACCCGGATTATTCGCGGTAAAGCTGCGATCGAGCTGCAACCCTTCCGGAACGAAGGCAAAGCAGCTGTGCCTTGAAGGCGCAAGTGGGCGAGTTGCCCCATGAGGGCGGCAGCGAAAAGGTCAAACATCGTGCCGAGTGCCGAGCCAATATGAAACATTCGCGCCGGTGCCTTCATTCCTCCAGGGTCACAACTCGATCAACAGAGTGTCGTCAGGTTTCCTCGTAGCATGAATAATCCAGGCTAATCATGCGACTCAATAGCNTCGCCGGNCGATTGCTGCTCGTGGCGCGCGCTCACAAGTAATTTATCGATGCGTTTTCCGTCCATGTCCACGACTTCGAATCTCAGCCCGTTCCACTCGAAGGAATCCGATACCGAAGGAATCCGCCCCATCCTCGTGAAGACGAAACCGCCCAACGTTTGATAGGCGTCGCGTTTTTCTCCCGGCAAGTCGTCCAGATGAAAAATCTCTTTGAACTCGTCCACGCTCAACATCCCGTCCAAAAGCCAGGAGCCGTCGTGGCGCTGGACCGCCTTTGGATCGGTCGGCTTTCCGTTGAACGGAATATCGCCGGCGATCGCTTCCAAAATATCGTGGTGCGTGAGTAACCCCTCAATGCCGCCGTACTCATCCACGACCAGAGCGATATGCTGCCCGGACCTTTTAAATGACTCCAACACTTCCAGGGCATTTACTGTTCTTGGCACGAATAAGGGCTGCTGCATCAAAGCTTTGAGATCGAGGCCCTGACCCGCCAAGCTGTGGGTGAGCAACTCCTTGGCCTGCACAACGCCGTCCACTTTATCCAGGCTCCCCGTCGCCACCGGAAAACAGGAATGTCCGCTGGAGATAATCTTTTCTCGAATCTGCTCAGCGCCGTCTTCGAGATCAAGCCAGGCGATGTGCGTTCGCGGAGTCATCAACGAGCGCGCGGTTTTGTCGCCAAGCCGGAGCACGGCTTCGACCATGTCTTGCTCCGACTCCTCGAACACGCCGGCATCGGTGCCTTGCTGGACCAGTGTTTTGATCTCTTCTTCGGTGACGGGAGGCTCATTTGGTTGTTGGCGGCCAAAGATCCGGCACACGGCGTCCGTAGAAATACTGAGCAGATGAACCATCGGCGAAGAGATCTTCGTGAATAGACGGAGCGGGATAGCGACGTAGGTCGCGATGGTCTCTGGATGACGCAGCGCGAGGCGTTTGGGTACCAGTTCGCCGATGACGAGGGAGAAATAAGTGATGATCAGAACTACCAGTCCGAGACCGATTTCCTGATGGTAGGGTCCGATGACGGGCAGCCCTACGATATAGGCGCCCAGCCATTGGGCAACGCTCCGGCCCGCAAAAGCGCCCGCCAGAATTCCAACCAGAGTGATACCGATTTGTACCGCCGACAGAAATCGATTTGGCGCAAGGGCCAGCTCGAGAGCCACTTTTGCCCGGCGATTACCCCTCTTGATCCAATCCTGTAAACGCGATTTGCGCGCCGTAATTACCGCCATCTCAGACAATGCGAACACCCCATTGGCCACAATGAGCAGTAGAATGATAATGATTTCGCCACCGATATCGGACATTTGGCCCTTTACTCCCCCCACCCAAGAATACCAGGAAGAACGCAAATTAACAGTGTACCGCGGCGGTCCGCGCGACCGTGGGACGGTCCGGCTAGTCAAACAAGCACACCGAAAAAGTGAAGTCGAAGTTACACGCGAGAGGGGTCAACGCGCTACCAATACGTAAACGATTTCGGCGGCAATGGCCGTTACTAGCACAACCAACCAAGGCGGCCACTGCCAAAATATCAAAGCGCCGAAAGCGCCTAACCCGAGGCTAAAATCACTGGCACTGAAAATTGCGCTGGTCCAGATCGGCCGGTACAGAGCGGCGAGGAGCAATCCGACAACCGTCGCGTTGATGCCGCTCAGTGCCGACTGAAAGGTCGATTTGCCGCGCAATGCGTCCCAATACGGCAAGGCCCCGATAATGAGGAGAAATGACGGGAGAAAAATCGCAACGAGACAGAGCAACGCTCCGCTCCAGCCATTCATCACGCCGCCGAGGTACGCAGAAAACGTAAACAGGGGCCCCGGTACCGCCTGCGTGGCGCCGTAACCAGCAACAAATTGCTCGTTGGTGATCCAGGCGCGGCCGACCACTTCAGACTGCAATAGCGGTAGCACGACGTGGCCGCCGCCGAACACAAGAGAGCCGACTCGGAAAAAGCTATCGAAAACTTCTAGCGTGTGGCTTTCTGTAAATTGTCGAATGAGCGGCAGACCCAATAACAGAGCGAAAAAAGTGATCCACGCGCCGACGCCCAATCGTTTGTCGATCGAAAACTGCCGGTGCACATCTGTGCCTAAGACCACTGGTGGCAACACCAGCCAGCCGATTGCTCCGCCGGCCGCAATCGCAACGAGTTGACCAGCCGCGCCGGACCAACTGAGCGTCACGACGGCCGCCACTAACGCTAAACTCGCGCGCTGGCGATCCGGACACAAATTTTTAGCCATGCCCCAAACCGCTTGCGCGACCACTGCGACAGCGACTATCTTCAGTCCGTGTATCCACCCCTCGTTAGCAGCGGCGCCAAGCGCGTCAACGCCGAGCGCAAACATCAGCAGGGCCAGCGCGGATGGCAAAGTAAATCCCAGCCATGCCGCCAATGCGCCCGCTAGACCGGCGCGCGCGATACCGATCGCCATCCCGACCTGGCTGCTTGCCGGGCCGGGTAAAAACTGGCAAAGCGCGACAAGATCCGCATAGCTCTGCTCATCGAGCCACTTGCGCCGCGCCACATATTCCTCACGGAAATAACCCAAATGCGCGATCGGGCCGCCAAAGGAGGTCAAACCAAGCCGCAACGCGACCAAGAACACTTCGACTGCGGAACCGTTCGGAGAAATAGTGGTCGGGGACTCGTTCCCATCAAAAGTGTGTCGATCCCTCGTCATGGTTTAATTTGCGCTATCGTCCTTGGAATGATTCTCAACGCCATGCGAGAACGTCGCTTGAATAACCGGCTTCGACTTGCTAGATGCGAGTCTCACATTGAAAAATTGCCGGACTTAAGTCGCATTCTAACTTCCCGTCGTCAGGAGTTTTATCGCATGGATTTAGTGACCATCCCTTATCAGTATTTAAGCTCTCTTTGCCACAGCATTTATGACCCGAAACTTTTTCATGGGGTAAAACATTACGTCCTGTTCATCGGCTATCCGCGCAGCGGGCACACTCTAGTCGGGTTTTTGCTCGACGCCCATCCGCAAATCGTCGTGGCAAGCCAGACCAGCGCGCTTAGATACATCAAGTATGGCTTTGGCACGCAACAAATCTTCCATTTGTTGGCGCAGAATTCACGGCGGGTCGCCAAAACAGGCCGAGAACAGCGGCGTTATTCGTATAACGTTCCCAATCAATGGCAGGGTCGCTACGAGAATCTGCGGGTGATCGGCGAGTCCACGGGTCTCACTCGGCTGCGGCGCAGTCCAAACCTGCTTCGATCCCTGCGAGAAAGGCTCAAGGGAGTCGAACTCAAACTGATTCATGTCATTCGAAATCCCTATGACAATATCAGCACGATGAAGCTGCGAAGGGGAGAGTCCCTGGCGGATGCGATCCAGAGATATTTTTCCATGTGCGAATTCGTCGACCGCCTGAAGCCGCAAGTAGCGTCCGGCGCGGTCCACGATTTAAAACACGAAGATCTCATCAGCAATCCTCAGAGCACGCTCAAAGAACTCTGCGGATTTGTCGGTCTGAGCGCTGACCCAAGCTACTACAACGATTGTGCCAGCATCATCTTTAAGTCCTCGCACAAGACTCGCCACGATGTGGAATGGAGTTCGAACCTGATCGCTTCTGTAAAACAACAAATGGCCAAGTTCCCATTCTTGAGCAGCTATACCTACGCGGACTAGGCCCTCAGTACTTGGCGGAAGTCTCTTCGGGCGGCTTCACGCTTCGAAATACCGAGTAGATCCAAAGGTCGTAAATAATTTTCAGCCCCCCCGCCACAAGGAATGGCAGTCCGAGGGCCGGCCTTGCCAGTATCGCTCCGGTGAATAATGGCGCGACCGCCGCGCCGGCATTTCGCGCTACCGATAAAATCCCCGCGGCAGCGGCCCGCTCATCGGCATTGACGACCGCCATGGTGTAGGACTGCCGTGTCGGCACGTCCATTTGTGACAGCAAATGCCGCAGTAGCAACATACCAACCGCCAGCTCCAGGTTCGGCATCAAGGGCACGAGCAACAGCAGAACGTTTGACGGCAAGTGGGTAAACACCATGGTGTTTAACAACCCGAAGCGGCGCGAGATCGCGGGCGCGCCGAGAAAAGAGAGTGCCGCCAGCAAATTGGTGCCGAAAAAAATCCCGCCCAACGCGTTCAGGTCGAGCTGGTAACGGAGATAGAACCAATAAGCAACGATGCTTTGAACAATGAAGCCCCCGGCAAAAGCGTCAAGAGCGAACAGCCCGGCCAACTTTGCGACCATACCGCGAGATTGTTGCAAACCACGCCTCCGCGTCGCTGAGGCGGATTTCCTTGGGGCTTCGACGTCGGGCGAAAGCAGCGCGAAAAGAATCGCGAGCAAAAGCGCTAGCACAACATAGCCCCAGACCAGGAAATGGTAACCCGCAATGGGTGACAGAGCGAAAAACTCAGGCAAGCTCACCGCCAGAGCGCCGAGCGCGCCGGCGAAGGATCCAACCAGATTGTAGGCGGAGAAGACGGCCGTTCGATGCTGATCGCTGGTTGTTTGCGGTAGGACCGCCTGCTCCAGGGATAAAAACGGCCCCACTTCTTTTCCCGACGGACTGATGGTGCCAAAGATTGCCGCGACGCCCAGCCAAATCGGGTTCGCGCTGACCGCGAATACGCAACCGGCAAAGGCCATCAGAAGTGCACCGACGATCAGCAGCGACTTACGGCCGAAGCTATCCGCGATCGATGTGACGACGAGCGTCATCACTGCGCCCCCGGCGAGGGCAGCCGTGAATATCCAGCCGATTGCCATCGCGCTCAGCCCGACGGCATCGAGATAGAGCCCCAGAACCACGGACAAGAATCCGTACGCGAAGGAACGCACGCCGCTTGTGGCGAAGAGCAACCAGCCATCGCGCGACAAGAAAGGGAATCGCATTTATAGAGGAGTACGAAAGGTCGATCGCTTATTCAAGCGGTCGAGAGCGGCCCCTCTGTTGTATCTATTCGACGATGATCGCGGCACTCATGCTTTCGTGGTCGATGCCGCAAAAGTTGTCACAGTGAAATTCGAATGTGCCGGGTTTTTCCGGGACCAGCCGCACACGGGCGGTCTCGCCGGGTTCCAGATCGGCGCGCAATCCCAAGTCAGGAATATTGAAACCATGCGTAACGTCTTTTGAAACTAGCTCGAGCACAACCGGTTCTCCGACTTTGAGGCGAATTTCATGCGGTCGATATTCGAACTTGCGCGCCGTAATTTTGACGACGCGCTCCGAAGTCTGAACTCCGCCGGAACTTAAGAAAGTTGAGCCGAAGAAAACAATTGGCAGGGCAATAACCGCGCAACAAACGATTCGAGATAGGGTTGACTGCATGACTAGCTCCTTACCACGGGATATTCAATGATCTTATATTGGGCTTCATCCCCTTCGGCTTCGATTTCGCGAAACCCCAGACCCTTGTAGGGTGACGCCGCATTCCACGGCACGGGCGCGCGCTTGGGCTGTGAACCGGGCGCCGGCAGCGGAAAAATCAGCGACTTGGCCGCGTGGTGAGCGATACGACCGGTCATGTGATGATGTTCCTGGTGAATATGTCCGTAGAAAACCGTCACGTTGGGATGCTGCGAAAGAATTTTGATCGCCTGTGATGCGTCAGCGGTGGTCCAGTCCCACTGCGGATAAAGATCGAAAAGCGGCCGATGCGTGAAGACAACGATTTTGGAATTGGGGTTTTGCTTTTTTAGATCGGCGTCCAACCATTGCAATTGCGCGTCGCCTAAACGCGCGCGCGGATCGGAGACGTTGTCGAGCACGATGAAGTGCACTCCTTTGTGGTCGAAGGTGTAGTGGGTGGCGCCGAAGAATTCCTGGAATGCCTTACTATGGTCCAAGGAACCGTCATGTTCGCCCGGCATCAAGCGGACCTCCTTCACTTTGAGCTGGCCGACGATCTCCTTGAATTCACCGAGCCGGCGCCGCCGCTCCTTGGGATCTTCTGTGGCATGGGTAAGATCTCCGGTGAAAACGATGAAATCAGGTTGTACTTTTAACTCGTTCACGGCCGCAACGGCCTTGGGTAAAGTGCCCGCCGCATCCGGGTTCGCCTCAGGTCCGGTAAATCCCCAATGGGTGTCCGACAGCTGGGCAAAATAAAAATCACGATAGTCGGCAGCCTCGGACAGATTCGCGCCGTTTCGCACGGCGGAATAGCCAAGTCCGGAGGCAAACACGACCCCACCCATGCCGGCCAATTTCAAAAAGTCACGACGGTTTATCGTCATCGTCATAATCGATCTCCTTGCTTGTAATTGCTTGTCATCCCTATGACCTTTGTACTGGATGTTTTATTCCCGCCGCGAAAGCTGCGTCCAAAACTCACTCTGTTCAACCGCACACAGTCCGTGGCCGGAATAGAATCCGTCATCGAACCCGCGAACTATTCTCAGCCGTACCCACCGGCTGGTTGAGCAAACTGGCCACATCAGCCTTAAGTTGCTGCATCGACAGTCGGTCCGCGCTGTCGTAGGAACCGCGAATCTGCGCGTCGCGGTCGACGAGCATAAAGCGCGGACTATGTATCACGATGGGCGCTCCCTGGCGGGTCACAGCAGATGCTGCCGGCACATGAAACCCGTCTTCCACCAACCGAACAATCTGCTTTTTGTCGCCGGTCAAAAACAACCACCGTTGGCCGTCCGCGTGAAAACGCTTCGCATAACGTGCGAGAATTTGCGGCGTATCTTTTTCGGGGTCCACCGAAATCGAGACCAGCCTGAGATCACGGTTATTGACCCATAGCTCTTGGAGCTTCGCCATTTCCGCTGTCTGCAACGGGCAGGTATCGGTGCATTGCGCATAGATAAAATCGGCAATCCAGATTTTGCCCCGCAAATCCGCAAGACTGACCGGCCTGCCACTGCGTTCGGTAAGGGCAAATTCGGGCACCGAGCGCATAACGCGGCCCTGGGGCGATTGACGGCTCAATGAAAGCACTTTGAACGGGGCGGCGTTATGCGCCAACGCCGCCGCCGACCACCCTAGACACGCCATAAAGATCGAGACTCGTGCTGCGTTCATCGGTCATCTCCACGCCAAATTATATGCGCATATTCCAGCGCACGTTTAAGTTAAGCGGCCCGGCGCCGGGCAAATCGCCGAGCGAGTTTCTTCCGCGCCAAGCCGCCATGGGTTAGTCCTCGTAATCGATCGCGAAGCGATGCTGCGACTCGATTCTTTGCGCCTGAACCTCATCGCTGCCCAGCGGATCGTGGTCGCACGATCCGTAGAAGTCGATCAGGTCGCCCGATGGGGCGAGACTCGGACGCGCGTTGGCCAATGTGCTCTCTTGGATCGCCTGGAACTTCAGGTGGCAGTAGCTACTGGGCCTGCTGGCCTCTTTGAGGATCACGTTCTCGGCGCGCGCCGTCGCGCCACTCAAGCCAATCGCTCCGACAATCGCGCTTAGAGCTATTAGCAATTTACGACCCTTCATCTCGATCATCTCCCTTCCGGCCAACCCGTGGCCTTCATCCTGTTTGACCAGAGCACGCGGGAAAAAATTCCCTGGAAAAAATCTTTCGCTGAAATAGAATCACTTACTTTCAAGCGCGACTGGCTCATTTGATTTTGTTTTTGATCGGTGCGATCGACTTCAAGTAATCCGCGATGGCGAGGGCATCCGCTTGTTTCATGTCTTTGAAACCATGGGGCGCGCCTTGGATCACTTCGGCCATCAATCCTCCGACATTGTCGAAGTCGGGTTTGATCCCGGTGCGCACCAGATCCGCGATCTCTTGCCGCTTCCAATCGCCGATTCCGGTGAATTTGTCGGGTGTGATGTTCGGCACCTCGACTCCAAGCAGACTACCTTTGTCCGTGGCTCCTGCCAGGTATAGAGCTCGGTTCGGCGCACCGAGAAAATTTCTCGGTGTATGACAGTCGCCGCACAGCGACACGTGCTCGACGAGATACCGGCCGCGCTCGACGCCGCTGTTGGGCGCCTGGGCCGGCGCCCTGCTGAAATGGCCAAACGCTTTTAGAAACAAACCCGTGCCCAGACTGCGCGCGAAAGGCGCCCAGGTTTTCAGCTCCGGCGTAGGTTTCTTCACCGGTTGGAGAGTTCTTATATAAGCGATCAAGGCTTGCAGATCTTCCGGTGCCATGCCGGAATATTTTTCGTAGGGCATCACCGGCAGGATTCTGCTGCCGTCGCGACGAATGCCTTTGATGATCGCATCGATGATCTGCTGATCGGTCCACCCGCCCAAACCGGTTTCTTTGTCTTGAGTGAGATTGGTGCTGTAGACCTTGCCAAACGGGATCGGAAAAGAGCGTCCCCCGGAATTGAAGTCCCCCCGCGGAACCGTGTGACAAGCGCAGCCACCGGCCAGGGCAAAGACGTACTGCCCTTTCTTAACGAGGTTGGCCTCAGGCGTTTGAGCCCACGCCGCGACGGCTTCAAAAAGTAAAATTTGGAGACACAAGGATAGCCAGCTGCGCTTGGTCGTCATTTCACTCCCCCGTTTCGCTCAAGTTTGTCGTTCGATCCGGTGGCGCCCCATGGTTGTCATTCTTTTTACAGCTCCGCGCAGAATTGATGTTTCGTGCGACATCGTCTTGCCCGCTGGCGACCACTCCCGCGGCGTGCGCGGCCGGCGGCGTGCTCAGGCCCACCGCCGCCGTAAAGAAAAGAAACGCCACACTTGTTTTTATCGATTTCATCAGTCATTCCTTTCAACTGGGTTGCAGCTTTCGCTTCTGTAGACTTGAATCACCGGCGAAAATTCCCCTCGCGGTAAAAAAACATTTGCCGCTCCTGCGGGAATTTATTGGCCCAACAATCGGTCTGTTTTCCAAGGATTTGCCGATCGCTAAATGGCCTCCGCCGACCGGGTTAGCCGGCCAGGTGACGCGGCGCGCCGACGGATCCGGCGATGGCGTGTCAAAGGAAAACCCTGGTGCGTTGACTCGTCCGCAGCGAACGAATAGCCTCAAATACGGCAATCCCCGCCGCAGCTTCTCACTAAGCTCATTTCGATTCGCGGGAATAAAATCGCCAAAGGAGTGGTCTTAACGTTGGGAGGTCAGGATAAACTGGAGCGGTTTGAGCAAACAATATTGCCGCATCTGGATGCCGCATATAATCTGGCGCGCTGGCTGACGCGCAATGAGCAGGATGCCCAGGACATGGTACAGGAAGCATCCCTGCGCGCCTTTAAATTTTTCGACGGTTTTCGCGGCGGGGACGCGCGCGCGTGGCTGCTCACTACCGTGCGCAATACCTGTTACACGTGGCTTGAGCAAAATCGAAAGAGTCGGGCAACAACATCCTTCGATGAGGAGCTGCATGGCGTCGAGGATAATGCGCTGAATCCCTCGGTGTTGGCGATCAAGGGCAATGACATAGAAATGCTCAAAGAATCGCTGGAGGAGCTACCGGATGAGTTCCGCGAAGTCATCGTGTTGCGTGACCTGGAAGAATTGTCGTACAAGCAGATCGCCGAAGTGATCAACGCTCCTCTAGGTACAGTCATGTCGCGCCTCGCGCGCGCTCGCGGTCAGCTCAAGCGGATTCTCTGCTCTCGCTTTAAGGAGACGCCTTAGTATGGACTGCACCAACGTACAGACTTTACTCGACATCTACCTGGATCGGGAGCTCGATGCGGTGCGTAACCTGGAGATCGAAGCCCACCTGGAAGGCTGCGCCCGCTGTTCGCAGAGTTTTGGCGACCGTCAAATTATTCGTTACGGGCTTAAAACGGAATCGCTCTATTTCAAAGCTCCGGCTGATTTGCAAAAGCGCATTCAGCGCTCCGTGCGTGAAGCCGCCAGAGCCGAAATGCCGACTCCTTGGTTTTCTCTCTCATGGATGAGAATAGCCGCGCCCATGACCGCTGCGGCGCTTGTGGTTTTATTGCTCATTCCGTTTATTAAAGGCCCGTCAACTGATGAACGCTTGACCGAAGACATTGTCGGCAGCCACATTCGGTCTTTGATGGTCAATCACTTGGCCGATGTTCCCTCGACGGATGAACATACAGTCAAACCCTGGTTCAACGGCAAAATCGATTTTTCACCGCCGGTCAGCGACTTGGCCAAGGAAGGCTTTCCTTTGGTGGGCGGACGTCTCGACTACTTGAATGATCGCCCGGTGGCGGCGCTGGTTTATCAGCGGGATACACATGTCATCAACGTCTTCGTCTGGCCGTCGGATAAAAGTGCACAAATCAGCGGTCCGATCAAAACGCGACAGGGTTACCACGTGATTCGCTGGGCAAGTGCCGGAGTGAATTTCTGGGTTGTGTCCGACCTGGAAACAAGTCAGCTCGCAAAGTTCGCCGAGTTGCTAAAATCATCGGTCGCGACATCGCCCAGGTGATTATAAAAAAGGTTCCCACGGGTGAGTTCAGAATCGGATTTCTCTTGTGATGGATTGCGCGCGTTCTCGCATCGAAAAAACACGCTCGATAAATGCATCGCTCCAGATCCCGGCCTGGCCGCCATTGCCGACGTCAAGGACCATTGTCGCTCGGACCCTGTACGCGCGTCCCAGCGCAAATTCTGAAAACCGCGCGCGAATTTCCTCCTGTCTGACAAAAATCCGCAGGTTGCTGTTGTCGTCGACGTAATAACCTGAGGAATGAAGAAGCACGGATTCTTGGCCGGTATTTGCTCGGACAATTTCGAAGCGGAGTGTATGACCATGCGCGTAGCTGCCGGTAAAGGACGGAATGATATCGAAGTCCCGCCCGTTGCCGTTGCGTTCGATACGAAAATCGCGCAAGTGCATAGGGCCCTGCAGATATTGTCTCTTGATCTCTTCCAAGATCTTGCGATCTGCGGCGATGCCCTCGGCTACCAACTCGCGGCAGCGCGCGCTCGAATAGCCCCAACTGGATGAAAAAAGCGAATGGCGTTGCTTGACCTCGGCGCAAAGAGCTGCGTCGCGAAACTGTACGGCGGTCCTCTGAAAACACTCCGATCGAACGTAGTACGAACGATAACCATCGGGATTAAAAAACAAGCCGCTCTGATACTCGGCAGGATCGATGGCCCGGCAGTTTTTCGCGGCAGCCGCCCTCAGTTCATCATAACTGACGGCAAACAGCGGCGCCGCAATTAGAGATAATCCGAAAAAAACTAAAGAACTCGGCCCGCGGAAATAGAATCTGTGCAGCAGCGCTTTCGTCATCTCGAACTGCCGCTGCCCATTGAATTCAAGCGGCCGCCGTCAACCGGCAGAATCGTGTTCGTGATATAACTCGCCCTGTCGGATGCTAAAAACACCGCCGCTTCGGCGACGTCCTCGGGACGGCCGATGCGGCGTAGGGGAATAATATCGTATTCCGGCTTGCGATTGCCCATGTCCTTCTGACCGATCGGCGTGCCGACGAGACCCGAGATCAGTCCATTCACCCGCACGGTCGGCGCCAAATCGGCGGCAGCCTGCCTGGTCAACGAGTTGATGGCCCCCTTCGACACCGAGTAAGCCGCGCCGCCGGGGCTCGATCGTTCGCCCGACCCGGCCGAGATGTTAATGATGCTGCCGCCGCCCTGCTGCTTCATCATTTTGCCAGCGTGCTGAACGCAGAGAAAATAACCGGTTAGATTGATCGCCATGATTCTATTCCACTCTTCGAGGGTAACATCGAGGATCCCGTCTTTAGAGGAATGGGCCACACTGTTCACCAGCACGTCGATACGCGAGTATTTCGCCTTTATGTGCGCGAACATGGCGTTTACCTCCCCGGCTTGCGCCACATCGGCGGCGAAAAAATCACCGTTGATCTCCTGGGCGATCTTTTTCGCGTCCGCTTCGTGCCGGGAATGAACAATCACCTTAGCGCCTTCGCGCGCGAACCCGCGTGCAATCGCCAAGCCGATATTATGCGTCGAGCCGGTTACCAGTGCGATTTTATCTTTGAGGATCATCTCAATCTCCCGGAAGAGTAAACCTTCGAGATTCTAACTATCTCATTCGACCCCAGCAAATCTAGGCATTACTGTAGCTCAAAATTTGCGCGGCCTGCGCAAATCATCTGAAAGCTGAAGGCACTCGAAGTGGAAATTGCCCCCGCTAAGGCGCAAAGTCGCCAAGTTCGGAGGGGGAACATAAAAGTTTCTACGAATTCTCACCCGTATTTTCCGACCTTTGCGGCCTTCGCGCCTTTGCGGGAGATATTCCGAGCTTTGGTTGCGGCTCTGCCGCGCTGGGATACCGTGGTTCCACCTCCCGCGTCTAAATGTTAATAAGTAATTTGGACGGCAAGCCTTCGATGATCCGCCAGGAGGCAAAATAATGAAAACCCGAACGTTTGAGCCAATCGCCTTCGCTGGTCTCTTACTCGCATTTGCCGGCTGTACGAGCCAAACGATAAAAATGATTCAGCCGCAGACCGGCGCTACGGCTGAGTGCAGCGGTTCAAGTTATGGATTCGGCCAACTTTTTACCGAAAGCTTTGTCGACAGTTGCACGCGTGTCTACGAAAATCGTGGTTACGTTGCGCTGCAGCGCTTGACTCCCGAGGACCGCGCTCGCTTGGAACAGCGCGGCCTAATGCCCAAGGATTAGCAGAAACAATCGCGGATCAATTATCCGCCGAGCGAAATCATTTCGATCTTATGGTGGGTCTTCGGATCGTAGTTAGATGCTTTGAGGGCTTCCAGCCGTTCCGACGAATAGCGGTCTGTCCGGCCGCGCCAGATATTGGCGAAGAAGTCGGAAAGTTCCACGTCCGTGGCACCGGTGCGCATTAGGGTTTTTACATCATGTCCCAGCTGTGAAAAAAGACAGGTGACGATCTTACCGTCGGCCGTGACGCGTATCCGCGTGCAGCTCGAGCAAAATGGCTCGGTCACCGAAGCGATCACGCCGATATCACCAGCGCCGTCAACGAATTCGTAATCCACGGACGGCGCGCTGCCCTTATCCCGGCCGATTTCTCGCAGCGGATAACGCGCATGAATCTTTTCGATGATTTCTTTTTTGGACACCAGTTTTGCCGACGTCCAGTTATTCGAGTTGCCGACGTCCATGTACTCGATAAAGCGCATGCCAAAGCCATGCTCCCTCGAAAATTCGACCAGCGGCAGAATGTCATCGTCATTGACGCCACGCTCGANTACGGCATTNAGCTTGATCGGCGCAAGCCCGGTTTTCTTTGCNGCGAAGATTCCTTCGAGCACTTTCGCCAGGTCCCCGCGTTTGGTCATNCGCGTGAATTTGTCCGAGTCCAGAGTGTCGATGCTGACATTGATGCGGCGCAGCCCGGCTTGCTTGAGCGCGCCGATTCGCTCCGCCAGCAGGGCCCCATTAGTGGTGAGGCATAGGTCCTTCACGCCATCGAGAGCCGAGAGCTTTGCGACCAAAAGCGGCAAATCTTGACGCACCAGCGGCTCGCCCCCGGTGAGGCGAATCTTTTCCACCCCCAAGTGCACGAACAACCGCGCCAAACGCGCGATTTCCTCGAAAGTCAAAATCTCCTTTTTGTCGATCCACGCGTACTCATCCAAAGGCATGCAGTAAGTGCAGCGAAAATTACACCGGTCAGTAACCGAAATGCGCAGATCTTTGATGGGACGGTTATAGGCGTCGGTCAACATGAACTTTAAATATGCAACAAAGGTCCACCCGGCGCAACCCAACGGCGCCGGGGTAGCAAAACGGAACTTTGCTGGTTTCGGCCGATCTGTTATTCTGGCAATCGCATGACTCTCCGCCAGCAGCAAGTAGCGGTTTTTTGCGGCACCGTGGTCGTGATTTTTGGCCTTCTCGGTGCGGGCATCTGGCTGATCGCCCAGCGGCTCACCACCGAAACAACCCTCCAGACCGCCCTTCTAATGGCACGTCAAGTGGAAATCGCACTGGCCGACAGCCTGCGCGAACGCTCGATTGTGGTTCAACCGAGGCAGCCTCAGACCTCTTCATCGTCATTTTGGGGATTTCTCGGAAATCTTCTGCCCGGCCAAAACGCGGCTAAACCTTCGTCCGGTACGATGCGCTACACACCGCCGCGTCATGCCGAAGTTAAAGGGCTGATGCAGGCTTTTCTCGATCGCAGCGCGAGCATCGAAGCCATGTGGGTCGTCAATGCCGAGGGGCGGCTGCTTTACGGTTCGATCGAAAGCGATCAGGTCCCCGCCAGCGAGGCTGTTTTGGAAAAGCTTCGCCGTGGCGAGACGATCGTCAACTCGAAGAAGCAAGGAACCGCCGACTATTTTGACGTCTGGGTGCCGCTGCAAATGCCTTCGGGCGTGCGCGGTCCAGGGGGCCTGCGACTTTTACTCAACCCAGCCGACTGGACGGGATTGGTATCGGGACTTTGGAGCCAATTCATTTTGCTTTTTGTTCTGGGCGGCGTGGTCGCGCTTCTCAGCGCGTTTCTGACCACGGCGCTTTACACCCGCCGCTTTCGCTTGATCAGCAACACTTTACGCCAAGCTGAAACCGGCACCTATGCGGCGCGACCTCGCTATGCCGGCCATGACGAAGTCGGCGCGAGCTTGGATTTGATCGATCGCCTGGTCATGAAACAGCGCAAGAACGTCGGCGTGCCCGCGCCGGTCCAGCGCCTGGCGATCGCCGCGCGCACACTCGCGCACGAAGTGAAAACGCCGCTAAACGCCTTGGCGATTCATCTGGAAGTGCTGCGCAGTAAAGCCGCTGCGGAAGGGGATGCGGATGCGCAATCTGAGCGCTCCCTCTCGGCCTTGGATTCGAGCGTTCGCCAGGTCGATCGTTTGGTGCGCGATTTTACCGACTATTCGGCGCCCGTAACGATGGAGCGAAACCCGATTGACGTGGCCGCAGTGTTACAAACAAGCCTGGAGGCCGTAGGTTCAACTTGTCAGGCAAAAAAAATAAATCTTTCAAAGGATCTCGCCGCCAGTCCATGGCCGATCCAAGGCGATGCGGCGCGATTGCGCCAGACCTTTGACAATCTCTTGCGTAACGCCATGGAAGCTCAGCCCGACGGCGGGGAGATATTCGTCAGCGCCAACAAGAATGGCAATGAATTGATCGTCGACATCCGCGACGCCGGTCCCGGCGTCCCGCTGGAGCGGCGCTCTGAAATGTTTGAGTTTGGCAAGACGACAAAAGCCGGCGGCAGTGGCATCGGTCTACCGCTCAGCCAGTTAATCGTCGAAGGACACGGCGGCTCGCTGGTTTATCAAGACCGAACCGACAATGGCGGCGGCGCCACCTTCCGCATAACGCTGCCGCTTGAGGCGATTCATTAAATGGCCCGCTCTCGCCCTTCCGTGCTCGTCGTCGAGGACGACGACGCTACTCGCCAAGGCCTAATCGTTTTATTGGAAAGCTGGGGCTACCAACCCAGCGAAGCTGCGGACGGCCAAGCGGCGCTCAATCTATGTGACAAAGAGCTGCCGCAGGCCATCGTCACCGATCTGATGATGCCCGGTATGAACGGATTGGAATTCGTCGAGGCGCTCGGCGATCGGGTCCAAAAAATTGCGATCATTTTCGTCACTGGCCAGGCGACCATCGATACCGCGGTGCAGGCCATTAAGCTCGGCGCCTACGATTACCTGCCCAAGCCGCTCGAGCCCCAGCGCTTTCGCGAGGTGCTCGAAAAGGGTTTAAAGCAGGTATCGCTTACCCGAGAGGCGGGGGCGCTGCGCCAGCGCCTGGAGTCGCCGCTTGGCTCCTACGGTGCATTGATCGGCAAATCAGTGTCCATGCGCCGGCTCTACCAACAGATCGGCCAGATCGCCGCGACCAATGCCGCCGTTTTGATCAGCGGCGAGAGCGGCACGGGAAAAGAACTGGTCGCGCGCACGCTGCACGACCTTTCGCCGCGTCGCGAAGAAGAGTTTCTCGCGCTCAACTGCGCCGCGATTTCACCGACGTTGATGGAAAGCGAGCTCTTTGGCCACGAAAAAGGCGCGTTTACCAGCGCTGTCGATCGCCATCTCGGCTGTTTTGAGCAAGCCGACGGCGGCACGCTCCTCCTCGACGAGATCACCGAGATGGCGCTCGAGATTCAGCCGAAATTTTTGCGCGTGCTCGAAGAAGGGCAAATTCGCCGCATCGGCGGCAACAAGAACATCCCGCTTTCAGTCCGGGTCGTTGCCGCCACCAATCGCCAGCCCGCGGCGGCGGTGAAGGAAGGGAAGCTGCGCCAAGACCTTTTTTATCGGCTGAATGTATTTCACGTGGAATTGCCGTCGCTGCGCGAGCGCGGCGAAGATATCTCTCTGCTCGCCGGCTATTTTCTTGAATCCTTCGCGACCAAGTACCAGCGCAAAATTCTTCCCTGGGCCGCCGACTTTGCGCCGGCGCTGCTAGCTTATGACTGGCCGGGTAACGTCCGCGAGTTACGTAACGCTATGGAGCGGCTCACCGTGTTGGCCACCGAGCCGGCGTTAACAGCGAAAGATTTTCAGCAATACTGCTTGACGGCCGTCGTCGAGGAACCGACCGATCGCGCGCCGATATCGCTCGCCGAGGCCGAGCGCCAGGCGATCGAGCGCGCATTGAATGCAACCGGCGGCAACAAGACTCAGGCTGCTCAGCTGCTCGGCATTACGCCTAAAACGCTCAATGCGAAACTCTCGCTTTACTCCAAAGAGTAACTTTTTCCTGTCTGCTAACATTCCTTACCCTTGAAACTTCCGGGAATCGTTAAAGTTGGGCAGTGGTATGCCCATTGCATCGATTCACAAACTGAAGTGTGAATCGTCAGACGATTGAGATCGTTCGAGAATTCGGACCATGATCATTCGAAAGAAGCTCATTCTTACCTGCGCCGCACTGCTGTCCTTCGCCCTATCCGCAAATGCCGCATCCTTTAGAGACGGACCCAACACGGAAAGACGGGAGTCCTCGAGCGACCGCGACAAACAGCAGTTGTCTCGTCTCCGCGCGGTGATGCTACCGCTTCTGCGCGTAACCGATCATAGGCTTTCCGGGGAACAAATTCGCGTTTCCTTGGTCGATGATCCGGGGGTCAATGCCGCCAGCGCGGGTGGCGGTCGTTTTCTTGTCACCACCGGCCTGTTGAAACGTGCAACGGACGATCAGCTGCGCGGGGTCCTAGCGCACGAAATCGCCCACGAGGACCTTGGCCATCCCGCCAAAGCTCAAGTCATCGGCGCCGGCCTGAATATCGGTGTGGCCTTACTGGAAAAGTTGTTTCCCGGTAGCAGCTCTTTTACGCCGATTGCCGGCACACTGATCAGTAACAACTATACCCGGCCACTAGAGCTCGAAGCAGACCGTCATGCGGTCACGCTGCTCGAGCGGGCAGGATATTCGAAGCGCACCATGGTCGATACTCTGACCTGGCTAATGCGCCACGGCGGCGATAGCGGCGGCGGTTTCTTATCGAGCCATCCGGCAACATCCGAACGAATCCAAGCGATCCAATCTCTCCACTGATCTTTTCACAGGTCAAACTCAACGCTGTGAGCCCTGCGTGTGGCGCATCTGTCCCATGCAGTGCGTTGTGAAAATCAGCAGCGTAATTCCTCCCAAATTTAGACATTTTTACCTAGCGGTGATTTAGTTGAATATTGCGTAAGTAGTTAGATTTCATAATTTTTATCATTGGCACCACGGTTGCTCCATCAAGATATCAGGACGGAGGAAGATCACCATGAAAAAAATTCCACATAAACCCGGGGAGAAAATTTCGCCGCAGGCGCCTAAGTTTGTGGCGGTTCTAGCAATTGTCACTGAAATGGTCCGACGGCTAAATGAAAATCTGTCAAAAGTGCAACTCAAACCGTTGGACAGCGCCTTGGTTGTATCGAGTTCACGGCAACAAACGGAAATCTCCAAAGCGTGAGGTCGTCATATGTCTAAACCTAAGAACCTATTGATGGTGTTAGGGGTGACCGCGTTAATGGGAAGTCCTGCTGGCTTGGCTTTTGGAGCAGCGGCTGGAAAAGGCAACGTAAATCAACACGGTGGAAAGGCGGCCGAGCAGATGAGCACTAAAGGCGCGTTAAATACCAATGCTCAATGGTCAGCCGATCCGGACCGCGGCTGGATCCGGGCCGACGAGCGGCACAAGCTCAATCAGAAGGCCGACTCTTCAAATAAAGTCAAAAACAGTGAGCAGCAAAAAGGAAAAGGGAAAGCCAAAAAATCCTAAGGTGCACATGCGGAGGATGTCATGCTCGGAAGAAAAACCATTATCAAGAGTGCCGGTGTTACGTTTGTCGCGGGAACACTGTTGCTAACTGGCTGTGCCGGCGGACCGCTCAGCACGCGTGAAAAAGGCGCCGGCATCGGCGCGCTCGGTGGCGCGGCGGCCGGTGGAATCGTCGGAGCCGCGGTCGGTCACCCGGGTGCCGGAGCGGCAATCGGCGGGGCGCTTGGACTAGGCGCAGGCGCTTTAGTCGGCGATCAGCTGCAGGGACAAGAGATCACCAACTATCGCCAGCAGCAGCAGATCAACCGTAACCAGGCGGAGATCGACCGCAATCGTCAGCAGATCCAACGCCTACAACAGCAGCGTGAATACTAATTCCGTTGCGAGATCTTGCAACCGGAACACNCTAACAANACTAGGCGGAGTGCGTGCAAGCACTCCGCCTNGCGACCCGCTTCAGGACGTTCATAACGGTTGTCCGGGCTCACACGTGATTACCGATTCACGAGGATAACTCGATTATCCCACGCGCTTTCTGACCCGCAAAGCCGAAGTCGACGTTTGCAATTTAACGGGACAATCGTCCTGT
>Ga0065707_10082201_pt1 | contig 19261 bp, 24 predicted proteins | sample SwiRhicommuniRL3_FD_59094 | JGI IMG/M metagenome (GOLD analysis project Ga0065707, IMG submission 59094) | Switchgrass rhizosphere bacterial communities from Rose Lake, Michigan, USA - RL3 v2 (version 2) | ecosystem: Host-associated > Plants > Roots > Rhizosphere > Soil | place: East Lansing...
GCGCAAGGCGAAAGAAAAATAAATATCATTGATTCCTCAATAACCCCCATTAACTCCTTGGATATCAATGACTTACAAGAGAATAGTTGATCCAACTAATTCAACTTAGCTCTCGAATTTCACGGGGAGTTTTGTTGATGGATATATCCTACAAGCATGAAAGCCTATAAATATAGGGGTTTCATGCATACTTGCTGATTAGTTGATGCAATTAAGTACAGAAATACATGCATTGATAGGCTCATTGTTTATTTGATCCAACTAATTAATATGATCATTGAGATGTCAATGATCGATGTGTGTCTTTCGATAGATGCTGTCTATCGAGAGGCGGACTTGACAAGGCTAATCAATGCGAGTAATGTGCACATTGTTTAGTTAATGTGATAGGAGATAGGCATGAACGAGCAAGACCGCAAGGCTATCGAGTTGATGTACAGTAACCCCGCTACCGCAGACGAAATGCAGCAGATGGATGACGATGATATGCAGTACGCGCATTACTTCGATTAATGTTTCGCAAGGTGCATGCCTTGCGTGCACCTGACGAAGCACTAACGCTTCACTAGGAGTTTCCAATGAGCAAAGAACAGCAACAGGCACAAGCACAGAAGGCGCGCAAAGCTCGCAAGCCGCCCTCACCTGCTCGCATTGCAGCAGAGAACGCGGTCAAGAATGCTAAGAGCGATCAAGAGAAGCTTGTCACTCGTGCCGCCCTTAAGACGTTGCGTTTCAAGGAGCTTGCGCCAAAGCGTGTCCGTCGCGCTCTTAAGTCTTTAGATCAGGTGTCCATATTGGCCAATCGCGCTAATTACCTGAGCGAGCCTGCGCAACGCGAAAAGATCCTCAAAGCTTTGCGCGAAAAGTTTGCCAAGTTTGTGCAGGCTTTTGATGACACAGCTAATAAGGAGCCTGAAGAGTTCGACCTTTAATAGCCTAACTCTTAAGAGTGAAATGCCCGCCTTGTGCGGGCATTTTGCTGTTAGGAGATAGCCATGAATAAAGCTGAAAGACAAAGAGCCTTCTTTTTATTCGTTGTAATTCGTCGTGATTGGTCTCTCTATGCGCATTGGTTGGCAAACCATGCCTATGTTCCACAAGGTGAAGGAGTTTAATGTGCCTAAGCGTGCCGTGTCTGAAAAGCAGCTTCCCGCATTTGATCTTAAGAACATGCGGATAGCTCGTAAGTTATCACAAATGGCTTGCGCTGGTATTCTATGTACTACGCAAGGCAGTATTACGCGATGGGAGAAAGATGGCAGCATGCCATTGATATATCGCAAATATTGGGAAGCTTATTGGAAGATAATTGATATGGAGGCTGCTAAGAAGCCTGTTCGCAAGCGTAAGGCTATGTCCGAAGTAACTACGCAATGAGCGACGAGGAAATTCTTGACGATAGTGCGTTGTTAGCAGATAGGTTAATAAGAAGCTTACACAGAAACACAGATGGTCATGTCGCCGCTAATCAACAGCAACATGAGAGTAGCGTTGAATTGGCTCATAATGTGGCCATTCTGTATATTTATACTGTGGATGCTGACGAAGCCTATATGTTGCATGAACACTATGTTTATAGTCATGAACCATGCAACTATCAAGCATGGCTAGAGATAGTAAACAACGAGATTGAGGGTATAACAGCTAATCCCGTTAAAGGCTTTGTTGGTATTTATGGCTGGTCTACCGGCCATGTAAAAATCACGCCATTACGTAATGGCGATTTGTTTATTAAAATAGATAAGGACGGGGCTCGTTGTGTACGGCTCGCATTTAATAACGGAAAGGCTAAGCGTAAAACACGCTCAAAGAACTAAAGTGCGTAGAGAGGGATTTAGTGTTATTGGCATGGACTCGGAAACCTTTGAAGGTGAGCCGATTACGTTCCAATTCTTTAGTTTAGAGGCTCGCGAGATTGACGGAATCGTATTTATTGGAGAGAAAGACAGCGCTGTACATACATTCTTAAAACGCTTAAAGAAGTTGCGTCCTGGTCGTTATAGAATGTATGGCCATAATTTAGAGTTTGATTTGCTGTCTGTTCTTTGGGAAGTCCGCGCTAAGATTCGTGATGGTAATATAGACTTAGATATAAACGGCTGGAAAATTGTTGGCCGCTACAGCAAGCCTGTATTCTGCACATTCAGCGATGGTGAGCGTTATATTGAATTGGTTGACTCAATACTTTGGTTTCAAACCAGTTTAGAGCGCGCTGGTAAGATAGTAAAACCGGATTTGCCTAAATTACGCCGCCCCAAAGGATTAGGAACGACTCGATATAAACGCAATGATGATAATTTTGTTGCTTATGCTATGCGTGACGCTGAGGTAGCATATTATTTAGGACTTGCTATTGAAAAATTTCATGAAGACCTAGATATACCTTCGCAGATTTCTTTAGCGAGTATGGCCGCCGCTGTATTTAAGCGGCATTACATGCGCAATGATATTTATCAACCACCTTTGCAAGAATGGATGGTAGGCGCTGCTGCTAGTTATCACGGAGGCGTTAATAGAGTACGTCCAGGCGCTGCTCCGGCTTGGCATAAACCTGTTACATCTTTAGATTTTTCGTCTGCATATCCTCGCGCGATGCTTGAGTTGCCTGATTTCAAAGATGCAGATAATTTTAAGCCATTCCGCGTTAGGGATATGCGGCATCTGGATAATATTCCAGAGCTGGGAATTTATGAGGTTTCCGGTCGCGCTGCTCCTTGTGACTGGCCTGCTTTATTCGACCACAATTTTAAGCCCATTGAAGGAACATTTAATAACATATGGGTTACAGGATTTGAGTTAAAACAAGCTATAGAATCGGATGAATTAATACCAAGACGCATACGCGGCTACTATTACGACGATGATTCCGACTATTCCCCTTTCAAGTCTTATTCAATAGATTTTTATGCGAAGAAGTCTGACAAGTCATTAGACTATGTAACTCGTTACATGTATAAAATTCTATTGAATGCCTTGACTGGTAAAACTATACAGACAAGTCCTGACTACACATTAGTAGATGGACAATTGGTAAAAATTAATCGTGCTGGCGGCTTATATCATCCTTTTGCCGCCAGCTTGATAACAGGACATACACGCGCAAATATGCATCCTATGGAGCATAAATATGAAGCGATCCATACCGCTACTGACGGAATCTTTGCACCAGGAATTAATAAGGGTTCTACAGAAAAAGTTCTCGGAGCATTCGTTTCTGAAGGTACCGGAGATTTGGCGCTATTCCGTAATAAGCTCTACATCTTTTATACGGATATTAGTAGTGACGACACCTATGAAAGCCAAGTCTTCGAGGGGCGTCATGTGCTTAAATGTGCGCGTCACGGTTTCCAAGGCAAAGTAGCAGATTTAGAGGATATGCTTGTTAGTGGTAATAGAAAATACCAAGTGAACAAGCCTGTAAAGCTGAAAACTGCCTTGCGAAAGGGTGAGAATCCTAACAAGTTCGTTGTTACGGATCGCAGGTTAAATATGACAGAGGATTTTAAGGTATTTCAGTATGGCAAGACGCGCCAAAGGGCGGAGCGCGTATAAGTTTATAAGTGCGCCGCCTAAAAGGTCCATGCGCAAGCGAACGCCTAGCAGCGCACCTCGCTTGTTTGAATGGCTTGTAGATAATGGGTATGTCGAGCCAGTTTCAACTTTTCGGCGACCTAGCAGTAGGTCGCGACGCAAAGCACGTAGGCGTTAATACGTGCACATTGTTCTAAACTAAATGAGTAATTAAATGGCTAAGTCAAAAGTGAAATCAAAATCCGCACAGAAATCAGCATCTAAACAGAAACGGAATTCTAACGAATTGCCGCAATTGCCAACCGGATATAAAACTATCGGTCGCGCTCCTAATTGGGACGTTGACAAGGCAAAAATAATTGAAGGCGAACGCAGCAGAATCAAGAACGTAACCATGTACAAGGGTACACCGGACGAATACCAAACCCGTACTATGATCGTTCACGACAAGCGCATTGGCTCCAAAACTGTTTGGGAATCGCGCGATTTAGAAGACTTGTTTGACCAAAGCGACGAGGGCGACATTGTTCGTATCGAATTCAAAGGCACCTTGCCTGCGAAGAAGGGTATGAAGCCTCAGAAACTTTTCGCTTGTGGAATTAAAGAGTAAATAGCAATAGGGCCGGGAGTGGCAACACTCCCGGTTTTTCTCAATGCACGGTTTAACTTGTATAATTTGTGATAAAGGAAACACTAATTTATCTAAGCGGGAATTCTGCGACCAATGCGAAGCTGAGTTCGCTAGAGTTTTTGCTAACATTAAGTGCGCCGAAGGAGCCTGTAATTCCCCTATAACTTGCTTCACTATCAAACGATGCGTACAATTACGCGCTGCCTTGGAGGTTGTTAAAAATGGACATATCTAGCAAAGTTAGTAAAGAAGACCTTGCCTTAACTATGATGATTATGCAGGACTTAGGAGACACCGTTATAGCATTTTCTGTTGTCGAAGCTATGAAGAAAACTCCGCCTGATACTATTGGCGCTGCTTTTCTTTCTGCTCTGGCTTTATTAACTTCTGACTTAATTGCTACTGGTCCTTATTCAGATATGGAGAAAGAAACTATTTTCCATTCCGTTATAAAGATGATGCAAGAGCGTTATCCCAAGTCATTAGATGAATTTAAGGCAAATAGGAAAGCCATCGATGAACAATCCAAAGTTATCCTTGAACGAAATTTTAACCGAAACTCAGCGAATTAATACCATTCGCGAACATTTGCAGGAGAAAGCGCAAGACGGGATGCTTGGTGTAATAGCGGCACGCTCACGCATTCCTGAATATCAGTTACAAGAATGGTGTAAAGAACCATCAAAGGTGCCGAACTATGGCGAGCTGATAGACTTGCAGGACGCACTAGGCATCCAAGTCTTGTTAGAATGCGACCCTGATTAAAAAATTGCCGGTAGCTCATAACTACCGGCATTCTAATAACAGCGAGCTGCTGTTAGATAATAATTCCGTAAGTAACCCGGCCGGAAAATCTCCATACGCCTGTAGCCGGGACAGTGCATCTAACTGTTAATCCATCATCTGGTCCTAAGATGATAGGGTTTTCTCCGCTTTCCATCGCATTGAATAGCGCGATTTTTCCATGCAGTGGAGTGAAAGTATCAGTTGGCAACACATTAAAATTGTGTGCTCCAAAGTCTGCGTCAATTGATCCCTGCGTACCTGAGCCCAAAGCAGCGGTAGTAGCAATTCTAATTGTTGGCAAAGACTGCGATGGGTGTTGCGCACTTATCTTGCCCATGCTTCCAGCCAACGAAATGAGCGTGCCGCCTGTACCTTCAACGCTCCAAGCAGTTACTTTTGATAGCCTCCACTGTCCGCGCCCAGCAGCAAATGCGGTTCCGTTTGCTACAGCTCCAAGGATAGAAACGTCTAGAATTGCACAGCGCCCGACATTTGCAGCGGGCCAGCGAATATGCATCACTTGAGCATTAGCCGCCAATCCTGCCGCCATGTCTCCACTATGATCTAGTATTTGCCGAATGTCGGCCAAGTTATCAATGATGCCAAACATTAAGAAGTCTCCTAATTGATTAAATCTAGATACTGAAGAGGATTGCGCCTGAAAATCTTCTCCAGTCGCAACGGATGAATAGCAACAGTTGCGCGCACAGTGACAGCCACGTCTCTAGCGCGTTCAATTGGCCGAAAAGGCGCGTTAGCAAGAAGAAATGTCCGCGTTGCTGTAGACACGTCGAAGCCTGCCGCCGCGTTGATAACTGGTGATGAAGTTGCGAATGACATTAAACACCCATTAATGCGCCAGATAGCGCTCCTTGAAATGCTCCGCCACCTGCTAGCGTTGACTCTAATGCGCCTGCTCCCGCTGCCTGCTCTGTTCCTGGTGGAACTTCAGCAGGTGCAGGAGGTGTAGCAAGTTGCGTTTCAACTTGTGCACCTTCAGCGCTAGAGTCTGGAACATCTGGCGCTTCCATTGGTGGATTAATTGATGTCATTTCTCCATCCAATGCATTGAAGATGCGATTTAGAACACTCTCAGCAATATGCAATTTTGGAAATGGAATCATAAATCTTTCCTGAAGTGAACAAGCTTTGTACCCGTAGTGTATCCAAGGCTATCTAGCAACGGCTGCCATCCGTAGCGCGCAAGTCCGATGATTCGCTTTGCGCCAATTTTGATAGCAATTTGTTCAAGACTTAGAAGCGCACCTTCCGCACCTTCAACACTTCCGGCGCAAGTTAGAACTTCTAATGTTTCGCCTTGGTCCAGCCAGCGAACTAATGAATAGCAACTGTTTGCAAGTCTCCAAACTTCATATTCACCATTTACTATCTTGTCTAAGAATGCTGGCGGCGAATCTAAGTTATAACTTTCGTACAATTGCTCTAGTTTGTCGGTCTTACTTTCCTTTTGTTCATCCATGTTTCTAGCGCTCGCAATTGCTCATTGATAGGCCCTACGACACTTTCAGAAGGCGGCGCAATTCCCTTCAAACGATTTACAGCGTCGGTTGACTGTTGAACTGCCGGCATCTGCGGTGCAGGGAGCATTTTTAATTCTTTAACTCCACCTGAGACATATTCGCCTAAGTGATAGTTTTGCGGAATAGCGCCAACCTGCTGAGCAAAGCTGTTAAGACTCTCAGCTTGCTGGGCTAATGTATTCATGCGCTGTCCGCCGTACTGCTGCGTGACTTTGCGCATGTTAAAAGCAATACGGTTGTAGTCCTCTCGAGTAACCACAAAGTCTTTAGCTTTAATAGCACCAGTCAACGCACCAACAATATTACCAACTTCGCCGCCAATAGCAGCACCTGCTGGCCCGCCTCGCGCGCCAAGTATTGAACCAATTGCGCCCGCCCCATTCGTAACAGCGTCTAGAACATCGGGCGAATCTTTGTAAAATCCACCAATGCCAGTAGATAGCAACTCAGCAAGAATTGCCTTGTTGAACGGCTTATTTGGATCAAAGTCCTTTTGCGCTGTTAGGTCTAAGACTCGTGCAGCTTGGGTGTTTAATTGGTCGCCAAGTTGCATAGTCTGCTGATATTGTGTGCGGTAATCATTTGCCGCAGTAGTAATAAGTCCGCGCTGTGTGTTTGCTTGCGCTGCCTGTTCCTGTTTCCGCGCATCTCTATCAGCAGTCATGACACTCAATGACAGCTCATTAGCTCGGTCAATCATCGCGCGCCCAGCTTCATCACCTGCTGCAAGCTTGTACCATCCATTTGTAGCGAGTGCTTGAGCATGTCCAAGAATTCGCTTTTCATCTGGATCAGCAATCTTCATCTCTGCGCCAATTTCATCTTGTATAGTTTGATGTTCAACGCGCAGATTATCTAAGTCTGCCGTTTCCCTATCCATGAAATTCTTACGTAGACGCTTAGACAGAATACCCGCGCCTAGACCAACTAGAAGTCCTACAGGACCAAGCGCAGCAGCAGCAAGCCCACCGTATAGGGCACCTGCTTGTAACGGTTTAAACGCTGCCAATCCCGTAGGGCCTGCACGCTCAGGCAATTCAGAACTGCGCCCGAGAATATCAACAGTAGTTTGCTTAGCCATATATCAACCCAATCCCAAGCTGACACCAAATGAGCTGCTCTTAGATGTTCCCTGACTAGACGCCTGTGAGAACGCCTTAGCTAGTGAACTACTAACAGAAGAACTAAGAGTAGTTGGCCCGCCCATAATCTGACTTAGTATTCCATAGATACCAAGTTCAGAGTTATTACCTTGAGTCTGCAAATTCAGCAATCCAGGCAGCGCGCCAAGTCCTGTAGAAGCAGCACCTAGAGACCCCTGCATCACCTGTGCCGCCGCTGCATCTTTCTGTTGCTGGTTCCCTGTGAGTATCTGCGTCGCGCCTTGCGTGAAAGCATCGGCCGCTGTTCCCGCACCCAAAGCTTGCGCAACACCTTGACGACTCCCGCCCAAAGTACCGCCAGATACATTGCGGGAAGTGATAGCCGGATTGATGTTTTCACTAAACAGTCTCCCGGTCTGCTCGCGCAAAGTATCTAACTGTGCATTTTGCACATCGTTATTTTGTAGTCTGTCGGTCAAGTAAGATGTACCGGCATCTTGACCAAGACCCTGCAAAAACTGAGAACCACCTGTAAATAACTGCCGCGCAGTATTACCAAGCTCGCCTGCACCCGCTACGGCTCTACCTGCGGCGCTTGCTGCGTTTCCATATAACTGCTGAAACATATTAGCGCCAAATACTTCTTGGCCGCTCTGAGATGACGATTGCTGCAAACTCTCAGATGTAGCGTCGCTAGTATTTTGTGCACTAGACTTGCTGCTGCTCGCTCCAAAGCTCATATTAATAGCTCCTAGTGTGCCGCGTACCAGCGGAATGCCACATTATTTGTTCCAGTAGGCGGAATATAATTCTTGTAAATAACTCTAATATTAGTTGCGTCAGATGTGCAGTAAAAGCTAGCATCTGCTGCACCTGTACCGTTAGTTCCTGCGGCATCGCTTGCAGGCGTGACGCTATAATATCTAGGCTCATCCGCTGTCAATCCGTGTGGGATATCAAAGAAGAATGTTCCTGCACCAAAGTTCCCGTTAAAGGTAGCCAGACCGCCATTTTCACTAACACGTCCAATGTTGCCACGACAAAGCCTAAAACTGTTATTTGCTCCAGTCTCATGTAAGACAGCAATAGTACCAGCAGTACCAGCAAACGGTACGTTGTTACCACGAATGATATTAGGCCCATCATTAATCGATGCCTCTTTAATTCCGTAGCGTGCTTTTGTTGCTCCATCAATAACAATGGTGTTGTTCTCCACATTGTTATTTCCGCTGTATTGGGTTGCATCTCCCTCAAGCAATATTTCATCATAGCCGCCGTTTGACGATTGGCTATTATTATGAAGCGTGTTCCCTGAGATATTTGCGCCCGACATTCTGTATGCATAAATGCCAAAATGCCCGTTAAAGGCTATATGGTTATCCTGACATTTGACGTTCTTAGTCTGATTAAATAACATGATTCCGCGCTCGCCATTCAATCGGCAATTATTGTTAGTAATAATAATTCCGTCTGATAATGGCCCTTGACATACAATTCCTGATTGTGTGTTGTGATCGCAAGTATTGCCGTTTACAACAAGTCCTTTACTGCCAGACGCACTAACTTCACCTTCAAATATGAAGATGCCATGTAAGTCATTATCAACACTAACATTAGAATTGCACACAGAATCGCGGAGCTGCTCAAGCTCGATTCCGTGAAATCCATTATCCCAAGTATAATTACCAATGCAGGTAGCATTATCAGAACTATACAAATGAATAGCATCACCAATAAAGCTATGAGAATAGCAATGCAAAACAGCACATTTCGTAGCACTACCAAAATAAATCCCATAACGTGTGCCTCCACCTGTGTTAGCGCGATTCCCGTCAAGCCGAATATTTTGAATACCCGCGCCAGTTATCGTTTCAAACTTGATAATGTTATTCGTGAAACTTGCACCATCAACAATACGTAAATGAGAGCCATAACCTTCGCCAATTATCCAAACTCCATCTCGCATGCTATGTGCGGCTGTAATTCCCCAAATACCAGCAGGAATATATACCTGTCCGCCTCCATGCCGTTCCATTACTTCAATGGCTGTTTGCAAAGCGGGTGAAGCGTCTGCCTCTGTTGCCTTGTATCGTCTTATATCGCCTTCACGATAGCGCCTATTTAAGTCGCTATTATTCAATCCTTCGTCTATCTCTTCCTGTGTTATCGGATAGAGAATTAGTCCAAACAAATCGAGAAACGATCCAAAGGAACGCTCGATTTTTAAAAACTCATCATGCGTATATTTCTTGACGCCACTCTCTAATGGAGGAGTCCCAGCAATATACTTATTAATAGGCTCCATTGTAGTCCGCCTCGACAATAAGCTTGCTGACAGTGTAAGTATCAGTTCCCGTCTGCTGAGTTTCAACCGAGATATATCGTCCTTCGACTTCGTATGGAGTGCCGTCTGACTGTATGTCTCTAAATGAGCCCCAAACAATCGGCGTAGTGTCTTTGACATCATTGCGTGAACCTAAGCGCACCTGCATGGTATTCATGCCTGCGCCAGTTCCGTAGACCCACACTCGGCGCGTTATTTTACGCTGAGAATCGTCATCAAAAGTCATATCGTACTTTTGTAGACGACTCGTGATAGTCGTTAAGTCATTTGTATCTTCAACAAAAGCATTAGCAGGTTCACCAACAACCACACGTAAGCGCGTGTTAATAGCACTCTCTGTCCATGCATTATTATCTAAGTCCCAAAATTGTGAATCCGCATCCCAGGTGTTATCAACAGCAGTATCAGCAACAAAGCCCGTTATTCCGTGTGTAACTTGATTCAAGTCGCGCGTCACCCAAGTATCGCGCTTCTCATCCCATATGTGAGCAACAGTGCAGAATGTGTTTCCGGCTTCCGGCACACATACCCAAACTTCGTGCTTGCTAACATCTCGCAATACAAACGCATTAAGCTGATTTGTTTCATCAATCTGGGTTGCCAGATAAGTTTTTATGCGATTTTCTGCAATGCTGCGCGTATTAATACCATCGGTTAAGACAATATCATCATTGCCTACAACCAAATGCGCCCCCATTTCTAGGACACAATGAGAAGATAAAGCGCCAACTGATCTATTGATAGGGCGCACTGTAAAGATGTTGTCAGGCTGCTGGCCTAAGTATTCTACTGCATAGAATGACGTAGGTTTATAGAGCATAAATTGTGTGCCCAAAGCTTCAGCACACACAATGCGGCCGGGAGTATCTGGGCAAAATCCTGAGCCTGCTTCATTACTTGCTAATGGTGTCCAAGAATCCGGAACTGTTCCAGGCTCGGCCGCCGACGACCACATAAATTTATTATCAAATACTCCGCCAGCGTCTTCTAGGTTCCATGCAAAGAGATGAAATCGAAATGCCCCAATACCTTTAGCAACTGTACCTACTGGCCAGTCCGGGAGAGGAACAGCGTCATTTGCTGCAACTCCATCCCAGTAATAAGGAACATCTTTTCCATTCGTAAAACACGGAAACCCATTTAGCAATGTGCTAACCCATTCATAAGGATTAGAAACAGCAGTAATACCTGCATAGGTAATATCCGCCGTTGTTGCAGCTTGTCGTGCAATGATAGTATTCGCTTTGAAGAACACCCACCAATTGAAGTCCGCAAGCACAAAATTCATTATATGCAGCGCATTTCCGCCTGTACTGCTATAGGCAACTCTGCGCCCGCCAATTCGTGACGGAAAACCTTTCCTCGTATGCACGTTGTGCGCGCGTGAAAGGAATTGATCCGCTAATTCTAACGGGTCAATGTCCAAGATATGTCCGCCGGACGGGCGCAGAGTCTTTTTCATTTTCTCAAACCTTCGGCTGAGTGCTCTGGAATCCGCGCAAAATAGTCAAGATACTCAAGGCAGCAGTCACATAATAAGGTCCGCTGTTTCCAAGCAATGCAGCAACTTGGGTGGGATCGGTCGCAGCAAGGATACTTACAAGGGTTCCCACCATGCCGATTGCCTTTGTACCGTGATTTTTCCACATATCAATAACTCCTAAATAATCTTAACTAGACGCTTCTGTCCTCTTATGGACTCTGGCCACGTAGTGCGATATGCACGCTTCCATAACCATGTAGAAAAGGGCGGCGACGCACCAGGAAAATTATCAAACTGGAATACAGCATTTGTTTGCAAAATAATTAAATTCTGTGTTGCCCCACGCATAATAAGTTTAGAAAAATAATTAACTGGCAATGTGCCATTTTCCAAACCTAGAATTATTTGATCTTCATTTTGCGCCACATTATTTGTAACTAACAAATGCCTAAAATCGATTCCTCGATACAATGCAGGCTGTATATCTCCCGGCGGTGTATCAGGTTCTAAATAGCCTACTTGTTCTCCCGCACTACCTAGAAGAACTACAAAATTTGCAGAGTCCGGTGCTCCTTCCGCAGCAATAGCTACACCTCTCACGGTGTTAACCCTCCGCCAAATACTCGCCAGTTCCCTGACACTCTGTGCACTGTAACTACTCCGCTTCTAAGAATTGTTACGTTGCCTGTAGGAGCAGCGGAGCCTGCTCCATTCAACCATGACAATGTGCCACTAGTAGACGTAAGAACTACGTCACCTCCAATAGCTTCAATTGTGCATGCAAAATTATCCGCAAGATTAGGTAACGTTACCGTACCTGCACCTGTAATACTTACACAATTTCCTATATCTCCTGCTGCAATAGTATAAGGAGCGCCTTGATTACTATTAGCAAGGCCGCGCATATTCTCAATTAGCGCTGTTACTCCAACAAGAAAATTAATCTGCTCGTCCGTTGCATTGACTACAGAGTTAATATTAGGAAAAGTATTTTTCAAAACAGACTTAATAAGCCTGATATGATCGTCACCTTGCGATTTAGGATCAGTAGCACCTACAGGATTAGTTACGACTAGATCACTTATATAAGTTGCGCCTTCAAGTCCCATTAGAAACTACTCCGCCAAGTAACGTTATATGGATTGGATGCTTCAGCGCCTGCAATCTGTTTCTTTACCTTGCGGTTAATCTCGCTGATTAGATTAACAACGTCACTTTCTGCTTCTTGCTTCGCAGGAATATTTTCCGCGCGCAAATAAATAGGAATTTGAATGGCCCGCTTGTAAAGTTGTGGGTACTCATTCAAAAGGGTATTAGTATCTGTGCCGCTAACTAAGGCTGGCGGCAATCCCCAATAGTGCAGTTGAAAAATTGTCGCAGCAGCGGGAACACCCGCAAATACCACTGTACGCGGGCGCACGACGTATGCATGCACAGTCTGCGCCGCACGATTCATGCCGATGTAGGTTTCGTCTCTTTGGTCAAGCGGGACATAGTTATAAAGAACCTTGCGCACCTGTACGGTCTTAGATGGAAGATTGTATTCACTATCTAGCGCAATCACTCTATCTGCATCTGTCAGGTTAATAACTAATCCATACGCTTCCAACTTAGCAAAGATGTATGACTCTGCTTCAGCCACAAACCGCGCACTATGCGCCGTTATATAATCTTCGCGATGCGAGTCACCAAAGGCAGCGGCTACAAGCTCTGTGAGATTCATTTCTTGATAGCTCCATTTTTAATTACGCCTCGGTGAATGTTGCCAACACGGTAGCGCTCAGCAAATGCTGAACGCTCAAACCGGTCCCATGCAGCGCGTTGGGCTTCCGGGTCATGGTAGTTACCAAGATCAGGATACAATTTCTGTATTGCCTGAAAGTCCGGAATAGGAATACGCATAGTGTGACGCGCAAAAGGGGCATGTCTGTGCGTTTCGTTTCCTTCTCTGACTCGCTTAACGGAGTCAAAAATGCTCCGGTTTACTTCTAACGAATTGTCAAAGAACGCACCCGCGCGCTGCATGGGATTCATTTCAACACTCCAACTTAAGCCACAACGTCTGTGGTGGGGTTAATATCTGCAATGAGAAATTGCGCGCGTTCCAGATAGCATTTAAGCATCCAGTCAACATGCAACATCTTGCGGAAGGACAAACCGAGTTTGGCAAGTACGTCGATTTTCCATCCATACAGCAACCCAAGTTTCCAGAAACGCGGATCAATGCCAAAAACATCCGCTACAGTCTGCGCTGCGCCGCCAGCAGCATCTGCATACGTCTGTTGCAAACGATTCGGAACAATCTGCATGAGAGTTCCAAAGTCTGTTTTGAACGTATCGATATACCCTTGCGACACCTGGGCAACTCCCTGTCCTTGACCGCTAATGTTAGCAGTCGGAGCAGCCGCAAACGGAGTAGTAAAGAGATACCGTCCAAGGCGCTTGGTAACTCCACCTACACTCATCAACACAACAGGATTGCCGCCCAAGTTCCAAACGTTTTCAATCTGGTTAGATACCAGCGTCCACGTAAGGCCGCGACCTTCGCCAACTGTTCGCACAGTTACCAACTTAGTGCCAGTCTGGAACCCACCAGCCGCGCCACCAGCTCCCTGGTTAATGTTGGTCGTAATCCACGCAGGAAAACCCGCGCTCTTACCTGCAACGTTGTTACCGTTGTCCTGTACACTCGCCTGATTAAACAACGTAATAGCTTCAACGTCTCGGCGCAGTTCGTTCATACGCATAGCAGTCTGATAACCCATTTCGTCTGAACGACCGATAGAGTCAACAGCTTGTCCGCGCTCAGTTACAAAGACTTCCTTAGTGGAAATCTGCGCATGATTACCTGCACGTTTCGCATTTGCTACCGTCGCATCATTGTCTGTTGACGCACGGTCACTACCAGAAATAACAGCGTTCGCCGTGTTTGGAGCTGAAAGCTTATCCTCAGTCCATTCAGAGTAGCTGTTAGTAAATCCATCAGTTCCAATCATGTCTAGAAAGACAGTAGGAACGTCAGAGATGTCGAAAATCTGGTCAAGAACATCTTCCCTAACCAGTCCACCGGCCAAAACGTTCTTAAGGTCTTGAACGTCCAAGTAATCGTCCGGTGCTGCCATTAGAGCAACCGGGCCGTTATATTCACTCTTAACGCTTGATTCAAGGCTAAGTGTTGCCCAATCAAAGACGTTGTTAGAGTGAACAATCATTTTCTTAGTCACAGTAAATAGCTCCTTTAATCACCAAATAACGACTTGACCTTGGAGCGCTCATCTGCAACAGCGCCAGAGTGTCGAGAAGAACCAGACTCATAACTTGCCGGACTCTTCGCAGGCTTGCCTGTTTTGCTGGACGGTTTCTTGCCGCGCTTTGTAGGTGTCTCCACCCGTGCCAACGCGGTTTTAATACGCTTATCCATTAGGTACATATCACGAATAAACTTCAATGCTCTGTGATCTACAACAGTAGCAATAAAGGTATCGTCAAAACCGTAATCGGAAAGCAATTCGTTGATACCTGCAATATCCGCTTCGCAAGTTTTCTCGTCTTGCCACTGCGGAATATGCTCAAGTGTCAATTCTCGCTCTCGATTTACAGTCGCTTCGTGCCGTTTCCTAATCTTATCAACAATGCCAGCAGGAATATTTTCCTTCGGGATCATTGATATTAATTCGCGCAGTTCCGTCTGTGCTCGTAAGACTTCGCCTTCACTCTTAATGCGCCGTTGATCGAATTGCGCTTCCCTAGTTTCTAGCTCTACAAGTTCTCCAACACGGTCTTTCAAGTCGCCAATGGTTAGCGGCTCCGCTCCATTGGGCATCGGCACCTTGATGGAATAAACTTCTTCGGGTTTTAACCCTAGCCTTTTAGAAACCCCATCGATGCTATCGACAGGACCAGAGTCGTTATCGCTAGAAGCGTTCTCACGCTCTAACGTATCTGGTGCAAACAGCTCAGCAAGTGAAAGACGCTTCGGCTCATCATCTGTTTCAACTTGCTGTGCTTTCCCCTTAACAGGCGCTTGCTGTTGCTGTTGAACTTCCTGCTTAGGCGCTTTAGGCGCTGGCGCATTCGACTCATACTGCTTAACAAACTTCTGATTACGAGGCGGCCTACCTTGGTAGACCGGTGCGTCCGGCTGACTATTAGCCTGACTTTGGTTGGCGCTGCTCATCTCTGAGGGCGCGGTTAACTGTGCCATCTAATTCACTCCTAATAAATGTAATTGCTTGCATCGTTGCCCAATGTTTTTCCCGCATCTCTGGAGCTTGGGCAATTTTCCACGCAGAGATACAATTAGCTTCCGCTTGCGTCAGAACTTCTTGTAGCAACGGATTTTCCGCCAGTTCCTTCGCCTTTTGTGCTCGCTGTTCCGGTGTCATCTTTCTTACTCCTAGCTAACGCGGCATCGCTGCGCACTTTAGCTATATCAATAACTCCACCCGTTGCAATCTTCGCTTCATCAACCTGGGCCTGTAATACAGAGTTCCAATACTTGAATTGCAACTCTGAATCATGCATGTACTTCTCTAGCGCCTTACCAACTTGGTCAAGCGCTATTGCTTGCTGCATTAGTGCATCTTGCTTCTGAGCTGACTGCGCTTGTTGCTCATGTTTCTGCTTAAATGCTTGCAGTGCTTTAGGCGAACGCGGGTCAAGCAAATAACGCTCCGGTATCTCGAGATCGTTAATACGCATCCAGTCAATAAGTGTGTTATAGAATGCTTGTACATCTATCAATATCTCTTCCATGCCATTTTGAGCAAGCAATACCTGTTTGCTCATTAAGCTGTCAAGAATTCCAGACAAGCGCGAACGCTCGCCTAATGACTGGCCCATTTTTACCTTTACAGACTCGCGCACTGGCCACTCTGAAGGATTCGTCTTAATCCAAGTCTTTCCGCGCTTGAATTGAATATCTTGCGGCCACTGTGTACGCAATACCTCATGCGCTACTTTATACATTGAGCGAATCAGAGTATGCGCAAACATGCGCGCCATAAACTGAGATAGTTGCTCCATCACGCTATATGCGCGGTCTAAGCCTTGCGAGCCAAGCCGGTCATTCAATTGCAGCGGCCCGGATGCCATATCGAGAGCTGCGCCGCCCATTTCAGCACGCACGGAATTCGTGTGCTGAATGTTCATAAGAATATTTCCCGATGTATCGGGAACTTGAAACGCAGCAACAGCCATGCGCACGTCCGGAACAATTCCAGGCTTTACACGAATGCTGCCATTCGTGCGACCGTCCGTTAAATCATCCGGCTCAACAATTCCGTCAAAGTGTGCTGTGCGATTCTTGTTAGTAGCATTAAGGTTATCTTGCAATGCTCGTTTTAAAGCAGTCTTTTCGTCCTGCGTTGATTTCAGCTTATCAAACAAGCTGATTCCTATGAATGTATGAGGATTGATAAAGGCAATGCCAGTTGCATAACCTACAACCGTACTCTCTTCATCATCTTCAAGAATCCACTTATCACTAACAGAAATCACATGCAAAGTTGCGCCGCCTTCGCCGTCATCCATCATGACATAGCATTCATACCATTCGACAAGCTCTTGCGACTTATCCATGGGAAATGATTGCGGACTCACGCTACGCGGAAGCCGGGAATCTGTTGCTTGCTGCCAAGGATTGTTATACCTGCGCAGCTTTGCTACTTTTTCTTTCGGGAATCCAAGCTCAACAAGCGTTGATCGTGTGTCAACATGTCTTTCCGCACAAAAGGGGATGTTCTCAAGGTCTTGCCTGTCCCAATTTTTCGGGAATAGGAAATTCTCAGGCGCAATTGATTGAACGCGAAACTTGCGCGTAGTCTTTGTGACTGTGGCAGAGATAGATTGCTTTTCTGCATCGTATTTGTGAATAGATACGTTCCCAATTTTATCAAGAACGTCAGTAACAATTTCAGGCGCAACATTTGTGCGTCTAACCTTGGACGTATGTGTCCTTTCATCCACATAAACTTTGATGATTCCGTTTCTTACCAGCAGCGCATCTTTAATGCTGCTAACAAGTTCTATGAAACCATTCTCTCGTGCAAATATCATTTCCTGCACGCAGTCTGCTTCCATCTGTGCTTGTTCTTCGTCTTCTTCGCTATAAGCACAATACTCAGCAATACGTTTGCCAAGTAAAGGCTCAATCATCTGCGCAAGATCAGCTTCAACCATAGCGCTTAAGTCGCCAGAAACTATTTCGCTCCGGCCCTTAACTTCATCACCGCGCAATCGCTGAAAATAATAGTCATACGCCTGCTTACGTGAGTTTGCAAGCTCATCACCTTCAAAACCTATGCAGTTAATAAGCTGGCGCTTTAATTGTCCTGCTAGCTTCTTCTCGTCATTCTCATTCATCAGATAATACCTTTATCGTAGCGTGAATAATCGAGAGGCTTACTAACAATGCTGCGCAAAACTTGTGCTGTGTGCATAACGCCTAACGCTTGAGATAGCGCGTCCTGTGTCTTTTCGTAATCATCAATTTGATCGCGAAAAGGCGCATAAGACATAGAGAAGTCCATTAACTTCTCACGAGCTATTGAAGTTGCTTCACAAATATTTAGCATCGCTGCTACATGGCCATGCTGATAATGTTCATCTGCAACCAAAGGAGATGCAACAACGCCATAGCCATCAAGAGAGCTAAACAAAGAAGGATCAGGATTGATAGCATGATGAACAATATGCGCATTTGGATGTCTCCTAATAACAGACTGAACTGCATCTGTTAGATTCGACTCACAAAATGTATGCGCAGCAATAATATGATTGTCTTGAAACGCTATTGCTGCTATTCCTTCGTTCTTGGTTCCCCATGCCACTCTGATAATTCTATTGTTTGTTTCATATGGTTTACCAACGAGATACGATAACCTTGCATACTGTCTACCAAAGATAGCTCCACTGCTGGCCGCATCTGGATCGCAATAGAATTCCTGTCTGGCAAGCGCGACATCCATACCTTCTTTGATTTCTTTCTCGACATCTTCCTCTGTAACAATTGGCGATCCATCGTGTTTATACGTGTCTTTAATTGTTTTAACATCAACGTACCATCCTTCCGCACCTTCTAAATGTTTCATCATTCGATATGCGTGATTCCTTCCACGCAACGTAGTGATAAACATTACCCAGCCTTTATTCTCTACTAGAATAGGGCGAATATAATCCCACGCCGCAGGATCGCACAATGCCCACTCAGAAAACGTAATGCCGCAAGGATTGCCGCCTACCATTCGGTCATAGTTATCTGAACCAAGCATCTGCCATGTTGAACCATTCGGCAAAACAATAGACATCTCTGTATCGTTGTCACGTTCTCTCAAGCGATTAGGAAATGCACGATCGATAAACCTGACTCCATCGCGCGCATCTATACCTTTCCAAATAGCTCGCTTTGCTTGCACATGAAACGGAAACAAATGCCAATAATTGCCAACTCTTTCTTCCATTCTCTCCCGACCAAAATCTAAGCCAAATGTATCTTTGCCTGCACGTCTATGCCATACCAAATAAAACTTACGTATTTGCTCTTTAATAAATGCATCAACACAGTGTTGCTGATGATCGTAAAGCTTTAAAGCTTTAACGGTTTTCCTGACTGCTTGACTTTGCTTTCTGCCCATGCTCGGCATTCTACGCCGATAGATGTAATCAATCAAAATAATCGGATCGATTGATAGAATAATTAATAGCATTGAATAAACAATGAGCCTATCAATGCATGTAATTGTGCAAATAATCGGATCAAATAAAATCAAAGTATGCATGAAATGCCTATATTCATAGGCTTTTATGACTGTAGGATATAGTCTACAGCAAAACTCCCCGTGA
>Ga0065707_10001027_pt1 | contig 19259 bp, 15 predicted proteins | sample SwiRhicommuniRL3_FD_59094 | JGI IMG/M metagenome (GOLD analysis project Ga0065707, IMG submission 59094) | Switchgrass rhizosphere bacterial communities from Rose Lake, Michigan, USA - RL3 v2 (version 2) | ecosystem: Host-associated > Plants > Roots > Rhizosphere > Soil | place: East Lansing...
CCATCTCACCCGCCCTGCCCGCCCAAAGTGGCTTCCAGTTCCTCGCGCCAGCTCTCGACGGGAATTCCTTCGTCCGTCAGATTCGAAACCCGATAGAACCGCGACAGCAAGGCGTCGAACTCGGTTCGATCGATGCGCTCGCCCTTGTACGCGCCAGACGTGTTCGGTTCTTCGAACCACCGATCGGGCAGCGTGTCGTCTTTGCGCCGCACCCCTAATCGATAGTTGATCAGGCGCTCGACGCCCATGATGTTGAGACCGATTTGATCGAGTTCCGCGGGGCTGATCGCAAATCCGGTGACGTTGGCTAGCTGCCCGGCAAATTCCTCGTAGCCGGGAAGCGACGGGCTGTTGAACAGTTGTGTGGTGAAACGACACATGCCCACGGAGTCACCGACCGCGAAGATGTTCTCGCAGCGCCGCACGGCCAGCTCCTTATCGATATAGCTGTTCGGCGCAGCGCTCACCGGACCGCCGTACAAACGCTCCTTGAATCCGGTGTCGGCGTTGATTTTCGCGTTGATCTCGAGCGTGACGCGGTTGCGCAAATGGTCCATCCCGCGAGTCGCGACAGCGAGACCCAGCGCGAACGCCTTGAGAATGCGCGCATCGTGCGGGTCGCTCTGCATCAAGCCTTTCACGGCCATTCGATAACGGAGCGCTTCGGGCGGGTAGTGGCCCTTCTCCACCGCGCGTGTCCCGTCGGCGAGCGCGTTGCCGAATCCCTCACGCACCGCCGTCATGAAGAGCAGCCGTTCGATCAGCGCTGGGTCGCCCCAGTGAAGCTCGAGTCCCTGCGTGTGGCGCGTCGTGATGATCCCGCGCTGAAAGAGTTCGAGCGCCCAGCCAATTGCCGACCCGGTCGACGCCGTATCGAAACCGAGATCGTTGCAGACGTTGTTCAGCCGAATCACTGCCTTGACNTCGTCGATGCCGAGGTTNGGCCCGAACTTGCCAAGCGTGACGTACTCCGGTCCGTCGCCACGCCCGTAGCGATCGGCCGNATCGCCGTGGAGATCATTCTGGGGACGACAATTCACCGGACACCGGAAACAGCCTTCCATCCCGGGGCGATACGGATCGATGTGCTCGGCATCGAGCGCGTCGGTCCATGTCGTCTCCTGATTGTTCCTCGTCCCCATCGCGCCAAGCAGACGGCTGGGACGGTACAGAAACGGCGTCCCCATGCGAGACAAGGCATGTTTCACGACTGAGGTCGCGAGCAGTTTCTGCGCGATGACGCGGTTGTACGGCTTGTACGGCTGCGGCGTCGGGAACTCGTGTGTGTGTCCGAGCGTCACGATGGCCTTGAGGCCAAGCGACGCCATCTTCGCGCCCGTGCCGCCGCGCGCGAAGATCGCTTTTGGGCCACCCATGATCCCGGCGGTCAGGACGCCGTTCTCCCCCGCCCGTGTGACGTTCACCATCGACATGTCGCGCGTCCAGACGCCGCCAAGATCCGCGGCAATCCGCTCGCGCATGTCGATGTTGTCGAGCCCCACATACGGCGCGGCGTCCCGCCACCCGATTTCGCCCTCGCGAACGATCATCAGCGTCCACTGTGGCGTGCGTCCGTACAACACGAGGTGATCGATGCCGTTCATCCTCAGGAACGACGGGAAGTAGTCGCCGCAGTTTGAATCGAGGATGACGCCCGACTCCGGCGCCCACGACGTGCAGTTGCCACGCGCGGCGCTCGGTACGATGCCGGTGAGCACGCCCGACCCGAAGATTAATGGGATGTCGTGATGCAGCGGGTACAACGTCTCGTCGAGGAGGCGGTAGAGGTAGAACATATTGGCGCCGCGGCCCGAGAGGAACGTCTGGAGAACGTGGCGCGGGGTGTAACCCGAGTGCACGCTCCGCGTCTCCAAATCCACGAACACGGTGCGCCCCTGTGCCGGATACTGCGGATCGCGCGGCAGCTCCGCGACAAGGCGCGCGACGCGATCGCGGATACCCATAAGGGAAGTATAGGATTTAGCGGTGACGCTCACCGAACAAGACTTCCGCCTGCAGGCAGACCACGCGCTGGAACAGACGCAGCGGTCCCTGCTGCCGCTGGCCGACGAGGAAGGATTCGAGGTCGAGCTACAGAACGGCGTTCTGCAGATCCTCTTTGAGGACCCCTCGCCCGCCAAGTTCGTCATCAGTCCAAACGCGCCGGTGCGCCAGATCTGGGTGTCGGCGATGTCACGCAGTTACAAGCTGACCTGGTCTTCAGCGGAGGCGCGATTCGAGTTGGAGGGCGAGCCGCTAGAGACGCTGCTCACTCGCCTCGTTCGCCAGTTCCTCGCGAGTTGAAAATCAAGGTCCGGCTGAAGCCGGACCCCGCCGACGATGCCTGCCGGATCGAGTCTTCGGACGCTAGGCTGAAGCTCGACGGCGACGTCCGCTACTGTGGCGCTTTCGCGTACGCGCGGCTTTTCGCGCCGGCTCGACGCGCCTTCGACAGTCCAATGGCGATCGCCTGTGTCGGAGAACGCGCACCATGCTTCCCTTCGCGAACATGATGAATCTCCTCGCGTACGAATTCGCCCGCCTGCGTCGATGGCGATTTGCCGGCACGCTTGTCCGCGCGTGCGCGTCGAACCGTTTCCTTCTCAGGCATTGAGACTCTCCTTCATGGATCGCGAGCACTGCCCAGCTTCGTGCCGCGGCGTTAACGTCANGCAACCTAAGTGCCACGAAGCGGATTCTCGCTGAACAGTGAACGTTCGCTGATTTGTTNCTGGATCGTGTGTTGNGTCCGCCGGTAAAATTTNGCACTCCGGTCGGTGCGTCGGCGGCATGCACGAACGTCGCGACATTCATCCCCTCCGATCCCAAGCTGCAAGGTTCGTCGGCGCACATCAGATCTGCGCTCACGAATCACTCGACGCCGGCGCGTTCATACCTTTCTCAGCCTTCAGAGGATCTCGATATGAGTACTGTGACCATTCCGCTCCGCACTCGCGAAGCGATTGAACAGGAAATCCAGCGGCGACTCGAAGCCGAGCGAGCTCGCCTCCACGCGAACCTCGCCACACAGCAGCCGCGCACACACTTTCATCGGCCCGTCGAGCGTCCGTTTACCGCCAGCGAACGCGACCGCGTCACGATTCTGTTCGGCGGGCTCACATCGAAGCACGAGTGGCTGATCAAGTCCGCGTTTCAGTCGGCCGGCTACAAGGTGGAGGTGCTGCCGACGCCTGATGTCGCGTCGTTCCAGATCGGAAAAGAGTTTGGCAACAACGGACAGTGCAACCCGACCTACTTCACCGTAGGGCATCTCATCAAGCACCTGCAGCGACTCGAATCGGCGGGCGTGCCGCGCCAGGACATCATCGACAATTACGTCTTCTTCACCGCCGGTTCATGCGGACCGTGCCGCTTCGGGATGTACGAAGCGGAATACCGGCTCGCCGTGCAGAACGCCGGCTTCGACGGCTTCCGCGTCCTGCTCTTCCAGCAGACCGACGGGATCAAGGCGGCCTCGGGCGAACCCGGCCTGAAGTTCACGGTCGATTTCGGCATGGGCGCGTTCAGTGCGCTCAACTACGGGGACATCCTCAACGACCTGACGTATCAGATTCGGCCNTTTGAGGTGCACGCGGGTGAGACGGATCGTGTATTGGGNGGAGTCATGGACGACCTGACGCGCACCGTGCGCGATCGCCGCAAGTACGAAGTCGAGGATCACGCGCCGCAGTGGCTGCTCAAGCAGCTCCACCGGAAAAAGGCAGTGCGCGACACGGTGAACGTGCTGGGCAAGATTTACGACCACCTGTACGGTGGGCAGACTCTCGAGGCGCTCGCATCCGCGCGGGAGCGCATTGGTGCGATTGACGTGGACCGGCTGCGCGTCAAGCCGGTGGTCAAAGTGACCGGTGAGTTCTGGGCGCAGACGACGGAGGGTGATGGCAACTTCCGAATGTTCAGCTTCCTCGAGCGCGAAGGCGCGCAGGTCATGGTCGAACCGATTGGCACGTGGATCATGTACATGCTGTGGCTCGCGAAGGCGCAGAAGATTCACCGTAAGGATCTCGACTATCCGACGCCGAAATGGCACGACGTGCGCGGCTGGGCGATGCGAGAGCTGAAGTTCCGCGCCAAGATCGGCGGCTTCTCGTTCGGCGACTGGTTCTGGAATCACCAGTACCGCCGCGTGATTCGTCATCTCGGCGGCCTGGCCCATCCACTGGTAAAGCTGGACGAGCTCGCTGCACACGCCGCCCCCTACTACAACGTCTTCGCGCGCGGCGGCGAAGGCCACATGGAAGTGGCCAAGAACATCTACTACACGGTCAACAAGAAGGCTCACATGGTGCTGAGCCTGAAGCCGTTCGGGTGCATGCCATCCTCACAGTCCGACGGCGTGCAGTCGGCCGTGATGAATCACTTCAAAGACATGATCTTCCTGCCGATCGAGACGTCAGGAGAGGGGGAAATCAACGCGCACAGCCGCGTGCAGATGGCGCTCGGCGAGGCGAAGGCAAAGGCGCGGCTCGAATTCCAGCAGGCGGTCGAGTCAACCGGCAAATCGCTTGACGATATTCGTCGCTACGTCGATGCGCATCCAGTTCTGCGGCGGCCGTTCTACCAGGTGCCACACTGCCACGGCACGACTGGTACGGCCGCACAGTTCGTGCTTCATGTCAGCGATCTGATGAATGGGCGGGCGCGGTTCTCACGCCTTGCGGCAGCGGCATAGGAGAACTGCCGTGAGCACTTCCAATTACCTCATCGGCCTTGACGTCGGCTCGACGACCGTTAAAGCGGTTGCCGTCGATGACGCCAGCGATCAAATCGTCTGGTCGGACTACCAGCGCCACGAAACGAAGCAGCCGGAGAAGACGCTCGAGTTTCTGAAGCGGATGGAGGCAGACCTGTCGTTGCGCGACGACAACTGCCGCATCTTCATGACCGGGTCTGGCGGCGGGGCGCTGGCGCCACTCGTCGGCGGCAAGTTCGTGCAGGAAGTCACGGCCGTGTCATTGGCGGTCGAGAAGCTCCACCCCGAAGTGAATTCCGTCGTGGAGCTCGGTGGTCAGGACGCGAAGATCATCGTCTTCAAGGAAGACTCCGAGAGCGGACGCAAGAAGAAGATCCCGTCGATGAACGATAAGTGCGCCGGCGGCACCGGCGCGGTCATCGACAAGATCAATGCGAAACTGCGGATTCCGGTCGAAGAGCTGGGCAACCTCGGTTATCTCGGAATCAAGCTGCATAAGGTCGCGGGCAAATGCGGCGTGTTCGCCGAAACCGACATCAACGGCCTGCAGAAGGAAGGCACGCCTTCCGACGAGCTGATGGCGTCGCTCTTCGACGCCATCGTGCTGCAGAACCTCACCGTGCTGACGCGCGGTCACACGCTGCGTCCGCACGTGCTGCTGCTCGGCGGGCCGAACACATTCATTCGTGGGATGCGCGAGGCCTGGCAGCACAGCATCCCGAAAACCTGGAAAGAACGCGGCGTCGAAATTCCGGACGGTGTCTCACCTGAATCGCTTATCAAGGTCCCCGCCAACGCGCAGTACTTCGCCGCCATTGGCGCCGTGCAGTTCGGCCGCGACGAGGAGGGGCACGTTGGACGGTATACGGGGACCGCAGCGCTCGATCACTACATCACCGCCGGACGTGAGGCGGAAAAAGCTGCATCGGGAGGACGCGGCCTCAGTAACTCCGAAGAGGAACTCCGTGTCTTCCGCGAGGCGTACACGCCGAAGAAATTCATCCCTGCGACGTTCCGTCACGGCGAGGTCGTGCGCGGGTTTGTCGGCGTGGACGGCGGCTCGACATCGACGAAAGCCGTACTGCTGTCGATGCATGGCGACGTGCTCTGCAAGGTCTATCAGCTGTCGAAGGGCAATCCAATCCAGGACACCATCGACATGTTCGATGGCCTGCGGGCGCAGGTCGAGGATTGCGGCGCCACGCTCGAGGTCCTCGGAGTCGGCACCACGGGCTACGCCAAGGACATCCTCAAGGACGTCCTCCAGGCCGACGCTGCACTCGTCGAAACGGTGGCGCATACCGAATCGGCAATCCGCTTCTACCAGGATCCGCACGTCATCGTCGACGTCGGCGGCCAGGACATCAAGTTGATCGTCCTCAAGGATGGCCGGGTCAAGGACTTCAAGCTGAATACGCAGTGTTCGGCCGGCAACGGCTACTTTCTGCAATCGACGGCCGAAGGCTTCGGCATCGGCGTGCGTGATTTTGCCGACAAAGCCTTCGCGGCCCAGTCGATGCCGATCTTCGGTTACGGCTGCGCGGTCTTCATGCAGTCCGACATCGTCAACTTTCAGCGTCAGGGATGGGCGCCCGAGGAGATCCTCGCCGGGCTCGCGGCGGTGCTGCCGAAAAACATCTTTCTCTATGTCGCCAGCATTCCGAATCTGGCGAAGCTTGGTACGCGGTTCGTCCTGCAGGGCGGCACGCAGCACAACCTTGCGGCCGTGAAGTCAGAAGTTGATTTCATCCGATCGAACTTCCGCGGCGCGAACAGTGAGCCCGAGATCATCGTGCACGAGCACTGTGGAGAATCAGGAGCGATCGGCGCAGGCGTCGAGGCGATGCGGCTGTACAACGGTGGCCGTCGNACGACGTTNATTGGTCTCGATGCCGTCCGGAAGATCAGTTATCGNACCACGCGGAACGAGGCGACGCGCTGCAACTTCTGCAAGAACAACTGCCTGCGCACGTTCATCGANATCAAAATGCCCACCTTCGCGGACGGATCCGCGCCCGCTTCGGTGGGTAAACCTGACCATCGTGAGGGCCGGCTTCAGCCGGCCCAGCCGACCGCGCAGGCGGTGCCGGTCAAATTCGTCTCGAAGGTCGCGAAGGCAGACGATGAGCGGCGGCTGATCATCGCGACGTGCGAAAAGGGGGGTGTCGAGGACGTGAACGAGATGCGTGGCATCAAGGCGGGCATCGACGACGTCAAAAAGGCGAACCCCAACTTCATTGAGATCGCATCAAAGGAAGCGTTCAGACCGCGCGGCGTTGACAGCGTGGCGGATCCAGTTCCGCAGCGTCAGTGGACGCGCGTGGCGCGGGACCGGGCGGCGCTGCTCGAACGCCGGAAGACGCTGCGCATCGGCATCCCGCGCGTCCTGAACATGTACACGTACGCGCCGTTTTTCAGCGCGTACTTCGAAAGCCTCGGCGTGCTCGGCGGCAATGTCGTGTACTCGGATTACACGAGTGGTGATCTCTACCGTGAAGGAGCAGGGCGCGGCGCGATCGATCCGTGCTTCCCCGCCAAAATCGGCGTCGCGCACGTGCACAACCTCCTGTTCGTCAAGCATGCGAAGAAGAAGCTCGATTACATCTTCTTCCCCATGGTTGACGTGCTGCATACGTCGCTGAAGCATCTGCAAGGTTCCAACGCGTGTCCGACCGTCACGGTGACGCCCGAGACTGCAAAGGCGGCGTTCACCAAGGAAGGCGACGTCTTCACGCAGCAGCGCGTCCAGTACCTATGCCCGCTCATCAACTTTGCCGATCGGCCGCTGCTCTGTAAACAGCTGTTCGACGCGTGGGGCCCGTTGCTCGCGCTCTCGAGGGAAGAGAACGAGCGCGCTGTCGAAGTCGCCTTCCGCGAGCTGCTCGCGTACGAAGCAGACATCCAGCGACGCGCGCGTGAGGTTCTCGATCAGCTGGAGCGCGAGAAGCGCGTCGGCATCGTGGTGCTGGCAAGGCCGTACCATCACGATCCCGGACTGAATCACGAAATCCTCGAGGAGTTCCAGAAGCTCGGATATCCGGTGTTCTCGCAGAGCACGCTGCCGATGGATCCGGATCTGCTGGAGCGCCTGTTCGGCGACGAGGTCCGGTCCGGCGCCATCCGCGATCCGCTCGAAATCCAGGACGTCTGGAAGAACAGCTACTCGGCGAACACGAATCAGAAAGTCTGGGCGGCGAAGTTCACCGCGCGTCATCCGAATCTCGTCGCCCTCGAACTTTCGAGCTTCAAGTGCGGGCATGACGCACCGATCTATTCGGCAATCGAAGGGATTATCGAGAAATCCGGAACACCATACTTCTCGTTCAAGGACATCGACGAGAACAAGCCGAGCGGATCGATCAGGATTCGAGTGGAGACGATTCACTACTTCCTGAAGCGGTATATCGAAGACATGCAGAAGCGGCCAGTCTCGGCTGCTGACATCGATCAGCAGCTCGCCGAGTACGAGCGGAGACTTCGCGAAGACCTCGTCCGCGAGGCGGAGCTGGCGGCACTGAGTGAGCAGCATCAGGAACTCGCCGCGGAGATGCAGCTGTCGCGCAGGCTCTTGCCAATCGTCAACGACGGCACGCATGCGTCGCACCTGGGCGCCTGACGTGGAGCCGCTCACGCCCAAGGAGGCGCAGCGCATCGTCGCCGCGTACCTCAAAATCGTTGAAACGCACGCGGAAGCCAACGTCTATCCGTGTTCGGTGGATGAACTGCCGCAATCAAAGGAAACGATTCGCGCGGCTTTCAAGATGTGTATTGCGCTGCTCGGGTCGAGCGGACAGCTGACTCCCGAGCTCCGGGACTACCTGGAGGTCGCGTACGTCTCGCTGGCCGACTACGTGAGTGGCGAATGCACGACGCTGCTGCGCGAATACGGACGCGCCGGCGAAGAACTGGCCGGCGATCGCCGGCTGGCGCGCGAGAAAGTTGGCACCGATGCGTGGCGACGGCTCTCGGAGCAGAGCCGCATCGCCGGGGAGCTCGCACGCGAGATCAGCGACGACACAGATATGTTACGCACCGAGTTTCGGTCGTGGCAGCCATCCGAGTAAAGAGAAACAGCGATGTCCACGTATATTCCGCTTGCCCTTCATCAGACCGAACTAACCAGCGGCGCTCGCGTGCCGTTCGTGCCCTCCGATGGTGGCGCGAAGTTTCCTGAGCCGGTGTTTCCGCAGCACCCGGAGCTGCTGACCGACGCGGACCTGCCGGGCGACGGCGAGCGCCACTGGACGCCGGCGCAGATCTGGCACATCGTGCACGGCTGGGCGATTCCCTACTTCAAGTCGCGCCTCTTGCCCGGCGATCTCCATCCGATCGTCGCGTACCTGTTCACCGAGTACAAGTGCAACCTCGATTGCCATTACTGCTACTCGTACGACAACCGGGTCAAGGGCATCACCGAAGAGGTGGCGCGAGCATCCATCGACTGGCTGCATTCGACCACCTGCCGCGTCCTCGCGCTGATGGGCGGCGAAGTGATGCTGCGGCCCAAACTGGTTCACAAAATCGTCTACTACGCCCGCAAGAAGGGATTTTTCATCTACATCCCGACCAACGGCCGCCTGCTCACGCCGGAATGGATCGACAAATTGGGCGACGCGGGCGTGTCGACGTTCAACCTCGCGGTCGATGCCGTCGATGAGAAGCCCGGTCTTCCCAAGGCGCTCAATCCGATCCGCAAACAGTTCGAGCACCTGGTGAAGAAGCAGTATCGCTACGGTTATACGGTGTTCTTCAACATCAACATCTGCCGCAACAATCTCGACGATGTGAAGGAGCTCACCGAGATCGCACACGAGTACAAGATCTCGACCGACTATCACATCAACGAAATGCCGCTGATCGAGCAACCGCACTTCAAGCATCTTGAAGACAACCCGACCTACATCAGGCCAGAGGATCGCCTGAAGGTGGCGGAGGTGCTCGACTGGCTGATCGAGAAGCAGAAGGCGGGCTACGGCATGACGAACTCCACGCACCGCCTCCGCGAGATGAAGGACTTCATGCACGAAGACCTGGAGCCGTGGAACTGCCGCGCCGGGGAAAACACGCTGATCATCCGCGTCGACGGGACGCTCGCGCCGTGCTTTCCGATGTACTCCGCCACGCACGACTGGGGCATCGTCGGCTCAGCCAAGTTCGAACAGACGCAGCTCAATGAGATGAAGAGCGAGTGTCAGAAGCATTGCTTCTCGACGCTCAACCACATTGTCGGCTGGTGCTACAACGACCGGCGGGTGATCTCGTTCATCCTGAAGCAGGCCAAACACGGGTTCCAAGGCATCCGCGGTCAAGTCGGAGAAGATTTCTGAACGATCCGAGTCGGGTTATGGTGTGTCTGTATGTCTCACCAGACACGGTTAGCCATCCTCGTCGCCGGAGGGCCGGCGCCGGGCATCAACAGCGTCATCTCCGCCGCCACCATTCGCAGCCAGCTCGAAGGCGTCGAGGTCGTCGGGATCCGTGACGGCTTCGAGTGGATCATGCGCGGCGACATCGAGCACACGACCCCGCTCACCATCGAGTCGGTCAGCCGCATTCATTTCCGCGGCGGATCGCACATCGGCATTTCGCGTGCAAACCCCACCGGCAGCCTCGAGCATCTGGAACAATCCATCGTCTCGCTCCTGCGCCTCAACGTGGACATGTTGATCACCATCGGCGGCGACGACACGGCGTTCTCGGCCATGAAGCTCGAGGAGCACGGCCGTGGGCGCATTCGCCTGGTGCACGTGCCGAAGACCATCGACAACGATCTCGACCTGCCGCCCAATGTGGACACGTTCGGATTCCAGACGGCGCGCCATTACGGGGTCGAGATCGTCAAGAACCTGATGGTCGACGCGAAAACGACGTCGCGCTGGTATTTCGTGATCGCGATGGGGCGGAAAGCGGGGCATCTCGCGCTCGGCATCGGCAAGGCGGCCGGTGCAACGCTGACGCTCATCCCCGAGGAATTTGCGCCGCACCGCATTCGCCTCAAGACCGTTGTCGACACGCTGGTGGGAGCCATCATCAAGCGTCTGAGCTACGGCCGGCGCGACGGGGTCGCGGTCATCGCCGAGGGTCTCGTCCTCGGAATCGATCCCGCCGACCTCGAACGGCTCGAGGAAGTGGAACGCGACTCGCACGGCAATATGCGCATCGCAGAAGTGAATATCGGCGAAATTCTGAAGAGCGAGGTACAGAAGCGGGTGGCAATGTTCGGCCTCAAGACGACGATTGCGGCGAAGAACATCGGCTACGAGCTGCGGTGCGCCGACCCGATTCCCGCCGACATGGAGTACACGCGCGACCTTGGCTATTGCGCCGCGAAATACCTGCTGTCGGGTGGTAGCGCGGTCATGATTTCGATGCAGCGCGGCAACTTCGTCCCGGTTCCGTTTACGGATGTCATCGATGCAGACAGTGACAGGACTCGCGTCCGGATGGTTGACATTCACTCCACGCGCTACGGCATCGCCCGCCGGTACATGATCCGCCTGCGGCGGGACGACTTCGAAGATCCGCACGAGCTCGCAAAGATGGCGGCAACCGCTGGCATTTCTCTGCAGGACTTCCGCAGCGAGTTTGGCTATCTCATCGAGACCGAGCCACCGCCGCTCGTGATCGATCCACGTTCGCACATGCTGATCGAAGCTCCGCGGCGGTAACGGGTTCCTGCGCGCTACCCGTCAAGGTTCTGGACAATTCGCGCGCCAGCCGCCGATATTTCGTCGAGCGCACGTTGGGCATCTCCCGGACGGGCGTCAATTCCCGCAATCGCATCCGCCAGGACGCGGACTTCCAGACCGGCTCTGAGCGCATCCAAAGCTGACTCTCTCACGCAGTAGTCGGTCGCAATCCCCATCAGGTACACGCGCGTGACATGCCGATCGCGCAAATCGTCGAACAACGCTTTACCCGTTGACGTGTGGCCGTCGAACGCCGAGTAGCCGTGGCGTTGCGGATCGTCTCCTTTGTTGACAACGATCGCGTCCGGCGGCAGTTTCAGGTCGGGATGAAACTGCGCGCCCGCCGTTCCCTGCACGCAGTGCGGCGGCCACACGCCGCCATACTCCTTGAAATGGCTCGTTCTCGGCGGATGCCAGTCGCGTGTGGCATACACCGGCATCTCGCGTGAGCGTGCATCGAGGAGGTGGCGATTCACTGCCGGAATGATGTCGGCGCCGCCCGGGGCCGGGAGCGCGCCACCCGCGCAGAAATCCTTCTGTATATCGACGACCAGGAGCGCCGATCTACGGTCGCCAGTCATTACGCTACCCTCAGGAACCATCGGTCGAGCACGATATGGCGCGTGAACGCCCCCGAACGCAGCAGCGTCCGACCTGCCGCTTTCACGAACGGAATCAGCGGTCGTGGCGTCGGCGCTGACGGCATGTGCGCCGCGCGCATTGCCTCCTCATATGGCTGCAGATCGTCACGAGTAATACGTCCCTGTGCTGCCGTCAGCGTGCGCGCGGCCAATATGCCGGATTCGACCGCGGGACGAATGCCTTCACCGCTTTCCGGATACGCGAGACCGGCGGCATCCCCGATGATCAGCATGCCGCTGGCCACCAGCGGCCTCACACCGGCGCCGCGTGCGTGATATGCGTGACCGCGCCACCTGATGTCTGACGATCCGCTTACGCGTCCAGTGGAGCTCAGAAAAGCGGTGAAGTCACGCAGGTGACCAAGGAAGCCTTCGTGCGCGCGACGACCGATCCCGACGTTCAAATAGTCTCCCTTCCTGACGCACCACGCATAGCCTTCGAGGTCGCGGCAGAAGATCAGTTCCGGCATCTTCCGATCGACTGATGAGTCCTCCCCATCGAGGGGGAACTCCGCTTCTTTGGCAATCACGGGATCCATGCGGTCGCGCTCACCCTGAAGCTGGCGCGCCACGGGACAGAAGTGACCACCCGCGCCAACAACAACCGGCGCTTCGATCTCCTCGTTGACGATCCACCTGTCGTGCTGACGCCTGAGCGTGGCGAGCGGCCGATTGTCGAGGACACAGACCTGCGCCCGACGGAGCAGAAAATTGTCGAATTCGCATCGCCGGATGGCATAGCTGACGATGCTCGCATAGGTCGTTTCAACGGCGGATTGTCCGAAGACGCTCGTCCGGAAACCCGTGATTTCCTGCAGGACGAGGCCCGTGGCGCGGTACTCGGCAGGCTCGAGATTGAGGGCGCGAAACACTCCTGGCGTCACCCAGCCGCCGCACACTTTGTCACGCGGGAAGCGCGCGCGATCGAGCACGATGACGTTCCATCCCGCAAGGCGAAGCGCCCGCGCGCAGCTCGAGCCGGCGGGCCCTCCACCAACGATTACGGCGTCACAGCTGCGCATTATTCGCGGCGTACATTTCCGCTCGCGTCCAGTACAGCGGCGCGCTTTCGAGCGGTACGAAAACAACCTGAAACAGCTGCATCCAGCCCGTGGAGAACGCGGCCTGAGAGCCGGCAAGGTACAGCTGCCACGCTCGCTCGAAATTCGCCCCGTACCGTGCGCGTATCTGTTCCTCGGCGTTGCCGAAGCGCGCACGCCAGTGGGCGAGCGTCCGCGCATAGTGCAGCCGTAGGTTTTCGACGTCAACGATCGACATGCCAGACGGCGCGAGGACCCGCGTTGCGACTTCGGCCAGTGATGGCGCGTATGCACCGGGAAAAATCCGTCTGCGCGTCCAGGCGTTCAGCGGGCGGGGCGCATCGCGGCCGATGAAGTGCAGCAACCCGCGGCCACCAGTTCGGCGAACGACTCGGCGAAGCACTTCCGACAGCGAGTGGTAATGGTGCAGGCCGACGTGTTCCAGCATGCCGACGGAGACAAACGCGTCGTACTCTCCGTGCACATTGCGGTAATCGTCGTCAATGAAATCGACTCGATTGGTCATCCCTTCATGTTTGGCTCGGTCCCGTGCATAAGCCAGTTGCTCATGCGACACGTTGAACGCTTTCACGTGAACCCCATACTTGCGCGCCATGTAGAGCGCGAGCGCTCCCCAGCCGCATCCCGCTTCGACGACGGATTCACCCGGCTGCAGGCGGAGCTTGCGGCAGACCAGATCAAACTTTGCATGCTGCGCGGCCTCGAGCGTCATCTGCGGATCTTCGAAATACGCGCACGTATAAACAAGGTCTTCGTCCAGCCACTGCTGGTAGAACTCGTTGCCTAGATCGTAGTGATGTTGAACGTTGCGTCGCGCGTGTCCGAGCGAGTTCGGACGCTCCAGCGCTCCACGCACGCGCTCGCGCCACGTCGGCGGACCGAGCGTGGCTCGCGTCAACGCCTCCACGACGGTGCCGAGGTCGCCGCGAATTTCGAGTCGGCCGGCCATGTAAGCGTCGCCGAACCAGAGGTCAGGATCGATGATCAGCCCGATCAGCGCGGCACGGTCGAGCACCAGCACGCTGCCGATGGGCGACGTGTCGATTGAGTAGGGTGAGCTGCCGTCCCACAACTCCAGCCGCACCGCGGCCGGCGCAATCGCCCGCTGCAGGCGGACGGCGAGCCATCGATCAAATATTCGGGCTGGTAGCTGAAGGGGAGCGGTGTAGGCGTCAACAACTTGCGATCGCTGCATAGGCGCGTCGACTCCAACCGGAAATACTGGATCAACCGCCTCGTTGGGTCCATGCCCATACGGGTTGCGGAATGCCCACCTCGTCCGTTGAGTAGTGGGCGGCCATGTTGCATCGGTCTGGCCATATGCCGTTGGATGCGATTCGCCCGCAAGTGGTGATGATTACTGGCGCCTCCGCCGGTGTCGGCCGCGCGGTTGCGCGGGCATTCGGGCACCGGGGCGCCTCACTCGGGCTGTTCGCGCGCGGACGTGCTGGCCTTGAAGCGGCGGCGCGAGACGTCGCGGCGGCGGGTGGGCGGGCGTTGATTTTGAGGGGCGATGTCGCCGATCCCGACCGCGTCGAGGAAGCGGCTGCCGCGCTCGAGCAAACCTTCGGACCTATCGATGTCTGGGTCAACAATGCGATGGCGAGCGTGTTCTCGCCCGTCGTCGAGATGGAGCCGGCGGAATACAAGCGCGTCACCGAAGTCACGTATCTCGGCGTTGTCCACGGAACCCTCTCAGCGCTGCGGCGGATGAAGCCGCGCAATCGTGGCGTCATCGTCCAGGTTGGGTCGGCGCTCGCATATCGAGGTATCCCGCTGCAGTCGGCGTACTGCGCGGCGAAGCATGCGATGGAAGGGTTCTGCGACTCGCTTCGCGCAGAGCTGCTGCACGACGACAGCGCGGTTCAGGTAACGATGGTTCACCTGCCGGCGCTCAACACGCCGCAGTTCGACTGGGTCAAAAGCCGGCTGCCACGCCGCCCGAAACCTGTCCCGCCGATCTTTCAACCTGAAGTCGCGGCCGATGCGATTCTGTGGGCCGCAGATCATCCGCGTCGCGAATACTTCGTCGGCTTTCCGACGGTCGAGGCGATTGTGGGTGACCGCGTCGCCGCCGGCCTGGCGGATCGTTATCTCGCACGCAATGGGTACGATGCGCAGCAAACTTCGGAACGAGAAGATTTACAACGCCTGCACAACCTGTGGTCGCCTGTCGACGACTCGCGCGACTTTGGTGCGCACGGACGGTTCGACGCATTCGCGCGATCATCAAGCCTAGAACTGGTGATCTCGAAACACCATCGAGCATTCGCAGCGCTGGGCGTTGCACTTGCCGCCGCAACGCTCGTCTACTTCCGCCGAGCCGCCTGATTCGCTCTACAAGTCAAAACCGTCGCGCAGCGGATCGTCGTCATCGATGAAGAAGGTATGCTCGCCCGTCACCGAAGCCGTTGCCTCGATTTCCGTGATGATCGCGGCGTACTCGCCGACCTGCGTCCGGCCGGTGACGCGGCCCCGATGCAGCGTGCCGATAATGCTTTCGTGCACGAACGGCTGATCACTCAGCAGCAGTCCCATCGCATCGAGCACCGACATCACCGCCGAGGTACCCGCAGCGCACGGAGAGCGATCGACAGCGCCATTGGCGAACACCGTTACGTTTCGCAGATGCGCTTCCGGGTCCTGCGGCGGACCGGTGAAGATCACACCCGCTACCCCCGAAATCGTCGCGTCCGCGGGATGCGACACCGCGATCGTGGCGTTGACGGCGGTACGAATGTCGACGCCAAGCCGGCGCAGCTCGGGCAAACGGGATCCATTCAACGGAATGCCGATCGCCTCTGTATCGACAATGGCGTAGAAGACGCCGCCGAATGCGATGTCGACACGCAGCTCCCGCGAGCCAAGGCGCACGGTCTGACCACCGCTCCAGACGAACGCCGGAACGTTGGTGAACAACACTGAGTCAATCGTGTGCGCGTCGCCGTGCGTCTGCAGACGCGGATGCACATGCACAGTTCCTGCGACGGTGTCGAACACGATGGCAGCCTCTTCACCTGCGATGGCGGAGGCAACGAGCGGCAGGAGATTGCGCTCGAGCGCAATCGTCGCTGCGGCAATGGCGCCGTGCCCCGACATCGACGGATAGCCTTCGTTGTGAAAAAAGATGAGGCCCGCGTCGGATCCCGGCGAAACGGGCTCGGTAAACATCGCCCCGCACATGTCGCGGTGTCCCCGAGGTTCCAGCACCAACGCGCGCCGCAGGTCGTCGGCGTGGCGTTCCATCCAGTCTCGCTTCTGTGCCATGGTCCTGCCGGATGGCCGCGGCATGCCTTCGACAATGAGCCGGAGCGGTTCTCCCGCCACGTGCGCATCAATGGTTTTCAAAGACTGACGCATGCTGCTCCTTCCGACCAGAAAGGCTGTGATGCTCTGCGAACAGGACAATGATCCGACCGATACAGATGCCGTTGGTCACTCGGTCGGCGCGGTTTGTCGATAAATATCCGAATTCTTGGTGGCGTATCGTTTGCACCTCAATCCAGGCCTGCTTTTCACCGGGCGGATTGATGGTTCGGTTCATCCCTTTCGTGGTTTCCCTCGTCATCTTCGTAACACCGTTGACGGCCGACGCGCAGGGACGCGGTCGCGGCCGTGGAGTTGAACGCCTCGGCGCGTTGCCGCTGACCGGACGCGCCTACGAGGAGCCGGCGTTTGCGCGCGGCTATTCAGACGGGTTCAGGCATGCGCAGGAGGATCGGCGCGAACGGCGCCGCTACGATCCGGTCGGGCACCGCGACTACCGCGAGGCCGATCAGGGGTTCTCGCGCAGCTACGGTACGATCGAGGCGTACCGGAACAACTATCGTGCTGGTTTCCGCGCCGGCTACGACGCAGGCTATCGCGACGACACGGGCCGACGCAGGTAACCTGAATCCTTCACGTCGGCCCGACGAGAACCCAGAGACGCCCTGGCGTCCTTTGGCGCTCGAGTAGCCGTTCAATCCGGACGTTGAATTCTGCCGCGACCGCGATTTTGTCGAAACCTCTGAGCCGTGGTGCCAGCCGCTCAAAATCCGTCATCGGCATAATGCAGACTGCACCTGGATGCGCTGACAGAAACACGACGGTGTCATCATCGCCATCGAGTTCGACGACGTGGCGCCGCGAGTAGTAGATAACGCTCGAAACGCCGTACCGTCCCAGCAAGCCGATCGGGGTGTCGGCTTTCGACGATATCGTCGCCTCGCGCGCGAGGAGTGGCATCGGCTTGAACGGCTCGATGACGCGCGGCAGCACGAAGACTGCGATCAATGCGAAGACGGCCGCGAGCGTCCAGGTGAGCGCGTACACAGCCCGAAACAGGGCGCGTTTGACGATCGCAACGGCGATGGCCGCAGCGCCCGCCGCCAGGGTGGCAGGGACGAGCCACTTCACGGCGGTATCGCCCGGCGCCAGCACGTCCAGCAACAATCCCGTAGCGGCGGCCGCGGCAATCGACGCAAGCGCAATCATGGCCATCGGTACGCTCCACCACAGTGCATCGTCGCGCGTGTCCGCCAGCCGATCCACGAACACACCAATCAACAGCGCGGCTGCGGGATACGCGGGAAGCACGTAATGCGGCACCTTCGACCGTGAAAGCGAAAACAGAAGGAACACGCAGATGAACCATGCCGCGGCGAACATCGCCGGTTGCCGCACTGTCCGATCAACCGACGACCACCGCCATGCGATCCATCCGACGCTCGCCACGAACAACACGGACCACGGCGCAGCGTCTCCCGGCCAGATCTTCAAGTAGTAGAAGAAGCCGCGAGCTGGTGCGCCGAACGACTCCTCCGACAGCATTCGCTCGACGATTTCGTGGCCAAGCGCAAAATCGGTGAAGGCACGTCCATGCTGAACGACCATGACGACGTACCAGGGGAGGGCAATCGCGAGTGCAATCGTCGCCCCGGTGAGCGGTCGTGTACGGGCGAACAGGGACCAGTTGCGGCGGAACGCCGCGTAGGTCGCCCAGATGACGACAGGCAGCACGCCTACTGGACCTTTGGTCAGAACGCCTAGACCGACACACCCCCAACCGACGAGCGCCCACGCGGGTGACGCCCGATGCACCGCCCGCATGAATCCGTATAGAGCGGCAACAACGAAAAACATGACCGGAACGTCCGTCAGGCCAATTCGCGCGAAGGTAACGAAGCGGAACATTGTCGCCATCACCAGCCCGGCGACGAGCGCCGCACGCCGAGACGCGATCTCCGCAGCGAACAGATAGAGAACGAGGGCGATCGCAATGCCGGCAAGTGCTGAAGGCAATCGCGCCGCAAACTCGTTCTCGCCGAACGCGGCAAACGCCGCAGCCTGCATCCAGTAGAAAAGAATCGGTTTCTCGAATCGTGGGACTCCGTTCAAGTACGGAGTGATGAAGTCGCCGCGGGCGAACATCTGACGCGTGGCTTCCGCGAATCGAGGTTCGTCAGGCTCCCAGAACGTTCCGTTTCCGAGTCCCGCAAAAATGGCGAGGCTGGCGACGATCAGAAGCACAAGGAGATCGTTGCGCAAGAATGCGTTTATTAAACCTTAAGTCTGCTTCGAGTCAGATGATCGGTTCGGCGTGGCGCGCAGCGCGCAGTCTGGCTCACGATCGGTAGTGGCATGTCCGTTGCCAAGTGGGGCCGCTTACGGTATGGCTTTCCTCGACACGATCAGGCAAAGCGCTCCTCAATCGCGCGCGCAAGGTTCCCGATCACCAATCAATCAGAACCTGACCAGGAACGACGCTGTCCGCGCCATCCAGATAGCGCACGCCGCGCCAGCGCCGATGCCACCGCAAAACGACCGGATTCACCCCGCGGCAATCTGGTGCGCTGTCCTCTTCGTCGTCGGCGCCGTGGCTGCGGCGGCGTGGCTGGGAATGCGCAACTCTGCCTTGGTCGGTTCGCCTAGTACCGCGACCGCGGCGGATGCGCTGACCGAGACACCAACGCCTGTCGATCAGGTCGATCCGAAACAAAAGTTAGTGCGACCGCAGGTCGCGGGTCGTCGCGCAACTGGAGTGAAGACAGCAGGCGCTGGGGCCAAGAAGCGCGCTGACTCCGCAAGCGAAGCGTCCGTGTCTGACCTGGCTCCGGTCAGCCAGCCTGTCACCGAAACGGCGGGACAACCAATCGCCGCCGCTTCCGACCCC
>Ga0065707_10082202_pt1 | contig 19253 bp, 17 predicted proteins | sample SwiRhicommuniRL3_FD_59094 | JGI IMG/M metagenome (GOLD analysis project Ga0065707, IMG submission 59094) | Switchgrass rhizosphere bacterial communities from Rose Lake, Michigan, USA - RL3 v2 (version 2) | ecosystem: Host-associated > Plants > Roots > Rhizosphere > Soil | place: East Lansing...
CGCCACATGGCGTCAGCCGTCAGCGGCTCGGCGTGTGCGAGACTCCCGCAGGCGAGGCTCGCTAGCACGCAGCCCAGTACACAAAGCCACTGTGGCTTTCTCTTAACTGCAACGGTCGCTGGCATCGGTAACCTCACCTGGTAGCGCCGGCCCATCGGTCGCCTCATCATGCATGGCGCGATGGCTGTGCGGGTTCGCGAGTGTAACCAAGCGGACCGGTGGGTTTTACCTTATCCGGCCTACTTATCGGGCCTGATGGGGCGATGCATAAACCTGAGACCTGCATCCCTGTCTTGCGCCGGTATCGGCCACTAGACTTGGCGCTTACCAACTTTGGCTGCGCCCCGCGAGGGGAGGTGAAGGCTTTGCGGATCCGCATAGGACAGGCGACCGTCGGGAAGCCTCACGCCGCAACCGGATCCGACGATGAGGGTATTAGATGATCACTGCCAAGAACCGCAATCGCTTGCCACTCACCCAGCCCGCCGTCGTCCACTTGCGCCGATCTTACGCGGAGTGTCGGTTTGGGCAGGTCCACCTGTCGACGGCTTATCCGTCGGGTGGCGGCTTCGATGAGCGCGTGCCCATCGTATGCCTGCACCATGCGGGCGGCTCGGGTCGCCTGTTCGGACCGATGCTGCGAGAACTGGGTACGGACCGCAGCGTGTATGCACCCGACCTGCCGGGCCATGGCACTTCCGATCCGCCGGCTGCGCGGACTTCGATAACCGACCTGGCTGCCGCCATCGGCGATTTCATCGACAGCCTGCGCTTGCGCAGCGTCGATCTGTTTGGCTACCAGGCGGGTGCGTTGGTTGCGACAGAGCTCGCAATCGCTCGTCCGCAGCAGATCCGCCGGGTGATGTTGTGGGGAGTGGCGAATTATTCTGCCCAGGAGCGCGCCAGCCTGCATGGTCAGACTTCCGTGCTCGGATCGAAAGACGACGGCAGCGATGTGACCGAGGAGTGGCGCAACCTGCTGGCTCGCAAAGGCCAGGGCACGCCGACCAGCGCGGTCGCCGAAGATTTCAGCGATCGCTTGCGTGCTGCCGCTCATGGCGCCCGCGCGTATTCGGCAAGCATCGACTACCCGACCGCCGAGCGCCTGCCGTTGCTCAAGCAGCAAACGCTGGTTCTGCGCTTGCGGGACGAGTTTGCGGAGTACGCGCCGCGCGTGCGGACCGCGTTGCCGAATGGCAGCCTGCTCGATCTTCCCGAGTACGGCCAGGGTTTCATCAGCGCCGCGCCTCAGCGCTTCGCCGCTGTCGCCCGCGAGTTCCTGGACCGCTGATTCAACGCTCGAGTCACGAACGATCCGGACAGAGGGCCGGATCGTTCGTGGGTTTTCGCCCGCTCACATTCGACGTGCCCAACTCCAGGCGCACGCGAGGCCGGCAACCAGGCACGTAGTCACCCAGCGCGAGGCGGTCGTCACGATGTAGCCGCGAGGCAGCTGGCTCGATGCCGCTGTGTTGATGGTCAGCGGCAGCACCAGTACGACGATACAGAGTCCGCCGAAGCTCAATCCTCGCTGCCACCAGGACACATCGACGAGCGCCGCGAGTCCCCAGCTCAGCCAGAACAGCAAGCCGAGTCCCACGCCGCACAGCATGTGCAGGACCACTTCGAGCACAGGCAGGTTCGCGTAAGTGTGGTGTGTCGGCGGACGCACGAGTTCGACGGCGGACCAGAACACCGAGTGACCGAGAATGCTGAGCAGACCGCTCAGGCTGCCCGTCAGTAGCAGATAGGAAAGCTCCATCGGCTCAGCGCACGCGCGAGGCCGGGCGGATCACTTGCGCACCAGCAACTGCAGGCCGTTGAGCAGGCGCTCCACATCGTCGTGCGAATTGAAGATATGCATGGAGATTCGCAGCGCGCCTTCGGCGGTGTTGGGCCAGTCCAGTCGTCGCACCAATACGCGGGCATTGCGTGCCAGTGCATCGGCAAGTTCCGCGGCTGAGCGGCCCGGTACTCGCACGGTGAGAATGCCGGCCCACAGCCCTGGACGTCCTGGAGTCATCAGTTCGATGCCTTTGATCTGTTGCAGGCGCAGGCGGGCATAGATCGCCAATTCGCGCACGCGCGCTTCGATCCTTTGGCGATTCAGCTGTGCGTGCATGTCGAGAGCCGCTTCGCCGCCGCGCAACGCCGGCCATAGATAAGGCACGATGTTACCGAACTTGTGAAGCGCCGCTGGAACGCCTGCCTGGCCGACTGCTTCGGCGGGCGCGAATATCGGCGGCGATGCATCGATGCCGCGCGGCTGGCTCGGCCACAATCGATCGAGCATTTCGCGGCGGACGTACAGCATGCCGCTGCCCTGGCAACCGCCCACCCATTTATGGAAACCGGCGCCGTAGAAATCGCAGCCCAGGTCCTGCACGTTCACGTCCAGCATACCCAGTGCCTGCGCGCCATTCACGACGCTGAAAATATTCCGCTGGCGAGCGAACTGGCACAGGTCCTTCACCGGGAGCAGGGCGCCGTCGTGGTACTGCACGTGACTGAATGCGATCGCCCGCGTCTTCGGCGTCACTGCGCCGGCGAACAGTCCGAGTACCTGTTCGGGACCGGTCAACGGTGTCGGAAGGTCGACCTGCTTGACGATCACGCCACGGCGGCGGGCAAGGAACAGCCAGGGACTCAGCGCCGCCGGATGTTCCTGGCTGGTCGTGATCACTTCATCGCCGGCTGCCAGGTCCAGGCCGTTGACGACGCTGCTCAATGCCTCGCCGGCGCCATGCGTGAACAGGAGCTCATCGACGTCGCAGCCGGCAAAGGCAGCGAAGCGGGCGGCGAGGCGCTTGGTCTCGTTGACCCAGCGCTCGTCGGCACCGACGCCGGCCATGTCGAAGCTCTGGCTTTCGCGAGCGCGGTACTCGGCAGCCATGGAAAGGCGCCAGGTCGGAGCGAGCGTGGCGGAATCGAGATACGCCGTCTGCAGGTCGAGGACCGGCTGCGTCCGCACCCACTGCCATAGTTCTCGTGACGAAGCCGGCGGTTCGACGCCTTGCGCGACCGCACCGGTCGCAGTACCCGTGGCCATAACGCCTGTGGCGGCAATACCCGTGGCGCCCAGCGTCGCAGCGAGCAGTTCCCGTCGATTGAGTGATGCAGGGAGGGCGGGAGCGTCGTTACTGCCGGCGATGGGATCGGTCATCTATGCGGGTGTGCTGGTACGGTTCACGGGGACGGGAGCCGCGATTCTCTCGCAAAGACGCGACCAACGGAAATGCCTGCGGCTCACATTCGAGGAATTGCCCGCGGCGGCAACATTCACGGTAACCGAGAAATCCTCGCCTCCTCCTGCTACCGTAACGTGTCCGTAACCACAGTCACCGCAAGCCAGTAACCGCAGTTACCAGTCAGCCCCCGTAAGTCAGCCCCCGTAAGTCAGCCCCCGTAAGTCAGCTAGTTCTCCTCCATGTCGAACGATTATCTCGAACGCATTCTCAAGGCGCGCGTCTACGACGTGGCCATCGAATCGCCGTTGGAACGGGCGCCGCGACTGAGTCGTCGCCTGGGCAACGAAGTCTGGTTCAAGCGGGAGGACCTGCAACCGGTTTTCTCCTTCAAGATTCGCGGTGCATACAACAAGATCGCGCACCTGTCGGAGACGACCGCGAAGCGCGGCGTGATCTGTGCCTCCGCCGGCAATCACGCTCAAGGCGTTGCGCTGGCCGCGCAGCGGCGAGGCATTGCGGCGACGATCGTCATGCCGTTGACGACGCCGCAGATCAAGGTCCAGGCCGTGCTCGACCTGGGCGGCGAGGCGGTGCTGCATGGGGACGACTACGACACGGCCTATGAGCATGCGTTGCACCTGGCGCGCGAGGGCAATCTCACGTTCATTCATGCCTTCGACGATCCCGATGTGATCGCCGGCCAGGGCACGGTCGGCATGGAGATCCTGCGGCAGATCAACGGCGACAAGGTCGATGCGATTTTCGTCGCCATCGGCGGCGGCGGCCTGATCGCCGGCATCGGCGCCTATGTGAAACATTTGTTTCCCAAGATCCGCATCATCGGCGTCGAGCCTGACGATGCCGACGCCATGCACCGCTCGTTGCAGGCAGGCAAGCGGGTCACGCTGGATCGTGTCGGCGTCTTCGCCGACGGCGTCGCGGTGCGTCGCGTGGGTGAAGAACCGTTTCGGCTCGCACGCGAGTACGTCGACGAAGTCATCCTGGTCAGCACCGACGAAATGTGCGCGGCCATGCAGGACATTTTCGAAGACAACCGCACCGTCGTCGAACCGTCGGGCGCCTTGTCCGTCGCCGGCATCAAGCGTTACGTGGCGCGCGAGCGTTGCAAGGACCGCACGTTCATCTCGATCAACTGCGGCGCCAACATGAATTTCGATCGGCTGCGCCACGTGGCCGAACGCGCCGATATTGGCGGCCAGCGCGAGGCGCTGATCGCGGTGGAGATCCCTGAGCACAAGGGCAGCTTCCTGAAATTCTGCGAGACCCTCGGGCGGCGCAGCGTCACCGAGTTCAACTATCGCTACAACCTGACGGGCGAAGGCGCGACGGCGCGCTTATTCGTGGGCCTGGGCCTGAGCGAGGGGCGCAAGGAGAAGGAGGCGGTGATCAAGTCGCTGCGCGATGCGTCCTACCCGGTGGTCGACATGAGCGACAACGAAATGGCCAAGCTGCATGTGCGCTACATGATCGGCGGCTTCGGCGGTGGCTCCAGCAGCAACCCCGGCGGCGGCATCAAGAACGAACGGCTGTTCCGCTTCGAGTTCCCCGAGCGGCCCGGAGCGCTGCTGAAGTTCCTCCATGCCGTCGGCACGCAATGGAACATCACGCTGTTCCATTACCGCAATCATGGATCGGACTACGGCCGCGTCCTGGTCGGAGTGCAGGTGCCGCCGAACGAGAGCATCGATTTCGACCTGCACGTGCGGGAACTGAAATTCACGTACGTCGACGAGACCGCGAACCCGGCCTACAAGCTGTTCCTGGGCGGGACTTGATTTCGGGGACACGGCTCGCTGCCGCGCGCAGTGTCCTCGGACTATTGCCTTGCTTCCAGCTTCGCCAGGGCCTGCTTCGCTTGCGTGAGGGGTTGACTGTCCGGCGCCAGCAGTTTGCTGCCCATCGCCGTCGCCCGCCGTAACGTTTTCTCCGCCTCGTCGAGGCTGCCAAGCTGCATCTGTGCACGGCCGAGGCCCGATAACGCCACCGCGACGAACGCGTGCTCCTCCGGCAGGGTCTGCGCATAGATGCCGAGTGCCGCAAGAAACTCGTTGACGGCATCCTGCGCGCGGTCGGTATCGACCAGCAGCGTGCCGAGATTGACGTGATCGTGACCGACGAAGACATGGCCGGCGCCCCGGGCGGCGATGTCCCGCTGCAACACGTCGCGGAATACGCTTTCGGCACGGTCGAGCTGGCCGCTGCGCCGCAGGAACGTGCCGTAATTGGCCATTGCATCGAGCGTGTTCGGGTGCTGTGCGCCGAAGATGCGCTGGATCAGCGCCAGCGATTCGGCGTAGAGCGGCGCGGCTTCCTGCAATAAGCCTTGCCGTTGCAGGGTCAGCGCCAGGCTCTGGATGTGCATGGCGACCTGCGGGTGATCGGAGCCGAGCGCACTCCTGTCTATGTCGAGTGCGGATCGGTAGAGCTTCGCCGCGCCAGGGTAGTCGCCCTTCTGCAGCAGCAGCCCGGCGAGATCGTTCAGAGCCGAGGCCATTTCCGATTTCCGTCCGAGGCCGTGCTTGCCATATAGCTCGATGCTGCGCTCGTAGTAATCGCGTGCCTGGTTGAGTTCGCCGCGGTATTCGGACAGGCGGCCGAGTTCGAGCAGGATCGGCGCCAGCTCGAGTGCCGAGTTGCCGGACAGGCTGCGCTGCATCTCGAGCGCTTCCGTCAGTGTCTGTTGGGCTTCGGCGTACTGCCCCTGTTCCCGCAGCGTTGCACCGAGCGCACTCATCGCCGCCGCCACTTCCGGATGGCGCGGTCCGCGCAGTTTTTGCAACGACGTCAACGATTCGCGCTGCAGGGCCACTGCATCGCCGTACAGGCCCAGGCTGCTGTACACGCCGCCGATGGTGCCCATCAGCGTCGCTCGCGTCAGGGGTTGATTGGCCAGGCCATTGCTGATGCGGCGGGCGCCCAGGTCGAGCAGTTCGCGCGCGGTGACTTGCGTGCCGCGGCTCTTCGAGGGATCGGACAGCTGGAACAGTTCGACCAGGAACGACGACACCTGCTCGGCGCGCTGGCGTTCGCTTGCAGCGATGTCTCTTTCTTTCGCGATACGCCGGGCTTGGACCCAGGTCACCGTGCTGAAGGCGGCCAAGGCGAGCGCGACTGCTGCTGCCGCTGCGACCGCAACCGAATGACGGCGGACGAATTTCTTCGTGCGATACGACCAACTGTCGCCCGCGGCCACGACTGTCTGCCCGCTGTAGTGGCGTTCAAGGTCGGCAGCCAATTGTTCGGCGGATGCGTAGCGCCGGCCCGCATCCTTGCGCATCGCCATCATCACGACGTTGTCCAGGTCGCCGCTCAGTTCCTTCTGCAGCCGGGGGCCGGTGGTGCCGCGGCAGGTGGCGATGTCGTTGAGCAATTCGGGAGACTCGGTGGCGGTGCGCGACACCATGACACTCGGCGGCAGTGGGTCCTGTTCGCAAATGATCCGTTCCATGTCGGTGACGCGGCTGCCGATGAGCTGGAACGGCCTGCGCCCGCTCAGCAGTTCGTACAACAGTACGCCCAGGACATAGATGTCGCTGGCCGTGGTGATGATGTCGCCGCGCACCTGCTCCGGGCTGGCATGGGCGGGCGTCATGACGCGGTAATCCAGATGCGTCACTGCCAGCGTGTGCAACGACTGGCGCGTGTCGAGCAGCTTGGCGATGCCGAAGTCGAGCAGCTTCGGGACGCCATCCCTGGTGATCAGGATGTTGTTGGGCTTCAGGTCGCGATGCACGATCAGGTTCTGGTGCGCGTAATGGACGGCGCCGCAGACGGTGCGGACCAATTGCACCCGGGCTGCGAGCCCGAGCCTGCGTTGGTCGCAGTACGAGTCGATGGGCTCGCCCTCGATGTACTCCATGACGATGTAAGGCATCCCGTCGGCAGTGCGGCCGCCGTCCATCAATCGCGCGATGTTCGGATGCTGCAATCGTGCAAGGATCTGGCGCTCCTGCCGCAGGCGGCTGTGAACCTGCGCGGAGAACACCCCGGAACGGACCAGCTTGATGGCCACCTGCTGTTGGTATTCCTCGTCCGCCCGTTCGGCGAGATACACATCGCCCATGCCGCCCGAACCTAGCTTGCGCAGGATCCGGTAAGGTCCGAGCCGCTGGCCCTCCATGCTGGCCTGCATCTCCAGCGGCCCGGAATCGTCGGGCACTTCGTCCCAGAACTCGGGTTGTTGCGCCTGGTTGCCGAGCACGACGAGCACTTGCGAAAGCAACGTGACGTCCATTCCACAGGCTTGCCGAACGAATTCGGCGCGCTCGCGCGGGCCCAATGCATGCGCCCGTCGAACGATGTCATCCACCTGCGTTGCGTTTCCCATATTCTTATGATGCATCAGCGCCGCGCGCGCGTGATAATAACGAACGACGAGCGAACGACGGGTTTCGAGTGGAAACTCAATTCATGGGACTAACCGAGGTGAACAATGGCGACTAGAAAGAAGAAGGGAACCAAGAAGGCGGCGAAGAAGGCGGGCAAGAAGGTAGCAGCCAAGGCAAAGAAGGTCGCGAAGAAGGTCGCGAAAAAGAAAACGGCGAAAAAGGTCGCAAAGAAGGCCGTCAAGAAAGCCGCCAAGAAGAAGGTTGCGAAGCAGGCCGGTCGCAAGGTGAGCGCGAAGACTTCCGCTCCGAAGGCGAAGAAGACCCCGCGCGCCAAGAAGCCGGCGGTTGTCGAAGAGCCAGTGGTAACGCCGACTACGACCGAAGAGGCTGGACCTGCGGAGCCTGTGGAAGCCCACATCCCGCGCTTGCCCGATTGATCGCGGCGTCTTGTTGGCGGCGGAGGGCGCAGTGGTGTCGCTGAAGGATTGCCGTCTGCCGTGCGGCGGACGGCAGTCCACCGGTTGGCGGGACTGTTGCCAGGTCATCGCCTTCCAATGACCTATCTTGTCGAGCGTCCTGCCCGGCGCCAGGTACTGAATTTTCGCGGACTGGACTTCCAGTTCTATCGTTGGGACGCAGCGGATCCTCATCCGGTCTTCCTGCTCCATGGCTGGGGAGATTGCGGCGAGACCTACCAGTTCGTCGTCGACCGGCTCCCGCGCGACCGGACCTTCATCGCGTATGACGCACGAGGGTTCGGCCGGACTGCGTGGCCGCAGGATGGGTATTGGTTTCCGGATTACCTGGCCGATCTCGATGCCATCCTCGCCAGCCTGTCGCCGGATCAGCCGGTCGACCTGGTGGGCCACAGCATGGGCGGCAACGTTTCGCTTCTGTATGCGGGCGTGCGACCGGAACGCATCCGCCGTGTCGTGAGCCTGGAGGGCTTCGGCATGACCGCCACTGAACCGGCCGCCGCGCCGGGCCGCTATCGCGAGTGGCTGGATGAACTCAGGGACGGCACCCGCTTTGCCGTGTACGACGACTTCGCCCACTTCGCCAAGATTCTCGGCCGCCGCAATCCGCGGACGCCGCCCGATCGGATCGAGTTCGTAGCGCAAGCCTGGGGCCGGGCCCGTGAGGATGGCCGTATCGAGCTGCGCGCCGACCCGCGGCATAAGCGGATCAATCCGGTGCTCTATCAACTCGAACAGACCGAAGCCTGCTGGCGACAGGTCACCGCGCCGGTGACGATGGTGGCAGGCGACCGGTCGGATTTTTTCAAGAGGCTGGAGCCGCGGGAGCGGCTGGCGGCGCTGTTCAAAACTATCCGCGTCGAAACAATCGCGGGCGCCGGGCACATGATGCACTACGAGCGGCCCGCGGAAGTCGCGGACATGATCGCCGCCGCGCTGCGCTAGGTTTCCGAGAACCGAATGTCACAGCCAGTAGCTGAACCAGCTGCTGCCCATTTCTTTCAGTTTCTCCAGCAGCGACCGGCGCCGCCAGGTGTCGAGGTGCAACTCGGTGGAGTTCGCCAGGTCCTTCTGGAACACCTGCTCCATGCGGCTGCCGAAGTCCGTGCCGACCACGACGGCATTCACTTCGTTGTTGTGCACGAAGCTGCGCATGTCGAGGTTCGACGAGCCGACGGTGGACAACGCGCCGTCGATCACTGCCGTCTTCGCGTGCAGTAATGCATAGCGCTGTTCGTAGATGCGCACGCCGCCTGCGAGCAGCTCCCCGAAATTCGCGCGCGATGCGTAGAGGATCAGGCTGGAATCGGTGAACCCAGGCACGATGAGTCGCACATCCACGCCGCGTTTCACGGCGGCGATCATTGCCTTGCGCAATTTGCGATTCGGTGCGAAGTACGCGTTCGTCAGCCACACCCGCTGGGTCGAGCGCTGGATTGCACTGAGATAGGTTGTGTAGATTGCCGGCCTCCTGGCATCGGTGGCGACGGCGGCGACCAGTTCGCGGCCGACGGCGGCCAGCATGGGAAAGTAGTCGGTTGCCGCGGCATCGACTTCTCCGTCTGCGGCAGTCCAACTGGCGAAGAACAACGACTGGAACTGCGCGGCCACCGGTCCCTCGATCATCAGGTGCGTGTCGCGCCAGGCCTGGTCGATGCCTTCCTCCGGCCCCGGACGCGTGCTCGAGGCGCTTTCATACGCGCTGCTGATATTGATGCCGCCGGTGAAGGCGACGCGTCCGTCGATGACCAGCAGCTTGCGATGATCGCGATTGTTCTGTTTCCAGATCAGCGGTTCCCGCAGCGGATTGAGCGAACGGAATTCACGTACTTCGATGCCCTGGCTGCGCATCTCGTCGAAGAAGGCCGCGGGAGTCGTGAGGCTGCCGATCGCGTCGTAAAGCACGCGCACCGTGACACCGGCGCGCTTGCGCTCCAGCAATAGGTCGCGGAATGCACGTCCCACGTCATCGTCGTCGAATATATAAGTCTCGAGATTGACGTTGTGCTGTGCGCCTTCCAATGCTTTGCGCATGGCCGTTATCGTCTGTGGGCCGTCGATCAGCAGCGTGCAGCGGTTGCCTGCAACCAGCGGCGCTGCTGCAGCCTGCCGGAACGACTCGATGAGGTCGTGCAGGTGCGGATCGTCGTCCTGCCCGCCGAGGCGACTGTCTAGCAGCCGTTCTGCAGCCTGTTCGCCCAGCGGGCCCTTCGCCGAGAGAATGCGTGGCGGCGCCGACGCGGGCGGCGGAGTCTCTAATTTCGAAGTGGCGCAGCCCGCGGTAGCGAGTGCTGCAAACAGCAGGATGAGGGAGCGGAATGAAAAGGCGCGTGCCACGATTATGTCGTAGATGAGTCAACGGTAAGAGCCGCCGTGCTCGACTGACATACCCTTGACACGCGCCGCCCCATGATCGGTTGCTTCATGGCGCCCCCTGGTTGATCCCTGGTCACTCGGGGGAGGTGCGACCTGCGATCTCAATCTTTCTTCAGCTTGTCGGCAGCATCGCTGGCGCCTTCGCGCACTTCATCCGCCGCATCGTCGAGCTTCGTCGCAGTGGATTCCTTGCCGCCGTTCTTCATGGTGTCGACTGCTTCATCCACTTCTTCACCGGCCTGTTCCAGCGGCCCTTTCTTTTCGCAGGCCGCGAGACCCAGGCTGAATGTGCAGATGAGCGCTGCAAGACCCACTGCCTTCCATCCGAACGGGGCTTTCAATCGATCGTTGTGTTGTGTAGTCATCGAATCCTCCCAAATCTTTACCGAACCGGTTATGAAATCCATGTGTCGCCCGGATCGAGTTGTCTCGATCTGCCTGCGCTGCAGCGCCCCCCTGAGCAAACTGATGCGGTTGGCGCACCGGTCGGTAAAACGTGCACCGGCCCGCGAAGTTCCTTCGACTACGGGAAAGCGCGGGTTGCCGCGAAGCGCCATCGATGCAGACGGACACATCGGCGGCAGAATCACGGGAACTCGCTCGACCGTGCTGCGTTAGCACGTTGAGTCCGTCGCAAATGCAAGTAGCAACTGTCCCAACCGAATGCGGCCAGGCGCGAACGAGGTAACGCGGATCAGTCTTCCGATTCTAGGTTCGATGCTGGCTCTACTCGTTATTCGACTGTTCGACTGGAGGTAATCATGTTGTCCTGGGCTTTGACTTTCTTCGTGGTGGCGATCATCGCCGCAGTGCTGGGTTTCACCAGTATTGCCGGCGCTGCCGCCGGTATTGCCAAGATCCTGTTCTTCGTATTCCTGGTGCTGACACTGGTAGCACTGGTCAGCGGCGCGATGCGCGGCAGGCCGCCCGTCTAAATCGGATGGGTAAGAGAATGAAAAAGGGAGCCAATGGCTCCCTTTTTTTGTCGCTGAGAAATTTTGTGAAATCAACGCGGCGATTGATTCATCAACCGAGGATATCAGGCAAACAGCAGTGCCTGGCTGACGGCGACGCGCACCGTCTCTGGCACGAAAGGCTTGGTGACCAGGAAGGTCGGTTCGGGACGCTCCCCCGTCAGCAGTCGTTCGGGGTACGCGGTGATGAAAACGATCGGCACGTCGAGTTCGCTCAGGATCTGGCGAACCGCATCGATGCCCGAGCTGCCGTCGGCGAGCTTGATATCTGCAAGCACCAATCCAGGCTCGGTACTACGCGCGGCACGTACAGCTTCATCGCGCGTCGTGGCAATCGCTGCGACAGTGTGTCCCATCTCTCGGACGATGCTTTGCAGGTCGAGGGAAATGATGGGCTCGTCTTCGATGATGAGCACCTTGGTGCTGGGCTGGCTGGAAATTTCCCGGACCGCCTGGCCTACCATGTCCTTCACCTGCGATTCGGGCACGTTCAGGATGTGGGCGGTTTCGCTGACGTTGAATCCTTCCATCGCTGTCAGCAGTAAAGCTTGTCGATGCGCGGGCGTGAGCTGTTCGAGCCGTCTTTCCACGCCCGTGGCATCGGTGTGCGATCCGGCCAGCGGACGCGATTCGGTATCGGTCGAGCCCCAGATCCGGTGGAATACGCGATACAAGCCGACGCGAGGCGGCTGGCCGGCGCTCAATACCGACGTGTCTGCGATGATCGCTTCCAGGCAAGCGCGTACATAGGCGTCGCCGCTGGACTGTGAACCGCTCAGGGCGCGGGCGTAGCGGCGCAGATAAGGCAGGTGTTCGGCGATTGCATGGGCAAGGGCCATAGGAGCTCCGTAAATGATGAGTGCGCGTCGGCACCGTCCGTTGACAGGGCGTATTAGTATGGATGAGTTACAACAAAGGTTCCGCCGCGCATGGAACTTTTTCAAAGGTTCCCGCGTTGGCTTGCACTAACCTCAGCCCACCAGGGACAGGCCCTGCGGCTGTCGATCTGAACGACGACCTAACATGACCGAGAAAATCAAGTCAGATCCGGTGCCCGAGGCGCCGGAAGCCGCAACAGCGGAACAGGTGCCGGACTGGCTCAGCGGCCGGCTGCGCCGCATGTTCACAGACGTCATGGATGAACCCGTACCGGATGAATTCAAGGCCCTGCTGAAACAGCTCGAAGACAAGGAGCGTGGTCCCTGAGGGGCCGCAGCATATGGCTGAGGACCGTTTTCTCGATCAAGTGACTGCCCTGTTGCCTGCGCTACGCGCCTTCGGACGATCGCTGTGTGGCGATCCGGCGCGCGCGGACGACCTGGTGCAGGATACTGTGCTCAAGGCATGGACCAATCGCGAACAGTTTCAATCGGGCAGCAATCTCAAGGCCTGGCTGTTCACCATCCTGCGCAATTGCTATTACTCCGAGTTGCGTCATCGCAAATTCGAAGTCGAGGATCCCGATGGCGTATGCGCGGCCCAGGTCGCCGTCGCGCCGGATCACGACGCCAAGTTGCATCTGCGCGATCTCAGTCATGCATTGCTTCAATTGCCTTCGGATCAGCGTGAAGCGCTCATCCTGGTATGCGCCACCGGCTTGTCGTACGAGGAAGCAGCCGATGTGTGTCAGGTTGCAGTTGGCACTATCAAGAGCCGCATTGCCCGTGCGCGTGACCGGCTCGTCGATCTGCTGGGTGAAGATGCCGCACACATCAACGGTCCCCTCTCGATGCTCGAAGGTACGAGCCAGGGCGGTACTCAGTCGGCCGCGCAGAGATCGTCCGGGGCCACCTGACGGGCGCGAGCCTGTCGTGTCGGTCCCCGCATGAAACATTCCAAGCCTGCCCCTGCTCCACGTCTCTGGTGGGGCCGCAATGCTGGACTGCGGCCGCGGCTGGTGCTCATCGTCGGTATTGCGATGCTCGCTCCCGGCGTGCTCGCGGTGTTGCAGGCGGTTTCCAGTTATCGCAGCAGCATGCGCATTCTCGAGCAGAACCTGGCGCAGGCTGCCCAGCTCGCTGCGAACGAAGAAGAGAACATGATTTCCGCTTCGCGCGAAATCCTGACGAGTCTCGCGGCCCAGCCCGACATCCGTAACCATCAGGCGCCCGCTTGCCGGCGTGCCCTGCAGCGCGCCATCGGCGGCCTCGATCAATACGCCGGCGCGGCCGTCATCGATAGCACTGGCGTGATGGTATGCACCTCGTCCGCGACGTCCGGCGTAGTGAAAGTAGACGATCGAGCATGGTTCCGCGAAATCATGAGCGGCGATGCCTTCGTCGTCAGCGATCTCATTTTCAGCCGCTGGCTGTCGGCATGGGGCATGGTGACGGCCGTGCCATTGCTCGACGAGCAAGGCGTCATCCAGGGATCCGTGGCACTGTTCATCGGCCTGGATTGGCTGACGCGCCGCTATCAACGCGCCGCGCCTTCCGACGATACGGCGCTCGCTCTGCTCGATGGCAAAGGCGATCTGATCACTGCGGATGCGAGCCAGAAAGGCGTTGCCTCGGGCCTGCCGCCGGATGCGTTGATCGATGAATACCTGCTGTCGCGAACCCAGACATTCACGACGCGCGGACGCGATGGAACGTGGCGGCTGTACGCAATGAGTCCGCTGCTCGGCGGCCGTGTGTTCGTCATCATGGGCACGCCGGTGCTCACGGCGATCGGTCCGCTGGCGCTGCAGATGGCGTGGGGTGTGGTCACGCCCATCCTGATGTGGGTGCTGGCCATCGCCGTGGTCTGGTTCGGCATCGAACACCTGGTAGTGCGCTGGATTACCTATCTCGAACGGATCACGTCCGCTTACGCGTCGGGTCGTCACAGTGTGCGGCCCGAACGTGTTTCGGCAGCGCCCGCCGAGATTCGCAGCCTGGGCGAAACCTTCGGACGCATGGCCGACCTGATTTCGGCGCGTGAAGTGGAGCTGCGCGAATCGCTCTCGCAGAAAGAAGCGTTGGTGCGGGAAGTCCATCATCGCGTGAAGAACAATCTGCAGCTCGTCATGAGCCTGCTCAACCTGCATGCACGCCGCATCAAGGATCCGCGTGCCGAGGCGGCTTTCGCCGAAGCGCGCGGCCGCATCAACGCGCTCGCGACCTTGCATCGCAGGTTGTATGAATCGGAAACGTTGCAGGAAGTCGACCTGCGCTGGTTTCTCGAAGACCTGTGTGTCGAACTGCGCCGTGGCGGCCTGGCTGGCGGTCGACACATCGAACTCAACGTGCAGGCAGTGGACGAGAGAATCGGTCCCGAAGTGGCGGTGCCGCTCGGACTGCTGGTGACCGAATGCATCACCAATGCCTACAAGCATGCATTCCCCGCGCGTAACAGGGGCCACATCGCGGTCGAAGTGCAACGCGAGTCGCCGACGACGATGGTGGTCTCGGTGCGCGACGACGGCATAGGCTTCGATCCGTCGGCGCCGGCTGCTGCCGAATCCAGCGGCCTGGGACGATCGCTCATCGATGCGTTCGTGCGCCAGCTCCACGGCGAAATGGAGATCGAATCCAGCGCAGGCACGGTCGTGCGCGTGCGCTTTCCTTTCGCTGTTCCCAAAGCTGCCTCGACGCCGCAGCTAACCTGAATTCTTGCTCACACACCGGGTCCACGGCTCCGGTATGCTGCGCTATTTCCGGCTATCGATCCGTCGCCCCCGATGTCCGACTCTTCTCGACGCACCGCCGATGTGCTGCGTCTGCCCGGTCTGGTCCGGTTTCTCGCCGCCCGGGTGTTTGCCGTCCTGGCAACGCAGATCCAGACAGTCGCCGTGGGCTGGCAGATCTACGACATTACGCACGATCCGCTCGATCTCGGCCTGATCGGCCTGTCGCAGTTCCTGCCGTTCGTGTTGCTGATCCTGCCTGCCGGGCAAGTGGCCGATCGCTACGACCGCCGTCGCATCGTGGCTCTGTGCTATGCCGTTGAAGTGATCTGTGCGGGATTGCTGCTGAGCTTCACCCTCAAGGGCATCGCCGTCGCCTGGCCGGTGTTCGCAGCCATGGTGCTGTTCGGCTGCGCTCGCGCGTTCTCGATGCCAAGCGGCCAGGCGCTCCTGCCGAACCTCGTCCCGCCCGAAGCCTTCACGCGTGCCGTGGCGCTGAACTCTTCGATCTTTCAGATAGCGACCATCGTCGGACCTGCACTCGGAGGATTGCTGTACGCAGGCGGCCCCGCCTTCGTCTACGGCGTCGTGTGCGTGCTGGCTGCAGCTTCCGTGGTGCTCATGTATCGGGTCGGACCGGAGCCGAAAAAACTACGCGCCGCGGAGCCGGTCAACTGGGACACATTGCTGTCCGGGCTAAGATTCGTCGGGAGCCGGCCCGTGGTGCTCGGCGCGATTTCTCTCGACCTGTTTGCAGTGCTGTTCGGGGGCGCCGTGGCTCTGCTGCCCATGTTTGCACGCGACATCCTGCATGCGGGGCCAGTGCAGCTTGGACTGCTGCGAGCGGCTCCGGGAGTGGGCGCTGCCATTTGCGGATTCATGCTGGCCTCCAATCCGATGCGCAGTCACGTGGGCGCGTGGATGTTCGGTGGCGTTGCGGTGTTCGGTGTCGCCACCATCGTCTTCGGGATGAGCGACAATGCCGTCGTGTCGATAGCGGCGCTCGCCGTTCTCGGCGCAGCCGACATGGTCAGTGTCTATATCCGGCATCTGCTGGTGCAGCTGGAGACTCCGGATTTTCTGCGTGGTCGCGTCAGCGCCGTGAGCTCAGTGTTCATCGGCGCGTCGAACGAACTCGGTGAGTTCGAATCCGGCGTGACAGCGAAATGGTGGGGCGCCGTGCGCGCCGTCGTCATGGGCGGTATGGCCACGCTGGTCGTTACCGGGCTGTGGACGAAGCTGTTCCCGCAACTGCGGCGCATTCAGACTTTCCCCGAGCCCATTGCGCAGCGAAACGATGCGGTGGTGAACGACGCTGCGGTGGTGAAAGCGACGCAGTAACGGCGAGCCCTTCCCTCACTGTGCAGATATACAGTAGCATCACCCCATGGATGCTCCCACCCGCAAAGGAATCCGTACCGGCAGAGGCGCCGTGTCCAATCCCGCCGGACGCTTCGAGTCGACGCGTGCCGAACTCATCGACGATGGCTGGGGCAACCTCGATGAGGAGCTGCCGCCGCTCGACACCGTGGTGCTACCCGAACCGGCGCGTTCGATCATTTCACGCAACCAGTCGCCCGACATTCCCTTCGACCAATCCATCAATCCGTATCGCGGCTGCGAACATGGCTGCGTCTACTGCTATGCGCGTCCGTCGCATTCCTATCTGAACCTGTCGCCGGGCCTCGATTTCGAAACCAAGCTGTTCTACAAACCCGACGCGGCCAGGCTGCTGGAACGGGAACTCGCGGCGCCAGGTTACAAGTGTTCGCCGATCACCATCGGCGCCAACACGGATCCGTATCAACCGATAGAACGCGAATATCGCGTCACCCGCAGCATCATCGAAGTGCTGGCGAAATCTCGCCATCCGCTGTCCATCATCACCAAGAGCGCCATGATCGAACGCGACATCGATCTGCTTGCGGACATGGCCCGCTCGAACCTGGTGCTGGCGCTGCTCAGCGTGACGACTCTCGACAACGATCTGAAGCGAACGCTGGAACCCCGGACGGCATCGCCCGCTGCACGCTTGCGGGCAATCCGCCGCTTGAGCGATGCGGGAATTCCCGTCGGCGTCATGGTTGCGCCGGTGATTCCAGTACTGACGGATGCGGAGGTGGAGAAAATTCTCGAGGCGAGTGCGGCCGCGGGTGCACGCTCTGCAGGCTACGTGCTGCTGCGGCTACCGCACGAACTCAGCCAGTTGTTTCGCGACTGGCTCGAACAGAATGAACCCTTGAAGGCCAAGCACGTACTCACGAGATTGCAGGAGATGCGGGGCGGGCGCGATTACGACTCTGCGTTCGGGCGCCGGCAGACCGGCATCGGCGAATATGCATCGCTGCTCGAGAAGCGTTTCTCGCTCGCGTGTTCGAAGTATGGACTCAGGACGCGCGAGCGTTTCGTGCACGAGCGCAGCTTGTTTCGGCCGCCACGCATCGGGCCTCAACAACTCGAACTGCTGTGAGTTCGACGGACTTCAGCATTATTGCCATCGACAAGGTTGGCAGCTTCGCTGACCCGGCGTTGCGGCGCCAGTGATCTTTGTGGCGAACTGCGAATGACGGGGCAAATGGTAAACCGCAGTCGGCGTGGATTGAATCCGGCGTGATTGCAAATACGTAGACACGTTTGCGCGTTTGAGGAGTTGCCTGAGCAATCCTTGGCGTATACTCAAATTGAATTTTGCTGCTGTCGTCACACGCCGCAGCGAGACTTCAGGATGGACCCACTCAACGATCCTGGGGAGTTCAGATGTTGCGCATGCAACGCCTTGTCGCTGAATCGCAGGCTTTTCCCGCGTGCAACATGTCGCGTACGCGCCATTGCAGCCGTATGAGAATCACTCTCGGCTTGCTGGCGGCAGCATCGCTGCCGGCGTTGTCGGGATGCATGACAGCCAAGATAGAAGAGATGCGCGAAGCGCCGACCAAGATCAAGTCGAGCGAAGCCATCGTCCTGCTCGCCAAGCCGCATCTCGAAGGCACCGGCACCGAAGGAAAATTCCTCGATTGCCTGGAACGCGAACTGGTGGGCACGGCCGTTTCCGCCGAGGTCGCGGATAAGAAGAAGGCCGGCAAGCAAGTCGAATCGCGCAGCAGCCTGGCCAACCAGGCGTTCCAGATCTACGCCGACAACCAGTTCGTCGACGCACTCTATCCGTGGCTGGAGCCAAGCACTGCTCCGGCGAATGCACAAGGATTCACCACCTTCCTCAGCCGCCCCGGCGTTGCCGAACGCGTCGGATCCATGGGCGTGCGCTACATCGTCTGGATCGACGGCGTGACGCAGAAGACAGACGGCGGCGGCAGCATTGCGTGTGCGGCCGGTCCCGGTGGCGCCGGATGCCTGGGACTGGGATGGTGGGAGAAACATTCGGATTACGAAGCGACCGTGTGGGACCTGCGTGACGGCATCAACGCCGGCACCGTGACCACGGATGTCAAAGGCACGTCGGTAATGATCGGAGCGATTGCGCCGATTCCGATTATTTCTCCGGTGCAGAGCACCGCCTGCGATCGGCTGGCCGGTCAGCTCAAATCTTTTCTGGTAGGCAGTGACGACGATGGAGATGGCAAGACGGTACGACGTTGACGGCGTTCAAGTATCCATTGCCGGCGGGCCGGTAGCCGGACGGCAAGGGCGCCGTGCTGAATCGCTCGACCTGGGTCGGGCTCGGATGGTAGCAACCCCGCTTTGGCGGTCCCTCGTCGGCAACCCGACCCAAGGCAACCAGAGGCGAAAAGGAACTTCCGCCTGTCATGACCACTCCATGCTGGGCCGTCCTCGACCGACTTGCCTTGCAGTCGCTCAGGTCGTATTCATCTATGGCGTCGCAGAGTCAGTGAGCTGGCGTCTGCACCCCTCAGTCCCTGTTCCGGAGTATCGGCGATGCGCACCCGCGATCCATTGAATCGATTCCTGGTCGCTGCCGCACACACTGCTGCCGTTGCCGCGGTGTCCACTTTTCTCATGGGCGGCTGCGCCGGTGGCCAGCAGCAATCCAGTAGTTCGTCGTCGATGCCCAGTTCCTCGGGCTCGTCCGGCTCCTCGGGATCGTCAGGATCGTCGGGGTCCTCCGGCTCTTCCGGATCGTCCGGCTCATCTTCTTCTTCCGGCGGCGGTGCGTCGTCCAGTTCGGGCGGCGCCAGCGGCGGCGGATCCAGCGGCGGTGGGTCGAGTGGCTCGGCCGGTTCGAGCAGCCGTGGCGGTCTACCTTCGGCAGGCGGTGCCAGTGGCGGCAGTTCGGGAGCGGGCATGCCTTCAGCGGGTGGTTCCGC
>Ga0065707_10082203_pt1 | contig 19236 bp, 20 predicted proteins | sample SwiRhicommuniRL3_FD_59094 | JGI IMG/M metagenome (GOLD analysis project Ga0065707, IMG submission 59094) | Switchgrass rhizosphere bacterial communities from Rose Lake, Michigan, USA - RL3 v2 (version 2) | ecosystem: Host-associated > Plants > Roots > Rhizosphere > Soil | place: East Lansing...
GGACCTGGTCGGCTACGACCAGGCGGTGTTCGACCGGATCGTCGCCGAGTACCGCGAGTTTGCGACCAGCATCGGCATCGGCGCCTTCACCGCGATGCCCATCAGCGGCTTCAAGGGCGACAACATCACCAGTGCCTCGCCGAATATGCCCTGGTACTCGGGCCCCGCGCTGCTGCCGCACCTGGAGACGGTGGAGCTGGATACCTCGACCATGCAGACCCGGCCGTTTCGCATGGCCGTGCAGTGGGTGAATCGCCCCAACCTCGACTTCCGCGGCTTCTCCGGCCTGATCTCCAGCGGCTCGGTGCAGCCCGGCGATGCGATTCGCGTGCTGCCCTCGGGCAAGACCTCGACGATCACTCGCATCGTGACGCTCGACGGCGATCAGCCGCAGGCGGTAGCGGGTCAATCGGTGACGCTGACCTTTGCCACGGAGATCGATTGTTCGCGCGGCGATGTGATTGCCGGCGCCAAGGAGCCGGTGGAGGTGGCGGATCAGTTCGAAGCCACCATCGTGTGGATGGATGAAGCGGAGATGCTCCCCGGTCGGCCCTACTGGCTGAAGATCGGCTCGCAGACGGTCTCGGCCACGGTGCAGGCGCCGAAGTACCAGATCAGCGTCAACAGCATGGAGCACCTGGCGGCGAAGACGCTGGACCTCAATGCCATCGGCGTGGCCAATCTCGCCACTGACCGGCCGATTCCGTTCGAGCCGTACGAGAAGAACCGCAACCTCGGCGGCTTCATCCTGATCGACAAGATGACCAACGCCACGGTCGCGGCGGGCATGATCCACTTCGCCTTGCGACGTGCGCAGAACGTGCATTGGCAGGCGACGGATCTGGGGCGTGAGCATCATGCGAACGTCAAGAACCAGAAGCCGGCGGTGCTGTGGCTCACCGGTCTGTCCGGGGCGGGCAAATCGACCATCGCCAACCTGGTCGAGCGCAAACTGGCGCGGATGAACCGCCATACCTTCCTGCTGGATGGCGACAACGTGCGCCACGGCTTGAACAAGGACCTGGGCTTCACCGATGCCGATCGGGTGGAGAACATCCGGCGCGTGGGCGAAGTCGCCAAGCTGATGACGGATGCCGGGCTCATCGTCGTCACGGCCTTCATCTCGCCTTTCCGTGCCGAGCGTGACATGGTGCGGCAGATGATGCGACCGGGTGAGTTCTTCGAAGTGTTCATCGATACGCCGCTGGCCGCGGCCGAGGCGCGTGACGTGAAGGGTCTCTACAAGAAAGCGCGTGCGGGTCAGCTCAAGAACTTCACTGGCATCGACAGTCCGTACGAGCCGCCAGAGACGCCGGAGTTGCACATCGACACCACGAAGATGGATCCCGATGAGGCGGCAGAGGCGATCGTGGCGAAGCTGATTCCATGAGTCCTGGTGACATGAACGACGCCGATCTCGCGGCACATCTGGCGGATCAGGCCGGCAAGCTGCTGCTGCAGGTGAGAGCTGCCGGGGTGTTCTCCGACAAGGCGCTCGGCAAGGCGGGCGATGCGACGGCCAACCAGTTCCTGGTGCATGCCCTGCGGGCGATGCGGCCCGACGATGGGCTGTTGTCCGAAGAGATGAAGGACGATGGCACGCGTCTGTCGCAGAAGCGCGTATGGATCATCGATCCGGTGGACGGCACGCGTGAGTACGGCGAGGGCCGCATCGATTGGGCCGTGCACGTTGGCCTCGCCATTGACGGGGTGGCAACCATCGGCGCTGTGGCGTTGCCCGGCGCCGGTGTAGTGATGCGCACCGACAGTGCTGTTCCGGTGCCACGCGCAGGCACGCCGCTGCGCATGGTGGTGAGTCGAACACGGCCGGCGAAGGAAGCGGTCGATGTCGCCAAGCAACTCGGTGCGGAACTGGTCCCGATGGGTTCCTCGGGCGCCAAGGCGATGGCCATCATTCGCGGCGAGGCCGATATCTATCTGCATTCGGGTGGGCAATATGAATGGGATAGCGCGGCGCCCGTCGCGGTGGCCCTCGCACACGGACTGCACTGCTCGCGCATCGATGGCAGCCCGCTCAAGTACAACAACCGGGATGTCTATCTCCCCGATCTGCTGATCGCTCGCAAGGAGCATGCGCAGTCGGTGCTGAGTCTGTTGCGGGATATGAAATCCTGACTAGACTCTTCTCCTTTCTTCTCTGCGAGCTTTGCGTGCTCTGCGAGAGATTTCCTGATCGCGCGTCAGTTTGAATTCAGGCGTGATCAAGAGACCTCTCGCAGAGCACGCAAAGCTCGCAGAGAAGAAGGAAGGAAGATAGGGCCGGAATCGGCTTAGAGGATATGGGATAACCTCGAGGACGTAGTATGACGGTGAAAGATTCATCCTCCGGCGCCAGCGGCACCCGTGCATTGGTGGCGCCCGAACTGCTGCAAGGACTCGACCTGCTGCCGAAGTTCGAACTGGGTGAGGAGATCCTGTCGCTCGTGCGCAGCGGGGGCGGCGGAAGAGAATGGATGACCCCACCTCCGCTCTCGCCTGAGCAACAGGCAATCCGATGCGAGCAGCGGTTTATTGCTGGCGCTGCGGGGACACCCGACGTGCGAGTACTCATCTACACACCGCCCGGGAAAAGCACTGCGCCGCGTCCCGCTTATTTCCACATGCACGGCGGCGGCTACGTCCTCGGCATGCCGGAAATCAACGACGGCTCGAATCGATCGATCGTGGCCGAGCTGGATTGCATCCTCGTATCGGTTGCCTACCGGCTTGCTCCCGAAACGCGCTTTCCAGGTGCGCTCGAAGACTGCTACACCGCGCTCACGTGGCTCTACGCGAATGCGGAATCGCTCGGCGTGAACCGCAGTCGCATCGCGATCGGTGGCGAGAGTGCGGGCGGCGGCCATGCGGCGGCACTCGCTCTCCTGGCGCGCAAACGCGGCGAAGTTTCTATCTGCCTGCAGTTGCTCGACTCACCCATGCTCGACGATCGCACCGGCAGCGCTTCCGATCCGCATCCCTATTGTGGAGAGTTCGTCTGGCCACCTGCGAGCAACCGCTTCGGCTGGCGCGCATTGCTGGGCGTAGAACCAGGGGGACCTGACGTTCCTGTCGAAGCCGTGCCGGCGCGAGCTACCGACCTGAGCCGCTTGCCGCCGACCTTCATCGTCGTCGGCGCACTCGATCTCTTTCTAGAGGAAAACCTGGAGTACGCCCGCCGACTGATTCGTGCGGGCGTACCGACGGAGCTGCATGTCATCCCAGGCGCGTTTCACGGCTTCGCCGTCGCTGGTGGCAGTGCGCCGCAAGTGCAAGCCTGTCTACGTTGGCGACGGGACGCGCTCGCACGCGCGTTCGCGTGAACCGTCCGGGGACGCTGCTCGCGGCAGCGAGCTGTGTCCCCATTCTTCATCCTGGGGCCGCCCGCTCCGGATACTCCGCTGATGGACTCGATCATGGGCGAACTGGCTATCGAAGCCGGCCTGCCGCGCGGCGTATTCAACGTCGTATTGGACGATGCTGCCAACTTCGCCCAGACCGTCATGGGCTCGCTGGCGGTCTTCCACGCTGGCCAGGGCTGTGCCTATCCGACGCGCCTGCTGGTGCCCAAGAGTCGTTACGCCGAGGCCGTGAAGGCGCTCGAAATGGCATACGCGGGTTTCGCAAGCAAGTGGGCCACTTCGACGAGCCGACCTGCACCATGGGTCCGCTCATCTCCAAGCGTCAGCTCGAGCGCGTCAAGAGCTACGTCGATATCGGCAAGCAGGAAGGCCCGCTTGCTCGCTGACGGCAACGTTCGCACCGATAAGGGCGGCGGCTTCTTCATCGAGCCGACCTGCTTCGTCGATGTACGCAATGACATGCGCATCGCTCAGGAAGAAATCTTCGGGCCGGTGCTGGTGGCGATTCCTTTCGAAGACGACGAGGACGCCATCCGCATCGCCAACGACAGCATCTACGGCCTCGGCGGCGTGGTCTTCGGCAGCCAGGAACGCGCTCTGAAGATGGCCAAGCGCATCCGGGCAGGCGCCCTCAGCGTCAATGGCGGCATGAGCATCACGGGCGATCTGCCGTTCGGCGGCTACAAGCAGAGCGGCATGGGCCGCGAGTGGGGCCTGGAGGGCATCGAAGAGTTCCTGGAAACGAAGGCGATCGGCATTCGCGTCTAAGCAAGGCGATGCATGCGACGTAGGCGCTCGAACGCCTACGTCGCGACTTTCCTGGCCCGCTTCGTCCGCGTCGATTTCAATGGCGCCGGCTTCGATGTCGATTGCGCCTGCTTGGATTCCGATGACATCTGCCGCAGGCGCGCTCGTTCGTATTCGGCCGGAGCATCCGCCGTGTCCGGAAGCCGGAAGTCGCGCAACATGCGGGCGCAGAGCAGCACATCCTCCCGTGTATACGACTTGAGACGCTCCAGGACCAGCTTGGCGGTCTCTTCCTTCACCTGCGCACAGACCTTCCGACCGAGCGCTGTCAGCGCCAATTCGAAGCGGCGACCGTCGGCGTCGTGCTGTCGGCAAGTAATCAGTTTCGCTTCGGCGAGTCGATTGAGTTCGGCGGTGATGAGGCTGCGGCCCACCTGGAATATCCTGGTCAGGTGCATCGGAAAGACCTCACCCTCGTTGACCAGGAGCACCATCCAGGCGCCGCGAGGCCCTAGCGAATACTCCTCGGTGATGCGTTTCGTCGCGATGCTCAGCGGCCGCGACGACAAGGACAGGCCTTCGCAGACGAACCCGATTTCATCCCAGGACAGTTGCAACGAATCGACCCGGCCGCGTTTCTTCATTGGCGGCAACCTTGTCCGCGCTCCAGCCAGCTGTCAAGCCGCGGTCGAGGATCGCAGTTCGAGTATTGGGTCGATCAGCCCTGCGTCGCCTGTCGAATCGGGAAGTGCTACTGGTTGGCGGGGACTTCGGCGATTTCGTACTTGTATCCATCCGGATCGGACACCCAGAACACCTTGATGTGGTTGACCGAGTTGGCGTGAGCCTCGCCAGGTTGATAACCGGCGGCGACCAGTTGCGCGGACAGGGCCGTTGCATCGGACACTCGCAGCACGACGCGCCCGAAGCCGTTGCCGTGCTCGATGGGAGGCGATTTGCCCGGCGTCGCATCCTTGTACAGCAGGATCAGCGGCTGTTCCGGACGGCCGCCAAAACTGAGTATCACCTCGGTAGAGGATCCCAGCGGGATCCCCCTCACCACCGTCATGCCCAGTCCGCTGGTGTAGAACTTGATCGAGCGCTCCAGATCCGTGGAGCGCAGCGCAGGACCGATCATTGTGACGCGCGGACCGGCGACTTCCGCGGCCTTCGCTGTCGTCTCCGCCGGCATCGCGGTGAACGGCAACGCGAGCAAAACCAGGGGCAGAACGATGTTCCAGCGGCGTTCATTCATGCGACGCTCTCCCATGCGACGATCGGACAGACTTCATGGGCCACGCCCAGTAAGAAACAGCTCTCACCCGTTGAGAATACAAGCGGCGCCAGGCTGGTTCAACTTTTGAATCAGTTCGACTTGGGCGCCGGCGGCCGCCATGTGCCGCTCCGCTTCAGGCGATGTATGCGTGACCTCACTGAGGGCTCGCGCGATGGCATCGCAGCGCCGCTGCCCGCTGGCTGCGAATGTCGAAAAATGACGGTAGACCGTTCGTTCGCTAACGCCAGCCTGCGCGGCAATCGTGCGAGCGGTGAGATCGCTCCAGTCCCAACGGCTCGCGCGATGAGCTAGCTGAGAACCCGCCGCGAGAATGCGCGCACGCGTTTCATCGACTCGAGCGCGACGCACTGTGCTGTCATAACGGCGGCGCTCACCCGGCTGCGCAATTACGTCTTTTTTGATGGTTGACCGTCTGCCCATATTGGTGTCAAGGTACTGACACGAATTCAAGACGTCAACGCCACGCAGCGTGACGCCCGGACGAGAACCCGCTTTCGCGGCAGGGCTTTCAGGGCAGACGGCGTCGCAATGTAACCGCATCACGAGAGGCGGACCGATGGGGGATCACGAACAACTGCTCGAAGAAGCTCAGGCCGAGACCGGGCTGCGCGATTTCGGTCACGAGTCGTTTCTCGAAGGCCTCGAAATCCTGGTGCGTTCTTTGCGCGAGGAAGCCCGGCTGAATGCGATGGGCCAGCAAGTGCTGCGGCAGCAGTACGGCACCAAATCGCATACGCCGACCAATGCGAGCGGGGCCACCGATGCCAGAACCTCATGGCGCTCGATTTCAAATCCCAGATCTTTCCTGCCCTGGCACAGGTCCCGTCCTATTTCGCGTGGCTGCTCGACGCGGATCTCACGTCGATGTACCTGTACGAGCGTCACGTGTTGAAACTGCTGCAATGGCGCTTGCCCGCCAGACCCTGGCAGCTCAAAGCGCCGACGCACCTGCTCTACCTGGATCATCTCGATCATGCCTTCCCGGACGCACGATTCGTGATGACTCACCGCGATCCCACCGACGTGATGCTGTCCGTTACCGGTGTGTACGCCGACATCGCATCGAAATTCACCGATCGCCTCGACGCAGGCTATCCCGGCCAGTCAACGTGAAGCAATGGTAAGTCGGCATGAGTCGCGCGCTCGCGTTCCGCGACAGAGGCAACGACGCGCGGTTCTATGACATCGACTTTCGCGCCATGCATCGCGATCCCATCGGTGAGGTGCGAGGCTTGTACGCGTGGCTTGGCGAACCCGTCGATGACGCGTTCGAATCTGGCATGGATCGCTGGTGGAAACAGAACTCCGAGAACCGGGAGAGCAGCGCATCGATCGACGCGGCTACCTATGGACTCGATCTGGATAGCATTCGTCCACTCTTCGCCGAGTACACCGCGCGCGCAGCTGAATGGACGCTCACTGGCGACATCAGCCTCTGATCGCATTTTTTACTGCAACGGCCGCCCGAGACGAAGAGAGACGAAGCGACATGCGAATCCACGTAACGATGCCTTTCGATCAGATCGAGAATCCCGACGAGTTCCTGACACCCGAGGCGGTCGCGGAAGTCGGTGCAACCGTCGAACGCGTCGGCTTCCATGGATGCGACGTGACCGATCACCCGTGTCCGTCAGGTCGATGGCTGGATGCTGGCGGTCATTATGCGCAGGATCCGTTTGTCATGCTGTCGTTCGTGGCTGCGGCAACGCGCACCGTGCGATTGCAGACCGGTATCCTCGTCCTGCCCTATCGCAATCCGTTCATCACCGCGCGCTCAGTGGCGACGCTCGACGTGTTTTCGAAAGGTCGCGTGACGCTGGGCATCGGCGCCGGCTACATGAAGGGCGAATACTTCGCGCTCGGTGTCGATTTCGAACGCCGCAATGAAATCGTGGATGAGTATCTCGCCGCCCTGAAAGCCGCGTGGACGGCCGATGAATTTTCCTTCAAGGGAACCGGCTACGAGGCTCGCGGCAGCCGCATTCAGCCTCGCCCAGTGCAAAAACCGCACCCTCCGCTGCTGATCGGCGGCAACTCGCGTCGTGCGATGCGCCGGGCGGTAGAGCTGGGCGATGCCTGGTACCCGTTCTTCAGCCAGGCGGGCGTTTCGACCACCTCGCGAACCGCGCCGCTGGCCAACGAAGCCGACCTGGCCGTCGCACTCCAGTATTTGCGCGATCATTGCGATAAAGTGGGCCGTGAACGGCCGCTGGACATCGTGCTCGGCAGCCTGAGTTCATTCGACCGGAACACCAACACCGCGGCAATCATCGATCGCATAGGCAAGCTTGGCGAAATGGGCGTCAGCGGCTGTGCGGTGCACATGCTCGCGAACACGCGAGCCGAATGGTGCGACTATGCTGAACGTTTTGGCGCCGAAGTCCTGTCGAAACTTCCCCCAGCACGAACCTGACGCAGCACGGGCATGAGTGAGAATGAGCAGAGCACCTTTGAAGCTGGGCTACAAAGCCTCGTCCGAACAATTCCCTCCCAATGAGCTGCTGGACTACGGAATCCGCGCCGAACAGGTCGGCCTGGACTCGGTTTGGATCAGCGATCACTTCCAGCCGTGGCGGCATACGGGCGGTCACGCGCCATTCTCGCTAGCCTGGCTCGGCGCACTGGGTGCGCGTACCTCCCGGGTGCTGATGGGCACCAGCGTGCTAACGCCGACGTTCCGCTACCACCCCTCCATCGTGGCCCACGCTTTCGGCACGCTTGGCGCAATGTTTCCGGGCCGGGTTGCGTTAGGGATCGGCACCGGCGAGTCGCTCAACGAAGTCCCTTCGAGCGGCATCGCCTGGCCGGAGCAGAAAGAACGCACCGCGCGCTTCAAGGAGGCGGTGGACCTCATTCGCCGTCTCTGGACCGAGGAGCGGCTGAGCTACCACGGCGCCTTTTACAAGACCGAGAACGCCACCATTTACGACCGGCCTGCGCAGCCGGTGCCGCTCTATATCGCGGCGGCGGGTCCGTTCATGGCGAAATTCGCGGGCGAGCACGGCGACGGCTTCATTTGTACCAGCGGCAAGAAATGGGAGCTGTACACCGAGACCCTGCTGCCCAATCTGGAGGCGGGCCTGCAGAAGGCCGGCAAGGCTCCACAGGCCAGCGACCGCATGATCGAGATCAAGCTGTCGTTCGACACCGATCGCGAGCGAGCGCTGCAGGACACGCGATTCTGGGGCGCACTCGCATTGACCCCGGAGGAAAAGCTCAACGTCGAAGATCCGCTGGCAATGGAACGGCTGGCCGACGCACTGCCGGTGGAACGCGCGGCTTCACGATTTATCGTCACCAGCGATCCGGAAGAGGCGGTCCAGCGCATTGGACGATATGTCGAATTGGGCTTCAATCACCTGGTGTTTCATGCACCCGGTCCCGACCAGGCGCGCTTTCTCAAACTGTTCGGCGAACAGCTTGCACCCCGTCTGCGCGCAGCTTTCGCCTGAAAGTCTCCGTCCGTGAGGCTAGACTCACGGACGGTGTTCCGACAAAGCCTTTCAACACGCATGACATCCCCCGAGAAGCAAGCGTCGACATGGGCCATGGTGCCCCTGAAATCGCGCGAGCACGCGAAATCGCGGCTGGCTGCGGTACTCAGCCCGGAACAGCGAGCGCACCTGTTTTTCGCGCTCGCTGAACGGGTTATCAAAGCGTTGCACGCCACGCGCGGCATCGACGCGGTGGCGGTGGTCACGGCGAGTGCGGAGATTGCGGCGTTCGCCCGGTCACTGGGCGCAGCCCCCATCCTGCAGTCCGCCGATTCCGGCATGTCGGCCGCGTTCGACCTGGCCATCGATGAGTTGCAACGGACGCAGCCCCGCCGCGTGCTCATGCTGCCCGGCGACCTCCCCTGGATCTCATCGAGCGCGCTGGAAGCCGTTCTGGGCGCCGCAGGGCCCGAGCCAGGGATGGTCGTCGTGCCCGACCGACATCGTGTAGGCACCAACGCATTGTTGTGCAGCCCTCCACGGGCGCTGGCGCCCTGCTTCGGCGATCACAGCTTCGAGCGACACCTGGCCGCCGCCAAGGCAGCTGGAGTAGCTGCCCGCATACTGGAGCTGGAAGCCCTGGCGCTGGATCTCGATGACCCCGCGGACCTCGACTATCTGCGTCGTCGAGACGGAGCGCTCGCGGCGCAGTTGCTCGGACCTCAGCCGAACGTCAATACGGCGGCCACAACTGTTGGGACTCGCGTTGGAGATCCCCTGGCTGGCGCCAGAGGGGCAGCCCGGGCGGTGAATCAATGATGCGCGACTCGACTACGGTGCACGAGTCAACTGCCGCTGTGCCTGCAGCGTTGCAATCGTGGATCGACCATCGGCCCAGCACTGAAGATGCGTATACGCTGCTGGATCATCTTGACTGGCGTGCGCTGGCGCCGCTCACCGCAACTCTTCGCGTAGCGGGCTGGGGTACTCGCGTCAGCTACTCGCGCAAAGTGTTCGTGCCGTTGACACAGCTTTGCCGCGACGTCTGCCACTACTGCACGTTTGCACAGACACCGAGCCATCTCGAAAAACCTTACCTGGAACCTGAAGACGTCCTGCGGATTGCGCGACAGGGCGCGGCGCTGGGTTGCAAGGAAGTGCTCTTCACACTCGGCGATCAACCGGAGCTGCGCTATGCGCGAGCGCGCGAAGACCTGGCCCGCCTCGGCTTCGCGACTACGTTGGACTACCTGGAACACGTCGCGGCGCTGGTGCTGAATGAAACCGGGATGTTGCCGCATCTCAATCCGGGACTGATGGACGCGCAGCGACTGGAGCGATTGAGACGCGTCGCGCCGTCCATGGGGATCATGCTCGAATCGGCGTCCGATCGACTCTGCGAACGCGGTGGAGCGCACTATGGCTCGCCGGACAAGGTGCCGGCGAAGCGACTCGAGACGTTGCGGCTCGCGGGCGAAGCGCGCATCCCGATGACCAGCGGCATTCTCATCGGCATCGGCGAAACGCGCCGCGAGCGAATCGACGCGTTACTCGCGCTGCGCGCGCTGTCCGACCGTCACGGACACATCCAGGAAATCATTGTCCAGAATTTTCGCGCCAAGCCCGGCACCAAGATGCGGAACGCGCCGGAACCGTCGATGGATGAGCTGTGCTGGACGATCGCTGCCGCGCGCCTGTTGTTCGGGCCGCACATGAGCATACAGGCTCCACCGAACCTCTACGGTGGCGATCTGCCCGAACTCATCGCTGCCGGTATCAACGACTGGGGCGGCGTATCTCCGCTTACGCCCGATCACGTGAATCCCGAAGCTCCGTGGCCGCACCTCGATCGGCTCGCCGCGGACACCAACCGTGCCGGTTGCGATCTGGTAGAGCGCCTGACGATCTATCCTCGCTATATCCAGCAACGCCGCGATTGGCTCGCGCCGGAGCTGCATACGCCGGTGCTTCGTCTTTGCGATGGCGCCAACTGGGCGCGCGTGGGTCAATGGTCGCCTGGATCCGATGCACCGGCCAATGCCGATGATGTGCGTGATGTAGCAATGGCGGCTGCACCGCGCCGATCAGCGATGTTTGGCTTGATCGATCGCGCCAGCACTGGCGCACAACTCGCCGAGCATGAAGTCGCCGAGCTGTTCACTGCGCGCGGCGCGGATTTCGTGCGCGTCTGCCAAGCAGCGGACGAATTGCGGCAGCAAACGGTAGGCGACACGGTGACGTACGCCGTCGTCCGCAATATCAACTACACCAACATCTGCCTGTACAAATGCGGCTTCTGCGCGTTTTCGAAGGGCCGCACGCATGAGCACCTGCGTGGCGCGCCGTACCTGGTGGACCTGGATGAAATCCGTCGCCGCGTAAGCGAAGCATGGGATCGCGGCGGAACCGAAGTCTGCATGCAAGGCGGCATTCACCCCTCTTTCACCGGTCAGACGTATCTCGATATCTGTCGCGCGGCGAAGCAAGCGCAGCCACAGATCCACATTCACGCGTTCTCACCGCTCGAAGTGAGCCACGGCGCGCAAACACTCGGGATCTCGATCGCGGAGTTCCTCACCGAACTCAAGCACGCAGGCCTGGGGTCTCTACCGGGAACGGCGGCGGAAATTCTCGATGACGATGTGCGCCGCGAGTTGGCGCCGGACAAGCTCAACACTCAAGGATGGCTGGACGTAGTAGCCCAGGCGCACCGCACCGGCCTGCGCACGACATCGACCATCATGTTCGGACATGTCGAGGGCTACGAGCATTGGGCCCGGCATCTCCTGCGGCTGCGACAACTGCAGCTGGACACTGGCGGACTCACCGAATTCGTACCGCTGCCGTTCGTACACATGGAAGCGCCCATGTATCTGCGCGGTCGGGCGCGCAAAGGACCCACGCTGCGCGAGACATTGTTGATGCATGCGGTGGCGCGCCTCGCGCTGCATCCTGTCGTGAGCAACGTACAAGCCTCGTGGGTAAAGTTGGGACCGAATTGGGCGCAGCGCTGCCTCAACGCCGGCGCCAACGATCTGGGCGGCACGCTCATGAACGAATCCATCAGCCGCGCCGCGGGCTCCGTTCATGGCCAGGAACTCGCGCCGCTGCAGATGCAACAGCTCATTGCGGCGCTCGACCGGCCATGGCGTCAGCGCACAACTCTGTATGGCGATGCAAATGCGGAAAGCATCGCGCGCGCGCAGTGTGCTGCGCCGTTGGCGGAGACATATAACGCTCCCGTTCCGCGACGTGCTTCAAGAGTCGTTGCGTGAGTGACGGCTTGACTGCGGGAGCGCTCGCGTTCTTTCCTATCGTCGGTCTGCCGGAAGTGCTGCCGGGCGCTGATTTGATCGCCATCGTCGATCGAGCGCTCGGCGCTGAGTCCAATCCGCAGTTGCAGGATGGCGATGTGATCGTCGTGGCGCAGAAGATCGTGTCGAAGGCTGAGGATCGCTACGTCGATCTCGCGAGCATCGAGCCGAGCAAGGCAGCGCATGAGATCGCACAACGCTGTCTCAAAGATCCACGACTGGTCGAATTGGTATTGCGCGAATCCACCGAAGTCGTGCGCGTGGCGCCTAACGTGCTGATCGTGCGTCACCGCCTCGGCTTCGTCGTCGCGAATGCCGCTATCGATCAATCCAATCTGCCCCAGAGCAACGACGAGCGCGGCGACCGCGCACTGTTGCTGCCGGCGAACCCTGACGCTTCAGCGCAAGCACTGCGCGAGGGATTGGAACGTCGCTACGGCCGGAAACTCGCCGTACTGATCAGCGACAGTTTCGGCCGCCCCTGGCGCATGGGAGTTTGCGGAGTCTGTGTCGGCTGCTCTGGCCTGAACCCGTTGATCGATTTGCGCGGCACACTGGACCGCAGCAGCCGTCCATTACAGGTGACGCAGATTGCCGTTGCCGATCAGCTCTGCGCTACCGCTACGCTCGTATGCGGCGAAGGCGCCGAGGGACGTCCGATCGTCGTTGTGCGCGGCGTGTCCCCTGCCTATTTCGCTTCTGGCCACGGCGCCGACGACCTGATACGCCCGCTTGCGCAGGATCTCTTCCGATGAGCGCGACAAGGTATCTCGCGCTGTCCGGCGGCGTCGGCGGCGCCAAGCTCGTCTCGGGCCTGGCGCAGGTGTTGCCCACCGATTCACTGATCGTAGCGGTGAACGTCGGCGATGATTTCGAACACCTGGGACTGACTATCTGTCCCGACTTCGACACAGTGCTGTACACGCTTGCCGCAGTAGTGCACCCCCAGCAAGGGTGGGGCCGCAGCGATGAGAGCTGGGGCGTGCTCGAAGAGATTCGCCGGCTCGGCGGCGAGAGCTGGTTTGCCCTGGGCGATCGCGACATCGCACTGCATCTGCTGCGCGGGCAGTTGCTGCAGCAGGGGCTTTCGCTGAGCGAGGCGAACCTCGAACTCTCGCGTCGCCTCGGCGTCGCAATCAGCATCGTGCCGGTCAGCGATCATCCGGTGCGCACCATGGTCGCAACGGATCAGGGCCGGCTCGCTTTCCAGGACTACTTCGTGCGGCTGCGATGCGAACCTCGGCTGCGTTCATTGGAGTTCGAAGGCGCTGCGTCGGCACCGTTGGCACCCACAGTGCGTGCGACATTGGAGAGCGCCGATCTGGCCGGCGTGATTGTGTGCCCGTCGAATCCGTATCTCAGCGTCGCACCCATGCTTGCAATCACGGAGTTGCGCGAGCGTTTGCGCGAACTGACGGTGCCAGTGGTGGCCGTGTCACCCATCGTTGCCGGTGAGGCGATCAAAGGCCCGACAGCCAAGATCATGCGCGAGTTGGGTGTAGAACCGACGGCCGGGGTGATCGCCGATCTGTACGCGGATTTTGTCGATGCCGTGATCGTAGACACCGCCGACGCGGCACTCGCTGCAACCGACGACCGCTTCGTCGTCGCACCGACGGTGATGAAGACATCGGAACAGAAAGCGGCGCTGGCGCGCGATTGCCTTGCGTTAATCGACAGGCTGCGGTCGAAGGCCTAACTTCCTCCCCCGGAGACCGGGGGAGGGAATACTCAGGCTCTACTCTTTCTCTTTCCCTTTCCCGCCAATGCCCTGAATATACCGCTCCATCCCGGCGAGATAGTCGGGGTTGAGCATGAGGGCGCTGTTCGCCATTCGCTCGACATTGCGCGCTTGAGCAAGACCCCCATCGTGCGCCATTTCAATCGCGATCTTCGCCGTTCCCATCTGCTCGCCGTTCTGCTGCGTGAACACGCAGGCGATCAGGGTCGCAATGAAAACGCCCGCCGCAGACAGGAATCCAGCTCTTCTCGCCATGCCACCACCATCGGTCGAATTGGTCCGGCCAGTTTGGAAAGGCCAACCAGAATCTGTCAAGCTGCATTCCCTCCCCCGCTCCCGGGGAGGGAATTAAAGAGGAGACCGACAAGGTGAAGGTTGAAATGAATCCGCAAATATCGGCCAACAAGAAATCTTGGTCCCTCGATGTCGTCCTGCTGGGCGCCGCCGCGGCTTTACAACTGGCCGTCGCGCCTGCGGTGAGCGCACGCCAGATTATCGACTGTCCCTTACGCGATGCGCCGTATTCGCTCGACAGTCCGCTGATCGACGTGCTGTTGAAGCCGGAGGCGAAGGCGGCCGTGGATAGCGTGGTGCCGACCCTGCTGCAGAACTTGCCGCCGCAGTTCGCCGGCACTACTCCGCCCTCGTTTGCCTCGATCATCACGCTACGCATCGCGGCGTCGTTCAAGCGGATACCGCAAGACGCGTTGGTGCCAGTCGGCGATGCTCTCGCAAAGCTGGTTGTCACCGATGCGGATCGCAATGCTCGCTGCGCGCGCTACGACATCGAAGTGCCACGACTCGACATCCCGAAAGGCAAGCCACGCCTGCTGCTTTTCGAAAAGATGACAGGATTCCGGGACGGCCCGTCCGTCGAGGCGGCTAGCAGCGCACTACGCGCGATGGCGCAGCGCAAAGGCTGGGCGTTGGTCGTCACTGACAAGGGCGGCGCGATCACCCCTTCGGTCCTGAAGAAATTCGACGCGGTCATCTGGAACAACGTGAGCGGCGATGTCCTGACCTTGACCCAGCGCAGCGCGTTCAAGAGCTACATCGAGCACGGCGGCGGCTTCGTGGGTTTTCACGGCTCGGGTGGCGACCCGGCGTACTTCTGGGACTGGTATGTCGACACGTTGCTCGGTGCGCGATTCATCGGTCATCCGCTGGCGCCGCAATTCCAGGATGCTCGCATCGTTGTCGAGGGCCAAGGCCCGATTGGCCAAGGACTGGCGCCTGGCTGGACGATGAACGACGAGTGGTACTCGTTCAAAGCCAGCCCACGCAGCAGCGGTGCTCAAATCATCGCCACGCTCGATGAGTCGAGCTATTCACCCAAGGGCATGGGCAAACAGGACCTGCGCATGGGCGACCATCCGATTGCCTGGACCCGTTGTATCGGCAACGGACGCTCGTTCTATTCCGCGATCGGTCATCGGCCGGAGACTTACTCCGAGCCTCACAACGTGCAATTGCTGGAGCAGGCCATCGCATGGGCCGCCGGCAACGGCGAGTCGCGCTGCGTGGGGGGAAAGCAGACTGGCCCCTGAAATCACGCGAGGAGACTGGCTCCTGGAGCGAAGCGTAAGGCGCCTGTCCCCATCTCGATACGCAGCGAAGCGGTCAGAGGATGAAGAATGGGGGGCACTCGTCGCTGCTGCGACGAATGTCCCCGGGCCTCATCCCTTCGGGCGCAAGCGTCCGAGATAGTCGCGCTTGCCAATCGGCACGCCCTTGGAACGCAGGATGTCGTAGGCCGTGGCAGAGTGGAAGTGAAAGTTCGGCAGCGAGAAAGACAGCAGGAAATCCTCGGCGGTGAACAGGATCTTGTGTTCGCCGGGATGGAACACCATGTCGCGTCCCTGCAGTGCATCCACTTCGTCACGCGTATAGGTTTTGAGTTTGGCGCTCGCTTCGGCCAGCACATTTTGCAGTCCGGCGTAGTCCAGGGACGGAGTCTGCGGCGGCCGCGTAAACAGGCCGGCCTTGGTGTTCTCGATGGCTCCCACCGAATGCCGCATGATCGAAACGACCTGGAAGCGCAACGGCAGCATGTCCGGATGCAAGCGCGCCTCGACGATTTCGCCGGGGTTGATGCCCTGGTCGTTGCAGTACGCGAGGCCCCGCTGCAGGACGCCCTCCATTGCGCCGACGGTCTGCATGAAACCGAGCACGGTCACGTCATACAAAGAGATTCCCATCGCTGCCTCTCCTGATTTATTTGCACCCCGCTGTTCGGTAAGAGTAACGAGCTTCACGCCCGATTGCTCGTGCGCTTTGCGCATGGTGAGTCGCAATGCAGTCCGAGTACTAAGCGCTCGCGATCATATCGCAGACCTGGCGTTGCCTGTTTCGGAGCGATAGCGTTCAGGGACTGACGTCGCCGGCCTGAACCTTGCGTGGCTAGCGGTCGGCCAGGCGTTTCGCCGCCACGTCCCGCAGTATCTTGAACTTGATCTTGCCGCTGCCGGTGACGGCAAACTCCTCTTCGCGCAAGACCAGGATCTCGCGCGGCACCTTGAAACTTGCCAGGCGCTGCTTGAGAAAATCACGCAGCGCATCGGCATCGAGTGTCTCAGCGTCACTGCATTCGTCGCGTCGCCGGCCGCACTCGTTTGCGCCATGTGCCATTCTCTCGTTGAGTAATATTCGTTTGCCGCGGGGGTTCTTGGCACGGGAGTTTGTCCAACCCGCGCGTGACGGTCTATCGGGGTTCAGCCGGGAACCAGGGCCCGACGGGGCGAATCGCAGCGCCTGAACCGCCGTAGGCAAGCCATGTGTCGCTGCAAGACAAGATCGAGCACGCCACGCGGAATGCCTGGCGCGACTCGCGATAGCTACCGGTCAGGTCGGGCCGGTGAAGTCCAGGATTCCCCGGGGCGAGCGCGGGCCAGCCGGTGAAGAGGCCGCTTCCAGTTTGCATTGTCGCATCGAAGCGCCGATTCCAATCGTCGTCGGGCCACGGCGCTTCGATCAGCTGCGACTGTGGAATGAGTTCGTGAACCCAGTCCGTCGTGCTATCAATCTTCCGGCGCGATGGTCACCCGAAGACCGTCCAGTGCGCCGGACATCCGAATCTGGCACGACAGGCGCGACGTTGTCTCGCGATAGGTGGTTCCATCGAGGATCGCGTCCTCGTCTTCACTGACCGGCGGCAGGCGGTCTGCGAAGGCCGAATCGACATAGACGTGGCAAGTTGCGCAGGAGCAGCAGCCACCGCAGATGGCCAGCAGCTCACTGACTCCATCGTCGCGGATGACCTCCATCAGGGTCTGGTTCTCCGCCGCTTCCAACTCGCGTGTGTCTCCGCTGCGAGTCGTGACAATCAATCGTGGCATCGATGAAACTCCCGGTCGCGACCCGTACGGGCCGCTGTGGCAAGGTTGGTATGGCATCAAGATACCGAGATCGGAGAGCCGGTTGAAGCCTCTGTCGACGATCGCCTCCCGGCAGCCGACCGGAGCCCCCGAAGTGACAAGGCGAGTCGCCTGGAGTGAAGACAGGAAGCAGCGAAACTGGTAACTCATCTCCTCCGATCGGCGATCGCCATGAATGGACCCCACGCGATGAGAGCTTTCGTTTCCCGCACGCTGGACGGCGTGGATTCCCTGGCGATCCAGACCGTGTCCGCGCCGGGTCCGATCGGACCAGGACAGGTTCGCGTGGCCATGCGCGCTGGTTCAAGCTGACTCCGTCCATCCAGATCGGTCCCGGGGTCGCTCCCGGATCGCTCGGATGGCATGTTGTGTGGATTGTTTGCAACACCCGGGCGAGGCGAGCAATTCCCACGACCTGCAAATCGCAGGCGGCAGCTTCGACATGCCTGTCAATTGCGCACGGGGGCAAGCCAGGCCATTGCACCGCCTCTCGCGGAACGTCGGTCGGACGAATACCATGGCCGCCAGTTGATCATCGGAAGTGGAGCAGGTTCTCAATGAAGTACGAAACACTCGATTGGCAGGTCGCCGACGGCATTCTCACGCTGACACTGAATCGGCCAGAGCAGATGAACGCTTTTACCGTGAAGATGTCGCAGGAACTCGTCGATGCCTTCGGGCGGGCGAGCGAAGACGACGCCGTACGCGCCATCGTTGTGACAGGCGCCGGACGCGCCTTCTGCGCCGGCATGGACTTGTCGGTGGGCGGCAATGTCTTCGGCCTGGACGACAGCCTGCAGCCGACGGTCGCCGACATGCACGAGCGCTTCGACGATCCGGCGATCGAACGCGGCGTACGCGACACGGGCGGCAAGGTCACGCTGGCGATCTACGAATGCAAGAAGCCGGTGATCGCCGCGATCAACGGTCCCGCGGTCGGCATCGGCTCGACCATGATACTGGCGATGGACATCCGGCTGGCCTCGCAGAAAGCTCGCATCGGTTTCGTGTTCGGCAAGATCGGCATCGTGCCCGAAGCCTGCTCGAGTTGGTTCCTGCCGCGCCTGGTCGGCATGCAGCAGGCGCTGGAGTGGATCTACAGCGCGGAGATCTTCGATGCCGACGAAGCGCTGCGGGGAGGCCTGGTAAAAGCGGTGTATGCGCCGGAAGCGCTGCTCGAAGAAGCCTACAAGCTGGCGCGTAAATTCACTGAACGGCGCTCGCCCGTGTCCACGGCTTTCATGCGACAGATGCTGTGGCGGAACAGCGCCCTGCCCCATCCGATCGAAGCCCACCGCATCGATTCGCTCGCAGTGTTCTACACGCAGCAGGCTGACGGCAAAGAAGGTGTCCGCGCCTTTCTCGAAAAACGCCCGGCGGAATTCACCGGCAAGGCATCGCGCATGCCGCCGATCTATCCCTGGTGGAAGTGACAACCCCTAGCACACGTGACGCCCAGGGGATGCACTCGATGTCGGCAGAAGCTTCCAGTCCCATTACAAATACAACTGCAACCGAGACTCCCCTCGTAGAGGCGCCCTACCCGCCAGCCGCGGTGGGCTGGTAGGTTCCCGACGCATATCACCCGCACATTCGGCTGGAGTGCGCCCGAGGTCGGAGCTGCGTTGGGACCGGCACTCATGATCGCCGGTATCGTCAGCAGGCTGGCTACTGGACGGCTCGTGGATTGATGTATCAACGCGGCTATCGCGATGCTCAACTGCGCTGGTATGGCTTGGGCATGCTGTTCGCTGCGCCCGTCGGGGTGTTTGCGACGACGAGCGGCAATGTGTGGACGTTCATCACCGCGATCACCGTGTTCATGACGCTGATCGGTGCGTTTCAAGCTTGCGCGATGACAGCGCTCAATCTCGTTACGCCGAACGAACTCCGCGGCTCGGGCGTCGCGTTGTTCAGTACTACCGCTGGCCCGCTGGGCGGCGGCGCGGGTCCGGTCTTGATCGCGACGG
>Ga0065707_10082204_pt1 | contig 19230 bp, 17 predicted proteins | sample SwiRhicommuniRL3_FD_59094 | JGI IMG/M metagenome (GOLD analysis project Ga0065707, IMG submission 59094) | Switchgrass rhizosphere bacterial communities from Rose Lake, Michigan, USA - RL3 v2 (version 2) | ecosystem: Host-associated > Plants > Roots > Rhizosphere > Soil | place: East Lansing...
CGCAAGTCGTCATTTCCACGCCCGCGCTGGATCTCGTCATGTTCGGCCGGCTCGGCAACACAATGGATAATCGCATTTTTGGACGGAGAGGAATCAAAAGTATCAAGGAAGTGAAGCGCATCGCGATCAGCCGCTTCGGCAGCAATGCGGATTTTGCCGCCAGGTACTTGTTGCAACGCGAAGGCCTGCGGCCGGACGTGGATGTAGCGCTGCTGCAAGTCGGCAATCAGTCAAATCGCATCGCCGCCACGGAAACCAACAATGCCGATGCTGCCATGCTCACGCCGCCCATGACGCTCCAGGCGCGCAAACTCGGCATGCCGCTGCTCATCGATGCCTCCAAGCTCAATATCCCCTATTCAAGTCTGTTTTTTGTGTCCCGGCGGCCGTATTTGACAAAAAACCGCGCCGACTGGCTCAATTTCACCAAAGCCATGATCGAAGGCGTTCACCTTTATAAATCCAACAAAGAGTTCGCGCTCAAGGTCTTAGCGAAGTACATGAAGATTCAGGACCGCGAAGTGCTCGAGGAAAATTTTCGCGAATATGATTTCCCGGTGCGGCCCTATCCTTCGAAAGAGTACTTCGAGCTGCCCATTCATGAAGTCGGCAAGAAGGATCCCAAAGTCCTGAAAGAAAATCCCGAGCGCTTTGCCGACATGTCCTTCGTCAAGGAACTCGATAGCAACGGCTTCATCGACAAACTTTCGCAAGAATATAAAGTAAAATGACCTCTAACAATTGGATGGCATTTCATCCTGCGCGAGAGACCGTATGAAAACTAGGTTCATGGTTCTACGAAGCTCACCGCGAACGGAAAGGTTTTCTTAGAATCTCAGCACTCAATCCGTTCGCCCTGAGCGTCGTCGAAGGTCTCCGATAGCGTTTTCACACGGTCTGGCGAAGCAAAGGATCTCATCCAGAATGAATGGAACAATTTAAGGAGGACAACCATGGCAAGCGCACGCGGCGCGACACTTTTGGGACCGGACAAATTGGAAATTCGCGAATACCCGCTGCCCGATATTCCACCGGACGGTGGCCTTATCAAAATCGAAATGGGCGGCGTCTGCGGCACCGACGTAAAGTATCTCCACGGCAAACTCAAGGTCGATTACCCGATCATACTCGGCCACGAGATCCTGGGTCGGGTCGAGAAACTCGGCAAGAACGCCGCCGCGATTCACCACGTCAAAGAAGGCGACCGGGTGATCCTCAAAGGCGCTCTGGGTTGCGGCCGCTGCGCCGACTGCCGGCGCAACAATCAACGCTTTTGCCGGCAACGAACGAATTACGGCGGCCGGACGAAATGCGACAAGCCGCCCTATCTTTTCGGCGGTTTCGCCGACTATCTCTATTTGGCGCCCGACGTGCTTTGCACCAAGGTCAGCGAATCGCTCTCTGCCGAAGCAGCTGCCTTAATCGGCTCGGTCATGGCGAATGGTTTCCAGTGGGCGATCCGCCGCGGCGGGGTCAAGATGGGCGATTACGTATTGATCCAGGGTCCCGGCCAGCAAGGTCTTTCGTGCACGTTTGCCTCGAAGCACGCCGGCGCGGCGAAAATCTTCATCACTGGCATCGGCCGCGACAAACCGCGCTTGGAACTCGCCAAAACATTTGGCGCGACGCGAACGATCAACGTCGAAGAAGAAGACGTCGTTGAAGTCATCCGCAAAGAAACCAACGGCGAGATGTGCGACGTGGTCGTCGACGTGTCAGGCAATCCGAATGCGATCTTGAAATCGGTCGACTGCCTGCATCGCCAATCAACCATGGTGCTCGGCGGGCTCACCGGTGACACCACCGTGACGCCCATGCTGATGGATAAACTGGTTTGGAATGAAATCAAGCTGCAGGGCTGTTTCACCGCCGACAACGACGCCACGGAAGCCGCGTTGCGGATTATCGAAGAGACCAAGTTTCCGGTAGAGCAGATGGTGAGCCATGTGTTTCCATTGAGAGACATCGAGCACTGCATTCGCTCCATCGGCGGCGAGGTGCCGGGCACCTTCCCGACCAAAGCACTGATCAATCCGGCAATCGGGTAAGAAGGCTGGAGTGATGGGGTATTGGAATAATGGAGTGATGGTAGGGGAGGCCCGATATTCCACCGCTCCAATACTCCATCATTTCCCACCCAGTTGAAATGATCGCTGGACTCAAAGGCAAAGTTGTCATCGTCACCGGCGGCGGCCACGGCATCGGCAAAGCCTATTGCCTCGGTTTTGCCAGAGCCGATGCGCATGTCGTCGTTGCCGATATCGACGATGCGGCGGCCAACCTGGTTGCCGGGGAAATTTCAGAGAATTGTTCGATGCAAGGGCTGGCGCTCCATACCGATGTTTCGAGCGAGGCTTCGACTAAGGAGATGGCGGCGCGCACATTGGAGCGCTTCGGCCGCATCGACGTGCTGATCAACAACGCGGCGGTTTTCTCCGTCGTGCCGATGAACCGCGGCAGGATTGAGACCATTGATCCGGAAGAATGGGACCGGCTGATGGCGGTCAATTTGCGCGGCCTATTTTTTTGCTGCCGCGCCGTGCTGCCGACTATGCGCAAACAGAAATCTGGCAAGATCATCACCATTGCTTCCGGCACCGTCTTCGCCGGCGCGCCCGGCAGGATTCACTATGTCACTTCGAAAGCTGCGACCATCGGATTCACGCGCACACTGGCGCGCGAAGTCGGCGATGACAATATCAACGTGAATTGCCTGGCGCCGGGCAACACGCTTTCCGAAGAGAATCCCACCGAACCGATGATCAAATTCCGTGAATCGTCCGTGGGCTTGCGCTCGTTGAAACGAATCCAAATGCCGCAAGACGTCGTCGGCGCCATGCTGTTCCTCGCCTCGCCGTTGAGCGATTTCATGACCGGCCAGACAGTGAACGTCGACGGCGGCATATCGTTTCTATGACTGAAGGTAGGGGCGAAAAATTTTTCGCCCCTACAATCTAACCCAGAGGGAGCTGTGCCATGAACCCCACCTATCCGATCATCGATGCCGACGGTCACGTCCTGGAGAAAGACCGTGAGCTGCACGACTACCTCGGCGGGCGTTACAGCGGCGCGCCGCGTTTCGAAACCTACGGCTACTTTCCGTCACTCGACGGCTGGAACCGCGGCACCGGCGTGCCCGGCAAAGATCCGGAAACACCCGCGCCGCGCTGGCTGCAATTTTTAGACGAGCTCGGCGTTCACACGACGGTGCTCTATCCAACCGGCGGTCTCGGACTCGGATTGATCCAAAATCCCGAATGGGCCTGCGTTCTCGCGCGCGCCTATAATTCCTGGCTCGCCGATCGCTTCATCAAACAAAGCCCGCGTCTTCAAGGTGTGGCGATTTTGCCGGTGCACGAACCGTTCGAAGCAGCCAAAGAATTGGAGCGGGCGAAATCCTTGGGACACGTCGCCGGCCTCTTGCCCGCCGTCACTTGGCTACACAAAGGTTACGGCCATACCGACTTCGATCCAATCTACGAAGCGGCGGAAAGACTCGACATGCCGCTGACCATCCACGGCGCGCCCAGCCGCGGCATGGGCTTCGACTTTTTTAACAAGTTTTTGCACGTCCACACGTTGGAACATCCCTTCGCGATTTTGATTCAATTCACCCACATGGTTTTCGAAGGCGTCTTCGTGCGCTTTCCGAAACTGCGCGTGGCGTTCCTCGAAGCAGGCTGCGGCTGGCTGCCCTACATGATGGACCGCATGGATGAGGAAATGGAAAAGCCGTATCGAGTTCAGGCTCCGCTCTTGAAACAAAAACCGAGCGAGCTGATACGCAACGGCCAAATCTGGACCACCTGCGAAGTGGAAGAAAAAGCACTGCCCTTCGTGCTCCAGCAGTTCAATCCAAAATGTTTAATGTGGCCGTCGGACTATCCGCACGAACGGCTGCCCGATATGTTCAAGCGCGACATCCCTGAATTTCTCGAACGCGATGACATTAGCGATGAGCACAAGAAAGCGATCCTGCACGACAACCCGGTAAATTTTTATCAACTGAATATTTAATCGAAGAATGCGCCTCGCGCAAAGTACGCCAAGGACGCAAAGAAAAGAATTCCAACACTTTCCGAACTTAGCGTCCTTTGCGCGCTTTGCGCGAGATATTCTTCACTGAATATTGTAACGGAGGTAGACCATGCGATTGAAGGATAGAGTGGCGATTGTGACCGGCGGCGGGGTGGGCATCGGCAAGGCCTACGCGCACGGTTTGGCCAAAGAAGGTGCGAAAGTTGTAGTCGCCGATATTCAGGACACCGAAGCGCAAAAAGTCGCTGCCGATATCAAAGCTGCCGGCGGCGAAGCCATCGCCGTGGCCGTCGACGTGACCTCGCCGGAAAAAACCCAAGCGATGGCCGCAGCGGCGCTGAAAGCCTACGGCCGCATCGACATCCTGGTGAACAACGCCGGTCTCTACTCGGCGCTCAAAAAGAAAGCGTTCATGGAAATCGACACCGACGAATGGGACCGGGTCATGGCGGTCAACGTCAAGGGACTTTTCCTCTGCGTCAAAGCCGTCTACCCGACGATGAAGCAGCAGCAAAAAGGCAAGATCATCAACATCTCATCGGGCACGACCCAGACCGGAACGCCATTTTTCCTGCATTACGTTTCGTCCAAAGCCGGCGTCCTCGGTTTCACCCGAGCCCTCGCACGCGAAGTCGGCGGCGACAACATTTGCGTCAACTCGATCATGCCCGGCCTGACCATTTCCAGTCCCAACCAGGAAGGCGTGACAAGTCCTGAACAACTGGCGGATCGCAGAAAACGCCGCGCCCTCCAGCGCGATCAATATCCGGCGGATCTGGTCGGCACCGTGATTTTCCTCGCCTCCGATGATAGCGACTTCATGACCGGCCAAGCCATCGGCGTCGACGGCGGCATGAACATGCATTGAGGAGATCGCAAACAGAGGCGGAGACATGCGATAGAGATTCCAAAATCCCGTGGGATAGGTGTGTCTCCGCGCTGGCCATGCGTTCATGACGGCACGCGTGGCGCAATTACATTAAGAACGAATGAATTGGATTTCCGACGATGGATTTCGGCGCGGCTGCGCTACGTCAACTCATGTAATTCCGATCATCGGTACGCGAAGCAAAAAGAGAGACCAGCGAATTGAGATAGACAAAAGACAGCATCTGAGATCTGTGTCTCTATCTCCCTGCTCTATTTAGTCCCTTCACTCGAAAATTAGACTGGTGAACGTCACCGCCGAACCAGTTTCCGGCGTAAACGCCTGACCGTAATGGAGGTGATTGCCGCGCGCTCCGTCGAGCAGGTGGATCAGTGAATAGAGAGGTGAGAAACCGCAGATCTTGCGCTTATCCTGATCCTTGGCAATCTCGTTGAAAAAGCCGAGCGCATCGAGCGCGGCGAGTCGCTCGATGAGTTGGCGGTCCTCCGCCTCGACCCATTTGAGAAAATCATCCGTGACCGGTTCGGAATCGCCGAACTGTCGACCGACATGCGCGAGATCGACTCCTGCAACGAAACAGATTCGCCGCGCATCCTGCGCCGCCACACGGCGCAGCGTGCTGAGAAAATTGCCGATTCCGGCGGTCTGCTCCGGCAATGTCCGAGTCATCATCTGCGAATGAAACGAAGACACAAGAATTGGCACGATCTTGAACGGCTTCTCCGGTTGACCGGTGAGAGCTGCGCGTTTTTGCGCGACGTATTTTAAAAACAATATCTGAAACTCGATGGAATGCTCGCCGCGATGAAGATACTCGTCGGCGAAACAGTCCTCGGCGCACCCGGCCTGCAAGCGGCTGACAAATTCCCTGTCGGTTTCCACCAGTCCCAACGGCGTGGCGAAATCTTTTAACGTAAGGATATACGGCGTCTTGCCGCCGCAATGCGAAGTGCCAAGAATAATGTAGAGATCGGCGCCGGCGCTTTCAGCCAGCGCTTTGTAGGCCCACGCATAGCTCGGGCCGCCGCGGTGAAAATCGATGTGCGGCGCGACGATCGCCTTGGGCATCACTCGGCCATTCGCGGCTGAAGGAGAGCCAGGGCCTTTGGGCGGTTGAAAATAATCATCCAGCTGCGCCGTCAATCCGACCGGATCGCTCTTGTAACCCCCGCCCACATGGGCTGGTATGCGCGTCGGCGACCGGCGGAATTCGGCCATCACGGCTTGCCGGTGATTCTCAAACCGTTCGCTTTGCAAATAATAATGTTGATCGAGCATCTCGACGAACTGCTTGAATTCATGGCTTCCGAGCACGGCACCAAATCGCCTGCCATACGCCTCTTGAATTTCGGCGAAGGAGTGACCGCCGTCAAAATGAGCCAGCACAAAATATCCGACCGGGGAAATACCCAGCGGCGTGGCGAGGTTCAGCGGATCTTTGAGATAGATGAAAGTCTTGCCGTCTTGCTGGACTGGAAATGCTTCAATCGGGCGAATCCGCGGTGTGTCATCCATCGTTGAGGTCAACGCGAGCTAAAATGAAATTCGGCAATCAGACGATGCCGAGACGTTGCTTCGCCTCTTCGGCAATCATGCTTGGATTCCAGGGCGGGTCCCAAACCAGATCAACGGTCGCATCGCCGACGCCATCGAGCGCCAGGATTTTCTGTTTCGCATCCGCGGCAATCATTGTGCCCATACCGCAGCCTGGAGCCGTAAGCGTCATCTTGACCGCAACTTTATCTTCGTTCACTTCGACTTCGTAAACCAACCCGAGGTCAACGATATTGACTGGAATCTCTGGATCGTAGCATTCTTGCAACGCTTCATAAACTTGCTCTTTGGTGACCATGGAATCTGCTCCTCGCGCGGCACTCGCCGGCGCTAGCTCGAAACGATCTTTAAACCCTGAACCTTCTTTGCTTGCTCTGATGCAATCGACAACTGTCCGGCTAATTTGGCGGCAATTTCCAAAAAACATTTGCTCACTTCACTGCGTGGATCCTGGATCAAACTTGGCACTCCGGCGTCGCCGCCTTCACGCAGCGAGGGCGTGATCGGAATCTCACCGAGATACGGGATCTTGAATCGCTCCGCCGCACGCTGCGCGCCGCCGCGCGAGAAAATTTCATGCTTCTTGCCGCAACCATCGCAAATAAAATAACTCATATTTTCGATGAGGCCGACGATGGGAATATTCACCTTGTCGAACATCGATTTGGCGCGCACCACGTCGGCGAGCGCGACTTGCTGGGGCGTGGCGACAAGCACCGCGCCACTCACTTTCAACTGCTGCGAAAAAGTAATTTGCACATCGCCGGTGCCCGGCGGCATGTCCACAACCAGGTAGTCCAACTCGCCCCAATGCACATCCGCCATAAGCTGGTGCAAGGCCTTGCCTAACATCGGCCCGCGCCAGATGACGGCTTGATCAGGGTCGAGAAAAAAACCGATCGACATGACCGGCAAGCCGTGCGCGATGGCCGGTTCGATTTTTGAAACCCCGTCAACGTCGATTTTCTTCGGCTCACCTTTAATGCCCATAATGATCGGCACTGAAGGACCGTAGATGTCGGCGTCCAGCAAACCAGTCGCAGCACCGTGCATCTTTAGCGCCACCGCCAAATTCGCCGCGACGGTTGATTTACCAACTCCGCCTTTGCCCGCCGCAACGAGCACGACGTTTTTGACCGTCGGCAACAAGTCGGTCTGGCCGGCCCCGGCCTTGCTGCCACGCACCTGAGCGCCGAAGTTGATCTCGAGTGCGCTGATTCCGCCAACCGCGGCGAGAGCTTTTTTGCAATCGGTCTCGATGGTTTCACGCAGTGGACAGGCAGGCGTGGTCAACTCCACGGTAAACCGAACTTTGCCTTGAGAAATGGCGAGATCTTTCACCATACCCAGGCTCACAATGTCGCGGTGAAGCTCCGGATCCTGGACGTTTCGCAGCGCCTCAATGACACGTTCTTCAGTTACAATTTCCACAAATTTCCTTCCGTTGAAAAAAGTATTGACCTATAGGGTCTACGATGTCAACAGCGCCTAAGCGCGTTAACATTCGGCAGTTTTTGGCATCTAATGAACTGAAATTCTCACCCGAGAGTGGCGCAAACCAAATGGATTGTATCTTGATGAGAGGGAAAGCTTTTGGTACTATTGGCACATCCGGAAAACTCCATTCTCAAGTCATCAGGAGGACACAATGAAGCAAACTCTCACCACATTGTTGGGTGTAGTGCTTGTGGCATCATTAATAGGATGTTCCGGTGGCAGTCTAACGACGCGCGAAAAGGGTGCGGGTATCGGTGCTCTCGGCGGTGCGGCGGCCGGCGGTATCATTGGGGCCACGGTAGGTCACCCTGGCGCGGGCGCGGCAATCGGTGGCGCACTCGGACTCGGCGCCGGCGCTTTGGTTGGGGATCAACTGCAAGGACAAGAGATCAAGCAAGCCGATCAGCAGAATCAAATTAACACCAACCAGGCGGAACTTGAGCGTCAGCGACGGGAGCTCGAGGCACTTAAGAAACAGCAAAGGGAATATTGAACGATGGAGTTGGAGCTTTGTTGGCCGGAAATAGACGCAAGTGCCGTGCGTGCGGAGATTTGCAATCGCGTGGTTGAGTGGGTGGCGCTTCTGCAAGGAGGTCCTAATGAAATCAAATAATTTTCCTGCTGGAGCCTTAGTAGTAGCCGGATTTCTGTTTGTTTCAGGCTGCGCGGGCGGTGAGTTGACCACTCGTGAAAAGGGCGCCGGTATCGGCGCACTGGGCGGCGCTGCGGCTGGAGGGATCATCGGGGCCGCGGTAGGTCATCCTGGCGCGGGCGCGGCAATCGGTGGCGCGCTCGGACTCGGCACCGGCGCTCTGGTGGGAGATCAGCTCCAAGGTCAGGAAAACAAACAGAAAGAGCAACAAAAAGCGATCGATCAACAGCGCGGTGAAATTGAAAAAAATCGTGCGCTCATTGAAGAGTTGCGAAAACGTAATATCGAGGCAAAAGAGACCAGCCGGGGTGTCATGGTCAATCTCCCGAGCGTGAACTTCGAGTTCGACAGCGCGGATTTGACGGGCGACGGCAGGAACAAGGTCAATCAGATCGCCGATATCATCAAACGCGACGCGCCCAACCGGCGTGTAACGGTAGAGGGCCATGCCAGTCGCGAAAGCGCCGCACAAGAGGCCTATAATCAGCGCCTTTCCGAACGGCGCGCCAATACCGTGGCCGATTCGTTAGAGCGTAGCGGCGTTAATGGCCGGAACATTTCGGCCCAAGGGCTAGGCACCCGAGCGCCGGTGGCGTCAAACGACAGCGAAAGCGGGCGGCAGCAAAACCGCCGGGTTGAAGTGACCATCGAAAACTAGTCCGGACGGCCGAAACGCGGCTCGGTGCCTGTGAGCAAACGTTTGACGTTGTCACGATGGCGCAGGATTACCATCGCGCCGAGAAAAACGCCGAGCGCGACAAGTTCCACTGAATAGGAAAAGGCCCAGAGCGAGATCGGCGCCGCGAGCGCGGCCGCGATGGAACCGAGTGAAACCGTTCGACTGCAAAAAACAGCCACTGCAAAAGCAAGAGCCATAACCGCGGTTCCCAGCGGCGCCAACGCGAGCAAAGCTCCAAAGGCTGTTGCGACTCCCTTCCCACCGTGAAATTTTAGAAATAGCGGATACAGGTGGCCCAGAACTGCGGCGATAGCGACCAGCGCGAGCGCGGTGTCGTTTATTTCAAGCCGTTGGCTGATATACACCGGGGCGAAACCTTTAGCCGTATCCGCAAGCAACGTCAGTAGACCGAGTCCCTTTCCAAGCACGCGTGCGACGTTGGTCGCGCCGATGTTGCCGCTGCCGGCATCTCTCACATCAACGCCCGCCAGCCTGCCAAGAATAAAACCGCTCGGTACTGAGCCGACAAGATAAGCGAATATTGTAAGTAGGAATGTCAACACGGATCGACCACGAAAGAAATCTGCTCCGAATTCGACTTAAATCCGCTTAGGCTACACGCCCAAGCGGTGCCAAGGCTGGTTTTCGTACATCGGGTTTTCCGATTCTGGCACGAATTAAGGTTCGTCATCGGGGCCAACCACGGGCCTGAGACTAAAAAGCCCCACACGGCGAATTCCGTGCGGGGCCCTGCACCATTAATTTTAGAAATTTCCTACTTCGCCGGCCGTTTGTAAAAATCGGGATTCATTTTGCTTGTCGTGCCTGATTTAGCGAGCTCTTCCTCGAACATCTTGCGGATGTTCGGGTCCTCGTCGAAATACTCGATCTGATTGCCGCCCGCTTTGACATCTTTATCGACTTTGGTGATATCGCCGAATCCCTCACCGAGGCTGTACTTGATCCCTCCCAGACGCGGCGGCAGATAACGCGCCCCGGTGGCGCCGGTGTTGAAGTGCTGGTGCCACATCATCGCCGGCGGGGTAAAAACGCTGCCGTCCTGCCAATCGTATCGTTTGGGCTCCTCCCCCTGTCGCCAAAACATCGAAAAGCCTTTGCCTTTGATGATGATGACGTTAAAACCGGGGCCATGGCGGTGCGCTTTTTTGTAAGTGCCCACGGGAAATTCCGAGATGTGCGCGGCCATGGAGCCGCTGGCCATTTCCAACATGACGTTCTTTCCCCCGCCACCGCGTTCCACCCAATCCTCCAGCGCAAAACTGCGCGCGTCAGCGATGAAGTTAGTATCCCAAACCCGGCCCGGATAGGCTTTGCCCTTGCCGCTGAAATATTCCGGATCGCCATCAAAGCGCTCGGTGAAATCCCGCGGCGTATTGAAGACGAAGTCCGCATTATGAAAAAGATTAAACACAATCGGCATGCTGTTGACGGAAAAAAACCGCGCCGGTTCATCGCCCGAACCATTGAAATGCTGGTAGGTACAATTGAGCGGCAGCGCGAACAAGCTGCCATCGTGCCATTCAAAAGTCGTCTTGGCGCCCTTATCGTTCCAGATCGTCGTGGCGCCGCGGCCCTTCAAAACAAAATGCAGGTCCTCATAAAGGTGGCGCATCGCATTGAGCTTTTTCCCGGCGGGAATCTCACTCACATAAGCGCCGGTCGCGCCCTCCGCGCCTTCCATGTTGATGAACGCGCCGCTCCCGCCGGTCCTATCCCAGGGTTTGAGCTCAACTTTTTTCAAGTCCTGGACGAAAAACGTTTTCATGATCGGAATTCCCTCACCCAATTGCCACTTATCGTAGTAGGGAATGTTGTCCATTAGAGTAGTGTCCATTTGGGCCGCTGGCTTCGACATAATCTCCTCCAAAAGTTCGCTTGGTTAATATCTTATACGATTGTCAAAAGCAAGCCAGCTGATCGCCGTTTTACCTCGTACACAGCCAATTTTACGAAGGAAAAGGGTGCCGCAGCATTGACAACGCGGGCCAAACTCTACTAAATGGCACGGTAAAGTTAACCACGTCGGCTCGTAGCCGAACGGTTAGCTGCTAAGCACATAAAAAGGAGAGTCCTCTTGGCTACAACCGTTGAAGCGCCCATGGTTGGTAAAATCCTCAAGATCGAAAAAAATCCCGGCGATCACGTCGACGAAGACGAAGTGATACTTGTGATGGAAGCGATGAAGATGGAGATTCCGATTGTCGCCCCGGTTACCGGTACTTTGAAAGAGGTTAAAGTTGCGGTCGGTGAAGCCGTCGAAGCCGAGCAAGCGCTCGCCGTGATCGAGTAGCCCCGCAAAACAAAGCCCGCGCTATCGGTTTGTTATCGTCGAGGAGAAATCATGGATACTTGGACGTTCGGCTGGACATTGGCGCTAATCGGAATGTCCGGCACTATGCTCGTGCTTTGGGTCCTGAGCCTCCTCATTCTTCTGATCCGAAAGGTTTTCCCGCCTCCGGCAGCGGCACCAAAGAAAGGTTAGTTTCACCGCATGGAATCCGCGCTCGTCTCCGGTCTCCAAGGTTTGTTTCTTGGGGTATCAAATCTCAATTTAGGTCACGTCGTCATGATCCTGATTGGATCTGTGCTGCTCTATTTGGGCATTCGCAAGGGGTACGAGCCTCTTCTCTTAGTGCCCATCGGATTCGGCGCGATCCTCGTCAATATCCCTCTGTCGGAGATGATGGCTGAGGGTGGCTTCATCCGATTCTTTTACGACATCGGCGTGCGCACCGAAATTTTTCCGCTACTTATTTTTGTCGGCATCGGCGCCATGACCGATTTCCAGCCATTATTGGAAAATCCCAAGATCATCTTGCTCGGCGCTGCCGGCCAATTCGGCATCTTTATCACGCTACTGCTCGCCCTCGCGCTCGGTTTCGACAAGCTCGATGCGGTCGCCGTTTCGATCATCGGCGCCTGTGACGGTCCGACCGCGATTTACGTAAGCTCAAAATTTGCTCCTCATATGCTTGGCGCGGTTTCAGTAGCCGCTTATTCGTATATGTCCTTGGTGCCGCTCATCCAACCGCCGATCATGCGCGTCCTGACCACTGAAAAAGAACGAATGATCGTCATGGGCGCGGTAAAGCAACCGATATCGCAAACGACAAAAATCATGTTCCCAATCGTCGTCACCATCTTCGCCTCCATCCTCGCGCCCAAAGGGGCGCCGCTGATCGGCACCGTCATGCTGGGAAATCTCATGAAGGAATGCAGCGTCGTCGACCGATTGAAGCGCGCATCAGAAAACGAGATCGCCAACATCGTCACGCTTTTGCTCGGCCTGTGCATCGGCGCGACCATGGAAGCAGACAAATTCCTCCACGCCCAGACTTTGATCGTCCTAGCGCTCGGCTTTGTCGCCATTAGCCTCGACACGGCGGTTGGAATCCTTTTCGGCAAGCTCATGTGCCTGCTCACCGGCGGTAAAATCAATCCGCTCATCGGCGCCGCGGGCATCTCAGCATTCCCGATGTCGGCCCGCGTGGTTCAAGCCGAAGGCCAAAAATACAACAAGAAGAGTTACCTGCTCATGCATGCCATGAGCGCCAATGCGGGCGGGCAAATCGGCTCGGTTATCGCCGCCGCCGTCATGCTCTCCGTGCTGCAAGGCATGGGCATCGTCGGTCAATGATTTAAACATGGCTCAGACTCGCGCAGATCTGGAAAAAGGACTTGCCGCGCTCGAGCAAGTCGCGCTCGACGCCGACCCCAAAACGTCCGCCAAACAACACGCCGAAGGCAAGCTCACCGCGCGTGAACGAGTCGACAAATTGCTCGATTCCGGCACTTTTGTCGAGGAATTCATGCTCGCCGAAACGCAATGTCGCGATTTCGGCATGGCCGAAAAAAAATTGCCGTCGGATGGGGTCGTCACGGGATTTGGCAAGATCGACGGCAGACCCGTGTACGTTTATTCGCAGGACCGCGCTGTTTTGGCGGGGAGCGTGGGCAGTGCGCACGCGGAAAAAATCGCCTATGTGATTCAAACAGCGCGCAAGCTCGGCGTGCCGGTCATTGGACTTAACGATTCAGCCGGCGCGCGCATACAAGAAGGGCTATCCGTCACCTCGGCCATCGGAAAAATTTTCTACGAGAACAGCATCGCGTCGGGTTGTATTCCGCAAATCTCCGCGATCATGGGACCCTGCATCGGTGTCGGCTCCTACTCGCCGGCCCTGACCGACTTCATCATCCAGGTGCAGAACAGCAGCCAGATGTTTATCACCGGCCCAGCGGTGATCAAGGAAGTGCTCGGCGAAACGGTCACCATGGAAGAGTTGGGCGGAGCCAAGATTCATTCAGAAGTTTCCGGCGTGACCGACCTGGTGGCGAAAAACGATGAAGAATGTTTAGCGTTGATTCGACGGCTGATGGGTTTCCTGCCGATTAGTTTCGAATCCGCGCCGCCGCGTAAAGATCCGCATGACGATCCAGCGCGTTCCCTCGACGCGCTCGAGAACATTGTCCCCGAAGACACCAAGCGCGCCTACAATATCCTCCAGGTCATCAAAGCCCTCGTCGATGACGGCGACTTTTTCGAGTTGAAGGCAAAGTTTGCGCGTAATTTGGTAACAGGCTTCGGACGCTTGGATGGTTATTCCGTCGGCTTTGTCGCCAATCAACCGATGTTTCTCGCCGGCAGCCTGGACGTCGACGCGTCCGACAAAGCCGCCCGCTTCATTCGCTTCTGCGATGCCTTCAATATCCCGGTGATTACGTTGATGGATGTGCCGGGCTTTTTTCCCGGCAAGCAGCAAGAGGAAAGAGGCATTATTCGGCACGGAGCCAAAATGCTTTACGCCTACGCCGAAGCAACCGTGCCAAAAATCACGGTCGTGCTACGCAAAGGTTACGGCGGCGCCAAGCAAGCCCTCTGTACGCGCGAGATGGGCGCCGATCAGCTACTTGTCTGGCCGGGTGTCGAACTGGCCGTGATGGGCGGCGGCGGCGCCGTGAATGTGCTTTACCGGCGCGAAATCGAGCAATCGGCCGATCCGGCGAAAACCCGCGCGGAAAAGATTGCCGAATATCAAGAACGCTTCAACGGGCCCTTTGAAGCGCTGTCGAAGCAATTCGCGCAAGCGGCGATACGGCCGCAGGAAACGCGCAAGCGGCTCGTTCAGTGTTTGGAGATCTTACGCCACAAAAAAGAGGAGCGCCCAAAAAAGAAACACGGCCTCATGCCCGTGTAGCATAGCTTCGCGCTCCCGTCGCGTCTTCCCGTGGTGCGGGGAGCGACACAAAAAAAGTGCTGCCCTTTTCCGGTTCGCTTTCTACCCAAATTCGCCCATCATGGGCTTCGACAACCTTCTTACAAATAGCTAGGCCGAGCCCGGTGCCGCTGTAGCTGGATTTTTGTCCGGCGCTGAGCTGCCGGTACGTGTCGAAGATGCGATCGAACTCATCAGGAGGAATGCCAACGCCGGAATCTTTGACCCACCAGACCACTTCTGCATCACCCCATCTGTGCGCTCCGATCAAAACTTCGCCGCCGCTTTGAGTAAATTTGAAAGCATTGCTCAGCAAGTTCTCCAGAACTTGGCTGATGCGCCTGGCATCGACAGCGAGCGGCGGTAAGTCGTCACTGATCTCTGTTCTAAAGGCGATTCGTTTCTTGTCCGCTTCGACGCTATGTTCGAGAAATCCGTCCAGCAGGAGCGCTTTCAAATCCGTCGGCGCCTTGATCAACTCCAGTTTGCCGGCGTCGATTTTCGAGATATCGAGAAAGTCGCTGATATGACCGATCAAACTCTTGCAGCTTTCTTGCACTTTCCAGAGCCATTTATGTTGCAGCTCGTTGACCGGACCGAACAGACCTTCGCGAATCGAGTCGGTGATGGAGACCATGTTGGAGAGCGGAGAACGCAGGTCGTGCGCCACCATAGCGGTAAAATCCGCCAGGGTTTGCTCCGCGCGCGTGCGTTCATCAATTTCCCGGCGCAGGTCATCGTTCGCTTGCACCGTGGCGCCATAGAGTCGCGCGTTTTCCAAAGCCAGCGCGATCTGGCGCGACATGGCCTGAAGAAAGTGCTTTTCGTCAGCCCCAAAGGAGTGAGTCTCACATTTCATAAGCGCAATTGCCCCGTGCAACGGCGATTTCAACCGCAGCGGTAACACCGCCAGTGATTGGATCTCATCACCCCTGGCGGCGGCAAAGCCAGCGTCGTCGTCGAGGTCGTCGATAAACCGGGAATCCTCACACAACCACACGTGGTGCGCGAATTCGCCGCCGAGCTCCATCCAGTCGATGTCCAATTCTCCGCGCGCGCGGGATTCGTGGGCAACGCCGTAGAACTTGCGACCTTCCACCTGCTCAGAAAAATACAAGAAAGCGAAATCGAATGCGCTGGTCGAGATCAGGCGATTCAAGCCTCGCTCGATGACCTGCTCCACGGAAAGCGTTTCGGCGATCTCTTGCGATACCAGGTTGAGCGCTTCCAATTGATCGGTATAGGCGAGCAGCTGCTCCTCGCTCTTACGCAACGAGGTAATGTCGCGAGTTATGGTTGCCGCCCCGACAATGTTTCGGTGCACGTCCCGAATCGGCGAAAGCGAGGCCGAGACGTCGAAAACCTGCCCTCCCTTGCGCGTTCTTTTGCTCTCATAACGATTGATGCCGCGGCCCTGCTTGACGACCTCCAATAGTTCGGATACTTCGTCGTGGTGACTGGCGGGAATCAGCCGGAAGATGGATTGGCCGAGTGTCTCCGCAGCCGAGAAGCCATAGGTCGTTTCCGCGCCGTCGTTCCACGAAGTGATGAGTCCATCCAAAGTCATGCCGATAATCGCTTCCTCGGATGACTCCACAATCGCCGCCAAGCGAGAACGCTCCTCTTCAGCGTGCACTCGAACGTTGACGTAACCGACGACAAATTTGCTGCCGATCAGCCATGCCAGCGTACCGGCCATCACCGTGACCAGCACGAGCCACATCAAATTCCGCGTCAAAGCGCGATTCACCTGGCCGAAGGCCAAGATCTTGGGGATTCCCACCATGACATAGATCTGACCGGCCATCGGATTTGGCGCGAGCGACTTGAGTGCGTAGATCCGTTCAACTCCGTCCAATCCGGTTAACTCGCGCGAGACCTGGGCGCGCAAGCGCAGCATCTCAAACAAGGGAGCATCCGGGATGTGCTTGCCCACCCATTTTTCAGATTCCGGCGATCTGGCGAGCAGAATGCCGTTGCTGTCGACAATTGAAAGAACCACGCCGGCGGGAAGTTGACTTTCAGTCGCGAGCTGATTGATCCAGTGGATATCCAGTGCGGCAAACATCACGGCGCGAATCCTCTCATCAGCGGAAAATATCGGAAAAGCGAAACTCAAACTCTTTCGGTTGAGGGTTTCTCGAACAGCAAAGTCACCGATAGCAAAACCGCGTGCCGCCAATGCCCGTTGGAAATAGCTTGATCGTTCCACGCTATCGCCGGGCTTCCCGGTCTCGGCACGGCACTTCACGGCACCGTTGGCATCAGCGACTCCGAGGTCGGCGTAGAGATTGTTATGGTCGACAAAACGTTTGAGAAAATTTCCGCATTGGGCTGCGTCGCCTTTCATGACATCGGGGGTATCGGCGAGCAACGTAAGTAGTTGTCTGGCCGAATCGATGAAGCGGGCCTCGCGGAGAGCAACATTTTCGGCAATTTCCCATGCGCTTTCTTGCGCCTCCGCCAGACGCAAATCGCGGGCAACTTTCGCCTGATAGAGAATCAAACCAAAAATCGGCAAAACCACGATCAGAATGATGATCAGCAGTCTCCGCCTAAGTTCTCGCAGGAACGATTCCGTCGCTTGAAATATGATTCGGTCAAGTTTCCACATGGCTGCGATTCGATTTTACTGAGAATTTACGGAATGAATTCACGGCGGGACCACGGTGGTGAGTTGCAACAATCGGTCAAGGTTTGCTATCTCCCTTCGCCGCGCTTTCCGGAGACTCCTCACGCGCCTCGATCCAACGCGTGAGTTGGCTTTCGCGCACGCGCCACTGGCCGCCCACTTTGAACGCGGGCAACTCATTGCGCCGTATCATGCGCTGCAATGTTCGCGTGGATACCTGAAGCAAGTCCGCCGCTTCGGGCAGGGTCAACAGCCGGAAACCTTGGAGCGTATTGCTCATCTTGCAACTCTCATGATGCTTTGAGCAATGAGAGTGCCACTCAATACCAAAACTCAAGGTCCTGTTTTTACTAGGATACTATTCTCCTTCCCTCCGAAGCCGGTACAGAATTGGACAAGTCATGACGTCCATGCGTGCTAGCAGACGAAGCGCAATCAGAACGAGCAAGCTTGTCAAAAATGGGAATTTACGAGGCGCGCCGCTCGCAGCGGCAGGACCTTGGCCAAGGGTCTTCCTGGATGATCGAAATCACATAACATCTACTGCTGGTAAAGAATTTCTCCGGCATTGGATGGATCGTAGCCGCCGAGCGCGCTAACGGCTCGTTTAAATTCATCGGAGCGAATGATTCGCATCAACTTGGCGCCGCGCGGCGAATCGTAGAAACGGCGGGCAATCACAAGGTCGTACTCCTCGTCTCCCACAGGAATAAAATCCAGCCCCAAAGCGGTCGCGGCCGCGCGCACGCCGAGACCGGCGTCGGCGAGATCGCTGGCAACAGCGACGCCGACCCCCATGTGAGTAAACTCTTCGCGATCGTAACCGGCAATGGCCTCGGAATCGATTCCAAGTTTTTTCAATTCGTGGTCCAAAAGCACGCGCGTGCCGGAACCGGCTTGGCGATTGACAAAACGCATGCCCGCTTTGACGAGATCTTTGAGTCCGGCCACGGATTTGGGATTGCCGCGCGCCACGAGTATGCCCTGCTCGCGTTGCGCCAGATGAACTAATACGAGCGGAACTCGGGAAATCGTTCTTTTTATGTCAGGAATATTGTAAGAGCCGCTTTCCGTATCGAGGAGATGCGTGCCACCCATGTGGGTTTCGCCGCGTTCCAGCGCGAGCAAGCCACCCAGACTGCCGACGTTGGTGGCGGCGATTTTGAGTTCCGGATGACTGCGCTTCAGTTGGTCCTCGAGCACGCCAATGGCGAGATCGTGGCTGCCGGTGCAAAGAATCGTGTTCTCGATGTCTTGGACCGGCCGAAGCAGTTCGACCTCAACTTCCTCGCCGGCATTGAGCCCCTCCGCCAGGCTTGGAATGCGCAACAGGCCATCGGCATGAACCATCGTGGTGATCACGCCCGCGCCGCGCGCCAGCGGCACCGCGACGAGTTTTTCACCGACCCGTCCCAAAGTGACGCGCAGAAATTCCTCGAGTCCGAGATGGGAGGCGATTTTCTTCGGTACGACGGCGCGCACGCTGGCGTGAACCGGCGCGGCGGAGCCGAGAAATTTCTCCAGCGCCGGGCGCAGGATTTCGCGCGCGATGACGATGGCAGAAACCGGATAACCGGGAACGCCCAGCGCTGGTTTGCCCTGCACGCGGCCCAAAACCGCCGGCTTGCCCGGCATGACGTCGATGCCGTGGGCCAGCAGTTCTCCTGCTTCTGCGACGATATCCGCGGTCAAATCATGCTCGCCGGCAGACGATCCGGCAATGATCGTGACTAAATCACATTCCATCGCCGCGCGCCTGACAGCGCTGTCGAGCACGGCCGAATCGTCGTGCGCGCGCGGATACTTGATCGGCGCTCCGCCCCACTCGCGCACGAACGCGGCGAGCACGGTAGAATTGAAATCGATCACCGCGCCCGGTTTGGTTTCTTCCCCTGGTTGGATCAATTCATCGCCGGTGGGAATAATGCCGACTTTCGGGCGGGCCTTGACCCGAACTGTCGTATGGCCGGCGGCTAGCAACGCGCCCAAATCGTAAGGGCGCAGCCGATGGGAGCGCGGCAACAACAGCTCCGTTGCGACCACGTCCTCGCC
>Ga0065707_10082205_pt1 | contig 19211 bp, 16 predicted proteins | sample SwiRhicommuniRL3_FD_59094 | JGI IMG/M metagenome (GOLD analysis project Ga0065707, IMG submission 59094) | Switchgrass rhizosphere bacterial communities from Rose Lake, Michigan, USA - RL3 v2 (version 2) | ecosystem: Host-associated > Plants > Roots > Rhizosphere > Soil | place: East Lansing...
ACGGACACATGGGCGGGCCGCTTCCTTTTTGAGGTAGTCATTCTGAACGGTTCCACGGTAGATCAGGTCGAGGCAGACACTGCAGCGACCGCATTCGGCTCACTCGGATTGAGCGAGCCCGTACTCAAGGCGCTGCAGGACGTCGGCTACGAATCGCCCTCGCCGATCCAGGCAGCCACCATTCCCCTGCTGCTCGCGGGCTCCGACGTGCTGGGGCAGGCCCAGACCGGGACCGGCAAGACCGCGGCATTCGCATTGCCCATTCTGTCGAAAATAGACATCCAGGTGCGTCCGCCGCAGGCGCTGATCCTGGTGCCCACCCGCGAATTGGCTATCCAGGTGGCCGAAGCGTTCCAGCGTTACGCGTCGCATCTGAAGGGCTTCCATGTGCTGCCGATCTACGGTGGCCAGAGCTATACGCCGCAACTGCAGAGCCTGCGTCGCGGCGTTCACGTCGTCGTCGGTACGCCAGGCCGCGTGATGGATCATCTCAAGCGCGGCACGCTCGATCTCAGTTCGATCACGCAGCTGGTGCTGGACGAGGCTGACGAGATGCTGCAGATGGGCTTCCAGGAAGACGTCGAGTGGATTCTCAGCCAGGCGCCGAAGGAACGTACTGTCGCGCTGTTCTCGGCAACCATGCCGCCGGCCATTCGCCGTATCGCCCAGGTGCATCTGCGCGATCCCAAAGAAGTCACGATCAAGAGCAAGACCAGCACCGCGAGCAATATCCGTCAGCGTTACTGGGTGGTCAGCGGGATGCACAAGCTCGACGCCTTGACGCGACTGCTCGAAGCCGAGCCTTTCGACGGCATGCTCGTGTTCGCGCGCACCAAGCAATCTACGACCGAACTCGCCGAACGCCTCGAAGCACGCGGCTTCGCCGTCGAAGCATTGAACGGCGATGTCCCGCAGCCTTTGCGTGAGCGCACCATCGCAAGATTGAAAGGCGGACAGATCGACATCGTCGTCGCAACCGACGTGGCGGCGCGCGGCCTGGATGTCGAACGCATCAGTCACGTCATCAACTTCGATGTTCCGTACGACTCCGAGTCGTACGTTCATCGCATCGGGCGCACAGGCCGCGCTGGCCGTAGCGGCGAGGCGATCTTGTTCGTCGCTCCACGCGAACGCGGCATGTTGCGGGTCATCGAACGCGCCACGCGCCAACCCATCGAGCCGATGAATCTGCCGACCATCGCCGATGTGAACCAGCGCCGCGTTCTACGATTCACCGAGCGAATCACCGAAACCCTGGCCGCTGGCGAGCTGACCGCGTATCGGGAGATCCTCGAACAATACGAAAGCGACCATAACGTGCCCGCGATCGATATCGCTGCCGCGCTCGCCAGCCTGATCCAGGGAAAGACACCGCTGCAGTTGGCGGAGCGTCGTGAGCCGCCAGCCCCAACTCCGCGAACCGTCACCCGTGAGCGCGATCCTGTTGAACCGAAGGCGCCGCGTCGGAAGGAACGTGAGCGGGGTGCATGGGAACCGCCTCGCGCTGAGCAGGTGTTCGTGCAGCCGGAGCAGGTCGTTGAAAGTCGGCCGACGGAGCGCGTCGAAGAGGAACGTCCCCCGCGCCGCGAACGACCGCCGCGTGACGAAAAGCCGCGCGACAAACGATCGTTCGAGGGGCGCGAAGAGCGCCCGATCCGCCGCGACGACGCAACGATGGAAACGTATCGCGTCGAAGTCGGCCTCGTGCACGGCGTCAAGCCCGGCAACATCGTCGGCGCCATCGCCAACGAAGCAGGCCTCGACGGCCGCCACATCGGCCGGGTCGACATTCGCGCCGATCACAGCTTCGTCGACTTGCCCGAAGGCATGCCGAAAGACGTGTTCCGCCAGCTGCAGAAAGTTCGCGTCGCCGGACAGCTGCTGCAAATCGGCCGCGCTCGCGGCGGCAGTGCTCCCGACGATGCTCGCGAGCGTCCTCCATCACGCGAACGGCCTCCATCGCGCGAGCGCGCTCCATCGGCTGAGCGTCCCCCCTCGGTGGAAGCTCGACAGGCAGCTCGCACCGAACTTCGCGTACGCCTGCCCTCGGAGCGACCCGCCAAGCGCCCTGGCAAGCCACCGCTGCGTGCAGGCAAGCCGGCGGGAAAACCGTTCGCCAAGCCAGCGGGGAAGAAGATCTTCGCGAAGCGGAAGGACAAGCGGTAACTTCTAAGGGCAAGCTCTCGGCGAGCGTTTGATCTTTTCATATTTTCTCTCTGCTCTGCGTCCTCTGCGTGCTCTGCGAGAAATATCTTCAAGACCTGAATGCTGCTGCTGAGAGTGGCCTGTGCCATTCAGCAGTCTTGCGGCAACGGCTATGCGTTCGCGAGAGCTATCTCGCAGAGCACGCAGAGGTCGCAGAGCAGAGAAAGAAGCTGGAGTCTTGGAGGAGAGGGCGAGTCGGATGACGCCGGCGCAGCGGCCGTTGAGGTTGTCGACCGAGGCGCAGATCAGCGAGCGCTTCGGGCGGGCGTTACGGAGCGCGGATGGAGTGGAAGGCGCGCATTGCATTCATGAGCTTTGGATGCGGGGTGCGATGTCGGTGCACATCCAAGCGCAGCTGGCTGAGCTGTGGAAGCACGCGGCAGATTCGATTCCGGAGTGGCTGCCGACGCAGTTCATCGAGTGGCTACCGCTGGCATATGAAACTGCGCGGCTGTTCACGCCGAAGCGCAACGGACGCAGCAACATCTACCTCGTGCTGCTCGACTACCGCGATACTGGTCCCGGCAGCCTTGGCGTCTATGTCGGTATGACTTCACATACGCCGCAGCTGCGATTCGAACAGCACAAGGCCGGGATTCGCGCGGCCGGCAGTGTCCTGAAACGCGGATTGGAATTGCTCGCCGGGCCGACGGCCCACTTGCAAGGAATCCGCCGCGCCGATGCCGCGAATATCGAAGAACAGTTCGCTGAAGCGCTGCGTGCGAGAGGTCTGTTCGTGCAGGGCGGCCATTGAATCGATGAGAATGCGCCATGGTCGATGTCCGTAGCCCGGAATTCAATCGAGCCCTGCAGCAGGCCGGCGAAGAGTGCGGACTGCAGCATTACTATCGCGCCTGCGTGCGTCCGCTACTGCTCATGCCGATGACGCAATGGCCTATGTGCTGCGGCAGCAACTGCGAGCCGTGTTCGCAGATACTGGTGCGCGTCGCCGCCCGCGTCTGCGAACTGCTGGAGATCGATCCGCACGAGTTGAAGTAGACGCGGCACGCCGTTCGATGCCGGTACGGCCAAAGCACGCCGGGGGCGGGAGGCGATGGGACTAAGGAGTCCACGACGCCTCCACTGTGCTCTTCTTCGAGCAAGCGCTTTCCCTTTCCACCCCCGATCCTCCGTGACGTGCTTTGGCCATGCCAGCATCCCTGTCGGTCGCACTCGAGTTCTCCGATACCGTGGGGTCCGTATCGATTGGGTGCATATCATGAGGAAGGCCGTCCCTGGCCGACGTTGGCAACTGTTGCTATGTCAATCGCAGTTCAAACAGAACGGCAGCTGGTTCGGCGCATGCCGCGGTTCCTGCGTCGCACGGGCCGCCCGAAGTTTCGGCAGCAAGGTCGTGATTGCTATCTGCGCATCCCGGCAGGTTCGCATCGCCATGCTCGCTCCTGGCGGTTGGCGCAGCCGCGCATCGGTCTCATCGGCAAACATTTCCGCGAGCATTTCGAGATGGTCGATGGTCTCATCGATCAGCGACAGTGGGTCGACGAACATATGCTGCCTGCCTATGTTTAGAAGCGTGAGCTGCGTTTCCAGTTGATTTGCCAGTCGAGTTGTCCCCGGAAGGAAGCGACTGTCTGTTTGAACAGGCCTGTATCTTTGTACAGCTTCGCGGGCGTGCGCAAGTGTTTTTTGCAGAGGCTTGGAAAATCAAAGACGTCGTGCGCGGAAGTCGACGAGGTTGGCAGTCAGCAGCGCGATTGCGTCCGTCAGTTGCGCTTGCTGATCGGGCGAGGGCACGGCGCGGAGCAGCAGTTCGTCCGTTTCCTCGAGCGTGCGCTGAGCGTGGCTATAGGTACGATTCGCCAGTGCCGTATCCTGCGTCGTCAGGGCCATCTTCATGAGGGCGTTGGCGATTTCCAGGTCGGTGATGGTGAAGGCGATACCCGCGGCGGTGGCGCTGCGGACGTGATGGGCCGGGCGATCTGGCATGTCGATACGGATCAGGGGCCAATGCGGTTAGTACGGTTCAGGCGGGCGGGCGCAGGCAAGGTTGCATACAGCGAAGATAACGTGCCGGGCCCGAAAAGGGGTCCACGAATCAGGGATTTGCCGAACGCGGACCGTTGCAGTCCCCCGACCGATTGCCACCTGATCGATTGCCATCAACGAGGCGGTTTTGAACGGCGACCTATTCGATTCATCCCTGCCGCCGGCGACCGAGGCTCTCGCCGCAGGCGCAGTCGTCCTGAGAAGCTTCGCTCGCGAAGATGAGGCGCGCTTGCTGAATGCGATAGCGCAGGTCATCGCTGTGTCGCCCCTGCGCCAGATGACGACTCCAGGCGGTTATCGCATGTCGGTCGCCATGACCAACACCGGTGAAGCCGGGTGGGTAAGCGACGAGCGCGGCTATCGTTACGATGCGGTCGATCCCCTGACCCGGGCGCCTTGGCCGGCGATGCCGGCATTGTTTCGCGGCCTGGCGGAGCGAGCGGCGCTACAAGCCGGTTTTGCCGGCTTCCAACCGGATGCCTGCCTGGTCAATCGCTACGAGCCAGGGGCGCGATTGTCGTTGCACCATGACTACGACGAACGCGACGCGACGGCCCCGATCGTTTCCGTGTCGTTGGGAGTGCCGGCGAGATTCCTGTGGGGAGGCTTGAAGCGCACCGATCCGATCAAGCGGGTGCCGTTGCTGAGCGCAGATGTCGTGGTGTGGGGCGGTCCGTCGCGCTTCGTCTATCACGGCATCGCGCCGCTGAAATCCGCTCACCATCCGCTGACCGGGGAGAACCGGTTCAACCTGACATTTCGGAAGGCGCGATAAGGAGGTCGAGGATCACCGCCAGGTCGCCGATCATCAATTTATATTTGATCGTCCCGCCCTAACTTCGACAGAATCACTCGCTTAGCTTCAGGTTTTCTAGGGCACCACGAGATCCTTCGGTCCCGTGATACCGCTGTCCGTTTTTGACCGTCGCCTGACGGCCGCTGGCATTGTCGCGCACTGTGCGAGGGGGCACGATGACGCCCATGTTCAACGGAGGCACCATGAAATCGGCATTACTGGTCATCGATGTGCAGCAGTCGTTCCGGCAGCGGCCTTACTGGCGCGCGGACGATGCGGTGGGATTCGTCAACCGCTTGCAGGGGCTGATCGACAGGTGCGAGGCCCGCGGGATCCCGGTGCTGCAGATATTCCATCTGGAGGACCAGGACGGGGCCGCCAATCCGTTCTCACGGGCGTCCGGATTCGTCCTGCCATTTCCCGAACTGCGGCTGGCGCCAACTTCCGTCTTCTACAAGTCGGTGCACTCGGCGATGTTCGCCAGTAACGAGTCGGGCCAGAGCGTCGACTACTGGTTGCGCAGTCATGGGATCGACCGGCTGATCGTCACCGGCATCCGCACCGAGCAGTGCTGCGAGACGACGACGCGGCATGCATCCGACCTGGGCTATTCCGTCACCTACGCGCTCGATGCGACGCTCACGTTCCCGATGACTTCACCGAGCGGCCGCGAATTCAGCCCGGCGGAAATCATGGAACGGACGGAGCTGGTGCTGGCAGGCCGTTTCGCCGAGGTGCGTTCGGCCGCGAGTATTCAGCTGTGACAGCGCCTGCCGCTACGCAAGTCATCTTTGCGCTGCTGCCGGACTTCGTTCTGCTCGACGTCGCCGAAGCGGCCGAGGCGTTCCGGATCGCCGAGAGAATGATGCCGGGCAGCTACCAGCTCGACTACGTGGGCTCGACGCCGGCGCTGGTATCGGGCTCCGGCCTCGCCGTCGCGGGATTGAAGCCGCTGCCCGAGCGAATTGCCGACGACACCCTCATCGTGGCGACCGGCATCATCGGCAACTCGATCGATTTCTCGAAGCAGCCGCTGCGCGAGCTCTCTGCATGGCTCGCCAAAGCGATGCAGAACAAAACAGCGACGCTGATGTGCGTGTGTGCCGGCAGCGTCATTGCGGCTCATGCCGGGCTGCTGAAAGGAGTGGAGTGCACCACGCATCATTCCCACATCGATGAATTGCGCCAGGTCGAGTCCGAGGCGATCGTGCATTCCAATCGAATTTTCGTGGAGGATGGACGGATCTGCAGCAGCGCAGGCGTGACTGCCGGTCTGGACCTGGCCCTGCACGTGATAGGCAAGAAGCTGGGCCACCGGATTGCCGCCGCTGTCGCACGCGATCTCGTCGTCTACATGCGCCGCTCGGGCAGCGATCCGGCTCTGTCGCCATGGGTCATGCATCGCAACCATCTGCATCCCGCCGTGCATCGCGTACAGGATGCGATCGCGAAGAATCCGGCGCTCGATTGGTCATCTGCACGTCTGGCAGCAGTGGCGTGTACGAGCCCTCGCAATCTCACGCGGCTGTTTGCTGAGCACGCCGGCTGTTCGCCGCTCGATTATGTGCAACGCCTGCGTATCGCGCTGGCACGCGAGTTGGTCACGCAAAGCAGTTTGAACATCGACAACGTTGCGGAACGCGCGGGTTTCACGTCGGCGCATCAATTGCGACGCGTCTGGAGACGATGGGAAACGCGTTCACCGGCCGCGTATCGCGATGAGGCTCGCTGATCCGGGGACATTGCTCGCGGCAGCGAGCAATGTCCCCGGATCAGCCCGATCAGCCCCGAACGCCGGCGCCGACCGACAACATGCTGGTCGATCCCAACTCGATCCCATCGATCAGTTCTTGCAGCTGCTCGCCTTCTTCGGCCGCACCGGCGACGTACAGCAGCGGCAGGTAGTGCTCCAGCGACGGAACCGCTAATCGCGCCGAGTCGCCCGCGGCCTTGTAGTCGATCAGCGCCGCATGGTCGCCACGCTTCGCTGCTTCTCGTACGTAGTCATTGAACGCAGTTGCCCAGGCCGGCGCGGCTGCATTCGCCTCCCATTGGATCATGCGCAGGTTGTGTACTACGTTGCCGTTGCCGAAGATCATGACGCCGGCCTGCCGCAACGACCTGAGCCGCTTGCCCAGTTCATAGTGGAACAGCGGCGGCTGCGTCGCATCGATGCTCAATTGCAATACCGGTACCTGCGCTTGCGGATACATGTGGATCAACACCGACCAGGTACCGTGATCGAGGCCCCAGCTCTCATCCAGCGACACCGAGACCGGGGCGAGGAGGTCGCGTACCTGGTGAGCGAGCGAGACATCGCCCGGAGCCGGATAGCGCACATCGAACAATGGTTGCGGGAACCCGCCGAAGTCGTGGATCGTTCGCGGAGTGGCCATAGCGGTGACGGCCGTTCCTTGCGTGTACCAGTGAGCCGAGATCGCCAGGATGGCGCGAGGCACAGCGAACCCTTGTGCCAAGTCGCGCCAAGCGCGGCTGTAGCGATTGTCCTCGATGGCATTCATTGGGCTGCCGTGGCCGATGAATAGCGCCGGGGCGCTCGCCGTGGATGCAGTCATGCTCGTTCACTCATGGGGCTTTTCCCTGGATTCATTTTCCGTGAGGCTTACTTACTGCGATGGTTTCCCCGAGGGACGGTTCGCAGCGGGGAATGACGATTTTGCCATCTTGCTGGCTGCCGCGTGATCTGGACGGGGAGAGTTATCTACAATCGAGCCATGAACGCCGCCATCGCCATCGGACATCGTACTATCGGCCAGCGACTGTGCCGTGCCGACAAGGTGTTGCTCGGCGCCGGCGCCGCAATGCTCGGGGGCACCGCGTTGTTCGGCGCCACCCTGGGCCTGGGTATTCCGGCCGGCGTGTTGGGCCTGTTGATGGCGGACGGCGTGTTCCGGCCGTCGTCGAGCACATTCTACCCGACCGTTTCCACCGGTCCGCGAGATCTGCCGAGAGTGGCGCTGACGTTCGATGATGGACCGGATCCCGAGGTCACTCCAGCGCTGCTCGACATTCTGGAGAAAGCTGGCGCGCGTGCCACCTTCTTCACGATCGGACGCAATCTCGTCCGTCATATCTCGGTCGCCGAACGCGCTGTCCGCGAAGGACACGAGCTCGGCAATCACTCGTGGCAACACGACCGCATGCAGAATTTCTACGGAACGCGGGCGCAGGCGGAAGAGATCGATCGCAGCGTAGAGCTGATCCGGGAGGTGTCGCGGAGCGACAGCTTGCCGTTGTATCGCCCGCCGATTGGATTGAAGAGCCCTGCGCTTGCACGCGCTGCTCACGTGCGTGGCCTGCAGGTGATTGCATGGTCGCTACACAGCCGCGACACGTTGTTGCGCGACCCTCAACGGATCGCCGAGCGAGTCCTGAAGCGGGTTCGAGCCGGCGACATCATCCTGATGCACGACGGACACGACCGGGACGGTTATCATCGCGCTGCGACGATGGACGCACTGCCGCTGATTCTCGATGGTCTCGCCGAGCGAGGCTTGCAGAGCGTCACGGTTTCGGAACTGCTCGGCGGCCACTGAGGTCGAATCGACTACCTGAATGGATGGTATCGGGGAACTCCGGACGCGCACTCGTCATTACAGCGTTGCCCCACTTTTGGCGACGCATCGAGGCGTGTGATGTCCAGCAATCCAGAATCCCCAGCAGTCACGACTGCGGCGGCCATGAACGGCTCGCGCCCGAATGCGGCGACACCGAACCATGGGACAAAGCGCGAGGCGAGCTACAAGCAGGCCGGGTCTGTCGATTTCGGGTCCGGCAGTTCCGAGTCGGACCGGCAGTCCCAATCCGAATGGCATCCTTATTCTTATCCCGAGGACCGGCGGCGTCGTTTCGCCATCACGGATCGGCAACTCGGCCTGACGCTCGGCTGGTTCAGCGTAGGCCTGGGTCTGTTGCGGATAGTCGCTCCTCGGGGGCTCGGTCGCGCGATGGGCGTGGGTCATCATCCGGTGCTCATGCGTCTGTGCGGCCTACGTGAATTGGCCAGCGGCATTGGTTTGCTGTCCGAACGATCGCCCGCGGCATTTGCCTGGTCCCGAGTCGCCGGCGATGCAATGGACCTCATGCTCTTGCGCAGTGCTTTGCGATCGCCCGGGTCGAGCAAGGCGAAGATCGCGGCAGCGGCGACGCTCATTGCGAGCGTCACGGCCATCGATATCTTCGCCAGCCAGCAAATGACACGCAGCGCACTCGCCCGGCCGAAGGAACCGCTGCGCGCCAGGCTCGCGATTTCGATCGCTGCCACACCGGAAAAGCTGTATGCGTTCTGGCGCAACGTCGAGAACCTGCCCAAGTTCATGCAGAACGTGGTGTCGGTCACGGCGGTGACGCCGCTGCAATCTCACTGGGTCGCCAATGCTCCGGCCGGCACGCAGATCGAATGGGATTCGGAGATCGTCGACGACCAGCCCAACAAGTTGATCGCGTGGCGCACCTTGCCGGATTCCGACTTCTCCCATCACGGCATCGTCAGCTTCGAGCCCGAACCCGCAGGCACCGGCACTACCATCCACGTCGATCTCTATTACCGCGCACCCGGCGGCACGTTCGGCATCGGCCTCGCCCGTATCCTCGGCGAAGACCCCGGCAGTCATCTCATGCAGACCCTGCGGCGTCTCAAACAACTCGTGGAAACGGGCACCATCGTTACGCCCAAGACCGAGCCGATGGGCATCCGCAGGATCCTGGGGCGCGTGTTGATGAAGAAGTAAACACAGTGTCCGAAATATCTCGCGGAGTTTTTAAATCTTTTTCTGCCCCGCGTGCTCCGCGCGCCATATCTTTCGAACATTCAGCCGTTGCCGCGGTCACTCGTGAGTGCCGCGTAGTCAGACTGTGCGCTATAGCGGCCGACAGTGCCAGGTGAAAGGGTTTCAAGAATATGGCGCGCGGAGCACGCGGGGCAGAAAAGGAATGGGGTCAGAATCGAGATCTGGATTCTAAGAATCTAGTGCTGTCTCCGCGAGAAAGCTGATGCTCACCCCTGGGCCGCAGCGATGCGACGGACGTCGTCCATAGTGTCGGCTTCGGCAGCGTTTTTGTCCGGGCGATAGGCTTTGACGCGAGCGAGGCGTAGAGCGAGTCCCCCGGGATAGCGAGGGCTGGCCTGGAGATCGCTGAAGGCGATTTCCACCACGATTTCCGGCCGTATGCGAACGGTCCATTCGTCGCGGCCGATTTCGCGGGCGAGGAATTCCTTGGTCTGCCATTCGAGCATGGCATCGGTGAGGCCTTTGAAGGTTTTGCCTAGCATGATGTATTCGCCCGTCGCCGGATCGAGTGCGCCGAGATGGAGGTTGGAAAGCAAGCCGGTGCGGCGGCCATGTCCCCATTCGGCGGCGAGCACGATGAGATCGAGCGTGTGAGCGCGTTTGATCTTGAGCCAGCTCGAGCCGCGATTGCCCGCCTCGTAGGGAGCATCGAGGGATTTGGCCATCACTCCTTCGTGGCCGTGCGCAATCGCATCGTCGTAGAACGCCTGCGCTTCGGCGACCGACGAAGTGACCAGTCGAGGAAATTGCTGTGCCGATGGCACTACGCGTGCGAGCGCCGCAAACCGGTCGCGAGTCGGCTGGTCGGCCAGGCTCACGCCATCCAGCCGCAGGCAATCGAAATAGAATGCCTGCATCGGCAATTCGTGTCGCAGCGCTTCGATATCCAGCTTGCGGCCGAACCGGCGCATGGTCGTCTGAAACGGATGCGGACGGCCTTGTGAGTTGAGCGCGATGGCTTCGCCGTCGAGGATTGCTTCGCGCGCCGGTAGTTTGAGCGCTGCTTCTACGATCTCGGGAACCGCGGCAGTGACATCGTTGAGGTTGCGTGTATAGATGCGAACGACGGCGTCTACTTTGTGCAATTGAATGCGGGCGCCGTCCATTTTCCAATCGAACGCGACGTCGCCATGCAGGACTTCCAGCGCTTCTGCAACGTCCGCGGCTGTCTGGGCCAGCATGGGCGCGATGGGAGACAGCGGTGCGAGCTGAAATTGCCCAAGGCCCGCAACGCCGGCAACGAGACTGACTCGTGCTACCGCGCCAAGATGCGGTGCGTACATCGAACCGCGTCTCACTGCTTCGACCGGAATGTCCGCAGCTGCTGCGATGGCATCGACCATGATGCCAGCGAGCGCTCCCTGGCGCAGTTCGCCCAGCATCAATCGCATCAGGAATTCCTGCTCGGTGTGCGTAGCCCGCGAAAACAGATCGCGTAACAACGCCTGTCGTCGAGCGGCCGAGCCGGCGCCACGAATCGTAGCGAGCCGTGCGAGCTGCGAGTCGACTTCCGCAATCGACAACGTGGGATCGCTCGCCGCACCATCGCCGCTCGCGTGCTTCAGCAACGCATAGCCAATGCCTATCTTTCCCTGCGGCGTCTCGCCCGAGAGATACAGGACGGCCGTCTCGATTTCCTCCGGCGCCAACGCTCGCAGGCATTCGACGATCTCACGGACTTTCGCGAGACGACTGCGGGTAGCCCCGACCTTCTGCCAGGTGTCGACGATGCGGGCGAACAGGGACATAGTGGGTATCGACGTGGGAACGCTGATGCTAGTTCCCAGTTTACCGCCCTACATTTTTCCCGTGTCCATCATTCTCATTCTGCTCCGCGTTCCCCGCGCGCTATATCTTTCGAACGTTGAGTCGTTGCCGCAGCATTGGTGAGTACTTCCGTCCGGAAGGTGGCCAATGACAACCGCAAATGCCAAATTGCAAGGGCTTCAAGAAATGGCGCGCGGAGAACGCGGAGAACGCGGGGCAGAGAAAATTCAGACAGGAGAAGATCCAGTCAGATCTTCTCCGGAACCATCGCGCTGAGGCGTTCGTCGGCGTCGTGGGCGATGAGGCGTAGCAGTCGGATGACGGCTTTGAAGCGGGCGGAGAACAGCACGTCGGCGTTTTCGGTGGCGGCGCGTGCCGGGATCCAGCGATAGCTGGCGACGGAGAATTCCAGTTGTCGAGTGGCTTTGGCGAGGCGCTTCTGCACGTGACGCGGCAGCACGCGAGCATAGACGATGCTGAGTCTCTCCAGGCGTGCGCGGGCTTCCTTGAGTGCAGTGTCGAACAGCGGAGCGAACAGGTTGTAGTTCTCGGTCGAGAACTTGGGGATGGCGCGGTCGAGCATCAGGTCCCACACATCGTGGTACTCATTGTCGGCATCCTGCGGAAAGCCATGACCCATGATGTGGATGAAATTTGCCTTCCACAGGTGGCACTCGAGCCGGATCTGCAACAGCGCCTCCAGCAGCATCTCGAATGCACCGGGCGTCAGGCGCGTCGCCGAGGCGGCAGCAGCAGTCGCGACCTCGGTGGCGGGCAGGTCCGGCAGGTTGGCGCTCATCGCAGGACTTCCCTCTGAGGCATCCGTTGGTCGTCTCCCTGCCATCATGCCACTGCGGCAATAACCATGGCTGCCCAATTTGACAATTCTGCGTTGAATACACCTGGCTGCCGGGCGAGGAGGTTGCTGCGGTCAGTGGGCCGACTGCACCGATTTGCCCCGGACCGAACTGACATACCGCTCCACTTCGCGTTGCAGCAGGTCCAGCGGCACGGTCCCCGTGTTCAGTACGGCGCGATGAAAATCCTTCGGCGCGAACTTGGCGCCCAGCGCTGCCTTGGCCTGGTCGCGAATCTCCAGGATGCGCAGCTCGCCGATCATGTACGAGCAGGCCTGGCCCGGATTGACCACGTAGCGCTCCACCTCGCTCGGCTCCAGGCCATAGTCGATGGCCTGCTGGCGGGTCCAATGCTTGGCATGCAATCCGGTATCGACCACCAGCCGGCGTGCACGGAACAGCTCTGCATTGAGCTGGCCCAGCAGTCCTTCCGGATCGCCGTCGTACCAGCCTGATTCGGCGACCAGTCGTTCCGCGTACAGCCCCCAGCCCTCCGACAACGCAGAGATGCCGCCCAGCGCCCGCGACTGGCGAAAGCGCGGCACGTCGGGATTTTCAGCTTCCAGCGCGATCTGGAAATGATGGCCCGGCACGGTCTCGTGATAGACCAGCGTACGCAACCCGAATTTAGTCATGCGCTGCGGACGCAACGGCATCTGGAACACAGCGGGGCGCGAGCCGTCGAAAGGCGCGCGATTGTAGTTGGCTGCAGCGCTGGCTTCGCGAAAGCGGGGGAATGGCTGTGCGATCACGGGCGTCTGCGGCTGCTGGCTGAACAGTGTCTGGCTGCGAACGATCGCGTCCTGGATCAGGCCGTCGATATCTTTCATCACCAGCGCGCGGCTCGCGTCCGAGGTCGGATCCGGATAGCGCAGGTCGTTCTCGAGTTTGTCGATGCGTTCGCGCACCGGGCCTTCGGTGCGGCCAATGCTTTTCAGGATGCGATCCATCTCGCCTTCGATGCGTGCCACCTGCTTCAAACCGATCTCATGAATCTGGTCAGCCGTCAGCTTGGTGGTGGTGTAGCGCTCCAGCGCATAGGCATAGACAGCGGCGCCGTTCTTGTATCGCCACAAGCCGGCATCGTCCGTCGTCTGCGGCTGCAGCGACTCCAGCAGTGCGATCGCAGCCCGCCATGCCGGATAGACTTCTTCGCTCACCAACGCGGTGGCGCGTCCCTGCAATGTTTCGCGTTCCGCTGGAGTCAGCGCCGCGATCGTCGCGATGCGCGTTGCGAAGGAAGTCACGAGTGGATTCTGTGCGGCGGGTACATCGCTGAACGTGTGCATGGAAGCGAGCGTCGAGGTGACGATGAACTTCGGCGGCAGCAGTTTCTTCGCCGCGATGCGCCGTGCATCGGCAATCGCTTCGTTCATCCGGTCGGCAACGAGGTCGAGGCGAGCAAGGTAGTTCTGTGCGTCCTTGGGCGTGACCAATGGATGCCGCAGGGTCAGCGACTCGATGATGTTGACGTTGGCGCCGCCGAACTGTTCGAGCGGGAACCAGTAATCCAGGTAGGGCTCTTCGCGAACCACGGTGTTGAGTTGCCAGTCCATCAGCTCCGCCGAAACCCGGTCGGCTTCGCTCAATTTGCTGCGATCGAATTGTTTCAGCCCCGCGATGCCCTTGCGAGCCAGCGCTATGCGCTGCAGGCTCCATTCGCGGGTCTGCGGCGTCATCTGCCGCTCCAGCGCGTCCTGTTCCGGACCGGTGAAGTAGCGGGAGGCGGTGGCCTGGTCCGGATTGAAGCGAACCCATTGCGCGGCAAAGTCATCGAAGTATTGTCGGATCGACTGCTCGGCAGCGACTGCGTGCGCCAGGGGCGCAGCGGCGAACAACACCAAGATCAGACGGACAAAGGGGAGTGCGCATCCGGTGCGCCGACCGATGGAGTGCTGCATCAGGATATTTCGGTGAATCGGGGAAGAACCGATCCACTGTATTGCGATCCGAGCCGCGCAGCAATCCTCAGGCGGTTTTTGCCAGGGGCAGCGTCGGTTGGCCGATGATCTTGTCGAGCCGCGCCGGGCGGCCGAGCGCGAAGCCCTGGCCGAACTGCACCTGCATTTCGATCAGGCGCATGCAGACCTGCGGCGTCTCCACGTGCTCGGCAATGGTTTCCAGGCCGAGCGAATTGGCGAGGCCGGCAATGCCGCGTACGAGCGATTCGGCACGCGCATCGGTAAGCATGTCACGGACCAGCGAGCTGTCGATCTTGACCGCCGAGAAGTCGAGCGTACGCAGATCGCCGAGCGGACTGGAGCCGGCACCGAAATTGTCGAGTATGAAATGGCAGCCCATGACGCTGAGACGTTGCATCAGCAGTTGGGTGTTGGCTAAGTTGGTGCGCGCCGCGGATTCGGACAATTCGAATGTGATCCACTTGCCGGGAATGCCGCTGGAGTCGATCTGGACGGACAGCCAATCGACGAAGCCGGCATCGCCGATCGTCGGCGCCGACAGGTTGAACGAGACCTGCAGGGGAATGAAACCTGGGTGACGGGAGGCTTCGCTCATGCGGGTCAGCACATGGCTGATCACGCTGCGATCCAGTTTCGGCAGCAGCTGGTAGCGTGCGGCGGCGGGCAGGAACTGTCCCGGAGCGATGAGGCGCTCATCCTCATCGACGATGCGCACCAGCATTTCGTAGCGCCGTTCGTCTTCCTGGCGCAGCAGCGAATTGATGGGCTGTCCCATGACTTCGAACTCGTCGGTATCGATCGCGGCGCGCAGGCGGTTCACGATCAGCAAGTCGTCGCGCCGGCGAGCGATCGCCGCTTCGCCTTCGGCGTGCGCTTCGACTCGGTTGCCGCCGCGACCCTTGGCTGTTTTGCAGGCATTCTCGGCGGCAGCGAGGCTGTGAGCCAGGCCGTGCTTGCTGGTGCGCAGGCTGGCAACTCCCCAGGACATCCTGGGCGATATGGCTTCGACTGCCGTGGCGATGCTGATATCGGCCACTGCGGCGCACATTTCTTCAGCAATCCGTTGGCCTTCCGTCAGCGTACAGGCGGGCACGAACACAGCGAATCGATCGCCCGACAAGCGGCTCAACGCTGCGTTACGCCGCTGCTGCAGGGTCTTCTGCAAGTGCCTCGCTATCGCGAGCAGTACTTTGTCGCCCGTTTCCAGGCCCCACAATTCGTTGACCAGGCCCAGTTGATCTACGTTGCCGTAGAGGACGACGCCGCGTTCGACGCTCGCGTTCGCAACCAGGTGCGGCGCGACGCGCTTCTCGAATCCTGCCGACATCATCAGGCCGGTGAGCGCATCCCGCGGCTCGGACATCGACGCAGCGATGGATTGCGAACAGTGCTCGCCGAGCTTGGACTCGCGCATCCCGAATTCAGCATCGGCGGGTTCGCGAAAGGCGATCACGATGCCGAGCAGTTCGTTCGCATCGCTGCGGACCGGCGCAACCAGGAAGCGTCCGATCAACGGACCGTCGGCGACTTCGCGAACGCGGTTGCGCACGATGATGTCGTGGCGGTCTTCGCATTCGAGCACGAACGCTTCGGCGACGCGCTTGATCGTGCTGCGTGCAGCGCTCTCATCGACGCTGGCGACGCAAGCCATTTGCACCTGCTCACGCGACGCCGCAACGAAAGCAAGGGTGCTCGCGCGTAGCCGGGGGAGCGCTGCAATCAGCACATCGCCAATGGGTTGAGAAGCTGTCATAAGTTGCCGTCGTCGGGAGCGTCGTCGGACTGCCGGGCCTCGTACCTGGTAAGAATTGCCCGATGGACAGCAGACTAAAGACATTACGACAGCGCAAGATGCGACAGAAGTCGCAGTCGGCGCTGGATACAGCGGAACTGCGACGCATGCACGGCGGATTCAGGTGGTTCCTGCCGTGCGCTGTGGGGGGAACCTGAGGGCCTTAGAGGTTGAACATCACGGTAAATACCGTGGAGCGGTTCCGGCCGAAATCGTAGTTGTTCTCGCGATAGGAGACGCCCAGTTCCCAGATCCGGTTGATGCGCTTCATGCCCGAGACTTCCCAGTAATTCTGGTAGCCGCGAACCTTGGGGATGTCGTGGTCCCGGCGATCGAAGAACCAGTCTTCGTCGCTTTCCAGTTTCCAGCGTGAGCGGCCGACGCGCGGCGTGATGCTGAAGCCGCGTCCCAGATCGATCTGGAAACCGACCGAACCGAAATACTCGGTGAGCCGATAGTCCTCGGAGCCGTACCAGTCGAAGGTGCCCGCGCCGAATACGCCCGCTTCGAGCACCAGGTTGAAGGGCGCCTTGTATTCGAACGTACCGCCGATGCCGGCAGTGTCCGCTTCCACGTTTTCATCGACCACATCGGTGCCGATGACTTGTCCCTGCTTGATGCGGATCTCGCCGGTGCCGACGCGCGGCCCGATGCGAAACTCCTGCTCTGCGCCAAGCGCTGCAGACAACGGCAGCAGGCAGGCAAAGATACTCAACGACAGGCTGCGGGTTTTCATGAGGCCTCGAGTTTCGCTCTTGGCGGACGGCCGGCACATTGCCGCCGCGGCGCTGAACACAGGCTGTACGTTCGAAGCACTGCGATAGGTCCGTCGGTGGTTCGCTGACCCTCTAATCCGCGGAGCGGCGGCGAGACTCCATCGACGGCATGATCCACAGGAAAATATTGTCGGAGCCGAGTGTGAGCTGCTGGTCCGGCGGCCAGTCCTTGCCCATGTCCCAGTCATGGGACAACACCCGCGCTCCGGGCCTGAGTTCGGCAAACAATTTGGGAATCAGGCGGCGATTCAGTTCGGGCAGCAGGTACAGCGTCACGACCGTGGCATCGCGCAGGTCGGTCGTGAACAGGTCTTCGACTCGAAACGTCACCAGCGCTTCGACGCCCGCCGCCTTCGCGTTTGCCTGCGCTTCGCGGATGCGGGCCGGATCGAGATCCGTTCCCACTGCCCGCACGCCGTACTGTTTTGCGGCGGCGATGACGATGCGGCCGTCGCCGCAGCCCAGATCGTAGACGATGTCGGTGGGCCGGATCTTCGCCATGGCGAGCATGCGGTCGAGCACTTCCGTCGTCGTGGGTACGTACCAGACGTCGAGCTTGCGTGCCGGGCCGGACTGGCCCGATCGAGCTGCCGTCAGCAGACCCAGCAGGATGGCCAGAACGATGCCCAGCCCCGCAGCGACGTAGAGCCTGACTCCGCCTCGCATGTTCATGTTGCGCATGCTCATGGTTAGTTCTGTGTGCGCAGGCGTCGGCAACGCACAGGCTGGCGCTCGCCTGTTGCCAAATCAATCCTGTAAGCGTTCAACCCTGGTGTGTGACCAGGGCAGCGGCTATAGCCACTCACTGTACCGGCCGACTATAGCCCCATGCAGCGGAAGTCGGTAGATTGCGGAACTTCGTAGATTCATGAGCCCTGTGGGAATCGTTGCGAGCAATGACCGAGTCCGTCAAAGCGCCGGCCGAACAGTCCCTCGACACTCGAGTGCTGTGCGAGCAGGTCGAGCTGATGTGCCGCCTGACCACTTCGCCGTTGGCGGCGACAGTGCTGGCAGGCGCCTTGATGGCCTGGCTGACCTTGGAAGATCACGGTCGCGTGGCGGGCGGCGTGTGGTATCTGACGTTGCTGCTGGTGACACTAGTGCGTTGGCGGGTCGCCCGTGCTTTCCTGCAGCGGAGGCCGCATCCCGAGAGTGTCAGGCGCTGGCGCGCGGTCATGGTCGGACTCGCCTTCACGGCTGGCGCAGTCTGGTCGGTGCCGGGCTCGCTGCTGTTGCCGGTCGATGGCGAGAAAGAAGTCATCATCTCCGTCATGCTCATCGGCGCGACCGCATCGGGTCTCGGTTCGCAGGCGCCGGTAAAACATGCCTATGCAGCGTTGCTGATCCCGTTCGTCGCGCCGTTCATCGTAACGCAGCTGCTCAAGGGCGATGCTCGCATCGTTCTCGCGCTCGCCTTCATGTTGTACGTCCCGGTGATGCTGGTGATTGCGAATCGCCAGACCCGTTCCATCGAACGCCAGATCCGCTTGTCGATCGAGAACGAAGCGCTGGTCGATGCGCTGCGCCGCGAGCGCGATCGTGCGAATGCCGCCAACCTGGAATTGCAGGAGCAGATCAATCAGCAGCATCTGTCGACGCAGCGTATTCGCGCGCTGAATCACGATCTCGAGCGACAGACGGCGGAGCTGCGTGTCGCCAATAACGATCTCGAAGGATTTTCCTACTCCGTGTCGCACGATCTGCGCGGACCGTTGCGTGCCATCGACGGGTTTTCCCGCCTGCTGGAAGAAGACGGCTTGATCGTAGACGACGCGCGCGGGCATCACTACATCGGCCGCATCCGTGAAAACATTTCCCGGATGGCTGCATTGATCGACGACCTGCTCGCATTCGCCCGTTGCGGGCGCCAGGTTCTCGAAGTCGCACAGCTGGACATGCAGGCCCTGGCCCGCACCGCCGCCGATGAAGCACGCAGTGCTCAAGCGGATGCAAGCGTGGCTGCTTCGATCGCGATCGAATCGCTGCCGGCCGCCACCGGCGATCAGCGGCTGCTGTTCCAGGTGTGGATCAACCTGCTCGACAACGCAGTCAAGTACAGCAGCAAGGTGGCTGCGCCCCGCATCACTGTGACCGGCAAGGAGCAGGAAGGGCGTCTCATCTATGAAGTCGTCGACAACGGCGTGGGCTTCGACAGCCGTTACAGCAGTTCTCTGTTCGGCGTCTTCCAGCGCTTGCACGGCGCCCGCGAATATCCTGGCACCGGCGTCGGCCTCGCGATCGTCCAGCGGATCGTCACGCGCCACGGCGGCAGAGTCTG
>Ga0065707_10000608_pt1 | contig 19207 bp, 16 predicted proteins | sample SwiRhicommuniRL3_FD_59094 | JGI IMG/M metagenome (GOLD analysis project Ga0065707, IMG submission 59094) | Switchgrass rhizosphere bacterial communities from Rose Lake, Michigan, USA - RL3 v2 (version 2) | ecosystem: Host-associated > Plants > Roots > Rhizosphere > Soil | place: East Lansing...
AGGGGTATCACCCTCATCGATAGCGCAATACCCCTCCACCACACTTCGTGTGGTCCCCCTCCCCCTTTGGGGGAGGATCTGATGATCGGTATCCAGCATTATCTGGTCGTCTCCGCGATCCTGTTCGTGATCGGCGTGTTCGGCATCTTCCTCAACCGCAAGAACGTCATCATCATCCTGATGGCGATCGAGCTGATCCTGCTCAGCGTGAATCTCAACCTCGTCGCGTTCAGCGCCTTCCTGCACGATCTGGTGGGCCAGGTGTTCGCGATGTTCGTGCTGACGGTCGCGGCGGGCGAGGCGGCGATCGGGCTGGCGATTCTCGTCATCTATTTCCGCGGCCGCGGCACGATCGCGGTCGACGACATCAACCGGATGAAGGGGTAACGATCCGGTGGCGATAAAATTCATCGTTTTCCTGCCGCTGCTGGCCGCGATCATCGCGGGGCTCGGCAATCGCATGATCGGCAATTTCGCGGCCAAGCTGGTGACGACGGGCGCGCTGTTCATTTCCTGCGCGCTCAGCTGGCCGATCTTCATCATGTTCCTGCAGGGCGTGCTGGAGCCCGGCGTCGTGCCGGTGCTCAGCTTCATCCACTCGGGCGATCTTCAGGTCGATTGGGCGCTGCGGGTCGATACGCTGACGGCGGTGATGCTGGTGGTGGTGACGAGCGTCTCCAGCCTCGTCCACCTCTACAGCTGGGGTTATATGGCGGAGGACGACAGCCAGCCGCGCTTCTTCGCCTATCTGTCGCTGTTCACCTTCGCGATGCTGATGCTGGTGACGGCGGACAGCCTGGTCCAGATGTTCTTCGGCTGGGAAGGCGTCGGCCTCGCCTCCTATCTGCTGATCGGCTTCTGGTATCACAAGCCGAGCGCCAATGCCGCCGCGATCAAGGCGTTCGTGGTCAACCGCGTCGGCGATTTCGGCTTCTCGCTCGGCATCTTCGGGACGTTCCTGGTGTTCGGCACCGTTTCGATCCCGGCGATCCTCGAGGCTGCGCCCGGCATGGCCGGATCGACCATCGGCTTCCTTGGGGCTCGCGTCGACACGATGACGCTGCTCTGCCTGCTGTTGTTCATCGGCGCGTGCGGCAAATCGGCCCAGCTTGGTCTCCACACCTGGTTGCCGGACGCGATGGAAGGCCCGACCCCGGTCTCGGCCCTCATCCACGCCGCGACGATGGTGACGGCGGGTGTGTTCATGGTGTGCCGCCTCTCGCCGATGTTCGAGACCAGCACCTTTGCGATGCATACGGTGACCTATGTCGGCGCCGCTACTGCGCTGTTCGCCGCGACGGTCGGCACGACCCAGACCGACATCAAGCGGGTGATCGCCTATTCAACCTGTTCGCAGCTCGGCTACATGTTCTTCGCCGCCGGCGTCGGCGCCTATGGCGCGGCGATGTTCCATCTGTTCACCCACGCCTTCTTCAAGGCGCTGCTGTTCCTCGGCGCGGGCTCGGTGATCCACGCGATGCACCATGAGCAGGACATGCGCTATTACGGCGCGCTCAGGAAACATATCCCGATCACCTTCTGGGTGATGACCATCGGCACGCTGGCGATCACCGGCGTCGGCATCGCGGGCGTGTTCGGTTTTGCCGGCTTCTATTCGAAGGACGCGATCATCGAAGCGGCGTTCGCAAACGGCGGCAATGCCGGGCAGATCGCCTTCGCGGTCGGCGTGTTCGCTGCGCTGCTGACCAGCTTCTATTCATGGCGGCTGGTGTTCCTGACCTTCTTCGGCGAAGCACGCTGGGCGGGCAGCGAGCATATCCAGCACGCCGTCCACGATCATCACGGCCATGACGAGCATGCCTCGGACGAAGGCTCCGATAGCCATGCGCCCGTCCATGGTCATGATCATCATCACGGCCCGGTCACCGGCACCGCCGGCTATCACCCGCACGAAAGCCCGTGGACGATGCTGGTGCCGATCATCCTGCTGAGCGTCGGTGCAGTGCTCGCCGGATTCGTCTTCCATGACTATTTCATCGGCGCGGAGACCGGCGGCGAATTCTGGAAGGGGAGCGTCGCCTTCAACGAGCATCTGATGCACGCGATGCATGAGGTGCCGCTCTGGGTGAAATATTCGGCGACGGCGGCAATGCTGACGGGTCTCGTGATCGCGTGGTGGGCCTATATCAAGGATACCAGCATCCCCGCGCGCTTCACCGCGACCTTCCATCACCTCTACCTGTTCCTGCTCAACAAATGGTATTTCGACGAGCTTTACGACCTCGTCTTCGTGCGCCCTTCCTTCGCGATTGGCCGCTTCCTGTGGAAGCGGGGCGACGAAGGCACGATCGACCGCTTCGGCCCCGACGGCGTCGCCGCGGTGGTGGCCGGGACCGGCGTCGCCGCCCGGAAGCTCCAGTCGGGCTATCTCTATACCTATGCGCTGGTGATGCTGCTCGGCCTCGCCGCGGCGGCAAGCTGGGTGATGGTGCGGTGATGGCGGCTATGCTCATAAATCCTCCCCTGCAAGGGGAGGTGGATCGCGAAGCGAGACGGAGGGGTATTTCCCTATCGATCGCACAATACCCCCCCACCGCACTGCGTGCGGTCCCCCTCCCCTTGCAGGGGAGGATCTAGATATGAACCAGCTCGGCTTTCCTATCCTCACCCTCCTGATCGCGCTGCCGTTATTGGCGGGCATCGTCTGCCTGTTCACCAACGCCAATAACGCGCGCTGGATCGCGCTCGGCGCGACGCTCGCGGATTTCGCGCTCGGTGTGATCCTGTGGATGCATTACGACATCGGCGGCGCACAGTGGCAGTTCGTCGAAAGCGTGCCGATGTTCGGCCGTTTCGCCTGGGCGCTCGGGATCGACGGCATCGCTCTGATGCTGATCATCCTCTCGGTGTTCCTGATGCCGATCTGCATCCTCGCCAGCTGGGACGCGATCGAGAAGCGCGTGCCCGAATATATGGCGGCGTTCCTGCTGATGGAATCGCTGATGATCGGCGTGTTCGCGGCGCAGGATCTGTTCCTGTTCTACCTGTTCTTCGAGGCAGGCCTGATCCCGATGTACCTGATCATCGGCATCTGGGGCGGCGCCAACCGGATCTACGCCAGCTACAAATTCTTCCTCTATACGCTGCTCGGTTCCGTGCTGATGCTCATCGCGATGCTGTGGATGGCGCGCGAGGCAGGCACCACCGACATCCCGACGCTGATGGCCTATGATTTCCCGGTGCAGGCGCAGACCTGGCTGTTCCTCGCCTTCTTCGCGAGCTTTGCGGTCAAGATGCCGATGTGGCCGGTGCACACCTGGCTGCCCGACGCACACGTGCAGGCGCCGACGGCGGGCTCGGTTATCCTGGCGGGCGTGCTGCTCAAGATGGGCGGTTACGGCTTCATCCGCTTCTCGCTGCCGATGTTCCCGGAAGCATCGGGTACGCTGGTCTGGCTGGTGTTCGGGCTGTCGATGGTGGCGGTGGTCTATACCTCGCTGGTCGCGCTGGTGCAGAACGACATGAAGAAGCTGATCGCTTATTCCTCGGTCGCCCACATGGCGTTCGTGACGATTGGCCTGTTCGCGTTCAACCGGCAGGGGATCGAGGGCGGGCTGATGGTGATGCTCGCCCACGGTCTCGTCTCGGGCGCGCTCTTCCTGTGCGTCGGTGTGGTCTATGATCGCATGCACACCCGCGAGATCGATCGCTATGGCGGCCTGTCGAACAACATGCCCAAATATGCACTGCTGTTCATGTTCTTCACCATGGCGTCGGTCGGCCTGCCGGGCACCGCCAATTTCGTCGGCGAGTTCCTTGCGCTGGTCGGCGCTTATGGCGCGAACAGCTGGGTCGCGGCGGTCGCGACCACCGGCATCATCCTCGGTGCGGCCTATATGCTGTTCCTCTACCGCCGGATCGCCTTCGGAAGCGCCAACACGCCCGAAGCCGCGAAGATGATCGATCTTTCCCCGCGCGAACTGGCCTGTCTCGTCCCGATCGCGCTCGCGACGCTGTGGATGGGCGTCTATCCCGAAAGCTTCCTCGCGCCGATGCGGCAGGATGTCGGCGCGCTACTCGCCCGGATCGAGCGGGCGCGGCCGGAAGGCGACGCCCAGCTCGCGATGGGCAAGACGCCCACGATCCCGACGCCCGCAGCCCATGCCGGAGCGCATTGATGAGCTATAGTGACTCCCTGATCCTGACGCTGCCCGAACTGATCCTTTCGGTATCGGCGCTGCTGTTGCTGCTCGGCGCGGCGTGGGGCGGCGACAGCAAGACCAGCGCGATCAGCGTGGTTTCGGTTGCCGCGTTGGTGGCCGCCGCCTTCGCCGCTATCTGCCCGGTGACACAAGGCGTGGGCTTCGATGGCCTGTACCGTTCGGACGCCTTCTCCACCTTTGCCAAGGTGCTGATCTATGGCGCGGCGGCGGTCTCGATCATCATCGCGCCGCGCTATTTCGCGCGCGAGGCGGCGCTTCGGGGCGAATATCCGGTGCTGATCCTGCTCTCCGCGGTCGGCATGGGGATGATGGTCTCCGCCGGCGATCTGCTGACGCTCTATGTCGGCCTCGAATTGCAGAGCCTTGCTGCCTATGTTTTGGCGAGCTTCATGCGCCGCGATCAGCGTTCGGCCGAGGCGGGCCTCAAGTATTTCGTGCTGGGCGCGCTGGCGAGCGGGATCCTGCTCTATGGCATCTCGCTGCTTTACGGTTTCACCGGCACGACGCTGTTCGGCGGGATCGCCAAGGCAGCCGGCGACGGCCTGTCGACCGGCGAACTGTTCGGCCTCGTCTTCGTGCTATCGGGCCTCGCCTTCAAGATCTCGGCGGTGCCGTTCCACATGTGGACGCCGGACGTCTATGAAGGCGCGCCGACCCCGGTCACTGCCTTCTTCGCCTCGGCGCCCAAGGTCGCCGCGATGGGCCTGCTGGTGCGCGTGTCGGTCGAAGCGTTGGGACCGGCGACGGCAAGCTGGCAGCAGATCGTGATCTTCGCGGCGCTCGCCTCGACCATCCTTGGCGGTGTCGCCGCGATCGGGCAGAGCAATATCAAGCGGCTGCTCGCCTATTCCTCGATCAACAATGTCGGCTTCGCGCTGTTCGGGCTGGCGGCGGGCAATGCCGACGGCGTCTCGGCGACGATGACCTATATGGCGGTCTACATCGTCATGACGCTCGGCAGCTTCCTCTGCGTGCTCCAGATGCGCGACGAGAGCGGGGAGCCGGTCGAGGCCATCGCGAGCCTCTCGGGCCTGTCGCGGACCCGCCCCGGCCTTGCCGCCGCCTTCGCGATCTTCATGTTCTCGCTGGCTGGCATCCCGCCGCTATTCGGCTTCTGGCCGAAATTCCTGGTGTTCGATGCGCTGGTCGGGGTCGGGCTGTGGCCGCTGGCGATGATCGGCATCGCCACCTCGGTGATCGGCGCCTTCTATTATCTCAAGATCGTCAAGACGATGTATTTCGATGAGCCAGCCCCGGCCTATGCTCCGATGGAAAGCAAGGTCGAAGGGGGCCTGATCGCGCTGTCAGCGCTGGCGGTATCGCCCTTCGGCTATCTCGCCATCCCGTTCCTCGCGGCCACCAGCATGGCCGCAGCCAAGGCGCTGTTCTGAGCATCACGATCCGGACCGTCGCCCAAACCGGCTCCACCAATGACGACATGATGGAGCTGGCGCGCACCGGCGCGGCGGAAGGGCTGTGGCTGCGCGCCGAAAGCCAGACCGGGGGCAAGGGCCGCAGCGGGCGCCGCTGGGTTTCCCCGCCGGGCAATCTCTATGCCAGCACCGTTGTTCGCCTTCAGCCGACCGATCCTCCCGCACCGAGCCTCGCACTGGTCGCGGCGGTCGCGTTGCATGAAACGGTTGCCGCTTATGCGCCCGCACTGCCGCTGATGCTGAAATGGCCCAACGATCTGCTGAGCGGACAGGCCAAGCTTGCCGGCATCCTGCTGGAGCGCGAGGGCGATACGGTCATTGTCGGCATCGGGGTCAATCTCGCGCATCATCCCGACGATGTCGATCGGCCTGCCACCAGCCTCGCCGCATTGGGCGCCGGTAGTCCCGATCCCCAGACGATCCTGACTGACCTCGCCAGTGCGTTCCAACACTGGCTCCGACGTTGGCGTGGCGAGGGGCTGGCTCCTGTCCGGATGCGCTGGCGGGAGAAGGCGCACCCGGTTGGAACGGCGTTGTCGGCGCGATTGGAGGACGATGTGATCGAAGGCCTGTTCGATGGCCTCGACGATATGGGTGCGCTTCGCCTGCGCCTGGCCGGCGGTGAAGTGCGGGTCATTCCGGCCGGCGACGTTTTCCTGCTATAGGCTTCACCATGCTGCTCGCGATCGATGCCGGAAACACCAATATCGTCTTTGCCCTCGTCAAGGATGGCGAGATCCGAGCGCGTTGGCGGATCGCGACCGATCCCCGCCGGACTGCGGACGAATATGCCGTCTGGCTTCGCCAGCTGCTTGAGCTCGAAGGCTATGGCACGGATGACGTGGGTGACGTCATCATATCGACGGTGGTGCCGCGCGCGCTGCACAATCTGGAGGTGCTCTCCAGCAAATATTTCAACGTGAATGCCCTGGTCGCCGGGCGCGGGACGACGAGTTGGAGCATCAGGCTCGATGTCGAGGAACCCGGCTCGGTGGGCGCCGATCGCGCGCTGAATGCAATCGCTGCCCATGCGCTGCACGAAGGCGACCTCATCGTCATCGATTTCGGCACCGCGACCACCTTCGATGTCGTGGACTATAGCGGCGCCTACAAGGGCGGCATCATCGCGCCGGGGATCAATCTCTCGCTCGATGCGCTGGTCAGCGCCGCCGCGATGCTGCCGCGTATCGCCATCGAAGCGCCGCATGACCGCAGCGTGATCGGCCGCACCACCGAGGATCAGATGCTGATCGGCGTCTTCTGGGGCTATGTCGCGATGATCGAGGGGCTGGTGCAGCGGATGAAGGCCGAGATCGGACGTCCCGTGAAGGTGATCGCGACCGGCGGCCTTGCCGTGCTGTTCAACGATCATACTTCGCTGTTCGACGCGATAGACGGCGATCTCACGATTCAAGGGCTGTGGCTGCTTTACTCACGAACGAAAGCTTAGAAATGATAATCTTCTCTCACCGTTCGCTTCGAGCGAAGGTTCGAGCGGAGCCGAGAACCGTAGTCGAGAGTCTTCTCGACGGACGCATCTCGACTTCGCTCGATGCTGCTCGAAGCGAACGGAAAAATAAGCGAAACAATCAAAATGACACCAGGTAACGAACTGATCTTCCTGGCCCTTGGCGGGTCGGGAGAGATCGGCATGAACGTCAATCTCTATGGCGCCCAGGGCAAATGGGTGATGGTCGATCTCGGCCTGACCTTCGGCGGCACCGATTATCCCGGCATCGACCTGGTGCTGCCCGATCTCGCTTTCATCGAGGAGCGGCGCGACGATCTGCTCGGCATCGTCCTCACCCATGGTCATGAGGATCATATCGGGGCGATCCCCTATCTCGCCGCCGATCTTGGTGTGCCGCTCTACGCGACGCCGTTCACGGCCGCGCTGATTCGCACCAAGCTGGAGGAAGAGGGCATCGCAAAGAGCGTGAAGCTCAATGTGGTCGACAATGAAGGGCGCTTCGGCCTTGGCCCGTTCACCTTCCAATATGTGCCGCTCGCCCATTCGATACCCGAAGGCAACGCACTGCTGATCGAAACGCCCTATGGCCGCATCTTCCACACCGGCGACTGGAAGCTGGATGAAGAGCCGCTGCTTGGCATTCCCAGCACGCCCGAGGAGCTGACTGCGATCGGCGATGCCGGAGTGCTCGCGCTGGTGTGCGATTCCACCAACGTCTTCAACAGCGAATTTTCCGGGTCCGAAGCCGCCGTTCGCGATGGGCTCGACGAGGTGATCCGGGGGGCGGAGGGCAGGGTGGTCGTCACCACCTTCGCCTCCAATGCCGCGCGCCTTCAGACCTTGGGTCGGGTGGCGCAGGATTGCGGGCGTACCCTGTGCGTCGCGGGGCGCTCGATCGAACGGATCGTGAAGGCGGCCAGGAGTGTGGGCTACCTCGTCGATTTTCCGGAAACGGTCGATTTCGAACAGGCGATGCGCCTGCCGCGCGACAAGGTCATGATCCTCGCGACCGGCGGACAGGGCGAGAACCGTGCCGCGCTGTCTCGCATTGCCTTCGACAGCCACCCGATCAAACTCACCGACGGTGATATGGTGCTGTTTTCGTCGCGCCAGATTCCCGGCAACGAGGTCGCGATCGGGCGCATCCAGAATGCGCTCGCGGCCAAGAATGTGGTGATGGTCACCGATCGGCAGGCCGACATCCATGTCTCCGGCCATCCTGGCAGGCCGGAGCTGGCCGAGATGTACCGCTGGATCCGTCCCGAGATCCTGCTGCCGGTGCACGGCGAGATGCGCCACATGGCCGAGCAGGCGCGCTTCGGCCTCCGCCATGGCATTCCAAAGGCGATCGTGCAGGGCAACGGTACCGCGATCCGGCTCGCACCGAACGGCCCCGAGGCCATCAGCCATGAAACGGCCGGGCGGCTGGTGCTCGATGGCGACGTCATCCTGCCTGCCGATGGCGCGACGATGAACGAACGGCGGCGGATCGCACAACATGGCTATATCGCCGTTTCACTGGCGATCGATGGGCGTGGCGAACTTCGCGGATCGCCGGCGATCCAGATCCAGGGCGTGCCGGTCGAGGAAGACCGCGAGGCGTTCCTCGACGAGGCGGCCGACGCAGCGATAGCAGCCTGCGCCTCGGGGTCGGCGCCGGACCAGCGCAGCGAGACGGTCAGGCTGGCGGTCAGACGGACCGCTGCCCGCTGGACGGGCAAGAAGCCGGTCGTGCAAGTGACGTTGATCGCGGTTTGACGCCATGAAATGGACCTCGATCGTCGCGATCTATTTCCTGTTCTGGAGCTTGAGCTTTTTTCTCGTGCTCCCGTTCCGGTTGCGATCGAGCGACGAGCCCGAGGCCTATGTGCCGGGGCAAGCGGAAAGCGCGCCGCCCCGCTTCAGTTTCGGCCGCACGGCGAAGTGGACGACGCTGGTCGCGGCGATCCTGTTCGGGCTGTATTACGCCAACTGGGTCAATGGCTGGGTGCTGCCGGACATGATCGACATGTTCACCCCCAAGGCGGAGCGCGATTCAGGCTAGTTTGAAGCCTTCCTTGTTCATCGCCGTGGTAAGCTGGCCATTCTCTTCTTCGCTGAGCCGCCCCATGAGCGACGGGAAGATCGTGTCTTCCTCCTCACGGACATGCTTTTCCAGTGCGGTGCGGAATTCGCGGACCTTGGCGAGCCAGGCTGAGCTGCTCTTCGGAAGCGCGGTCAGCTCGTAAAGGAACTGCTTCACATAGCCGTGATCATGGTTGAGGTGATCCGCCTCTTCGCGCTCGTCATGATCGCGCAGCGCGGGGTAGATCACATTCTCTTCCTCGAAGGCGTGCTTGGCGAGCGCGTGCTTGAGCTGCATCAGCAACATGGCGCGCTTGGTGGTCTGCGTGTCCTTGGTCGCTTCGATTCTATCGAAAATGGCGAGCGCCATCTTGTGCTCGGTCTTGAGCGTCTCGAACCAGTCGCCGCTCCAGGCCGATGCCGCCTGCACCACCGCCTTGCGGCCCACTGCTGCGGCGATGCCGGCGAGGAGGCCGGCTGCGGCGACCCCGATTATCGTGCCGGTCGAAGGGTTTGACGTGTTGCCGCCGCTGGCGGCGCGCGGTTTGCGTGTGCTGTTTCGACCGCTCGGCTTTGATGCGGCTGATTTTTCGGATGTCGCTGTGGTGGCCATGATGAAGACTCCTCGTCCCGTCGTTGGCTTTCAAACCCCTGGCGGAGAGCGGAGTTCCTCAGTTCCCGATAAGGCGGCATGCAGTTCTGCGATCCAGGCATCGGCCACCGAATCCGATGGCGCGCGCCAGTCGCCGCGCGGGCTGAGGCTGCCCCCAGGCGAGACTTTCGGACCATTGGGCAGTGCCGAGCGCTTGTATTGGCTGGTCTGGAAAAAGCGGCGCAGGAACACCTCCAGCCACTTCACGATGGTGGCGAGATCATAGCTGGTCTTGCGGTTTTCGGGGAAACCCTGCGGCCAGCGGCCCTGGCTGGCGTCATGCCATGCATGCCAGGCGAGCCACGCGATTTTCGACGGCGGCAAGGCGCGGCGCAGTATGTGGAACAGGAAGAAGTCGTGCAGCGCATAGGGGCCGATCTGGCCCTCCGTGCTCTGGACCGCGCCGGATGCGTCCGCCGGCACCAGCTCGGGTGAGATCTCACGGCTGACGATCTGGGTGAGGATGCGGCCGGTCTCCTGATCGAACTGATTGGTCTCGATCGTCCAGCGGATCAGATATTGCATCAGCGTCTTGGGTACGCCGGTGTTGACCGCATAGTGGCTCATCTGATCGCCGACGCCGTAAGTGCACCAGCCGAGCGCCATTTCACTGAGATCGCCGGTGCCGATGACGAAGCCGCCATGCTGGTTGGCGAGACGGAACAGATAATCGGTGCGCAGCCCCGCCTGCACATTCTCGAACGCGATGTCGTAGATCGCCTCGCCGCGCGCGAAGGGATGGTTCATGTCGGCCAGCATCTGGCGCGCGGCGGGACGGATATCGATCTCCCGCGCCTGGACGCCCATCGCCCGCATCAGCGCCCAGGCATCGGCCTTGGTCTCGTCACTCGTGGCGAAGCCGGGCATGGTGTAGGCCAGGATGGTCGAACGCGGCAGGCCGAGCAGGTCGCACGTCTTGGCCGCGACGATCAGTGCATGGGTCGAATCCAGCCCGCCCGAAATGCCGATGACAAGATGCTTGCCGCTCGTCGCCTCGAAACGGCGGGCAAGACCGTCGACCTGAATGTTGAATGCCTCATAGCAATCCTGCGCCAGCCGCTCGGGGCGGTTGGGGACGAAGGGGAAGCGGCGCTGGACACGATGCAGGCCGACATCCTCCATCTGCACGGGATGATCGAAGCCGATCCGGCGGAAGCGGCTTTCGGGATGCCCGGCGGCGGCGGCGGCATCGTTGAAGGTGCCGACCCGCATCCGCTCCAGCCGCAAGCGCTGGACATCGACATCCGCGATGACATGCTGGGGTTCGCGCGAAAATCGGGTCGAACTGGCGAGTTCCTCGCCCATCTCGTTGATCACACTCTGGCCGTCCCACGCCATGTCGGTCGTGCTTTCGCCGGCTCCGGCTGCGGAATAGACGTAAGCGGCAGCACAGCGCATCGCCTGCGAAGCGCAAAGCGTGGCGCGGTCGTCGGCCTTGGCGATGATGATATTCGAAGCGGAGAGGTTGCAGAGGATCAGCGCCCCGGCAAGTGCGCCTTCGCTGGAGGGCGGGGTAGGCGCCCAGAAATCCTCGCAGATCTCGGCATGGAAGACGAAATCGGAAAGCGTCTCGGCGGCAAAGACCAAATCGGTGCCGAATGGCGCCGATTGACCGCAGAGCGTGATTTCCAGCCCCGACAGTCCAGCCCCGGACGCAAACCAGCGCTTCTCGTAATATTCGCGGTAATTGGGCAGGAAGCTCTTCGGCACCACGCCGAGGATTTTCCCGCGGGCGATCGCCACCGCGCAATTGTAAAGCCGTCCATTGCGCCGGATTGGCGCGCCTACGAGCAGGACAGGGCGTAATGTGCGGCTCGCCTCGAGGATGCGCGCCAGCCCGGTTTCAACCGCTTCGAGGAGAGCTTCCTGAGTGAGCAGATCGTCGATCGCATAGGCGGACAGGCACAGTTCGGGCAGCACCAGCAGATCAGCCGCTTCGGCGTCGGCGGCGATGGCGCGCTCGATGATCGCATCGGCGTTCCCGGCGGGATCGGCAATGGTGACGCGCGGGGTCGCCGCCGCGACACGAACGAGGCCGTGGCGATGGATCGACGAAAAGGGCGGCGTCTCAGTCAATCGGGAACTCCTCGGTACGTCCCTTAGCGCGGATCGCTTAACAAAGGAATCTGCACGATTTCTCCGCCAAGGCGATCGATTTCCGCGCGATCGTGGGTGACGTAGAGGATCGGCACGCGCAGCTCGTCGCGGATGCGTTCGATGACCGTGAGGATTTCGTCCCGGCGGGCGGCATCGAGCGAGGATAACGGCTCGTCCATCAATAGCAGGCGTGGGCCCGCAAGCAGCGCACGACCGATTGCCACCCGCTGTGCCTCGCCGCCGGAAAGCATGCGAGGCCAGCGATCGAGCAGATGGCCGATGCCGAGGAAGGCACAAACCTCCTCCAGTTCGATCCAGCGGTCAGCGGCGGCGATAAGGTCATGGCCGTAGAGCAGATTGGCGCGGACCCGCTTGTGGGGGAACAGGCGGACATCCTGGAAGATGTACCCGACACGGCGGCGCTCGCATGGAAGATCGATGCCCGCTTCGGAGTCGAACAGTACTTGCCCCTCGACGACGATCCGGCCACGATCGGGCCGGAGCAGGCCGGCGACCATGTTGAGGATGCTGGTCTTGCCGGCTCCCGACGGGCCGAACAGCGCGATCAGCCCTGCGTCAGAAGCATGATCAAGGCCGATCGCACGATCCCCAAGCCGCTTTTCGACATGAATCTCAAAGGACATGATAGGCCCGTTCATCGCGCCGACGCCGCACGATCAGCTCGGACGCGATCAGCGCGGCGAAGGAGAGCAGCACGGAAATCAGCGCAAGGCGTGCCACCATGGTCTCGCCGCCGGGGACCTGCAGGGCGGTGTAGATCGCGAGCGGCAAGGTGCGGGTCTCGCCGGGAATGTTCGAGACGAAGCTGATCGTCGCGCCGAACTCGCCAAGCGATCGCGCGAAACCAAGCATCGCGCCCGCGACGATGCCCGGCAGCGACAAGGGCAGGGTGATCGACAGGAAGCAGTGCCAGGGCGTGGCGCCGAGGGTCCGGCTGGCCTGTTCCAGGCGGATATCGACCGCATCGATCGAAAGACGGATCGCGCGCACCATCAACGGCAATGCCATCACCGCCGCCGCCAGCGCGGCCCCGGTCCAGCGGAACATGAAGATCAGCCCGAACCACTGCTCCAGCAGCCGTCCCACCGGGCCGTTGCGGCCGAAGGCGATCAACAGCAGCCAACCGGTCACCACTGGCGGCACGACCAGCGGCAGATGCACCAGCGCGTCCAGCACCAGCTTGCCGGGAAAGCGCCCGCGCGCCAATGCCCAGGCAAGGCTGAATGCCACCGGCAGAGTGAGCGCCACAGCGACGAGGCTCACCTTCAACGACAGAAGGATGATGCCCCATTCCTCGGCGGTCAGCATGGTTGTATGCGCTCAGACATAGCGGCTTCCGTTTCAGTTTCGATGTCCGAACACAACCCACTTCGTCATGCTGATGTTGACCGGGCATCATCCAAACCGAACCGTCACCCCATCGAAGGCGGATCCTGCGTAAGCCCATTTCCTGTCGTGGCAGGAATTTTGCCGCTATTTCATGAGCGTGCGGGCTATTGCATCCTGCCAGCCAGCGCGGAGCTTTTCGCGTTCGTCTTTGTGCATCGCCGGGTGGAAATGATCTGCTTCGGCACTGTCAGGCGTGACGATGGTTCGATCCCACAGCCCGACGCCAATCCCCGCCAGCACCGCCGCGCCGCGCGCCGTCACCTCGAGCGTGGCGGGGCGGGTGATGTCGACATCCAGCAACCCCGCGAGGAACTGGCAGAGCCAGCCATTGGCGACCATGCCGCCATCGATGCACAGGCTGGTCGGGCGGGCGCTGCCGCCGGCCGCCATGGCGTCGATCAGGTCCGCGGTTTGATAGGCGACGGCTTCCAGTGCGGCGCGGGCGAGGTGGGCACGGCCGCTGTCGAGGGTCAGACCGGCGATCAGAGCGCGCGCTTCGGGCTGCCAATGCGGCGCACCGAGACCCACGAAAGCGGGCACGAAATATACCCCGCCATTGTCAGGAAGGCTTGCGGCAAGCGTTTCGGTTGCCGCGGCCTCGGCGATGATGCCGAGCTTGTCGCGTAGCCATTTGATCGCCGCGCCGGCGACGAAGATCGAGCCCTCGATTGCGTAGGTATGTTTGCCGTCGAAGCGATAGGCGGTGGTGACGAGCAGGCCCTCGCCGGGATCGGGCGCTTCTGCCCCGCTGTTGAGGAGCAGGAAGCAGCCGGTGCCGTAGGTTGCCTTGGCCGATCCTTCCGCAAAGCAGCCATGGCCGACCAGCGCGGCCTGCTGGTCGCCGGCGATACCCGCAATGGGGATCGCCGCACCGAACAGGGCGGGATCGGTATGGCCGTAGATCTCGCTGCTGTCACCGACCCGGGGAAGCAGGCTTTCGGGGATATCGAACAGCGCGAGCAGATCGGCGGACCATTGCTGGCGGTGGATATCGAACAGCATGGTGCGGCTGGCATTGGTGGCGTCGGTGGCGTGCACCTTCCCGTCGGTCAGCCGCCAGAGCAGAAAGCTGTCGACGGTACCGAACGCCAGCTCGCCAGCCGTCGCGCGCCGCCTGGCGTCTGGCACATGCTCGAGCAGCCAGGCGAGTTTGGTCGCGGAGAAATAGGGATCAAGCAGCAGGCCGGTGCGGGCTCGGACGAGCGCCTCATGTCCAGCCGCCTTGAGCGCGGCGCAGACATCGGCGGTGCGGCGATCCTGCCAGACAATCGCGTTGTGCAGCGGCTTGCCGGTCGCGCGATCCCACAGCATGGTGGTCTCGCGCTGGTTGGTTATGCCGATCGCGGCGATCTCGTCAGCCTTCAGACCAGCTTTCGTGAGAACCTCGCGCGCCATCGCCACGGTATCGCGCCAGATGTCCTCAGGATCATGCTCGACCCAGCCCGAATGGGGGTGATGCTGCGGATATTCGACCTGCGCCAGTGCGACCGGCATAGCGCGCTCGTCGAAGAGGAGCGCGCGCGTCGAGGTCGTGCCCTGGTCGATCGCGATGACGTGGCGCCGCTCAGCCATCAACAAGAGCGCTCATGCGGCGTTCGACCGCGGCGGCGGCTTCCGGTGGCAGGTGCAGCCCGAGCTTGGACCTGCGCCACATGACATCCTCGGCCGTCATCGCCCATTCCTCCCGGACCAGATAGTCGATCTCCGCATCGGTCAGACCGTAGCCATAATTGGTGCCGAGCGCAGCCATGCTGTCCGCATCGCCAAGGATGGCGATCAGCCGCCGGCCATAAGCATGGGCGAGCCGTTCGGCGACATCGAGCGCGAGGAATGGCCAGCGGTTGAGCACGTCATCGAGGAAGACATCGAACCTGCCGAGATTGCCGCCGGGCAGCGGCGCCTCGGCGGTCCATTCATTGCCGATCGCCGGCAGGATAGGGCGCAGCCTGTGCAGCGCATGCTCGGCGAGGCGGCGGTAGGTGGTGATCTTGCCGCCGAAGATCGAGAGAATTGGCGGACCTCGGCTGTGGTCGAGCGACAGCACATAGTCCCGCGTCACCTTCGACGGGTTTGCGGCGCCGTCGTCGTAGAGCGAGCGGATGCCGGAATAGCTGTGGACGATATCGGTGGGACCAATCGGTTTCGCCAGCCAGCGATTGATCGCGGCACAGAGATAGGCGATCTCGTCGGCATCGATGTGGGGGTTTGAGGGCTTGCCGTTCCAATTGACGTCGGTAGTGCCGATAACGGTGAAATCGCGCTCATAGGGGATGGCGAAAAGCACGCGGCCATCCGGGTTCTGGAAGATATAGGCGTGGTCGCGGGCATGGATGCGCGGCACGATGACGTGGCTGCCCTTGACCAGCCGGGCATGCGGGCGCGTCTGCCGGCTGAGACCGGCAAGAACCTCGTCAACCCACGCGCCGGCGGCATTCACGATCACCCGCGCGTCGACGGCATGGGACGTGCCGTCTGCTCCCGTGAGTTCTGCGCGCCAGACGCCGTTCCAGGGCTGCGCGCCCTCGAAGCGGGTGCGGGTGCGGATATGGGCGCCGCGTTCGCGCGCATCGAGTGCGTTCAGGATCACAAGACGGGCATCGTCCACCCATCCATCGACATAGCTGAAGCCCTTGATCAGCGAAGGCTTCAGTGCCGCGCCGAACCCGTCGGGATCGAGCGGAATGGCGCGCGATCCGGGCAGGGCCGTGCCGCCGCCCAGATGATCGTAGAGGAACAGGCCAAGCCGGATCATCCAGGCCGGTCGGCTTTCGGGCGATTGCGGCAATACGAAAGTGAGCGGGCGCGCGATGTGCGGCGCGATGCCGAGCAGCTTGCCCCGTTCGATCAACGCCTCGCGTACCAGCCGGAACTCGAAATGCTCCAGATAGCGCAACCCGCCGTGGATCAGCTTGGTGCTGGCCGAGGAGGTATGCGCGGCAAGATCGTCCTGCTCGACCAGAAGGACCGAAAGCCCACGCCCCGCCGCATCGCGCGCGATGCCCACGCCGTTGATGCCGCCGCCGATGATCAGAAGGTCATAGGAAGCGAGCGGTCCGGCCATCATACTGGTATAAACGCACAGCCGCTCCAATGCGACCATGCAGCCGCAAAGCCTCTGGCGCGTTGGGCTCGCAAAGGGCGCGCAATATTATTGCAATAGGACAGTATTGCTGTCATTATTGTCGGGACTCGCGGAGATCGGGTCATGGAGATGGATCGAGGATGACCGACAGGATGAAGGCGCGGGGAAGCAATCTTCCTCCCTTATCGCTGCACGTGCCGGAGCCACGTTTCAGGCCCGGGGACACGGTGGATTATGCCGATTTCGAGATTCCGATCGCCGGCGCACAATCACGGCCTGATATCAATGCGATACCGCGCGATATCGCCGGCCACGCCTATGGCATGATCCGCGTGCTGGATGGTGAGGGCAGGGCCGTGGGACCGTGGAACCCGAACCTCGATCCGGCCACGCTGCGCAACATGCTGCGCGAAATGGTCCTGCTGCGCGCCTTCGACGATCGGTTTTTCCGCGCACAACGCCAGGGCAAGACCAGCTTCTACATGAAATCGACCGGCGAGGAGGCGACCTCGATCGGCGCGGCGCACGCATTGCATGATGATGACATGTGCTTTCCCAGCTACCGCCAGCAAGGTCTGCTGATCGCGCGAGGCTATCCGCTGATCGAAATGATGTGCCAGATTTACAACAACAGCGGCGATAAGCTTAAAGGCCGTCAGCTTCCGGTCATGTACTCGTCGCGCGAGAAAAGCTTCTTTTCGCTTTCCGGCAACCTGGCCACTCAATATCCCCAGGCGGTGGGCTGGGCGATGGCCAGCGCGATCAAGGGGGATACCCGCATCGCCGCGGCGTGGTGCGGCGAGGGGTCGACCGCCGAAGGGGACTTTCATTCGGCGCTGACCTTTGCGTCGGTCTATCGCGCGGCGACGGTGTTCAACATCATCAACAACCAGTGGGCAATTTCATCCTTCTCCGGTTTCGCGGGCGCCGAATCGACCACCTTCGCCGCGCGCGCGATCGGCTACGGCATCGCTGGCCTTCGGATTGACGGCAACGACATCCTCGCTGTCTATGCAGCAACCCAATGGGCGGCCGAACGCGCCCGCGCGGGCCATGGGCCAACATTGATCGAGCATTTTACCTATCGCGCCGAAGGCCATTCGACCTCCGACGATCCTTCCCGCTATCGCGCCGCCGAGGAACGGACGAAATGGCCGCTCGGCGATCCGATCGTCCGGCTCAAGCACCATCTCGAAGCGCTCGGCGAATGGGACGAGGAACGCCATGTCGCGCTGGAGAAGGAATGCGTGGCGCTGATCCGCGACAATGCGCGCGAGGCGGAGGCGAGGGGCGTGCTGGGCGACGGGCTGCGTCACCACAGCTTCGATACCATGTTCGAGGATGTGTTCGAGACGATGCCGCATCATCTCCAGGAACAGCGCGACCAGATGATCGCCGAGCGCGAGGCGGCGGGGCTCAAGCCATGACCAGCATGACGATGCTGCAGGCGATCAACAGCGCGCTCGACGTGATGATGGCGCGCGATCCGAACGTGGTCGTGCTTGGTGAGGACGTCGGCTATTTCGGCGGCGTCTTCAAGGCAACCCAGGGCCTCCAGGCGAAGTACGGCAAGACTCGGGTGTTCGATACGCCGATCAACGAAGGCGGGATCATCGGCGTCGCGGTCGGGATGGCGGCCTATGGCTTGAGGCCGGTGCCCGAGATCCAGTTCGCCGACTATATCTACCCCGCCTTCGACCAGCTGGTCTCCGAGGCGGCGCGGCTGCGCTATCGCAGCGCCGGCCAGTTCACCGCGCCCATGACAGTGCGATCGCCGATGGGCGGCGGCATCTTCGGCGGCCAGACCCACAGCCAGTCGCCGGAAGGCATCTTCACCCATGTCTCCGGCCTCAAGACGGTGATCCCTTCGACGCCCTACGATGCAAAGGGCCTGCTGATTGCTTCGATCGAGGACAATGATCCGGTGATCTTCCTCGAGCCCAAGCGCATCTATAACGGACCGTTCGACGGTCATTACGATCGGCCGGTAGTGCCCTGGTCCAAGCACCCGGCAAGCGAGGTGCCGGATGACTATTATACCGTCCCGCTCGGCAAGGCGGCGGTGACGCGGCCCGGCACCGACCTGACGATCGTTACCTACGGCACGATGGTCCATGTCGTCACCGCCTTCGCCGAGGAGAACGGCATCGACGCCGAGATCATCGATGTGCGCACCCTTGTCCCGCTCGATATCGAGACGATCGCCGCCTCGGTCGAGAAGACCGGGCGCTGCATGATCGTGCATGAGGCGACCCGCACCGGCGGCTTCGGCGCCGAGCTTTCGGCCGAGATCCAGGAGCGTTGCTTCTATGCGCTCGAAGCGCCGGTCGCGCGCGTCACCGGCTGGGACACGCCCTATCCCCACGCGCTCGAATGGGCTTATTTCCCTGGGCCGGTGCGGCTCGGCCAGGCGTGCAAGAAACTGATGGAGGCCTGAAAGTGGCAAGCTATCCCTTCCGCCTGCCCGATATCGGCGAAGGCGTCGCCGAGGCCGAGATCGTCGCGTGGCATATCAAGCTCGGCGATTCAGTCGAGGAAGACCAACCGATCGCCGACATGATGACCGACAAGGCGACGATCGAGATGACCTCGCCGGTGGCGGGCACGGTGACGGCGCTTGCGGGCGAAGTCGGCGATGTGATCCCGATCGGATCGGTGCTGGTGACGTTCGAGACGGGGGGTGAGGATGAACCTTCAGTTCCTGTGGTCGATAAGAGTGATGATGGCGAGATCGAAAGTGAAAAGCCCCGCCCCTTTAGGGGAGGGGTTGGGGAGGGGCAGTCGGATAAGCCCTCCCAGCCGCCTGTCACACTG
>Ga0065707_10000624_pt1 | contig 19190 bp, 19 predicted proteins | sample SwiRhicommuniRL3_FD_59094 | JGI IMG/M metagenome (GOLD analysis project Ga0065707, IMG submission 59094) | Switchgrass rhizosphere bacterial communities from Rose Lake, Michigan, USA - RL3 v2 (version 2) | ecosystem: Host-associated > Plants > Roots > Rhizosphere > Soil | place: East Lansing...
CAGGCGCGGTACAACGAACGGCGTCAGCCGCGAACCGCGCCCGCCATCGACCAGGTATCGGTCACCGGCCCGTACGCGGCGAAGGGCGCCGAGAACACGCCGAGCCGGCAGCGGTTGTTCGTGTGCCAGCCCGAGGCTCAGGCCCCGGCATCCAGGGAAATCGACTGCGCCAGGAAGATCGTTTCCACGCTGATGCGGCGCGCCTATCGCCGGCCGGTAACCAGCGCCGAGGTCGAAGGGCCGATGGCGTTCTATCGCGGAGCGCGCGCTGACGGCGATTTCGACGCCGGCATCGGCGCGGCGCTGAGCGCCGTGCTCATCAACCCGGAATTCCTGTTCCGCGTCGAAACCGATCCGAAGAAAGTCCCTGACGGCGGCGTCTATCGCATCAGCGATCTCGAGCTGGCCTCGCGGCTCTCGTTCTTTCTCTGGAGCAGTATTCCTGACGACGAGCTGCTCGATGCGGCCATTCGCGGGAAGCTCAGCCAGCCGCAGGAGCTCGAGAAGCAGACACGGCGGATGCTGGCCGATCCGCGCTCGTTCAACCTGGCCACCAATTTCGCCGGCCAGTGGCTGCGGCTGCGCAATCTCGACGCCGTCACGCCGAGCACGCGCCTGTTCCCCGATTTCGACGACAACGTGCGCCAGGCGTTCCGGCAGGAGACCGAGCTCTTCCTCGACAGCGTGGTGCGCGAGGACCGCAGCATCCTCGATCTGATCAGGACCGACTACACGTTCCTCAACGAGCGCCTCGCGAAGCACTACGGCATCCCGAACGTGTACGGCACGCGGATGCGCCGCGTGACGCTCGCCCCCGAGAGCCGGCGCGGGGGCCTGCTGCGTCACGGCAGCGTGCTGTCGGTCACGGCGTATGCCACGCGGACGTCGCCGGTCATCCGTGGCGTGTACGTGCTGTCGAATATCTTCGGCGCGCCGCCGCCACCGCCGCTGCCGAACGTGCCCGCGCTCGACGAAAGCACGGTATCGGCCAACCTGCCGATGCGCGAGCGGCTGGCCGCCCATCGCAGCAACGCGGTGTGCGCGAGCTGTCATCGCACGATCGACCCGGTGGGTTTTTCGCTCGAAAGCTTCAACGCCGTCGGCCAGTGGCGCGACTACGAAGGGGAAGGCGAACCGATCGATGCCTCGGGCGCGCTGCCGGGCGTCGGCGAATTCCGCGGCGTGTCGGGGCTCGAGGATGCGCTGCTGAGCCGCCCAGAATTGTTTGCGGCGACGTTGACCGAGAAGCTGCTGACCTTCGGCCTGGGCCGGGGCATCGAGTACTACGACGCCCCTGCCGTCCGCACGATCGTGCGCGACGCCGCAAAGGACAAGTACCGCTTCTCGTCGATCATCCTTGGGATCGTCAGAAGCGTTCCGTTCCAGATGAGAAAAACATCATGATCATTACGAAAAAAGCACTCGCACGGCGGACGTTTCTGAAGGGCGCGCAAGCCGCTCTGGCGCTGCCCTTGCTCGACGCGATGATTCCGGCGGCGACGGCCTGGGCGAAGACCCCAGCCAAGCCGATCCGCCGGATCGGCTTCGTCTACATCCCAATGGGATGCGACCACGCGCGATGGACCCCGCCGGCTCAGGAGAAGCTCATCGAGCTGTCGCCTATCCTGCACTCGCTCGAACCGATCAAGGACCACGTCACGGTCGTGACGAACACGCGGCTGCAGAATTCCTATCCTGGGACGCACGACACCTCGAACTCGGGATTTTTGAGCGCGGCGTTTTCCAAGCACACCGAAAGCTCGGACTACTACCTGGGCACCACGATGGACCAGATCGCGGCCAAGCAGATCGGCCGCGAGACGCAGTTGGCGTCGCTCGAGCTGTCGATGGATCTGAACCCGCTCGCGGGCGTCTGCAACAACGGCTACGCGTGCGTCTATCAGAACTGCCTTTCGTGGTCGTCGCCGACGACGCCGCTCCCCTCGGAAGCCCATCCGCGCATCGTCTTCGAGCGTCTCTTCGGCGAGGGCGGCACGTCGGCGGCACGCAGGGCGGCGCTGCGCAGCCGGGCCAGCCTGCTCGACTCGTTCAACGACGACATCGCCAGATTGAAGCAGCGCGTGGGCGTGCCCGATCGCAATCGCGTCGATCAGTACCTCGAAAGCGTGCGCGAGATCGAGCGGCAGATTCAGCGCGCCGAGGCCAGCACGAACGACAACCTGATGCCTGATCTGGATCGCCCCGTCGGCGTGCCTGCCGCGTTCGAGGATCATGCGAAGCTGATGTTCGACCTGCAGCTGCTGGCCTTCCAGGCCGACATCACGCGCGTCATCACCTTCCAGATGACGCGCGAGCTGAGCAACCGCAGCTATCCCGAAATCGGCGTGGCCGACCCGCACCATCCGACGAGCCATCACGGAAACGATCCGGAAAAAGTGGCGAAGATTGCCAAGATCAACACCTTCCATGTGTCGCTGTTCTCGCAGTTCCTCCAGAAGATGAAGAACACGCCGGACGCCGACGGCTCGTTGCTCGACAACACGGTGTATCTGTACGGAAGCGGCATGGGCAACCCCAGCCTGCACGATCACGAGAACCTGCCCATCCTCGTCGCCGGCGGCTCGGCGAGCGGCATGAGGGGCGGGCGGCACATCAAGTTCGACAAGGGCACACCGCTGGCGAACCTTCACCTCACGCTGCTCGATCGGGTTGGCGTGCGGCTCGATTCGTTCGGCGACAGCGACGGCCGGATCGACGATCTTTTCGAGCCGGTCACGCTGTAGGGCGCGACCTCAATGGCACGGGCGCGGTATCAATGGTAGGGCGCGACTTCAGTCGCGCCAAATTGCGCTGACGTTTTTTCAGGAGATGCACATGTATTGGCGACGAACGGCTGGACTGGCTCTTGCGGCGCTTGCCGTGGCGGGCACCGCGCTGGCGGCCGAGCGCGCAACGGTCGCTGACGCGGTGGAACACCGCGACCCCACAACCGTCCGCACCCTGTTGAAAACCGGCGGCAACGTGAACGCCCCGCAGGTTGACGGCACCACGGCGCTGCACTGGGCCGCCTATCACGACGATGCAGAGATGGCCGCGCTGCTGGTGAAAGCGGGCGCCAACGTCAACACCGTCAATCGTTATGGCATCCCGCCGCTGGCGGTGGCGTGCACGAACGGCAACGCAACTATGGTTAAGTTGTTGCTCGATGCCGGGGCCGACGTGAATGCCACGATGAAAGGCGGCGAGACCGTGCTGATGCTCGCATCGCGATCGGGCAGCGTGGACGCCGTGAAGGCGCTGCTCGTGCGCGGTGCGAAGCCTGAGGCGCANGAACGNAAAGATCAGACCGCGCTCATGTGGGCCGCCGCCGAAGGGCACGCCGCCGTCGTGCGCGCGCTCCTCGAGGCCGGGGCCGACGTGAACGCCTCTCTCGATTCCGGGTTCACGCCGTTCTTCTTTGCCGTGCGCGAGGGGCACATCGACGTCGTCCGCGCGCTGCTCGAAGCGGGAGTCGACGTCAACCAGCCGCTGCGGCGACGTGACAAGCCCGAAGCGGCGACGACCATCTACGCTCGCCCGCCTGCCCGGGGCACGAGCCCGATTCTGCTCGCCGTGCAGAACGGCCACTTCGAGCTGGCGATCGCGCTGGTAGACGCCGGCGCCAATGCGAACGACGTGCAGACGGGATATTCGCCGCTCCACACCATCACGTGGGTGCGCAAGCCGGACTCGAGCGACGTCAGCGATCCGGCCGTCCCCGCCGGATCGGGCCGCCTGACGAGCCTGCAGTTCGTGCGCGAGCTCGTCAAGCGGGGCGCGAACGTCAATCTGCGCCTGGACAAAGACACGCCCAAGCTTCCCAGTACCTCATCGCGCATCGGGAGTGCGGGCGCAACGCCGTTTCTCCTCGCAGCCGATCGCGCCGACGTTCCGCTGATGAAGCTGCTCCTGGAACTGGGGGCCGATCCGATGCTGCCCAACTTCAACAACACGACGCCGTTGATGGCGGCCGCGGGCCTCGGCACGACTGAGCCGCTCGAGGAAGCCGGCGAGGAAGTCGAAGCGGTGGAGGCGGTAAAGATGCTGCTCGACCTCGGCGCCAACGTGAACGCGATAGACAACGACGGCGAAACCGCCATGCACGGCGCCGCCTACAACGCCTACCCGTCGGTCGTGAAGCTGCTGGCCGAGCGTGGGGCCGACCCGCAGATCTGGAAAGAGAAGGACAAGTTCGGCCGGACGCCGCTCTTCATTGCCGAGGGGTATCACGGCCGCCTGCCGCGGCCGGATCTTCCGACGATCGAAGCGGTGACCAAGCTGATGCTGGCCGCGGGACTTTCCACCGAGGGCGAGCGGCCGGCGATTGTGGATATCTACGAGAAGCAGCCCGAGCCGCCGAAGCCCGCCGAGAAGAAATAGGTCGGTCGGGTGGAACTCAGTGGGGTGGAACTCGGTAGGGCGCAACTTTAGTTGCGCCTTACACTCGGCGGAACTGAAGTTCTGCCCTACCCTGGTTTTGGATCGACGAACGCGTCGTGGAAATTGATGACGCAATCCGGCGCCGGCCCGCCAAAGCACAACACCATGAAGTGCTCTTCAATCCCGCCGGGCGGCGCCAGCCGCGGAGCCTTCACAAATCCAAAGCGTGAGTAGTAGTTGGTGTCACCGACGACGATACATCCGGCAGCGCCTGTTTCGCGAAGTCTGGCGAGACCTGTTGTGATGAGCGCGTGACCGATGCCCTGGCGCTGGACCCCGGGCGCCACCGACACCGGGCCAAGCGTGTACCAGCCAGTCGTCCCGTCTTCCGGGCTCGCCGGTGAGAATGCGACGTGCCCGAGGATCCTGCCGCCGCGATCGGCCACAAGAGAAACAGAGAGGGCGTTTCGCATGCGAAGCGCATCGATGATGTCCTGTTCGGTACCTTCGGCATTGGTTTGATCGGCGAAGGCCTGCATGGTGACCTCGCGAATATCCGCCTCGTCCGCGGGAGTTTCGAACCGAATCAGAATGTCAGTGCCCACCATATTCAATGCCATCTACGACCCCGCGTTATGCTTGCATCGCATGGTCGCCACCCATTCGCACACCGTCTCGACCACCGGTCAGGGCGACGCCCACGACCTCACCTCGGTCGCCGCGCGGGCGCTTTCCAAATCGGGCGTCGCCGACGGCCTCGTCACCGTCTTCGTCGTCGGATCCACCGCCGCCATCACCACCATCGAATTCGAGCCCGGCGCGATCCACGACCTGAATGCCGTGTTCGAATCGCTCGCGCCCCGCGACGGCCAGTATCGACACCACCTGCGCTGGGGCGACGACAACGGCTCGAGCCACGTCCGTGCCGCGATGCTGGGTCCGTCGGTGACCATCCCGTTCTCGCGCGGCACGCTGCGCCTCGGCACCTGGCAGCAGATCATGCTGATGGAGTTCGACACAGGTCCGCGGCAACGTGAAATCGTGATTCAGATCGTCGGCGAGTGACCGCCGCTAGTCCGGGCACGTCACAACCGGACCATCCCTGAACTGATGGCAGGTCCGGGAGCGAACCCAGCCGACGCACAGCGTCCGACGAGGCCCATCCGCTGCCGTTCGATCGTAGATCTGCCACTCGAATCCAGCGCACTCGCAGGATCTGTACATGGCGGCCATGGCCCCACCGTCGCCACACACACGGACCGTCGCCAATCCCATGCCGAGAAGCGCAATACCGCCGATAAGGAGCCCCAGTACGCCACGTGAATGGGCCATCGATGCTGCAGTCTATTTCGAGCCCGCCTTGACGGACACGGGCTGTGTCCAGGCGCGAAGGCCGTTGCTGTCTTCGATTCGCGCGCGAACGTACCCTTCGTCTCCCTTGAACGTGTAGCGGGCCGGATTTTCGCGCGACACCGACAGCACGCGTCCCTGCTTGCCGATAAAGGTCACGCGATATCGCTTCGGCGACGACACGCCCGGCGGATCGGGCGCGATGTCGATGGCGATTCCACCCGGCGTCGGCGCCACGTCCTTCAGCACGACGCCGGTCGACGCGTAGAAGTCGCCCCGGTCCAACGCCGACAGGATCGCGTCGCGAGTCAGGACCGCGGCCCGCACGGCCACCCATCCCCTGCCCGGGTTGGCCCGGCCCACCGTGAACTCCTCACGGAAGTTGTGCACATCGTCAACGGCGACGCCAAAGATGCGCATCCCCGCCGACAGCAGCTCGTCCCACATCTGCTCGGTTGAGGGCACGACCCCATCGCCGTCGTGGTTCACCGTGGGGTGGCCGCTGGCAATCTCGAGGAGCCCGGTGCGCTGCAACGGCAGCATCTCCCTGGCGGTGAAGGCCCAGCGGAAGTTCGGATGATTGATGAGCGGAATGCCGCCCTGCTCGCGGATGGCGTCGATGCTCGATTGCAGCAATTCGCCGGCGCTCGACCCGCTCTGCGCCGGCACGACACGGCTGATCCCGATGGCGTTCACGTGAACCGTCAGCGGATTGGTCACCTCCTCGGCGCCGATCAGCAGGAAGTTGTCGTTCGGGTTCGTGTCGAACGACGCCGGATCGGTGAAGGTGTTGTGATCGGTGATCGCCAGAAACTGATAGCCGTTCCGCTTGTACCAGGCCATCACGTCGTAGGGCGTCGAGTCGCCGTCCGAATTGATGGTGTGGGTGTGCAGGTTGCCTCGATACCAGTTCAAGGCAGGTGCCTGGCCCTGCGCGTGGCCGACGCGCAGCGGCGAGGCGAGCATCAGCACGAGCGCCCCCGAGATCGCCGTTCGCTTCATCAGTCCTCTCCTACTTGATGCCGACGACCATCGAATCGGGCCCGACGAGCGGCTCGACCCGCGTCGTCTTGAATCCCGCTTCGCGCATCCAGCCCTCGCAGTCGGCCCCGGTATAGTCGAAGCCTCCGGGCGTTTCGATGAGCATATTGAGGCTCATCATCAACCCGAACGCGTTCTTCGACCGGTCGTCGTCGATGATCGCCTCATAGACGACGAGCGCGCCGCCGGACGGGACGGCGTCGAATGCCTTCTTGACGAGCATCTTCTTGGTAGGCAAATCCCAATCGTGCAGGATGTGTCCCATCAGCACGACGTCGGCCTTGGGCAGGTCGCGCTCGAAAAAGCTGCCCGGCTCGAACGTCAGCCGGTCTGCGATGCCGGCATTCTGGACGTACTCCTCGAAAATCGGCGCGACTTCGGGCAGATCGAATCCGGTCCCACGCACGTGCTGATTGGCCAGGACGATTTGCGTCGCCAGATCGCCCTGCGCCGTGCCAACGTCGACGAAGGTGCGGTAATCCTTCCAGGGGAATTTCAGGGCGATCGTCATGTTCGCACCACGGCTGATGCCAGACATGGCCGAGAGGAACTGCTTCAACCGTGCAGGGTCGGCATACAGCGTCTCGAAGACACCAGGACCGCCCCCCTTCACCTCGTTCTGCGGCTGTCCCGTGCGAAGCGCCTCGGTGAGGTGCCCCCAGAAGGGATAGAGGCGATGGTTCGCCATCTCGAGCACGCCGCCCACGTAGGTCGGCTTGGTTCGAACGAGGAAGACATCGGTCTCGGGTGTGTTCGCGTAGAGGTCTCCCGAACGCGTGAGGAACCCGAGGGCTACCAGCGTATCGAGAAAGTCGCGCGCCGATCGCGGATGCAGGCCGAGGCGCCCGCTGAGCGGCTCGAAGCGCTCGGGTCCGCGCGCGAGCTCGGTAAAGACCCCGATTTCAATCGCGCTCAACAACGTTTTCGAAGGCCAGAACGCGAGGCCCGTCTGAAGAATTTTTTCCGGTGACAATTTGCCGCTCATTTGACGCTCCTGGTCCGGCTAAAGCCGGACACTACGTACCGATGGGGTTGTGTCGATGTGGTTTATGGTAAATGCGCCGGACCGTAGAGGATCCGGCCCGGCCGCGCGGCCGTCATCGCGCCGTTCTCGAACGCCACTTGTCCGTTGATGACGACGAGCGAGACGCCTCGCGCGTACTTGTGCGGCTCGTCGAAGGTGGCTTCGTCGCGAACCGTTTCGGGATCGAAGATCACGACGTCGGCCTTCATCCGCTCCCGAAGAATCCCGCGATCCGGCAAGCCGAGGCGCTGAGCCGGGTACGACGACATCTTGCGAATCGCATCCTCGAGCGTCACCGTCTTGAGATCGCGGACGTATCGGCCGAGCACGCGCGCAAACGTTCCATAGCTGCGCGGATGTGGACTCGCCCTTCCGAACAATACCACCTGCCCATCCGACGCCACCATCGATGCCGGGTGCCGCAGCACACGCTGGATGTCGTCTTCGCTGATGGCGAAGTAGATGCCGCCGCAGTCGCCATTCTCGACGAGCCACAGCGCGCTGTCCGCGGCGTCCTCGATCGAGCCAGGTTTTCCTCGCGAGCGCGCCACGTCGTCGAGCCGCTTGCCCGCCAGCGCCGGATTCCAGTCGCATCGCGACACCATGATGTTGCGCGCGTCTCCACCGCCACGGCCCTCCAGGATGATCTGCATCGTCTCGACCATGATGCGGCGCCTGGTCGCGGGATCGCTCAGACGTTTCAGCACCGCCTCTCGCGTTCCTTCCTGCGCCCAGACGGGCATGAGCGCCGCGGAGATGCTCGTCGCTGAGGCTGGATACGGATACGCATCCACCGTGACGTCAACCCCACGCTGCCGGGCCTCGTCGACCAGACGGAGGGTGTCGGCGGTCTTGCCCCAGAACTTCTTGCCGATGGTCTTGTGATGTGTCACCTGCGTCGGCAGCCCGCCCTGCTCGCCGATGGCAATCGTCTCGCGCACGCTGGCTTCGACGCCCGACTCCTCGTCGCGCATGTGCGAGATGTGGATGCCGCCCATCTCGCCAACCACTTTCGCGAGCTCGACGACTTCGCCCGTCGTGCTGAATGTCGCGGGGACGTAGAAGAGCCCGGTGCTCAGGCCGAAGGCGCCATCGGTCATGCCCTGGCGCGCGAGCGCTCGCATGCGCTCGAGCTCGTCCGGCGTCGGCGCACGGTTGACGCGGCCGAACACCGTTTCGCGAATCGACCCGTGGCCGATGAAGGTCCCCAGGTTGGGAACGATGCCCGTCTTCGCAACCCGCTCGAGGGTGGGCTTGATCGGAATCGGTGAGAAACCGTCCGGGCCCGTGATGAGGGTGGTCACGCCCTGGCGAACGTAGTTGTCGGCGGTGGGCACTTCCACAATAGGAAGCATGTCCGGCGGCACTCCCGCACCGCCAAAGGCATGCACGTGGATATCGATGAATCCCGGTGCGACAACCTGACCGGCAGCATCGACGGTTCGCGCGGACGCCGTGTCGATTCGGCGCGCGATCGCCGCGATCTCGTCGCCGCGAATGCCGATGTCGGCTCGATACCAGGGGCTTCCCGTTCCATCAATCACCCTGGCGTTCCTGATGACGAGGTCGTACGGCGCCTGCGCGCGCAACGACACGACGCAAACCCCGACGAGGAGCGTCAGCCAGAATGTAGAGCGCCCGTTGATTACCATCCCGCCACCCCGGTCTTTTCAGAGTCGTAGACCAACAAATCAACGTTGCCGGGCGCATGCCCGAGCGCCCGCAGCAGCAGCGCCACCTGGCCACGGTGATGCACACCGTGCGTCGCGCCGTGCTGCATCAGCGATCCGAGGATGCCCGAGCGCTTCTCGCCGCGAGGATTTGTGTATTCGATGGTGCGCGCAAGATCTTCGTCCGTCACTGTGGACAGGTAGGTCCGCATATGGCCTTCAACCGCACTCCACGCGTCGACGAGCGATGCCACCGTCGGGTAATCGTCAGGCTTGAGCGCAGGACCGCGCTTGTGCCCGCCGCATCGATCGATCCAGCCCCATTCGGCGCTCATCACGTGGACGAGCGTGTTCCGGATCGACCCGTAGCTGCCGGCCACGTTGCGCGTGAACTCTTCCGCCGTCAATTGCGAAAGAACTTGAAACAGCTTCTTATTGGCCCAGTAGCTGTAGTCGTACATCCGTTCGAGGTCTCTGACCGTCATGTAATGGCGCCTCTCGGGTTCGCCTGCCAGCCCGGATGTTAGGCGGGGCCACTCCGTCCGTCAATCAGCCGATCGACAGGGGGCCTGGTGGACTAGAATCACCGCCGAATGGACGCGACGGGTCCCGTTAAGCGCAGGCTGACTGCCATCCTCGCCGCCGATGCGGTGGGCTATTCCGCGCGGATGGCGGAAAACGAAGAGCGCGCACTGCGCACGCTGCAGGGCCACCGACGGCTCATCGACAGCCTCATCGCGGACCATGGCGGCCGCATCGTCGGGACGGCCGGCGACAGCGTGCTGGCCGAGTTCGGCAGTTCGGTCGGGGCGGTGCGATGTGCCGTGGAGATCCAGGAATCCCTCGCGACGCGAAACGACTCGCTTCCCGAGCCCGAGCGCATGCAGTTCCGCATCGGCATCAACCTCGGCGACGTCATCGTTGATGGCTCCGATATTCTCGGCGACGGCGTGAACGTGGCGTCGCGCCTCGAGAGCATCGCCGATCCAGGCGGCATCTGCATCGCTTCGTCCGTGTTCGATCAGATTTCCGGCAAACTCAACCTCGGGTTCGAAGATATCGGCGAGCGATCGCTGAAAAATATCGGGAGACCCGTGCGAGCGTATCGTCTGGCTCGCGCGGGCGCTCAGCAGTCCCGGAGTGGCAGTTCGCAGCGGATGGCGATCACATCCGTTGCCGTCGGCGTGGCCGTCGTCGTTGTCGGCCTCGGCGTGTTTTACCTGGTGCGCACGAACAACCAGCAAGCCGCCGCGCCACCGCCAGCCGCCCAGGCCTCGCAGGCCGTGCAATCAGCCCCGGCCACCGACACCGCTCCACCCGTTGCACCACAAACCGCGCCTGTCACACCTCCCGTCCCCGAGACTCCGCCGCCGGCACAGCCACCATCCACGCCTCTTGCGGCTCGTGCATCGGCGCCGCCACCCGTTGCGCCCCAGAGCCACACGTCAACGGCGGCCTACACGATGGGAATGGCGCAGGGCCGATGCGAACGCCCGGACGGTACACCCGGTCCGATCGTGCGCGGCCCGGTGCGGGTTGTCGAGGGAGAGGTCATCATCGAGGTGGGCACGGCGGGTCAACCAGGGAGCGTTGACCTTCGCGGAAAGCCCGATGCTGACGGCGCGCTCGTGCTCAACGGGTTCATCATGCCGGGCGTTGGCCGCGGCCGAGGCAACAAGGTCGCCGCGAGATACGAAGGCAACCTGAACAACGGACGAGCGATGCTTAAAGGTAACCAGGGTGCCCTGCGCTGCACGCTCGGATTGATGCTGAAGTAGGGCGGGTCCTTAGACCCGCCTGCATCCCTATCTCGCCACGGACACTAGGCGCGTTCGGGTTCTAAAGATGATCGCGCCTTCCGAGATCGCCGGCGTCGCCATCAACGTCTCGCCCATCTCGTTCTCGGCAATCTGCTCGAAGGTGGAGCCCGCCTTGAGCACGACGACCGATCCATCCTCGCTCGAGTAGTAGATCTTCCCGTCACCGGCCACGGCAGATGCGGAAAAGCCAGTGGTGCCGTCCGCGAGCCGCTGTTGATAAAGACGGTTGCCGGTTGCCACGTCATAGACGTTCAGGACACCGTTATCCCGACAGACATACAACTGATCCCGGTACACGATCGGCGTCTGCATGTAGGCGCCGTCGCGCGGCTGGCTCCACACGACGTAATCGTTGGCCTGGGCGCCGGCGGCGAGGCTGATGTCTCCCGACGCGCCGAGTCGAACCGAAAAGATCGGCGCCGATGGACCGTGCGCGTTGGTGATGATGGCGAGATCGCGGTGAACAACGGGAGTCGGCACGGGAATGTCTCCGCCGCCGTTCATCTTCCACAACTCTCTACCGGTGGCCAGGTCGTAGCCGCCGACGTGCTTGAACCCGTTCACGATCACCTGGGTGCGGCCGTTCGCCGAATGCACGGTCGGAGTGCTCCACGTCGGGTAGTCGTTTCGTTCTGTTCGCCAGAGCTCTCGCCCCGTCGCGATGTCGAAAGCGGCCAGGAATGATCCTTTGAGCACATCGGCCTGGACGATCACGCTATCGCCGTGAATGACCGGCGAGCTGGCGAATCCCCATTGCGCCTCCGGCACCTGGAAGTAGCTCGACTCCAGGAGACCCAGGTCTTTCTTCCACAGCAATGTCCCGCGGGTATCGTAGACAAACAACCCTTCCGATCCGAACATCGCCACGATCTGGCGGCCGTTGGTCGCAAGCGTCGAGTTCGCATGCGTGCCCTTGGGGTGACGCTTGATCTTCGGGATCCCTTTGTGAGCGACGGCGCTCCACCGCTTCGCGCCCGTCTTCCGGTCGAAGCAGTGCACCTCCCAGCTCAGCGGCGTCGCATCGTCGACCGGCGTGATGTTGCCGTAAAGGCCGACCTTCAGCGCCTCTTCCTTACCCTGCGCAACTGCCGTCGTCACGCACACCATGTCACCCCAGACGACGGGACTGGAGTGAGAGAGACCTGGGACAACTGCCGTCCAGCGGACGTTCTGGCCTGTGGCAGCGTTCCATCGATCCGGCAGAGGAAAGCCGTCGGCGGTGCCGCTGGCGCCGATGCCCCGGAACTGAGGCCAGTCGATGCCAGGCATGGCGCTTTGCTGCGCGAGCAGCCGGCTCGACGCGAACACGATGGCCGCAACGAGAGCGGCCATCAACAACCAGAACGGGCACTTCTTCATCGGGCTTCTCCAGCGAGTGGCCGCTGCGTGCGCCTGCCAGCGAGCACTAACGCGAATCCCACCACCATGGCCATCTGGTACACGGAGACACCGCCGACGCGGGCATCACGTCCAAGATGCCCGCCAGCCTCTATCCCCATCGCAAAGCCAAAGCACATTCCCGCAAAGTTCATACAAATGCGTCCCGCTCTCGTCGGCTCGGATCGCATCCGCCACCAAGCGCCCATTGCAGGCCTCCCTATTGCTTGTTTTCGCCGCGACGCTGCCAACCTACGGTCGATGCGCCCGGAGGAAGGAACGTATCTGACGCACCGCCAGAGGAATCCGTTCCTTGGGCTCCTTCCACGGGAACATGCTCACTTCGGCCTTTGGCGCGAGCATCGCCGCTTCCATGGCGACGGCGTACGGATGGGACGGGATATCGTCCGGCAGGATGAGCACCGGCGTCTGGCACTGACGCACGAAGTCGCGTGTGACCGTGAAGACGAAGTCGGGGTTGGTGCGGTACATCCGTGTCAGAAACTTGTCAATCATCTCCATCGTGATCTCGGGCCGGCGCTTGACCAACTCAGGACCCCAACCTTTCATGTTCGTTTCGTAGAACAGATCGCGCATCTCCGGACGCGACCCGCTGGGCTGCGCCAGCACGGCGGCGACGACACGATTCGGCGCCCGCTCGAGGAGATTCCAGATGAAGGGGCCGCCGATGCAGAAGCCCATCACCATGAACTTGTCGATGCCCAGATGATCCATCACGCCGAGATGGTCATCGGTAAAGGCGTCCCACGGCCGGTCGATCTCGAGCGGGCCGGTGGACTGGCCACTGTTGGCGTTCCGCAAGTCCGACGCGATGCAGCGGTACTCTCCTTTGAACTCCCCGATCGCGTCAAAGGGGTTGGTGAGGCCGGCGATCGTCGAGTTCAGTCCGCCACCGGCAATGAGCAACAGCGGGAAGCCGGAGCCGGTCTCTTCGAAGTGGATGCGAACGGGTCCTTTCACGTAGAAGGACTTGACCGACCCTCGTTGCCCGGCCTGCTGCGCAAACACGCCTGGCGCCGCCGCCATCACCGTCGCCGCCGCGCCCGTTTTCAGTATCTTGCGCCTCATCGGATCAACCATTACGTCCTCCTGTTCCATCCTCTATTCCGCCACCCGCCACTCACTTACCTTCCCCGGTGTCGTCCCAGTGCACGTGGTGCATGAGATGGTGCACGCCGGGAGCCAGGAGCAAACCTGTGACGGCGATCACCACCAGCCCTGAATAGAGTGCGTAAACGCCGGCAAAGATCTTTCCAGACTCAGAGAGTTCCGTGTCGACGGGACCCATGCCGCCGAGAAGCATCGCCGCGTTCAGGAACGCGTCTCGCCACGGCAGGTGCTCGAAGTACTGATAGCCCAGGATACCTGCCATCAACGAAACGCCGAGGACTCCCACAGAAATCCCGCCATGTGTCAGCATCCGCCGCCAGAACCAGCGCCTGTGCGTCTTGCGATCGATCGGCGATCTACCCTTCGGTGTCTGGCCCATAGTGCGACCACATTACCACGGCGATTATCCGGCCTTGTTCACATCCATCTCGCGTCCCTTTCTCTAAGTTCCCTGACGCGAAATGCCGCGATCTTGCGAATGAGCGCTTTCGGTAGCCGTTTGTCGTGCGGAAATTGAATCGAACCCTTGCCGGTCGTGTACTTCGCCAGCTCCTTCTTGAACGGCTTCAACGCGGAAGGGGTGGGCATGAAGTTGACGTGCGACGTGAACGCGGCGAACGCGAAAAGAATGCGCTTCTCCTCGAACACCGGTGTCCGCCATTTCACGCCTTCCGTCGCGCCCGGTGCCGCCTTCCTGAGAATGGCATGAATCTCGCGCAGATTCTTGTGCGATGCTTTGGGAGCCGCGTTGATGTATTCGGCAATGGTTGTTGGCTTAGGCTTTGACATGGCGGATACGCTGAAGCAATTGCGATCTCCTGCGGGACGCCGATTGAGAGCCCGTTCGGTCCTCGCTCTCGCGCTGCACGTCCCATCCCCCTGGGGGCAGGTAGTGAAACCGAATCAGGTAGACATTCTCACCGCGACCGTGTTTTGCCGTCTCGAGTAATTCCTTCACGCTGCTGAAACCCGATTCGCGTGCCAGATCGCGGGTAATGTCCTTGATCCGAATCGACACGATCGAATCCACGACGATGTGCCCTTCGTCTATGGGGTAGCGACCGCCCGCCCTGACGTGGGGGCTCATCCAGATGCGGACGCTGCACTTTATCCGCCCGCGTCGAACTCCTTCACGAAGACGTTTGGTGAACACCATATGGTTGGTGGGCCGGACGCTACGTACTGCTTGTCCCCTTGTCGAGCACGTTGCCGATCGCAGTAATCGTGTTCCAGTTGCGCGTGGTCGCCGGCACTCCGAAGAGCCGGTCGATCGATCCCAGATAGCCGACCGCCTTCATCTGGCGCCGGTAGAGGCCGAGGACGAATCGCCCCTCTCTTGCGAGAATTCGCAGCAGCCACGGGCCCTTCGGCGGAAGGTCGAGAGGGATCGGCGGATCCGAACGTTGGCGACCCTTCAGCACGCTCACAAAGCGGACGATGTCCGGGCGCTCGGGGTACTGCGCAAAGGGATCGCGCGACATCAGCCTGGCGATCTCGCGCCCCTGACAAATCATGGTCTCGGTCTCAAATGGCAGCCTTCGCGCCAGCTCGGCGCGGAGCTTCGCCTGGGTGACTGGCCGCCGGACCACGAACGTTCCCGCCGCGCCGATGTTAACGGCATCCAGGTGCTTGAGTTCGGCGGCGAGCTGCGCCGGCCGGAAGGTCTTGTAGCCCCCGACGTTCACGCCCCTCAACAGAACCACGAGTGCCATGCGTTCACGCGATAATCGCTTCGACGACGCTCACCGGCGATGCGGTGGGCACGACCCTCGTCAGCCGGAAGCCTGCCTTTCCGAGCAACGCGCCGTACTCCCGTTCGGTTCGCTCCTGTCCTCCTGGCGCAATCAGCATGATGAGATCGAGCATCTTGCCCGGGTGCGGCGCATCACCCTCGGGAAGCACCATCTCGACGATGAGCAGACGGCTCTTCGGACCCATGGCACGCCGGCAATTGCCCAGGATGGTGAGGCACTGCTCCTCATTCCAATCGTGGATGATGTGCGACATCAGATACGCGTCGGCGCCAGTCGGCACGCTCTCGAAGAAGCTGCCTGGCTGAATCGTGACGCGGTCTGCCACCTGCCGTGCCTGGAGCAGCGCGGGCGCATCACGAACGACGTGCGGGAGATCGAAGAGAATGCCGCGCAGCGCGGGATGCCGGCCAAGGATCGTGGCCAGTAGATGACCGGACGCTCCGCCGATATCCATCAGCGTGGTGACACCTGAAAAATCGTACGCGTCCGCCACGGCCGGCGGTTCGGCGCCATGGAAACCAATCATCGTCTCGCTGAACATCGACGCCGCTTCGGGATTGGCCGCCAGAAAGTCGAAAATCGGCATGCCGAGCGATTTCTCGAACGCGCTCTTCCCCGTCTGCAGTGAGTACGGAATCTCGTCAAATCCGCGAACCCACCAGTCGCTCGCGATCGTCAGGACCGACGCGCGTGCCGAACCAGGCGCACCGGTCTTGAGCGCCTCGCCGAGGGGCGTCAAGCCAAAGCGCTGCGTGTCGCTCTCCGTCAGAATCCCCAGGTTCGCCAGCGAGCGCATGAATCGATAAAGCGAGCGTGCGTGGGTTCCGGTTGGCGCGGCCAGCTCCTCGGCGCTCTTGGGGCCGGATGCCAGGAGATCGGCCAGATTCATCTTTGCCGCGACGTACACCATCCGGGACACCAGATGCCCCATCGCCATCTGGATAAGTTGCGCCTGGGGGGGTAATGCCTCCGCCTTGCCGTTGCCGTTTGTCATGCGGGGATCTCACCTCATTTCTTGATCCAGATCAATGTGCGTCTTTGGATGGGCGGGCTACCTTGAAGCTCGTGATAGGGCGATATCGAAGAAAGAGGAGACAGTCATGAAGGCACTTGCAACGACCGGACTTATTTTCATGCTCATGGTGGGCCTGCAGGCACAAATCCCGGATTTCACGCCGCAGACGCCTCTGATCGGAGCCCTTCTGCACAACGACTCGGCGGAAGCGACACGCCTCGTCCGGGATGGAGCCGACCCGAGCGAGGGGAATTTCAATGGGTTTTCGCCGATGATGCTGGCGGCCGTCCGACAGGACGTGGAGCTCGTGCGGCTGATGGCCGGCAAGGGCGCCGACGTGAACGCTCGCGATCGCTCGGGCTCGACGGCCCTCATGTGGGGAGCGTTCAACGATACCGGTGACGCGGCCATGGTCGAGGCGTTGATGGGCCTCGGCGCGGATCCGCTCGCATCCAACAAGGCCGGTGAAACCGCGCTCGACTGGGCGCTGCGGCGAGGCGACACGCCGGCCGTCGCCGCGCTGCGAAAGGCGGGCGCATCGAACACAGCACGGATGCACTCGGCGGCACAGAAGTCTCTTGCGCTCTTGCAGCAGAGCGGATCGCAATTCGTCAGTGTGTCGAAGTGCAACTCGTGCCACCACCAGTCGTTGCCGCAGATGGCGTTTGGCGTCGCTCGAAGCCGTGGTTTCGAACTGGACGAACCGGGCATGCGCCAGCAAATCGACCACGCGATCGTCCAGTTGAAGTCGGTCACGGCAGAGGCACTGCGCAACCGCGATCGGATTCCCGATCCGCCGATCTCACTCAGCTACGCGCTGGCCGGAATGGCAGCCGCCGATTATCCGCCAGACGAGGTGACGGCCGCGATGGCGCAGGTAATCGCCGCGTGGCAGAGTGACGACGGCGCGTTCCACACGCTGCCGCCGATCCGGCCGCCGATCGAATCGAGCGACTTCACGGCCACGGCCATGAGCCTGCGTGCGATTCAGCTCTACGGTTCGCATCAGGACGAACAGGTGGCACGAGCAGCCAGGTGGCTGCGTTCGGCGAAGGCCCACACGACCGAAGACGCGGCGATGCAGTTGCTCGGTCTCGCATGGGCCAAGACAAACTCGGACGTCATCCGCAAACTTTCCGCGTCGCTGCTGGCGTTACAACGACCGGATGGAGGATGGGCGCAGTTGCCGACGCTCGAAACCGATGCGTATGCGACGGGACAGGCGCTGGTCGCGCTGCAGACGGCCGGGCACGCCGTTTCGAGCCCGCAATATCAGAAAGGTGTGGGGTTCCTCCTGCGCACGCAGTTTCCGGATGGCTCGTGGCTCGTTCGCACGCGCAGCTTCCCGGTGCAGATGCCGAAGGACAGCGGGTTTCCTCACGGACGGCACCAGTGGATCTCGGCCGCTGGCACCAGTTGGGCGACGATGGCGCTGCTGCTGGCGTTGCCGCCGCAACCGTCGGTGGCGGCCGGCCTACTTCCGCGCGCGCTTCCCGCGGATCCGGCTGATGGTCTCGGGCGACACGCCGAGGTACGACGCGAGCATCCGTTGCGGAACCCGGGTCGCGATTGAGGGGTAGGTGCTCAGGAACTGCGTGTAGCGCTCCTCTGCCGACGCGCTCAAGGAGCTGACGATGCGCTCGTCTCTGGCCGCGGCATGCCGCTGCAATCCCTTGCGAAAGGATGCTGCGTATCCAGGGATCTTGTCGATGAGCGTCTCGTGCGATCGCGGATCGAGCAACAGCACATCAGAATCCTCTATGGCGTCGATGAAATACTGCGACGGGGCGCCGCTGGTCAGGCTGGCGGCGTCGGCCGCCCACCAGGTCTCGGGCGCGAACTGGACGATGTGTTCCTTACCCTGGGCGTCGATGACGTACTTTCGCAGGCAGCCCTTGACGACGAACGCCGAGTACTTCGCCACATCGCCGGCCCGCTGCAAAAGCGCGTGCGCGTGGAGCGTCGCGGGCACGAACATCGTCTCGACGAACGCGAGCTCGTCGTCGGTGAACGACGCCCTGTCCTCAAGGTACGTCCGAAGGACGCTGAACGATGTCATCTCACGGCAGCGGCGGTCCCACGACTTCCATGTTGTGCTTTTTCATGAGCGCCCGGTTTGTCTCGGCATTCACTCCCTGCCGCTCCTCGAACATCTTCTCGAACCCGCCCGGTGTCACGCCAACCAGCAACACGCCGGGCTTCGCTCCGACGTTCTGGAATGTGTGTGCCGTACCGCGAGGTACGAACATCACGGATTGCGTAGGCGCGCTGACGATGCGGTCGGCGAGCTTGACCCTGAACTCGCCGCTGACCACGTAGAAAAATTCATCCTCCGTCTGATGAACGTGCGTGGGTGGCCCGCTCCTGGGCGCAACGGTCTGACGAATCAACCCGACGGAGCCGCCGGTCTGGTCCCGCGTGGCCAGCATCTCGGTGATATCCCCTTCTCTGCCTTCAGGCCCGGAGAAGCGGGGAGCTTGTTGAGGCAGGACGACGAAGCCGGTTCCGGCAGCCGCTGCCCTGAGCAACCAGACCGACGTGACCGTGGCAGGGCCGGAGAGCAGAGCGACCAGAATCCAGACGGCTACGTGCGTCGAATGTAGAGGATGGAGTTTCATCGTGGTGTGT